>Ga0247823_10000127_pt1 | contig 62131 bp, 68 predicted proteins | sample 13C_PalmiticAcid_2_FD_192426 | JGI IMG/M metagenome (GOLD analysis project Ga0247823, IMG submission 192426) | Soil microbial communities from agricultural site in Penn Yan, New York, United States - 13C_PalmiticAcid_Day30 | ecosystem: Environmental > Terrestrial > Soil > Agricultural land... | reverse complement strand
TTCCACGTCCCCGCGACACCGGGCACCTGCGCCTGCCCGCCCAGCTTCCCTTCGGTGCCGACCTCGCGCGCCACTCGGGTCACTTCCGAGGCGAAGCCGTTGAGCTGATCCACCATGACGTTGATGGTGTTCTTGAGCTCGAGGATCTCGCCCTTCACGTCGACGGTAATCTTCTTGGAAAGATCGCCCGACGCCACTGCGGTGGTCACCTCGGCGATGTTGCGCACCTGGCCGGTGAGATTATCGGCCATAAGATTCACGTTGTCGGTGAGATCCTTCCATGTGCCGGCGATGCCTTCCACGCGGGCCTGACCGCCGAGCTTGCCCTCGGTGCCCACCTCGCGCGCCACGCGCGTCACTTCCGATGCGAACGAATTGAGCTGATCGACCATCGTGTTGATGGTGTTCTTGAGCTCGAGAATCTCGCCCTTCACTTCGACCGTGATCTTCTTGGAAAGATCGCCCGATGCCACCGCGGTGGTCACTTCGGCGATGTTGCGCACCTGACCGGTCAGGTTGGTCGCCATAGCGTTGACGTTGTCCGTCAGATCCTTCCACGTGCCGGCGACGCCCTTCACGCGCGCCTGTCCTCCCAATTTCCCCTCGGTGCCCACCTCGCGCGCCACGCGCGTCACTTCGGACGCGAACGAGGCGAGCTGCTCGACCATGGTGTTCACCACCTTGCCGATGCGCAGGAATTCGCCTCGCAGCGGACGCCCGTCGATCTCGACGGTCATTGATTGCGAAAGGTCGCCCTTGGCCACCGCGCCGATGACGCGCGCGACTTCGGCGGTCGGCTGGACCATGTCCTCGATCAGCTCGTTGACCGAGCGCAACTTGGCTTCCCAGCCGCCGGTAGCGCCGCGGACATGGCCGCGCTGGGTGATCTTGCCTTCCTTGCCGACGACGCGCGACAGCCGCTCATATTCCGCGGTCATCGCCTCTTCCATGGCGACGACTTCGTTGAATAATGCGGCTATCTCGCCGTCGGTGCCCGCGAGATCATCGGGCAGGCGAACGCTGAAATCACCGCGGCGGAAGCTGCGGAGTGCGGCGACGAGTTGACGGCGGTCGAGCGTAAGTTCGGCGTTCACCTGGCACTCCTGGTATGAATCCCCCGCCCCCGAAATGCTGAACGGACCCCCCGGCCCAAAACATGCATAGCAACAGCTGTACTGTAGGAAAAGTGAACGTGCGCACGTATTTGCGGCTGATTGCAGCATTTTTCTCGGCCGTTAGGAAGAGCGGCGAAACGCGGGGGACACACAGGCATGGGAGACGGCGCTCGGGATGCCGGCCAGACAAGAGCTCTCCAGCTTCATTCGCTCGACTTTTCGGTCGGTCTGGGCGCTCGAATTGCTGTGCTTCCTCAAGAAGCATCGCGACCGGGCCTGGCCGCAGTCCGATCTGGTCGTCGCGCTGCGGGGCAGCGAACTCGTCGTTTCCCAAAGCGTCGAATCGCTGCTGGCGGCGGGGCTGGTCGTGATCGAGGAGGGGCAACTGGTCCGCTACCAGCCGACCTCGGACGCAGTAGACAGCCTCGCGAGTGCGGCGGAATCGCTCTACGCCAGACGGCCCGACGCCGTGCGACGGATCATCGTCGCGCCGGCCTCTTCCGGCCTCAGCAGCTTCGCCGACGCCTTCAAGCTGTGGAGGGACTGAGATGAGTTCATGGTTCCCCGCAATCGTCTATCTGCTGTGCTTCGCCACCAGCACGGCCTGTGCACTGCTGCTCGGGCGTTCCTATCGACGCAGCGGCATGCGGTTGTTGCTGTGGAGCGCATTGTGCTTCGGGTTGCTCGCAACGAATAACCTTTTTGTGATCGTGGATCTGCTGCTGATCCGCGACATCGACTTCGGTCTGGTCCGTCTGCTGCTGTCGCTGGGTGCGGTGGCAGTCCTGCTTTTCGGCTTCATCTGGAACATGGAAGACGCATGACCTTGCTCGCCTTCCTGTCCGGCGCGATCACGCTCGGCTTCGCCACCGCAGCGTTGTTCTTCCTGCGCTTCTGGCGGGACACGCGCGACGAGCTGTTCCTCGCCTTCTCGGCCGCCTTTTTGTTGCTGGGTGTCGGTCAGGCAATCCTCGCGCTGGGTGGAATACCCGACGAGCAGCGCAGTTGGGTCTATCTGGTACGGCTGGCCGCGTTCTTGATCATACTCTTCGCGATTCTGCGCAAGAACGCGCGATAGCAACCGATTACTGCGCGAACTTGACCGCAAAATAAGCGACGGTTCCGCCAGCCGACGAAGGCACCATCGCTACCATCACACCGCTGCCGTCGCGGCCGCGCCACGCCTGGACCAGCTTCTTGCCGGGATCGGCGCCGGGCAGCACTACCGACGTGGCCCCGTGCTGGCGGGCGAGATTGTCGATACGTTTGGCGATCGCCACCCACGGAACCGCCTTGCTCACCGTGAACAAGCGTTCGTCGGTAATCGTCGTACCGCCGCGGGATACGTCGCTGGCCAGCGCATGCAGCGCGTGCCGTTCGGTTGCCCCGGCCCCGGCTTGCGCTCCGGCCGGCGCCGGCAACGAAGCGAGGTCGAACCCGCGGACGAGGCCGAGAAAGGCTAACAGACTCAAGAGCGCCGCTTTCAGCAAGGGAAGTCCTTCACGCCGAGCTTGCCCGCTTGTCGCAAGCCGCTCAACCCTGAACGCATGAAGCTCAGCGCGGTGCCGGCCCGACAGTGAAGGCTTCAGCGCCGCCGGTGTCGGCGAGCGTGCGCAGCGGCACTTCCATCGTCGGGGATTGGGTGTCGTGCCCCTCACCCACGTTCATGTTGGTGCTCCACGGGTTGCGGACACTCACCATCCATTCGCCGTCGGCATTCTTGTGGATACCTTCGACGGTGTAGACGTGATTGTCGACAAGGCCGTCCTGCGTGCCTTCGTTGCCGCGGATATTGTCCCAGAAGCTGCGATTCTCGGGGACTGTCCACAACGTCACCGGGCGACCATTGGAAAGTGCCGCGTCGACTTGACCCGCCATCCGATCGAGGGCCGAATTCTCACTCTCGAAAAAGCCCTCCGAATAGCGGATCTCGTCGCCGCGATCGCCGGTGATCGCCTGCATCGCATCCTGCGGCCAGCCGCCATTGGCGATCGCATTATAGCCCTCGGTCAGTCCGTCCGCCGGATTGCTGTCATGCATCTTGGCATAGGCAGTCTCGGCCACCGCCGGCCAGATCGGCCCGTCGAGACCGCTATTGTCCGCAGTCGAGCCGCCCTGCCGCGCAAGATTGTCTTCGACTTCGGCCTGGGTCACCTGCACCGACTGGGGGTTCCCGTCGCCGTCGTGCAGCCGGACCGTGAAGTTGCCGGTAGTGGCATCGAAGCTGATCATGTTCCGAACTGCATCGGGCTGCTGCTGCGCGAGCGCGCCGAGCGTTGCGACGAAATAGCAGTCGCCGAGTGCGTCCTGGCGGATGTCCGCGGCCTGCGGGCCCTGCGCGCCATAGAGGTCGGCGGCGTCGAAGCGGACTTCGGCCACCTTCCCCACCCCGCCCCCGCCGCCGTCGACAGGAATGCGGAACGCCGGTATCGCGACCGCCGTGCCCGCGAGCAGCGAATCCAGATTGAAGCGGGTTGCGACGCCTGCGGCTGCGGCCTCGATCATGCCGACTCTCCCATTCTTTCACATGGGCTATGCGCCTCGCGCGTGCGCGCCGCGATAATCGGATCGATTATGGCGCAGGGCGGCCGCCTGCTCCATCTGGAGGCCGTCCGATCGTTAGGATGGCGTGATGCAGGTAAACAGGGCAGCTCCAGCTTCCACGGCGTCGACTCCCCCGTCGACCCCGCTCTCCGCATCGTCCCGAAATGCCGAGGCCTATCGTTCGGACTGGCAGCCGTCGCGCGTAACTCCGGCGCTGCAATCGGCGCCATCGGCACTCAATCCCCCCCGAGCCGATGGCGCCGACTCACCCGAGCAGCGAGCGACCAATGACGGGGGTGCCGCAGTGGTGCCCTTCGCCGCCGAGTCACGCAGTGCGCTCGGTGCCCAGCCGCTGCACCTTGCCGCGATCTCCCCGGTCACCAATGCCGCCGCCCCCGCGCAGGCGCGCCTCGCCGCCAACGACACGCCCGATCTCCAGCAAGTCCACACCAATGCGCTGCTCGCCCAAGACGTCTATAACGACGTGCCCAGCCCACCCGCGGGTTATCGCGCCGCCAGCGACGCCGATCTCGCACGCCTCGGCCTCACTCCGGGCATGCTCGAACAACCCGGCGAGAGCAGCTTTCGCGCCCGCGTCTATGTCAGCGGCGAGGCCGGTCAGGAGCGTTACACCGTCGTCTTCCGCGGCAGCCAGTCCGGCGACGACTGGAAGAGCAACGCACAACAGGGGTTCGGCTTCAATTCGACACATTATGCCAACGCGCTCGAGATCGGGAAGAAGCTCGCCCGCACCGATGCCGAGGTCACTCTTGTCGGGCATTCCCTCGGCGGCGGTCTAGCGGCCGAAGCGGCGATCGCTTCGGGCCGCTCCGCCGATACTTTCAATGCCGCCGGCCTCCACCAGAACACGATCGAAAAGGCGCAGGCGGTTGCCGAGGCGAATGGCCGCGGCATGTCGTCGATCAACAATTACCGCGTGCAGGGCGAGATCCTCACCACATTGCAGGAAGGCGGCGATCGAGTGATCGGCGCAGGGTTGGGCAGCCTGATCAGCGGCGGCGGCGCGATCGTCGGCGCGGCGGTGACCGATCTTCCCGAAGCCTATGGCGCGCAGCACGATCTCCCCAATGTCCGCCCGGAAGGCGCACACTGGTGGGATTCGATCAATCCGGTCGATCGCCACAGTATGGATTGGGTCCTCGCCGGCACCGCGGCACAGGCCGGCCGTTGAACGGTTGACGCACTGCCCGCAATAGGCAGAGGGTGCGGCGTGTGCACAAATTCCGCCTCTTCAGCCCCGCGCTCGCGCTCATGACGATAGGTTGCGAAAGTGACGCGCGTGCCGATTGCTTCGTGCAGGGCACCGAGCTTCCCACCCGCCGCGACACGCTGACCGACCAGCGGTTGGGCGCCGCCGCACGCGACTTCGCCGAGGCATTGTTCGATGGCAATCTCGAGCGCGCCGGCCAATTGCTGCGCGGCGATCCCGGCCTCGCGCGCCGGCGCGTCGGCGTGCATTACGACATGCTGTCGGTCGCGCTCGCCACCTGTCGTGCCGACGCAGTGGATCTCGTCGTCCGCGGCGGCGCCCCGCTCGACGGAGTCGACGACAAGGGACTGCCGCTGCGACTCGCGCTGCGGGCGAAGGACCCGGCATTCGCGCACCGTCTGCTCACCGCCGGAGCCAGCCCCAATCCGGCAGGCAGTCCCAGCGGACCGCTCCGCACCGCGATCACGCTCAACTCGCTCGGCGCGGTGCGCATGCTGCTCGATTTCCGCGCCGATCCCGACATTATGGAGGCGACCGGCAACCGCCCGCTCCATACCGCGCTCGACATGGAGCATTTCCGCATCGCCGAACTGCTGCTCGATCGGGGCGCCGATGCATGGGCGATCGACAGCGGCGGCGCCAATCTGGGCACTGCCGCGACGACGAAGATGCTGACCGATTCGGCCGAGGAAGCCGAAGCCCAACGCCGGCTCGCGGAGCGGCTCAGGAAGCTCGGCTGGCCGGACCCCGCCCCCTCGCCGCGGGATGTTCGCGCGGCCGCGGCGAGCGGCAATTGGCCGCCCGCTGCGGCACGCGCCGCAGGGGCGCCACCGGTGCCGCCCGCAGTGCTGGCGCTAATCAAGACGAATCTACGGACGGCGCACTAGAGCGCGTTCACACGGTCTCGGTCGAGAGGCTGCCCAACGCGACTCCGGCTTCGCGAAGCTGCGCCTCCAGTTCGCGCATCGTCCCGTCATAAGGCTGCGCCCCATCGCCGAGCAGCAGCGCCACGTCGAGCGCGCCCGCAGCGTTCCGCACCAGCCGTGCGCCGGTCGCCGGCCAGGCGCGATCGCCGAACGTCACGGTGACTTCCTTCGTCCCCTTGCCATTCTCGCGAGTCCACAAATCGGCAAGCATCTGCGCGAAGGCTCCGGGATCGACATGCGCCGCGGGCATCGCGGGCATCGCGGCCGGTTGCGGCTGGGCATGGCCGGCGAATCCGAACAGCCCATCCTGCCGCTCGCGCGCCTCACGCTCCTGACGTAGCGCGGCGTCGCGCGAATCGCCGAACGCCTCGCGCTGCTGGACCAGCGCCTCGCCGCGGCGCTCCGGCTGCACCAGTCCCTTCAGTCCCTTCTGCTGGATCGGGCTGCCCGGCTGCTCCTTCGCCTGCAGCCGTGCCTTCGCCATCCCCAAGGCCTCGTTCATTGCCCGGATATCGGCAGGCGCAGGTTGCGCGCGGCCTTGCACCGGAACCTGTGCCGGCTGGCGAACGGGCTGTGCGTTGGGGGAACCGACGCGGGTCATGATCGCCTCCTTGCTTCCATATTATCGAGCGCGGTCCGCTCTTCCTGCCGGCGCGCCCAGCGGCGCACTGCCTGTCCGGCATGCTCGGCAAGCCGGTCGTGCCGGGCGCGGGCGAGGATCATCACCTTGCGCCGTTCGGCCTCCGCCTCGCCGCACAGCCGCTCGCCCTCGCGGGCCTCGTTGAGCGCGCTGCGCGCCACCGAGAGCCGGAAATGGCTGCGATCGACCAAAGCGAGCAAACGCTCGGCCTCGGCCGGGTCGGTGGCGAGGTCGCCGCGCGCCTCGTCCATCGCGGCGTCCGCCGCGTCGGCAGCGGCATCGGCTTCGGCGCGCTCGCGCTCGGCCGCAGCGGTCGCCGCGCGCGCCTCGGCGAGCGCGACCGCGGCACTCTGCATCCGCACCGCGCGAAGCCGGACCAAAGCCTTCGCCTGCCGCTGCTGATCGCGTGCGCCCATCAGCCAGCGACTCCGCGCAGCAGCATCAGCGAGGTCTGGAAGTCTTCAGGCCGGTTGGCGTCCTGCCGCAGCAGCGTGTCGATCTCTGGCTTGGCGGCGATCGCGCGATCGGCGAGTGAGTCGGCACCGGCGCGATATTCGCCGACCTGGACGAGGAACTCGATTTCGGCATGCTTGGCCAGCAATGCGCGCACCCGCGTGGCGGCTTCGCGATGCGCCGGCTCGGCGAGCCGGGGGAACAACCGGCTCAGGCTGCCGAGCACGTCTATCGCCGGATAATGGCCGGCCGCGCCGAGCTTCCGCGACAGGATGACGTGACCGTCGAGGATCGAGCGTACTTCCTCGCCGATCGGATCGTCGCCTTCCTCGTCCTCGAGCAGCACGGTGTAGATTCCCGTGATCGATCCGACGGCATCGTTGCCGGCGCGCTCGAACAGCCGCGGCAGTTCGGCGAAAACCGAAGGGGGGAAACCGCGGCGCACCGGCGGCTCCCCCGCCGCGAGCCCGATCTCGCGGAGCGCCCGGGCGAAGCGCGTCACCGAATCCATCAACAGCAGCACGTTGCGCCCTTCGCTGCGGAACCCCTCGGCCACGGCGGTCGCATGATGCGCCGCGCGCACCCGCTCCATCGCCGCGCGATCCGAGGTCGCACAAACGATCACCGAGCGCGCGAGCCCCGCCTCGCCGAGCGAATCCTCGATGAACTCGCGGACTTCGCGGCCGCGTTCACCGATCAGCGCGATGACGATCACATCGGCTTGCGCAAAGCGCGCGAGCATGCCGAGCAAGGTCGATTTGCCGCCGCCGGCCGCGGCGAACACACCGAGACGCTGGCCTTGCCCCAGCGTCAGCAGCGTATCGATCGCACGAACGCCGGTCGGTAGCGCCGCGTTGATCAACGCGCGCTCCATCGGCTGCGGCGCGGGCGCGTGGAGCGGTCTGCGCTTCAGATCGGATGGAAGATCACCCTTGCCATCGATGGGCCGGCCACGGCCGTCGAGCACGCGGCCGAGCAACCCCTCGCCCCAAGGCACCGAATCCTCGCCGCTGCGCACGATCACTTCGGCGTCGACCGAGAGCCCACGCACATCGCCGAGCGGCGTCAGGATCGTCGCTTGTCCGGCAATCCCCACCACCTCGACCGGCACCACGCGTCCGGTCGACGGCTCGATCACTTCGCAGAAGTCCCCCACTCGCGGCGCGATCCCGGTCACCTTGAGCGTCGTGCCGAGCACTTCGACCAGCCGGCCGCGCCGCTCGACCGTCGGGCTGCGCTGAAGCCCGGCGAGCAGCTGATCGACAGTGCTCGCACCATCAGCCATTGAGCGCCTCACCCCACATCCGCTCGATTTGGGCGAGCTGGGTGTCGAGCCCCGCATGGGTGCGCCCCAACGCCGTCTCGATTACGCAATCCTGCTCTTCCAGCGACGGGTCCGCCTCGACACTGAGTCCGGCACGCCCATCCAGCCGCGTCCGCACCGTCTCGACCGCTGCGGGCGCCACACGGACCACCGCCATGCTGTCCGGTGCGAGCTGTGCCGCTGCACGTTCGGCAAGTCCCGCCACCATCGCGCCCTTGTCGAGCTCGCCGGCGATCCGCCGGACCACCTCCAATGCGAGCCGGGCGATGTCCTTCTGCCGCTCGCGTTGCAATTCGCCGTCGCGCAGCGCGATCCGGAAGAGTTCGGCCTGTCGCTCGGTCTCCGCCGCTGCCAGCCCTTCCGCACGTCCCGCAGCGAAGCCTTCGGCCCGCGCGGCTTCGCGTGCGGCGTCGGTCGTCGCTTCCGCGCCTCGTCGCAAATCGCCGGCCTCGGCAAGCAAAGCGAGCGCGTCCTGCACCCGGCCAACATCGGCCGCAGGGACTAAAGGGTCGTCCGCGAGCGCCGTCGCCAGTCGATCGGCGTGAAGCACGAGGAAGGTCATGCGCGCCCCGCCGCCGCGACTGCCGCGGCCACAAAGGCGTCGAGCGCCTCGCGCGGACAGGACAGCGCCAGATGATCCGCGCGCCACGGCAAATAGCCACGGAGCGGCATCGGCAATTGCTCGCGCAACAGCGAAAAACCGTAGATCTCGAGCTCGCTTGCCTCAAGGCGACGTGCAGGCGCGGCCGGCAGCCCCGGGATCGTCTCGATCGCCCAGTCGAGCAGTTCCTCGCCGGCGACCTCGGCCAGGCCCCCCAGCCACGCGCCGTCGATCGATCCCGCCAGCGCATCGCCCATCCACAGCAAAGCGACCCGCAAAGCCAGCTTGCGCTGTGCCGCTGCCGGAAGTCGCAGCCACGCCGGCGCATTGGGCAGATCGGTGAAGCACGCTACCGGATCGTCGCAGCCGTTCAGATGCTTGAGGAGCAAGGCGGCGCGGCGATGGCCGGGCCCGCCTTCCACCGCGACCAGATCGTTGCCGATCGCGGCGAGCGTCGCACGCTGCTCGGCCGCCCTCATAGGCTGCCCTCACGGCGGGCTACTGCAGCGCGGCGCTGCTGCCACCGCCGCAGGCCCGGATAACCCAGCGCAGCAATCAGGAGCAGCAGCCCCGCTATCGCGACCCCGACCAGATTGGCGTTGAGCACGTCCCCGCCATCCTTGCGCGCCACGGTCGGCAGCGGCTGGGCCGCGAACGTCTCGACCGAGACATTCTCATATTTGAGACCCTGCACCGAATTGACGATCAACGCCTTCACCTTGCCGATCTGGGTCTCGATATTGGTGCCCGGGCGATATTTGATGAACACCGATGCGGATGCCGGCTGCCCGGTCTCCGCCAGCGGCTGGGTATCGGGGAGCACCAGATGGACGCGCGCCTGCACGACGCCGTCGATCTCGGAGATGGTGTGCGACAGTTCCTGGCTCATCCCGTAAAGCAGCCGCGCCTTCTCCTCGGTGGGCGAAGAGACGAGACCCTCGCGCTTGAACACCGTTCCCAGCGAAGCGAATTCCTCGCGCGGATAGCCCTGCGAATGGAGCACCTCGACCGCGCGGCTGAAATCACCTTTGTCGGTCTGCAGCGTCCAGCCCGCCTCGCCATTCTCCTTCTTGGTCGCGCCGATCCCGGCACTCTGCAGCACCGCGATCATCTCGTTGGCCTGCATCTCGGTGAGCTTGGAATAAAGCTCTTCCTCGCCACAGGCGGCAAGCAGCAGGCAAAGCCCGATCAATGCCGGGCGTGCGCTTCTGGCAAGCGAGCCCATGTCAGTTCTCCAAAAGCGGTCCGGGCAAGACGGACCTCACGATTGCTGCCGGAACAGCTGCTGGATGCCGTCCGAGGTGCGATTGGCAATGTTCGAGGTCAACTGGCAGTGGAACATGAACTCGTGGCATTTCATGGTGAGATCCACGACTTCGCCCGGAGTCATTTCCGAACCGCTGGCCTGTGCCGCCTTGGCATATTCGGACACGCTCTTGGCTTCGCCGTTGACGCGTTCGATCTGGCTGAACATCGCCTGCATCGCCGGCCCGAGCGCATCCGCACTACCGACACCCCCGCTTCCCATGGCCGAGAGCGAACCCTGGAAGCTTGTGATGTCGGAGAGCGACGCGTTCGGCCCCGCCTGAACGATATCGGACGGCACGGGGGCGAAGGCGGAACTCGCCATGGCCCCCGCAATGGCTTCGATCGACATGATCGCCTCCGTCAGTTCTTGCGGGCCATCGTCTCGAGCGCCTTGCCGACGCTGTCGATCGAGCTCGACGAGCTGTTCGCCATGAACGACATCCGCATCGATTCGGCGGTCAGCTTGGTGATCTGCGAGGGGTTGTCGCTGCCGTTGTTGCCGACTTCGTTCGACATCGCCTCGATCCGGGTCGCCTGCTTGTCGAGGGTCTGGCCCCAGGAATCGGCGAGTGCCTCGAACCAGGTGCCGGGCGCGCTGCCCTTGTTCATCCGGTTGCCGGTCAGCGGCGAGACCGAGAGGTTGGTAAGTCCGCTGGTGATCGTGTTCGACATGACTCTACTCCTTCACACAACAAATGGTCAGAACTTCAACTGCGTCTCGCGGCCGTTCTTCTCGAAGAACACCGTGTCTCCCTGGATGGTGATCAGGCGATGCCCGCTCGGCATGATCGCGCCGGAGAAATAGCGCGCACCATCGACGGTCTGGATGTACGCCGGATCCCCCGCGACCACGGTCGAGACTTTTTTGGTGGCGTCGGCGACGGTACGGATGGGGGTATCGTCCCGCGGCGGCAGATCGTCGCGGAAAACGAGCCGGCCGAGTTGCTTGACGTCGGTTCGGATCGCCTGGGCGAGCTTGCCGCGCTGATCGCCGGTCATCCGGGTGACGCGGAGTTCGACGCCGGTGCGCGAGATCGGGCGCCCCATTGCCTGCAGCCCGTGGATGCGCGCGACTTCCGCCGCGGCCTGCGCGAGTTCGGCGCTGGTCTGGACGTTGACCGTCGCGTCGATGCCGTGATCGCGCAATGCTTCCTGCGCCTTCAGGCGCTCGGCATCATTGGCGACGACGCCATTGACGATCACGCCGCCGGTCGCGGTGTCGTTGGCCGTCGTCAGCGGCGCGAGGCCGGCGGTCTCCAGAACATGGTCGGCACGAGCCGCGTCGTCGCCGCGGAGCCCGAGCGCATCCATCGTCGGCACCGCCAGCGCAACGCCTGCCGCCAGGGTGGCCACTGCGCCCACTGCGATCGCGCGTTTGCGTGTGAACCAGCTGCTGACCTGTTCGCCGGCCTTGCCCAGCAACGCGATCGCCTCGTCCTGGGGCGAAGGCGGCGGCAGCGACGGCGCAGGAGCAGTACCGGCGATGTCGCTCGCCTCGGTCCAACGGGCGCTCTCCGGGTCGCCCCAGGCGAGCGCCACGCCACCGACCGAGAAAGGCACATAAGCCGGGAGGATCGCCGTCTGCCCTTCGCCCACATGTGAGCCGAGCAACAGCGCCTCCCCGGTCAGCACCGTGATCCGGGCTCCGACCTCACCGTCGACCTGCAGATCGACGGCGATGCCCTTGGTTGCAGGATCACGGATGACGACATCCTGCCAGAACTGATGGCCGATCGACACGGTTCCGCTCGTCGGCAATTGCTTCTCGGTGCCGGCGAGCCGGCCGTTGAGCACGCGAAGAACGGACGGCGATGTCATTGCGTCTGGCTTCCGCTGGCCGGGACCGGGATCTTGGCCGGCGGCTGGTTGGCCACCGGCGGCGGCGCGCCCGGCGCCATCGCCGTCGCGCGCGATGCGAGCGGCACCAGCCGGGGCGTGATCAGGAACAGCCGCTCGGTATGCCCGCGCTGCTTGGTGCGGAACTTGAACAATTCGCCGAGCAGCGGGATATCCCCCAGCAACGGCACCTTGGTCTCGTCGTTGAGATCGGCATCGATCGTCATGCCGCCGAGCAACAGGCTCTCGCCGTCGAGCACCATGCCCTGCGTCGCGACGCTCGCGCGGTCGACGATCGGGATGTTCTCCACCGCCGAATTCGGACTGATGCTGCCATCCTCGATGTTGACCAAAACCCGGATCCGGGTCTGATCGTGATCGCGGAACACGTGCGGATTGACCCGCATCACCGTGCCGGCGGTGACGTTGAACAGGTCGACTTCCTCGCGGCCGGCGACGCGGACGTAGAACGTGCGCGTCCGATCGAACACCGCCTCGACGTTCGACAAGGTCATGATCTGCGGGCGCGAGACGATCCGCGCCGCGCCCTTGTTCTCGAGCGCGGTCACCCGGCCGAGAAACTCGCGCTGGCTGCCGATGATCGTCGAGATCGTGCCGCCCTGACCCGAGGGAGTGATGTTGCTGACATTATCGCGACGGTTCAGCCCCGGAACGGGGAGCAGCCGCGTGTCGCTATCGAGATTGCCGCTGCCGAACAGCGCGCCGAAGCCGCCGCTGCCGAAGCGCCAGTTGATGCCGAGCTTCTGGAGCCGATCGACGTTGATGTCGATGATCGTCGCCTCGATCTCGACGATCTGCGGCTCGACGTCGAGCGCACGGATCAGCGAGTCATAGGCCGCCATGCGCTCGGGGACGTCGCGGACGATGATCGCGTTGAGATATGCGCTCGGCTCGATGCGGACGATGTCCTGGGTCAGCGGTGCCGCCAGTCCCATGTCGCCGCCACCGCCCAGCACTTCGGTCGCGGCGTAATTGCCGGCCTGCGACGCGTCGGGCGAAACCGAGTCGAGCCCCTGCCCCTTGAGTCGCGGCTGGCTCTGCCGCACCAGCCGTGCGCCGAGCGCGGGCGTGACGGCACTGCCGCCGGGCTTCTGGTCAAGCACGAGGTTCTGCAGGATCGTCGCCAGCCCCGGCACCCGCGTCTCGCGGCCGCCGGCGGTGACCACGGTATCCTCGGCGCGCGCATAGCGCAGATAGAAGACGCGGAATTCGACCGGCTGGCTCGCCGGAATCCGGGGCGCGTCATAATAGCCGCCGCGGCTACCGCCCAATGCGCCACCCGGGGCGGCCGGGGCTCCATCGGCCAGGCCCTCGCCGCGGGCCATGCCGGCGACTTGTTCGATGAAGCGCGGTGTACCACTGACGACGAGCCCGTCGGTGGTGACCCGCAACAGATTGCGTCGGTCGGGAAGCCGCTGCGCCCGCGCCTGCCGTGCGACGCGCTCTGCGCCGGCGCGGTCGAGCTGCAGCGTCTGCACGCCGAGCTCGTTGGGCGCGTACACATAGACCGCGGCGCCGTCATAATAAGAGATGAGATTGAACGCCTTGGCGATGTCGGCGTAGATCTTTTCGACGCTCCCCTGGAACACGCCGTTGACCGTGCCGGTCAGCTTCGCGCTCGGCACGACGGGACGGCTGACGCGGCCGAACAGGTCGCGCAGGAATGCCGCGATCGGCTGGTCGCGCGCGACGATCGACACCTGGTTACCGTTCTGCGCCGGCGGCGTCTGCGCGCTCGCGACAAGCGGCATCGGCAGCAATGCAGCCATAGCCAACAGCATCGACGGGTTCTTGTTCAGCTTCAATCAGCCCTCCGTTGTTATTCGGCCGCGAGCGCGGCGTGCGACTCTTCCGCCAAAGCCCCTGGCGGAAGACCGATCTGGCCGACCATTTCGACAGACGTGGTCGGCGAGAGTTCGTTGAAGGCGAGCACGGGCAGCTCGAACAGATCGGGTTCGATCAGTTTTCGCACCGAACGCCGCACCTCGAAGGAAGTGACCAGAGCGTTGGCGCCCGTCTCCGCCGCGGTGCGGCCGATCGTCGCCACCAGTTCGCGCGCCACCTCGGGCTTGACCGCGAGCCGCTCGACGCCGTCCACCAGACGCGTCGCCTCGCGCACCAGCGTCTCGAGCTCGGGCGTCACCACCAATGCGCGAATGCCCGCGCCCTGCGCGACCGAATCGAGCAGATAGCGCTTGAGCGAAATCCGGGTCAGATCGGTGATCCGCGCGATCTCGCGCTCCTGATTGGCCGCGTCGGTGAGGCCTTCGAGAACATCGCGCATATTGCGCAACGGCACCTCTTCCTCGGCCAGTCGGCGCAACACCTCGGCGATCCGTGCTGCGGGGACCGCACGCACCGCTTCCTTGACCACTTCGGGATAATCGTCGCCGACGCGGTTGAGCAGCCCGACCGCTTCCTGCACGCCGAGGAAGCGCGGCAAATTGCGCCGGATCAGCCCCTCGACCGCAGCGACGACCGTGTCGGCATCGCTGCCTTCGCCCCCGCCGACCGAAAGCTCGAAGGCGAGCAATCGCCACGCGCGGGGGCCTTCGGGAGCGAGGAAATGGATCGCCAGCCGCGGCAAGGGCACGCCGCTGCGATATTGCAGCCGTTCCAGCATCGCGGTGAGCCCCGCGGAGAGCGCCGCCTCCTCTTCGACCGGCGGCTGCGGCCCCGAGATCTGGAGAAGCAGCGGCACGACCGCCTTGGGCGCCTCGGGCTGGGCGAGCAAGGTAACCGGCCGCGGCGCTTCGCGGCCGCCGGTGAGCAGCTTGCGCATCGGCCCGGCGTGGCGGACCATATGCGGCTTCAGCCGCGGGTGCATCGCCGCGCCCGAGAACATCGAGACAAAGCCCAGAACGATGAACACCGCGGCGGGGAAGCCGGGGATCAGCGCCATCAGGAAGCAGATCCCGCCGACCGCGAGCAGCACCCGCGGATTGGCGACGAGCTGGCGGTGCATCGCCTGGCCGAGATTGGTGTCGGTCTCCTCGTCGGTCGAACGCGTGACCATCAGGCCCGCGGCCATCGCGCCGAGCAGCGCCGGGATCTGCGCGACCAGGCCTTCGCCGATCGTCAGGATCGAATATTTCGACGTCGCCGCGCCGATCTCCATCCCCTGCTGCATCACGCCGATGGCGAGGCCGCCGATCAGATTGACGATGACGATGACGACCGAGGCGATCGCGTCCCCCTTCACGAACTTCATCGCACCGTCGAGACTGCCGTGGAGCTTGCTCTCGAGCTCGAGCGTGCGGCGGCGGCGGCGCGCCTCGTCCTTGTCGATCAGCCCCGAACGCAGGTCGCTGTCGATCGACAGCTGTTTGCCCGGCATCGAATCGAGGCTGAACCGCGCTGCGACCTCGGCGACGCGCTCGGCGCCCTTGGCGATGACGATAAACTGGACGATCGTGATGATGAGGAACACCACCAGCCCGACGACGATGTTGCCGCCGGCGACCATCGTACCGAAGGTCTGGATGATGTGCCCGGCATGCCCCTCGACAAGGATCATGCGCGTCGTCGCGATCGACAGCGCCAGCCGGAACAAGGTCGAGATCAGCAGGATCGAAGGGAAGGACGAGAAGTCGAGCGGGCCGCGGATGTAAAGCGTGGTGAGCAGCAGCATCACGCCGAAGGTGATGTTCACGCCCACCAGCATGTCGATGATCAACGTCGGCAGCGGCAGGATCATCAGACCGACGATCGCGATCACGCCGACGACGAGGAACAGATCCGCGATGCGCGCGGCCAGCGGCAGCGGCTTGGCTGCGTTACTGCTGGCGAGATAGCGCTCGACGCTCATCGCGGCCTCAGCGCGCCCTGCCGCTTTGCGCGGCCTGATAGCGGCCTACGACCTTGCGGACATAGGCCTGCGTTTCCCGATAGCGCGGCACCTTCCGTCCGGCCTTCATCACTGCGCCCGGGCCGGCATTATAGGCGGCCACCACCAGAGGCACGTCGTTGCCGAGCTGCCCCTGCAGCTGCTTCAGATATTTGGCGCCGGTGTGCATCGCGAGCACCGGATCGTCGAGCAATGCGCGTGGATCGCGCACGCCGAGCCCCCGCGCGGTCGCCGGCATCACTTGCATCAGCCCCAGTGCGCCCTTGTGCGACACTGCGCGCTGACGGCCGGCGGATTCGGCATTGACCATCGAGGCGAGGAGATGCGGGTTGATGCGATAGCGATACGCGACCGACGCGATCAGCGCGTCGTTAGCGCCCCCGCCCTGCCGCGCACGTACCGCCCGCGTCGCCTGAGCAAGTCGTTTCTGGAAACCGGGCATGCTCACGCTCACCGAGCTTCGTTCCGGGAGAATCACGGGTTCGGACTGTGGTTGGGGTCGAGTCTCTGCGGGCTGCGGACCACAAAAACGCAGCGCCTCGACATAACGCGTGCCGATCGCCGCAGCACCGCAATTGCCCGCCTGCGCCGGGATTGCCGCCATGGTCGCGCCACCGAACACCGCAAACCTCAACGCGAGGCGAAGCGCCGGGACGTAGCTTGAAATGCGCATACACGATCTCCCTGCAAGCCCCCGGATGGGGCATTGCTGACGATCGTCTGGTTCGCATCGGGTCCTGCGATCCGGACTTTGATCCGGCTAATAAAAGTTAGCCCTATCGTTCGGCGCAGGACACCCCCCGCTTTCGTCAAGTCGTCGCGGATTTTGACCGACCCATCCCGTGCAAATGGCGCTTCACCGCCACCTTGTGTTCGTGTCGATAGCGAAACGGTCGGCGGATTGCCTTGCCGATCTAAGTGATTCGACGTGGTTTAATTACCAAATTACTTCGCTTTAGTGACAACACTGCACAGGTTGCATGAGTTGACCCACGCAATGCCTTCTGGGAAAATAGCCCTGTTTGGTACGCAACAGGGTCCTGCGCTCCAACCTTTGAAGTCTTGCTACCGCGCCATCTTCAGGCGGGGTGGACAAACGCATCTGGCGCTTCTCCTCTCGTCCATGGTTCGGGCGAGGCTCGAGTATGGCTGGAGGCGCGATTGGCCGAGAAGAACGAAGGCGGCGACAAGACCGAAAAGCCGACGCCCAAGCGGCTGGCAGACGCGCGCAAGAAGGGCGACGTCGCCAAATCGCGCGACATTACCGCCACCGCCACGCTGTTCGTCTGGTTGCTCGTGCTGATGTTCGGCGCTGGCTATGCAAGTAATCAGGTCGTCGCCTTGTTCGACGATGGCTTCGCGCTGATCGGCAGCAATGCGCCGTTCCATACGGCACTCTCGCAACTCGGCTGGAGCGCGCTCTGGGCGCTGCTCGGCATCACCGCCGTCGCGCTGATTCCCGCTGCAGTCACCGGCGTGCTCAGCGAATTCCTCCAGGCCGGCGGCGTGTTCACCACCGAGAAGATGAAACCCACGCTCGACAAGCTCAATCCGGTCGAGGGGTTCAAGCGGATGTTCAGCGTCGACAATCTCGTCGAGCTCGCCAAGACGCTCGGCAAGGTGGCGTTGATCGTGTTCGTCGTGTGGCTGGTGCTCCGCGGCTCGCTCGCCGAGATCATCGAGCGCACCGGCCCGGTGCTGCTGCCCGTCGCCGAAACCGATGGCCGTTCGGCCGCCGCCTCGGTTCTGCTCTACACCGGCTCGCTGATCCGCACCGCATTGCTCTGGACTTTCGGGGTCTTCCTGCTCGTCGCCGTGCTCGACATGGCGTGGCAGAAGCACAGCTACACCAAGAAGCTCCGGATGAGCATGCGCGACATTCGCGAGGAGCATAAGGAGAATGAGGGCAATCCCCTCGTCAAATCGAGCCGCCGCCAGCTGCACGAGGAATGGGCCAGCCAGAACGCCGTCGGCGCGACGCGCGACGCCAATGTGCTGGTCGTCAACCCGACCCACATCGCGATCGCGCTTGCCTACGATCAGGAAAGCTGCCCGGTCCCGATGATGACCGCCAAGGGCGAGGGCCCGCTGGCCGCGGCAATGCGCGCCGCCGCCGAAGAGGCCGGCATCCCGATCATCCGCCACGTACAGGTCGCGCGGAAGCTCTATGAGGACGGCGCGCCCGACGAGCTCATCCCGCGCGATATGTTCGACGCGATCGCCCAGATCATCTTGTGGGCAAAGCGCGTTCGCGACGGCCAGCCCGCGCCCGACCTCACCGAACCCGAACTGACGCACACAACATGATGGGGCCCCATTGATGGATTCGACGATTGGCGCTGCGCTTTCGGGGCTGCTCGGGACGATCATCGCCCTCGCGGTGGTGCTCGGCCTGGCCTGGGTCAGCCTGCGCGCACTGCGGCGCTGGCAGGATCGGGGCCTCGGCGGACGCGATGGCGCGGCCGAACGCCAGATCCGTTTCGTCCGCGCGCTCCCCGTCGGCCAGCGCGAGCGGCTGGTGCTGATCGAGACCGAGGGCGAACTGATGCTCGTGGGGGTCACGCCGGGATCGATCTCGCTGTTGCGCAACTGGGGCAGCGGGACGGCCGCCGCGCCAGTGGAAGTCGAGACACCGTCCACGGAGACGATCCAGTGAATGCGCGCCCCGAACAGCTCCGCGCCAATCTGCGCAGGATCGATCAAAACCGTGCGCAGCTGCAGACCATTTTGATCGGCGCGCTCAACCGGCGGCTGATCGACGACTTGCAGACCAGCGTGCGGCTGGCCACGGAGCGCGATCGGCGTGCGGCGATTGCGTGGATCCAGTTCCGCAGCGGCGACCATCTCGTGCAGATCGCGCCTCTGCTGGTCGATGGCGCGCTCGCCCGCGTCTCCGGCGCGCAGGGCAGCGTCGACGCCGCCGCGGCCGCGGCGACACTCGGACGTATCGAGCCCTTGGTCGGCGCACTCGAGCTGGTGCTCGGTTGTGAGCTTCAGCCCGCGGGACTGCACCGAAGTTATGCCGGCGACCCGGTGTTGCTGCGACTCGATGCGACCACGGCCAATGGCGTCATGCAGCACCGGCTCTTGCTTGCTGTCCCGCCCGAAATCGCGGTCGAGTCGCTCGCCGAGATCGAGCTCGCCGCGACCGCGATCGGCGGGCTCAGGTTGCGCTGGACCGCCCGGTTTGAAGGCCCCGAGGTTCGCGCGGCAAGCATCGCCGCGATCGCGCGTGGCGACCTCTTGCTTTTGGGAACCGCGATGCCGGTCGCGAAGTTGTCATTGCCGGGCCGCAACGATGCGCCGCGCGCGCGAGTCGCGTTCAAGGAGGGGGTGCTCGTTTTGCAGGATGATGCCGCTATGGAGGGACCGCATGAGGCCTCCGCGCCTGCCGGCTCCGGTGGCGAAGTCGGATGGGGCGAGGTTCGGCTGCCGACGACGATCGAGATCATCGGCTCTGGAATGACCGCCGCCGAACTGGCGACGCTCGGCAAGGGCAGCGTACTTCCCTTGCCCGCTGCCGGTGGAACGCTGCCGGTGCGCGTCATCGCCGGCGAGCAATGCATCGCCGAGGGCGAACTGGTCGCGGTCGGCGAGGGCTTCGGCGTGCTGATCACCGGAGTTTCCGCCGACGGGGAAGCGTGATGGAACTCTCGAGCTTCACGCCCGGCTCTGCACTGATCGTCGTCGTCGCGCTGGCGTTGGCGCCCTTCGTCGCGGTGATGGTCACTTCCTTCACCAAGATCGTCGTCACGCTGAGCCTGTTGCGCAATGCGCTCGGGCTCCAGCAGGTGCCGCCCAACATCGTCCTCAACGGACTGTCGCTGATCCTGACGATCTACGTCATGTATCCGGTCGGGCAGCAGATGCAGGACGCGATCGCGGCGCGGCAGATCGAAGGCAGCGTGATGCAGTCCACCACTTCGATCAGCAGCGCGATCGACGTCGGCAAGGAGCCGCTCCGCGACTTCCTGATCAAGCATAGCGACGCCAATGAGCGGGCCTTCTTCCTGCGCACCGCGCAACGCGTCGGCAATCCCGAGCATGCCAAGGAGATGACCGATCGCGACCTGATCATCGTCATCCCCGCCTTCGTGGTGAAGGAACTGAGTCTCGCTTTCCAGATCGGCTTCCTGATATTCCTGCCCTTCCTCGTGATCGATCTCGTCATTTCGAACATATTGCTGGCAATGGGCATGATGATGCTGTCGCCGACCACGATATCCTTGCCGTTCAAGCTGTTGCTGTTCGTGCTGGTCGATGGATGGGTGAAGCTCAGTCACGGGCTGGTGCTGTCCTATGCCTGAGGAGGCCCCATGAACGGCGACTTCATCAGCCTCACCAACGACGCGTTGTGGCTCGTGCTGATCCTGTCGGCGCCGCCGATCATCGTCGCTTCGGTGGCGGGCCTGCTCGTCGCGATCGTCCAGGCGGCGACGCAGATCCAGGAACAGACGCTGCAATATACCGCGAAGTTCTTCGCGATCGTGCTCACTTTGTTCGTGACGGCGTCGCTGATCGGCGCCTCCCTCTATCGCTACAGCGACCGCATCTTCAGCGAATTTCCGGCGATGATCCGGCGGTGACCGGCTGGAGCGATCCGATGCTCCTGCTCGGCGTGGCGACTGCGCGGATCGCGGTCGCCTTTATGCTGATGCCGATCTTCTCGCCCGATCTGATCCCGGCGATGGTACGCAATTCGATCCTCGTCTCACTTGGCATCGTCTCCTTGACGCTCCAGCCGACGCTCGACGTCTCGATGCTCGGCCCGGGCCAATGGGCCACCATGTTCGCCAAGGAAGTATTCGTCGGGCTGGTGATCGGCTTCTTCTTCGGTTCGGTGCTGTGGGCGCTCGAGGCCGCAGGGCAGATCATCGATACCAAGGTCGGCGCGACGATGGCGCAGATCGTCGATCCGCTCTCGGGTCATCAGACCTCGCTCAACGGTGCCTTTCTCGGCCGGCTGGCCGGGATCGTCTTCATCTTCTCGGGCGGACTTTCCTTGCTCGTCCATGTCCTGATGGAGAGCTATGCGCTCTGGCCGGTCGCGGCGCCGATGCCGACGCTCGACGCGCGCGGACTCGGGCTGTTCGAGGCGGAGTTCGGCCGGATGATGGTGCTCGCCACCTTGTTCGCCGCGCCGGTGCTGACCGTGCTGTTCCTGATCGATCTCGGGCTCGGGCTGATCAATCGCTTCGCCCAGCAGCTCAACGTCTTCACGCTGTCGATGTCGATCAAGGCCTTCGCCGCCACGGCGATCGTGCTGCTGCTGGTCGGTTCGTTCATCGAGGCGATCACCCGCGACATTCTCAGCCGCCCCGACACGATCCTCAACATCCTGCGCGGGCTGATCCATTGAACGCCGCCGCCCCCGCCCCTGCGCCGATGACCGAGGACGAACGCCTCGCCGCGATCGCCGAACTGCTGCGCAAGGCCGACGCGATGCCCGGTGCGCCCGAACGGGTGGCATTGGGCGAGCACATGATCGAGGCGGCACGGGTGCCGAAGCGCCACCGCGAGGCGCTGCTGCGGCTCACCCCGACCGAGATCACTTGCATTCGCTTCCTCGGCTGGGGCCGTTCGAATGGCGACATCGCGACCTTGCTGCTGATGGCCGAGAACACCGTGCGGGTCCATTTGTCCAACGTCGCGCGCAAGCTCGAGCTCGACGGGATGCGCGAGCTTGCGGCGTTGGCGGGTTTACTCTTCTACCCCTCGGACTGACGATCAGCTGAGGCCGTTGGGCCCCAGCTGCATCCGCGACACGTCGAACCCGAAGGCGGCGCGGGCGCCCTTGGTGATCGCCGCCTTGATCGACGGCATCGCGGAAGGCTGCTTCTGGGCCGCCTGCACGGCCTGATCGACGAGCAATGCCTGGACGAGCATCGACTCGGCGATTTCCTGCTTGAGCGCATCGCTGGCATTGGCGAAGCCGGGCGTCGTGCTGACCGCACGCGCCATTTGCGCGCTCACCGCCTTGAAATCGGCAGGCTTGCTGTCGACCGAGCCGCGCACGCCATAATAGGCGGTCACCAGATACATCGCCATCGCATCGGCGACATTGTTGGGATTGAGCCCGACGGGACGCATCGCCCCCCCGATCTCCGCCACCACGTCGCGGCGCGAGAAGGTCCGCTGCATGTCCGCCGCGCTCGTCGGATCCACCCGCCGCAGTCGCTCGACGAACTGCTGCATGTTGCGCTGACGGACGGCGCTGCTCGGACGATAGGTGATCGCTGCGCGATTGACCGTCGCCGAGCGCGGCGCGCGCGACATCGAGCGGAAAACGCTGCTCGTCCGTGCGCGAACGCTCTCGGATTGGGTGCTGCCGCCCTGCGAAAGCGTGTTGGTGAGCATGCCCATGTTGAAGGCGCCCTGCGCCGAGGCGGGGCCGGGCGTCAGCATCGCGGCCGCGGGGAGGCAGAACAAAAGTCGAAGCAGCACCTTTCGCATGACAATACTCCGTTGATTACAGAACTTCAGGAGATGCAACGCACAAAGGGGCCGGCGGAGCCAGCCCCTTTGCTTCGAGACGTGTGAGGAAAAAGCTCAGCCCTTGCGTGCCGAGTTGGCAAGGCCTTCGCCGACCGTCTTGATCGCGTTGGTCGTGGCGTTCATCAGGATGCCGAACTCCTGCGACTTGGCACCGAATTTCGCAGTGAGCGACGGGGTCTTGTCGGTGATGTCGCCTGCCATCTTCGACATCTCGCCAGCCATCTTGTCGAGCTTCTCGCCCAGCGCTTCGGCGAGCGCCATCAGCCAGCTCTGGCCGCTGGTAGCGCCGGCCTTGCCGCTCTTGCCGCCGGCACGCGCCGCCTTGGCGTCGTCGCCGTCCGCCATCTGCGAAACCATGCGGTTGAGCGCGTCATCGACTTCGCGATTGGCCGCGCCCTGCTCGGCCGGCGAAGCATTATATGCCTCGGCGAAGCTGCCGATCGCTTCCTGGACATTCTGACGGACACCCGCCTTGTCGCCCATCGACGCGCAGAACGCGCCCTGCGCCATGTCGATCGTCGACTGCGGCAGACCCAGCTTCTCGCCAAGCTGCTGGATGACTTGTTGGCCGATGGCGGACATGAGCGTGCGCGCTGCCAGCGAAGCCCAGCCTGCGGGGCCCATGGCAAGCTGCGCAAGCGACAGCGGGTTGGAAACGACGCCGCCGAGCGAACCGAGAATCGACATGGTGTTACCTCCTGGTCATGAGCCCTTGGGCCCGGATCACGTGCCGGTCGCCGCAGGGCCACCGTCGCAGCCTTTCAAGCAGAATTCAGACGGTGGCGCCCTCCGCGTTTCGACTAGTTGGCTAGTCAAAAGGATTAGCCATCGGCGCGGCGACCTTGTCGGCTGGTCCCGATATCCGCCGGAATGGTCGACAACAGGCGTGTAATCAGAGCGATTATGGAACTTCGACGGAGGAATCGCGATAACTGATACGCCGAATTCATCGTGTCAGGAGCAGGTCGCATGGTCACCATATCAGTCGGAGCATCGGTTGCCGGGGTGCGCGGACGCGTGGGTGGCGACCTCGCCAGTCCGGGCGAACGCCGTACCGACGATGCCTGCGCGGCGCAGGACAGCGCCACCGAGAGTCTGTCGCAGGGACTGGCGCGACACCAGGCTTCGACGCTCGATCAGGACGGACCGCTGGACAGGCTTGCACAGCAGCCCAGCCCACTCGATAAATTCTCCAAGACGCAGTGAGTCTCCGCGGCGCGGCGGCACCGCGCTGCTAAGATCAGCCGCTCCCGAAGCCGGCCGGCTTTCCAGGAGATCTGATCGTGTATTCATGCCGTCTCGCTCTCGGCTTGCTGCTGCTCGGCTATGCCACGCCGGCTGCGGCGCGGCGGGTGTCGACTGGGGCGGTCTGATGGCAGGCATCGCGATGGACGAAGCCGCACAGGAATCGGTATCCACCCATCGTCGCGGCAGCGCGCGACGCTCGCCCCGTCGGCGCGGCTCACCTACACGCCTTCGATCGCGCGGCGACTCGTCAATTTCGCACGGTTTGCCGCGAAATCGCGCAAACAGGATCCGGTGGACGCCGCGATGCTCGAGAAGCAGCTGGCGGCGTCCGACCCGATCGACACACTCGGCCGCGCGCTCTCGGCTTACGGCGTGCGTACCGACAATGTCGCCGACGCCTATGCCATCTGGTGGCTCAACGCGTGGCTCGCCTCGCGCCAGCGCAACGACACGCCGCCGGCACGCCAGATCGCCGCAGTGCGCGTGCAGGCCGCACGCGCAATGGCAGCCGTGCCGGAAATCGCGACCGCGAGCAACGCGGTAAAGCAGGAGGTGGCCGAAGCCAGTCTGATCCAGGCGGCGCTGATCGGCACCGTCTGGCTCAAGGACTGCTGCAAATGGAGCGCCGACCGGCACGGATAGTCGTTGCGATTATGGCGCGCGCGCCCTCGACAGACCACATGAGCATGGAAGATGGTGCGACATGCGGCCGGCCTTGCCGGGCGCCAGCCACGGAAACAGGATCATGACGAGTATCGACCGCATCTCGGGGGCCTCGCCCCTCTCTCCCTCCAGCCTCGGCGGGTCGAGCGACGCGCGTGGCGCGGCGGTCGAGACGATGGGCGAGATCGGCCACCGCGTCCTCGCCTGGGTGGACGCCGCAAGCCGCGGCAATGGCAGCGGCGCGCAGGCGTGGAGCCAGACCGCGGGCAATGGCAGCGGCTTCGCGCCCGACATGGGCGAGCTCGCCCGGCGTGGCGACGTCTATGGTCTGGGCGAGCTGACCAGCGATCTGTCGGCGCGCTTCGGCGCCAGTCCCGCCCAGGAGGGTGAATTGCGCCGCGCCCTCGACGATTTCACCCGGCAAGCCGTGGTCCAGATCGCTGGCCTGTCGGGCGCGAGCGGCGATCAGCAGGTGAGCGGAGTCCGCGCCGCGCTCGATAGTGCCGCGCGCGCCGACGCCCCTGCGGGCCTCGACGGCGTCATCGCGCGTTTCGAAGCCGCGGCTGCCGATCTCTCCGCACAAAATCGTAGCTGAGGCGGAACTCCGCGCAGTTTCGCGCGTGCTAGCGCATCATATTCCCGCTCCTGAGAGGTTCTCGATGCCAAGGCCGTTGATGCTGCTTGCCGCTCCCTTGTTGCTGTCGGCGGGTGGAGCGGCATTTGCCGCCGACCAGAAGGCAGTAGTGATCTCCGCCGGCAGCGAGCAGGCGATCAAGCTCGGCACAACGGTGATCTCGCGCCCGTTCGGCGCCGAGCTTGTCGATCGGCTCGCAGTGGTCGGCAGCTATGCAGTGCGCGGCGCACGCCTGCATCTGATCCGCGGCAATGGCGGATCCGAATGCCCGGCGCGGTACGCCGTGATCGTCACGCGCGCCGGTCAGGAACCGCAGGTTACCCAGAGCTTCGGCACGTGCAGCACCGCGGCGCGACCGCAATTACGCCGCGGTGTCTTCACCGTCGCGATGCCCGCCACAAACGGCGGCCCGCTCGTCCAATATCATTACGCCAATGGCCGCATGCTCCCGCGCACGGCGACGATCACGCAAGGCGCGGGCGCGATCGGGCCTGCCCCCGTCGCAGTCTCGGTCTGCCGGCCGGCGAGTGCCGTCGACCCGGCCGCACAGACCAATGCGCTCGACGCATTCGAGCGCGACTGGCCCAAAGCCTATCGCCGCACCGGCACGCTCAAGAAAGTCGCTCTCGGCCCAGGCGAGATGCGGCGGGTGGTCACCGATCTCGCCTGCATGACGAGCTGGCCGATCGGCGAGCGCCGGGTGCCCGAACTGGCGACGCCGTTGTTCCGCAGCCAGCGCCACCGCGCCGCCGCTTTCGCTGCGCTCGAATCGATCCAGCACGATCCCGATACCGACGCCAATCTCAAAGCCGTCGCGCGCAGCTTCTCGGCCGAGATGCGCTACCGCATCGCGCTCGATCCCCCGCTCTGAGCGTCTCGATCAGCGATCCGTCGGGGCGCTTGGCTCAAGCAGCTTCGGCCTCGGTTCCGGCCCCCAGCGCCACCTGCTCCACCCAGCAATCCATTTGTCCGGCGATCTTGTTGAGCAGCCCGGCGTGATAATGCGTGACATCGGCCATCTCGTCGTCGCGCTCGATCAGATGCGCGAGGTCGAGCACCCAGATATTCGCCGGATTCTCGCGCGCCGCCTTGCGCCACAATGCGTTGAACCGGCGCGCGCGTTCGGGCGTATGATTGAGCCCGACGCGCCATTTGTCCTCGGGCGCTTCCTCGGGCGGCAGGACGACCAGCATACGCAGGCCGCGTTCGAGCAGGAAGATGCAGGTGCGGATCACGCAGGTCTCGTAGAGGCCGATGTCGATCAGGTGCCATTGGCCGGGCCAGCGCACATCCAGATAGTCCACGGTCGCGCCATAAACGAGCAGCGGCGGGAAATGCTGCTCGAGATGGCTTCCGTCGGTCATCATCCGCAACGCGAACAGCCGCGGATCATTGTCGAACTCGATCGCCGGCCTGAAACGGCTGAAATGGGCGATCCCGCCCGATTGGCAATCGAACATGATCCGGATCGCCGGATCGGCCGCCACTGCGGGCAATTGCTCGGCAAGGAGCTGGGTGCGCACTTCGGCGTCGTGGAAACTGCAATCCTCGATCCAGTCCGGCGTGGTGCGGCTGAAGCGGCCATCCCACGCGCTGCTGTCGATTTCCGGCCATAGCGCGCGCACTTTGCCCAATGCATATTCCTCGATCCCCATGTGCATCACACGGCACGAGAAAGTGAAGTGAACGAGGCGTTTCGCGGCCCGATCGACCATCGCGAAACCGACCAGGCCGTAGCGACCGTAATTATCCCAGGCGAAGATCGACCAGCTGTCGAAGCCGACCAGATCGATGATGTCGCGCTCGAGGCTCGCCTGCTCGACCCGCGAACGGGTATAATTGAGCTGGTTCGATCGATTGATCAGCTCGGCGATGCGACCGGCGAAATCGAGATTATCCATCATCTGCGGCGCGCAGGCGCGGATGCCGCACGACCGCAGGAAATCCTCGTTCGAAAGCGACATGGCGGCGGCCCGGTCGCGCTGCTTGCGTTCGAGCATGCGATACTCGTCGACCCGGCTGCGCGTCCCGGTCTGGAGCGCGAGCAGCCCGGCGAGCTGGTCGTCGGCATCGGCCTGCGTGATGTCGAGCGTCTGGATCTCGGGCAGGCAATGGCGGACTTCGGCGAGGTTCAGCGCATTGTCGTCGACGAAGAGCACATTGACCGGGCGAAGCTGCATGTCCTCGATGATCGCTGCGATCGCCGCGGGCTTGGGCGTGAAAGCGATGTGCGGGAAGACGAACGCGTCCCATAATTCGAACCTGACGAGCGTCGCGCGGGCGGTCTCGAAATCGTTCTTCGAGCAGATCGACGAAACCACGCCCTTCGCATTGAACGCCCGCACCATCTCGGAGCGATGCGGATGGAGCGCGACCGCGTCGCCGTCGGCGAGCGTCCCTCGCCACAAAGTGTCGTCGAGATCCCAGATGATCAGCTTGATCGGAGCGGTCCACATCCTCCCATTGTAGGATGGAAAGCTAGAGCAGCCCCTGCTCGCGATACCAGGCCGCGGTCGCGGCGAGCCCGGCCTGCGTCTCTACCTGCGGCCGCCACAGCGCCGCAGGCGGGCGCCGCGCGGCATCGATCACCCAATCCTCGTGGCAGAAATAAGCGACTCGGTCGGGCGTCAGCTTGGCACCGGCTCCGCGCACCAGCCGGTCGAGATGGGCACCCGCCATCATCAGCGGACGCGGCAGCGCGATCGCCGCCACGCGCTTGCCCGTCGCTGTGCCGATGGCCAGCGCGAACTCCTTATGGCTCCAGCCATGCTCGCGTCCGTCGTCGCAATCATAGGAGCGGCCACCATTTCCGCCGGCGGCCAGAGCGAGCAGCAATCGCCCGAGGTCGCCGACCTCGATCACCGAGAGCCGTCCCCCCGGCGGCAGCAATGCGATGCCCTTCCTGGCGAGCTTGAACAGCTCGAGCATCTCCATGTCGCCCGGGCCATAGATCGCCGGGGGCCGGACAATGCTGGTGTCGAGCAGTGAATGCTCGACCAGTTGCTCGGCCTCGGCCTTGGACCAACCATAGTCGGACATTCCGGGCTCGCGCGCGGCGAGCGACGAGACATGGACGAAGCGCTGCACGCCCGCCCCCTCGGCCGCCGCGAGCATGTTTCGGGTGCCGTGGATATTGCCGGCGGCGAAGCCGGCTCGATCGGGCGCGTTGACCACCCCGGCGACGTGGATCACGGCGTCGGCGCCTTCGCAGAGCTGCGCCAGCGCGGCAGCGTTGCCGAGGTCGCCCGCCACCCATTGGATGTGCTCGCGCACGGCCTGCTCGCGCCGGGTGAGTGCGCGGACTTCGTGTCCCGCGGCAGTGGCGAGCGCGATCAACCTGGAGCCGACGAAGCCGGTGCCGCCGGTGATGGCGAGAATGCTCACAGAAGCGCCATATGATTACGATGCACCAGCGCCGAGCGCGGTGCGTAGCCGAGGATTGCGGCGTGCTCCTCGTTGCGGTGCCCGACCAGCCGGATTGCGTCTTCGGCGGGATATTCGGCCAGGCCGCGCGCAAGGGTCCTGCCGTCGATCCCGGCAATCGTGACCAGATCGCCGCGCGCGAAATCGCCTTCGACGCGCGTGGCGCCGGCGGCAAGCAGGCTCTTGCCGCTCGCCAGGGCCTTCGCCGCGCCGGCATCGACATGGATCGTCCCGCGCGCCGTCAGCCCGCCCGCCAGCCACGCCTTGCGTGCCGGCGCCGTTTTCTCGGCGACGAACAAGGTATGCCGGGCTTCTGCCGATAGCGGCCGTTCGACCCGTCCCGAAGCGATTGCGAGATGCGCGCCCGCGGCGTTGGCGATTCGCGCCGCGGCGATCTTCGAAACCATCCCGCCCGATCCCATGCCGGACGCCGATCCCTTGTCCGCCATCGCTTCGATCGCAGCATCGATCCGGTCGACCCGGGCGATGTGCAGCGCACCCGGCAGCGCGGGATTGCGATCGTACAGTCCGTCCACGTCGGAAAGCAGGATGACGCCCTGCGCCCCCGCCGCCTGCGCCACGCGTGCCGCCAGTCGGTCATTATCGCCGAAGCGAATCTCTTCGGTGGCGACGCTGTCATTCTCGTTGAGCACCGGCACCACGCCGAGCCCGAGCAGCCGGTCGAGCGTCGCCGCGGCGTTCAGATAGCGCCGCCGGTGCTCGAGATCGTCGAGCGTCACCAGCATCTGCGCCGCGACGAGACCATTCGCGCCGAGCGTCTCCGCCCATACCTGACTGAGCGCGATCTGCCCCACCGCCGCCGCCGCCTGCGCATCCTCGAGGCTCGCACGGCCACCTTTGCTCAATCCCAGCCGCCGCGCTCCGAGCGCGATTGCCCCGGACGAAACCACCGCGATCTGCTGCCCCTGGCGGGCGCGCGCCGCAATCTCGGCACCCAGAGCTGCCAGCCATTCGCGGCGCACCGCGCCTTCGGGATCGACGAGCAGCGCGGATCCGACCTTGACGATCAGCCGCGCGCATTCGCCCGGGCGGAAGCAAAGGCTGGCGCCCGAATGCGGAGTGAGGTCGGCCATGATGCGACAGGCCTTAGCGGCAGCCACCCCGCCCCTCAATCCTTCGCCGCGCGAGGCCATTCCTTCGCAAGCAGGGCCTGTATGTTCGCCCGAGCCGTGTCGAGACGCGCCATCGTGGCGGGACAGGCGCTTCTGTCGTCGCCGAGCGCGGCGTTCTCGTTCCAGAAGCGCGCCGCGGCGACGTCGATCGCACGACCAGCGGCCGCCTTGCGGACGTAGCGCGTCACTTCCCCGAACAAGATCGGATGGGACAGCACCCAATGGACCGGCGGCACGCGGCCCTTGCCGCGGAAGGCCACCAGATGCTCATAGCTGTCGCGCGTTCCCGAGAGGCCGCCATGCGCGAAGCTGGGACGCAAGCGCGCGTCGAGGTAGCGCCAGGCCTCGCGAAGTTGATCCTCACTGACTCCTGCTGCGAGCGCCGCGGCGAAACGGCCCCGAAACTCGCGATTGCATTCTGCTCCAAACGAGAAAGCGTCGGCGTCGCGTGTCTCCAGCCATCGGAGCGAAACGCCGCTATTGCTATACGGCGCACCTCCCAGAAAGCGCTCGGTCAGCGCCGCCTCGGTCTCCCTTCCCTCACCATAATCGGCCTCGCTCGCGCCCCCGCAGTCCGAATAGCTGATCCAGACGGCCTGATGTTCGGTACCAGTAGCTCCGCGAGTTCGCTCGCGAAGCTCGCCGTGCCCTTGCGTAGCCGGATGTCGCTTTGGTGCAGCCTGCGCAGCGTTTCGGCCCGTATCGCCGCTTCGATGCGCGCTTCCCTGGCACGCGCCTCCGCTCGCTTCTGGCGCGGTGTCCATGGCTTGCCGAGGTTTCGATGCTCACGGCAGAGACGCAAGCCTCCGCTTCGCCCGCCGCTCCGAACAGCAACAATCCGCCGATGACGCCTTGGAAAATCCAGCGCCGGATCCTCATGGTGACATCTCCCCCTGGCAGAACATGCCACGCGATGCGTCCGGCACACAAGCGGAGGAAACGACCCGTGCTATCTGCCGACTATACCGGCGACCACTCGATCGTGTCCTCGCCTTCGTCGTCCTCGCTCACCGCACTCGCCTCCGGGCCGATCGCCTCGAGCAATTTGTCGAGGACCCAGTCGACCCCGACTCCGCTCACCCCGGAAATCGGGATCACTTCGGCGCCGCTGGCTTCCTCGAGCTCAGCCGAAAGCGCCGCGATCAGTTCGTCGTCGAGCGTGTCGATCTTGTTGAGCGCCACGATCACTTGCTTGTCGGTCAGCCCCGCGCCGTAATTCTCGAGCTCGTCGCGGACGATGCGATAGCTTTCGGCGACATCGGGATCATTGGCATCGACGAGATGGAGCAGCACCCGGCAGCGCTCGATATGGCCGAGAAAGCGGTCGCCAATTCCCGCGCCTTCCGCCGCGCCTTCGATCAGCCCCGGGATGTCCGCCACGACGAACTCGTTCTGCTTGTGCCGCACCACGCCAAGCTGAGGACGCGTGGTGGTGAAGGCATAGGCGCCGACCTTGGCCTGCGCATTGGTCACGGCGTTGATGAAGGTCGACTTGCCGGCATTGGGCAGCCCGACAAGGCCGGCATCGGCGAGCAGCTTCAGGCGCAGCCATACCCATGCTTCCTCATAGGGCCAACCGGTGCCGTGCTGGCGCGGCGCGCGGTTGGTCGAGGTCTTGTAGCTGGCATTGCCCCGCCCGCCATCGCCGCCGCGCAGGAAGACGATTTGCTCGCCCACCCTGGTGAGATCGGCGAGCACGGTCCGCTCGTCGTCGTCGGCGAGTATCTGGGTGCCCACCGGCACCTTGATCACCAGATCGTCGCCACCCGCGCCGGTGCGGTTCGAACCCGAGCCGCCATGCCCGCGCGGGGCGCGGAAATGCTGGGTGTAGCGGAAGTCGATCAAGGTGTTGAGCCCTGCCACCGCTTCGAAGATGATGTCGCCGCCCTTGCCGCCATTGCCGCCGTCGGGGCCGCCATATTCGATGAACTTCTCGCGCCGGAAGCTGACCGCGCCGGGGCCGCCGGCGCCCGAGCGCACGAAAATCTTCGCCTGATCCAGAAAATGCATGGGCCGTCATATAGAGATTGCCGCCGATCCGTCACCCCATGAAGGGCGTCCGTCGTTTCGGGGTGGCGCACAGTGGAACCGCGAGTATAGGCTCATACTTTAGCCGAGCGGCGCGTTCGCGCGTCGGCACGACGGAGCAGGCACGCGGCCCACGCATGAAGTCCATCGATCGCTACATGGCGCGGCTGATCGCAGTCCCGTTGATCTCGACGCTGTTGATCTCGGCGATGCTGCTGGTGCTCGATCGCATGCTGCGGCTGTTCGACTTTGTCGCGACCGAAGGGGGACCGGTCAGCGTGGTGTGGCGGATGCTCGCCAATCTGCTCCCCGAATATCTCGGGCTCGGCATTCCGATCGGGCTGATGCTCGGTTGCCTGCTCGCCTTTCGCCGCCTCGCCACCTCGTCCGAGCTCGACGTGCTGCGTGCAGTGGGGATCAGCTATACCCGGCTGCTGTACGTGCCCTTCATGTATGCGATCGCGCTCGCGATCCTGAACCTGATGATCGTCGGCTATGTCCAGCCACGCGCACGCTACAATTACGAGCAGCTCCGCTTCGAGCTGCGGTCCGGCGCGCTGGGCGCGTCGATCAAGGTCGGCGAATTCACCAATTTCGGCCGTCAGATGACGCTTCGCATCGAAGGCAGTGCCAATGAGGGGCGCGACCTTTCGGGCATCTTCGTGCGGATGACGACGAAGGAAGGGCCGCTCGCAGTGACTGCGGAGAAGGGTCAGTTCCTGCGCTCCGACGACCCCGACACGATCATCTTCCGGCTGACCAAGGGCACCCTCGTCCACACCGCCCAAGGCTCGCCGGTGCCGCGCGTGCTCACTTTCGACACGCACAATCTGCCGATCCCGCTTCCCAAATACGAGCAGTTCCGCAAGCGCGGCGACAAGAATCTCGAGCTCACCCTGCCCGAGCTGGCGGTGATCGGGAAAAGCCCGCAGGCAACCGAGACCCAGCGCGCCACCAGCCGCGCCGCCTTCCATTTCCGTCTCGCCGAAGTGGTGTCGATGTTCCTGCTGCCGATGCTCGCCGCGGCGCTGGGGATTCCCCCCAAGCGCTCGACTTCGGCGCTCGGCGTGTTCCTGTCGATCGTGATGATCGTCACCTATCACAAGGTGAACGAATATGCGCAGGCGATTGGCAGCCTCGGCCGGATCGATCCGATCATAGCACTGTGGGTGCCGTTCGCGATCTTCGCGGGGCTGGTGCTGTGGATGTACCGCACCGTCGCCTATGTCCCCGGCGGCCAGCCGATCGGCGGACTGGAGAAGGCGTTCGCGCAGATCTGGAGCGCGATCCGCCGACGCCTGCCCGGCCGCCGCCGCAAGACCATGGAGATCCCGGCGTGAACTGGGTCAATTTCTTCCCGTCGCGCACGATGTCGCTCTACATGGGCAAGATGTTCCTCGTGCGCACCTTCGCCATTCTGGCGGCGCTGGTGCTGGTGCTCCAGGCGCTCGATCTGCTCAGCGAATCGGGGAAGATCATGGCCTATGCCGGCAATGGCGAGGCCGAGATCTGGCGCTATGTCGGGCTGCGCACCCCCGAGATCATCGCGCGATTCCTCCCTTTCTCGGTATTGCTCGGCACCATCCTTGCGCTCTCCCAGCTCAACCAGAACAGCGAGGTCGTCGCGATGAAGGCGTCGGGGCTTTCGGCGCACCAGGTGCTCGCGCCGTTGCTCCTCACGGCATTCGGCGTCGCGGCTTTGTCCTTCGCCTTCAACGAGCGCATCGTCGCGCGGTCCACCGCCACGCTCGAGCAATGGAAGAAGGTCGATTACGGCCCCCTGCCGATCGATCGCGGCGATCGTTCGAACGTCTGGGTCAAGGATGGCAGCAACCTGATCGTGGTCGACCAGATCCGCGGCAAGGGCGATGCGGCGCAGCTGTACAACATCACGGTTTATGAGCGCAGCGGCCAGTCGCTCCGCGCGATCCTGACCGCGAAACGCGGTACGCGCGACGGCAAAGGCTGGCGCGTCGAGGGCGTGCAGCGCTTCGACGTGGCGGCCGGGACGATCGCGTCGCTCGCCCCGATGCGCATCGCCGACGGCGTGCGGCCCGATCAATTCACGCTCAGCCACATCAATGCCGATGGGCTGTCGTTCGGCGCGCTGCGCGAAGTGATCGACGATCTCAAACTTGCCGGCCGCCCAACCAAGGCGCTCGAAGGCTCGCTGTGGCACAAGCTTTCGGGACCGCTCTCGTCGGTGCTGATGCCGCTGCTCGGCGCCGTCGCGGCGTTCGGCATCGCGCGTTCGGGCAAGCTCTTCGTCCGCGCCGTGATCGGCATGGCGCTCGGCTTCCTCTATTTCGTCGCCGACAATTTCGCGCTGGCGATGGGCAATCTCGGCGCCTACCCTCCCTTCCTCGCTGCCTGGGCGCCGTTCCTGTTGTTCCTGATGATCGGCGAGGCGGTTCTGCTCAGGACCGAGGAATAGAGTCGGCGGAGGCGTGACGCGAGGACTTCGACACAGCGCGCGCAACACCGATTCAAGGCGAACTACTTACCTTCAGTCCCAAAGCTGGCGCGTAGTTCGGCCTGGAATTCCGTGCTCGCAAACCCCGACGGGGCGGCCCAGCACATTCTGCCCATCGCCGCCGAGTGCCTCGTCGGTACCCACGCCCATCCCCTTCCTTCCAGGGAGGAACGTGCGAGACGGCCACGCTATCGCTGAACGACGGCCTTCCCACCATTTCCGCCGTCGCCGTTAGCCGGTGCCGAACGAAACGGGCCGGCCCCGCGAGGGGCCGGCCCGTATGTTTCCGTCCGGGCAACTCGCTCTAGCGGCGCGAACCCATGGTGCTGCGAGCCAGCTGGCCCACCAGCCCCGGGAGCCCGGCATAGCTGGCTTTGTGATAGGGCGAGTCCGGCTCGACCATCGCGGTCAGGCGGCGATGCGCCACGCCGAGATTATGGTACGGCACGCTCGGCAACAGATGATGCAGCGCATGATAGCGCAGCCCCACCGGCGCCCACAGCGCCGGCAGAAGCGCCGGCGGCGGCACGTTGACGCTGTCGAGATATTGCGCGGTGACGGTCATCGCCTCGCCCTCATTCTCCCAAAGATGCGCGACGAGAGTACGGATCTGATTGATCACGGTCGTTGCGGAAATCACGCCGAGGAAGATCAGGAAGGCGCGCAACGGGATCACGCCGGCGGCGGTCAGCCCCATCAGGGTGATCGCCCAGACGCTGGCGGCCACTTCCTGCCACAGCCATTGGGTGCGCGCGGCACCCTCGGCAGGGCGGCGGCGAAAGGCAGGGTTGATCACGAGGCCCGAATAGCGCTCGACCACCGTCTTGCGCAGCCCCGGCACGACCAGCGACAGCGGCGCGAGCACGCCGTAGCGGATCAGCAGCCCGACCGGCGCCAGCGCCGAAATCAGCACGAACATCGGCAGCGACCATGGCTTCATCAACGCCAGCGGCAGATATTCGGGATCCTCGACCGTGCCATATCGGGTGCGGGCGTGATGGAGGTTGTGAACGCCTTCATACATGAACGAGGGTACCATCAGTGGCACCCCGATCAGCGCATTCCAGCCGAAGCGGAAGCCCGGGACAGTCGAATGCTTCATATGCGTGAGCTCGTGGATGAAGCTCGCGGCGCGATAGAGCCCGAGCACCGACACGAAGGCGGCAAGCAATGCGAGGCCCGGCGTGGCGAGCGTGATCGCCAGCGCCAGCGCGCCATAGCCGACCACGGCCGATGCGGTCAGGTCCGCCCAATAGATGGCCGGGCGCGCCTTGTGCAGGTCGCGCGCGATCTCGGCAGCGGCGCGCAGCATCGCCTTGTCGTCGGCGATACGCCCGGCCGCAGCGCGTGCAGCCGGAGCGTCGGGCGCCGCGACGTCGCGCAAATCCAGTGCGATAGAGCTGTTCATGGGTATTTCCATTGCCTCTAGATAGTGGCTCAATATGGGCAACAACAGGGGCTTGGCGAGGCTCGGGCAGGTTCCGCTTGACAAGCACCGCCCTCAGGCGGGACTTCGGCGCACCTCTGTCAAAGGCCCGCGTACATGCCTGCACCTGCCATCCGCCCCGTCGTCACCAAGGCGGATATCAATGCTTTCGTCGAGATCGCTTACCGCCTGAACGGCGACGATCCCCATTGGGTCGCGCCGCTCCGCGCCGAAGTGAAGGCGACCATCGATCCGAAGAAGAATGGCTGGTTCAGCCATGCCGAGGCACAGCTTTTCCTCGCGGAGCGCGATGGCAAAATCGTCGGCCGCATCTCGGCGCATATCGACCGGCTCGCGCTCGAAATGCCGCCCGAGCAGGGCTTCGGACCGGGCACCGGCTTCTGGGGACTGTTCGAAGCCGAAGATGCGGAGACCGCCACCGCGCTGATCGCCGAGGCCGAAGCATGGCTGAAGGCCAAGGGCATGACCCGCGCGCTCGGCCCGGTCAGCCTGTCGATCTGGGAAGAGCCCGGGCTGCTGGTGAAGGGCCATGATCATTCCCCAACGGTACTGATGGGGCATCATCCGGCGCATTATCAGGGCTGGATCGAGGCGCTGGGCTATGCCCCCGCCAAGAAGCTGCTGACCTATGATCTCGACATCACCCAGGGCTTTCCGCCGCTCGTCCAGCGCATCATCGCGGCGGGCGAGAGAAACGCCAAGATCCGCATCCGCAGAGTCAACAAGGCGCGCTTCGACGAGGAAGCCGCGACCATCCTCGCGATCCTCAACGATGCATGGTCGGACAATTGGGGGTTCGTGCCGCTCACTCAGCCCGAGATCGACGATGTCGGCAAGAAGCTCAAGCCGTTGGTCTTCGAGGATTTGATCATGATCGCGGAAGTCGAAGGCGAGCCCGTGGCGTTCATGATCACCCTGCCCGACTTCAACGAGCCGCTGAAGCCGCTCAAGGGCAAGCTGTTTCCGTTCGGCTGGGCCAAGCTGCTGCTCTGGCTGCGCAAGCCCAAAGCGACGACGATGCGCGTGCCGCTGATGGGCGTGGTCAAAAGGCTACAGAGTTCGCGCATGGCGAGCCAGCTGGCCTTCATGATGATCGAATATATCCGGCGTTCCGCGGTTCCCAATTATGGCGCGGCACGTGGCGAGATCGGCTGGATCCTCGATGACAATCAGGGGATGATCGCGATCGCCGATACGATCGAAAGCCGGATCAACCGCGAATACGTGATCTACCAGAAGCCGATCTGAGGATGAGCCCGCGGCGGGAACGCCGGCGCCGCGGGCCCCTTGACTGATTTACTTGCGCGCTTCGGCGGCGGGATCCATGCCCGAACGCGCGATCCATTCGGCGCGGGTGCGGCAAATCTTCTGGCGGCGATGGCTGCCGGTGGGAGTCTCGACGACGCAATAACGATCGGCCTTCTCGATCTTGGCGGCCGCCTTGGGGGCTTCGCCGGTCGGATCGGCGGCATAAGCCGGCGCGGTGGCACCTGCGACCAGAACGGCGGCGGCGATCATGGCGGCGGCGACGCTGGAGACGCGGCCAGTGTTACGAGTGATCATTCCCTTTACTCCTCTGCTTTGTGACACCAGGCGCTCCCTCGTTCCGCCTGCCCTCGATGCTTTGCATCGACCGTGCCAAACTACAGAGTTGTGGAATTTCAAAGAGTTACGGATGTGACACTAGGATGTCATCGCCATAACGCGGCGATACACGCCAAGAGTTGGGAATTCAGGCGCAGCACTGTCCGGAAAGGGACAGTCCAGCCTGTGCGATACCGGACAGCGTGACGATCATGGCCGCGCGGAGCGGAGTTTCAGCGCAGGCTCACCCAGGTCGGGGCATGATCGCTGGCCCTTTCGCGGCCGCGATATTCCTTGTCGACACCGGCACCGGTGAGCCGGTCGGCGGCCTGGGGGCTGAGCAGGAGATGGTCGATCCGGAACCCGGCATCGCGCTGCCAGCAGCCGGCCTGATAATCCCAGAAGGTCCAGATCCCGCCGCCGGGAAAGCGGGTACGCAGTGCATCGGTCCAGCCCTGCGCGAGCAAGCTGCGGTAACGCTGCCGCGATTCGGGCTGCATCAGCGCGTCGCTGGCCATCGCGCGCACCGAGAAGGTGTCGTCGTCATTGGGGATGACGTTATAGTCGCCGGCAAGCACCACCGGACGCTCCTCGGCGAGCAATGCGCGCGCGCGATCGGCCAGCCGGTCCATCCATTTCAACTTGTAATCGAACTTGGGCCCAGGCTGCGGATTGCCGTTGGGGAGATAGATCGAAGCGATCACCAGATCGCCGATTTCGACTTCGATATAACGGCTATGGGCATCCTCGGGATCGCCGTCGAGGCCGCGCTGACGCTCGATCGGCTGGGCACCGCGCGCAAGGACTGCGACGCCGTTGAAGCCCTTCTGGCCGTGCCAGACCGCGCCATAGCCCGCTTTCTCGATATCGCCGACCGGCAGCGTCTCGTCGGCGCCCTTGAGCTCCTGCAGGCAGACGATGTCCGGCTTCTGCTCGTCGAGATATTCCAGCAGGCGCTCCATCCGCGCCTTGATGCCGTTGACGTTGTAGCTGACGATTTTCATGCTCGTTGGTTAGCGGCGGGCGCGGCGCAGCGCCAGCCGTAGCGGCGCGTCGGGATCAGACCGAGAAGCTGGTGCCGCAGCCGCAGCCCGAGGCGGCATTGGGGTTGGTCACCGCGAAATGCGCGCCGCCGAGATTGTCGACGAAATCAACTTGCGCGCCGCGCACCAGATCGAGGCTGATCGAGTCGACCACGAGGCGGACGCCGTCGGTCTCGGCGATCGCGTCGTCCGCCTCCGCAGCCTCGGCCATGCCGAATTTATACTGGAAGCCCGAGCAGCCGCCGCCTTCGACCGAGAGCCGGAGGATCGCCGGTTTGCCCTGCTTCGCCGCGATCGCCGCGACACGCGCGGCGGCGGCGGGAGTCAGCGCGATGTCGGGGCTGAGAACACTTGCCATGACGCGGAGATAGGAGCGCGGCGGCAGCGAGGCAATGACGCCGTGCGGCACAAATGAAAAGGGCGTCGCGGCCGGCCGCGACGCCCTTGCACTCTCTGAACGGAGATGCGGGTGGGGGCCGTCTCACGGACGACCCCTCTCCTCTCCTGCCTCTTACTTCGCCGGGCCGCCGATGCCGCCCTGCGCGCGGTTCTGCACCGCGGTCAAATATTCGCCGGTCTGGAGGAACGGGATCGGATTGACTGCCTTCCCGTCGACACGGACTTCGTAATGGAGGTGGCTGCCGGTCGAGCGGCCGGTCGAGCCCATCAAGCCGATCATCTGACCGCGGCGGACGCGGCTATTGTCGGCGACGAGGATCTTCGAAAGATGGCCATAGCGCGTCTCGATGCCGCGGCCATGGTTGATCTGGACGAGGTTGCCATAGCCGCCCTGGCGACCGGCATGGCTGATCACGCCGTCGGCAGTGGCATAGATCGGCGTGCCGACCGAACCGGGAATATCGACGCCGGCGTGCATCGCCGCGGTGCCGCGGAACGGATCCGAACGCACGCCGAAGCTCGAAGTGAAGAGCAATTTGTCGACCGGCTGCATCGACGGGATCGAAATCACCGTCTGCTCGAGCGCGTCGAGCTTCTTCCACGTGAGGAACAAGGCGCGGAACTGCGCGTCGGCACTCTCGGCCGAATCCGAACCTGCGGCGCCATCGTTATTGTCGTCCATCGGCTCGTATGGGCCGCCCATCGCGCCGGCGCTCACGCGGGCATAACGCTCGGGGGCAAGGCCGAGACGGCGGAAATGGCTCGCGGTCTGCTGATAACGAGCTTCGCCGGCGGCGCGTGCCTTGCCAGCGAGTGCCGCTTGGCGCTGCTCGACCTCGCGAAGCGGCGCGAGCATTTCGTCGGCGACGGCGCTGGTCTGCGGGGCTGCATTGGTGAGCGCGGCGTCGAGCGTGGCAGGATCGGTCTTGCCCGAAAGCACTGCCGAGATCAGCGCCTGGCGCTGTTCGACACGGGCGGCCTGCAGCTTGGCGGCTTCCTTCGCGGCGGCGACTTCGGCCTGCATCTGCGCCACCTGCGTCCGCATCTTGGCGACCTGCGCCTCGGGCGAACCGGGAACCGCGCTCACGCCGCTCACCGCGATCGCGCCGGCCATCGCCTGCGAGACGCCATAGCCCGAGAACACGACAGTGACCGCGGCAACACCGGCGAGCAACGCCTGGGTGCGGCCGGCGATGCTGAAACGGCGCAGATCGCGGCCGTCATGGAAAATAAAATCGCGGGTGGTGAAAAAATTGCGGAACCGAGTGCCAAGGTTCGCATTATTGAGCTTCGTAGCGTTGGCCATGAGTCCCCGACAATTCAAGGCAAGCACGCACCGATGCGACCCGGTGATCGGCTTACAAAAATATCAATGTCCATGGAGCAGCCCCTCCGCCTTCTGGACGTGCCGGGGTTTGGCCTGAGAAATCAGGGAACCGCAAGGGCTTGATAGTAGCCACGCGTCAGACCGGCTGAGTCGCGCGCCGAGTCGTTGAATGGAGGTTTAATCAGGCCCCGATAATAAGTGCGGACAAGGTCCTGCCACGTCGTTTCAGGGTTAATATTTTGTTGCGCACAGCCTGATTCGAACCAGCGGGTTCCGGCCCGGACATGCACGATTTCGTCGTTCAGGATCCGGGTCAGGATCTTCGCCGTAGCGCCATCACCCGCCCCGAGAAATTTCTCGATCGTGGAAGGGGTTATGTCGAGCCCACGCGCTTCAAGCACCATCGGGACCACCGCCATCCGTGCCAGCGGATCGTGCGCCGTCGCCGCCGCCGCGTCCCACAAACCATCGTGCGCGGGCAGTGCGCCATACTGGCTGCCGAGCTGCTTCAGCCGCCGGTCGAGCAACGCGAAATGCATCGCTTCGTCGGCGCCGACCTGCATCCAGTCATCGGTGAAACCGCGCGGAAACTGCCCGCCGAACCGGCCTACCGCATCGAAAGCCAGGTCGATCGCGGCAAACTCGATATGCGCCAGCGCGTGGATCAGCGCGACGCGACCGCGCTCCGATCCGCCCTTGCGCTTGGGCATCCGGTTGGGGGGCAACAATTCGGGCCGGTCGGGACGTGCCGGCCGATCGGGCATCGCGGTGTCGAAGCGATGATCGAGCCGCCCCAGCCGCCAGTCGCGCGCCGCTGTGCGTGCGGCCTTGACCTTGGCCATCGGATCGCTCGCGCCGAGCACCGCCCGTGCCGCCTCGGCAACGCTGCGAGTCACGTGCCGAGCATCTCCTTCGCCGCGGCGAGCACCGCGTCGACATGCCCCGGGACGCGCACCTTGCGCCATGCGCGGACCAGCTTGCCATCGGGTCCGAACAGGAAGGTCGCGCGATCCACGCCCATGTAGCGGCGCCCGTAAAGCTGCTTCTCGATCCACACCCCGAATGCTTCCATCACTGTCCCGTCATCGGTCGCCAGCGGCACGGTGAGATCGTATTTTTCCGAGAATTTCCGGTGCCTTGCAGCATCATCCTTCGACACGCCGAGAACGTCCACGCCGAGCGCCGCAAAGTCCGCCAGCCGCGCCGAAAACTCCTGCGCCTCGCGCGTGCAGCCGGCCGTGTCGTCCTTCGGATAGAAATAGAGCACCAGCGGCGCTTCGCGCTCCGCCAGCGCGATCGGGCCGTCCTTCCCCTCCAGCGTCGCTGCGGGCAATTTGTCTCCTGGCTCGATCATCTTGCTCTCCGTCAGCCGCCGGCGCGGATCTCCGCCCAGCAATCGCGCACCTCCTGCCGGGTCCGCTCCAGCGAGGCAACCACTGCGTCCCAACTGCCCAGCCCGACTGCGCGCGCCACCAGGGCCTGGGTCGTCGCGCCCGGCGGTTGCGCATCGGGCGCGACCAGCCGCAGCGTCACCAGCAACCGCGACTGCAAGTCATAGGCGCCCAGCATCGTCTCGGGGAGCAGCCCCTCCCCGACCAGCAGCCCGATCGCCTTGCGCAGCTGCGGCGCGAATGCGGTGCGGTGTCGCAGCTGGAGCACGTGTACCGCGAATTCGAGATCGACCAGCCCGCCCGGCAGCAGCTTGGCGTCGAGCGGACCCGCGGGCGGTTTGTGCGCGGCCATCTCGTCGCGCATCTTCGCCGCGTCGGCGAGGATGTCGCGCTCGGGCCGTGCACCGCGCAGGACATCGTCGACGATCGCCTGAACCGCCGCGCGCGCCGCATCCGATCCGAACACCGGGCGCGCCCGGGTCAACGCCATATGTTCCCACGTCCACGCATCTTCGTGCTGATAGCGCGCAAAGCCGTCCAGCGACACCGAGAGCGGCCCCTGCGCCCCTGAAGGGCGCAGCCGGGTGTCGACATCGTAGAGCGGCCCCGCCGCGGTGGCGACCGACAGCGCCGCCGTCACGCGCTGGGCAAGCCGATTGTAATAGATCACCGCGCCCAATGGCTTGGGGCCGTCGGATTCAGCGGCATAATCGCCAGTGAACAGATAGACGAGATCGAGATCGGAAGCGTGGGTCAGCGCCTGGCCGCCCATCCGCCCGAGTGCGAGAATCACCAGCTCGCTTTCCGGCACGCGCCCATACGCGCGCTCGAACTCCTCGACCGTTGCTGCCGCGAGCACGTGGATCGCAGCTTCGGCGATCCGCGCATAGCCGTGCGACACGTCGAGCGGATCACTCGCCCCCGCGACGATCTGCGCGCCGAGGGCGAAGCGTTTCTCGCCCACCAGCCGGCGGACATGCTCGAGCTGCCACTGATAGTCGGCGCCCCGTTCGCGCGCTGCCATCTCGGTGATCAGCGCGGGAATCCCGGCGACGGGCTCGAGCGCGCTGGCGTCGATCAACCCGTCGAGCAATTCGGCGCGGCGGCCCAGCTGCTCGGCCAAAGTCGGCGCATGGCACAGAATCGTGCTCATCAGCTGACGAAGCCCCGGCTGGGCTTCGAGCAACCGGAAGAAGTTGATCGCGCTGGGCAGCCGCGAAAGCATCGCGTCGAAACGGGTGATCGCATGGGTGCTGTCCGGCGCCTGCGCAAAGGCTTCGATCAGCCCGGGCAGCAGCGCCTCCAGCGCCTCGCGCGCCTGCGGCGAGCGCAGCGAGGGATAGCCGCCGCCCCGCCAGCCCTCGACGATCCGGAGCGCGCCTGCGGGATTGTCGAACCCCGCTGCGCCCAGCCGCGACTGGAGCGTCTCCGGATCGACGGGCAGGCGCGCTTCATCCTCGCCGGCAAGGGCGTCGTACACTGTCCCCACACGCGTGACATGGGGCCGCAACCGTTCGATCAGCGCCGCCCCATTCTCCATTCCATGCAGCGCCGCGACATTGTCGAGCGCCTCCTGCGCAGGCGGCAGGGTATGCGTCTGGAGGTCGTCAACCATCTGCAGCCGGTGCTCGACGGTGCGGAACTCGACATAGGCCGCGGCCAGCGCCGCAGCGTCGTCCGCATCGATCCGCCCGTCGGCGGCGAGCGCCGCGAGCGCATCGCGCGTCGCGGGCACGCGCAGCACCGGATCGCGTCCGCCATGAATCAGCTGATGAATCTGGGCGAAGAACTCGATTTCGCGGATGCCGCCGCGGCCGCGCTTCAGATCATAGCCGGGGGCGAATGCCTGCGCCTGCGCATAATGGTCGCGAATCCGGCGCGAGATGTCGCGGATCTCCAGAATCGTGCCGTAATCGACCGCACGCCGCCATACGAACGGCCGGATCGCCTCGAGGAACTGCCGGCCCAGCGTGAGATCCCCCGCATTGGCGCGCGCCCGGATGAACGCCGCACGCTCCCATGGCAGCGCCTGCGATTCGTAATAAGAGATCGCCGCCTCGACCGGCAGCGCGATCGGCGTCGCCTCGGGCGAGGGCCGCAGTCGCAGGTCCACCCGCATCACATAGCCATCGGCTTCGCGCGCCTGGAGCAGTTCGATCACCCGCCGGCCGATCCGCACCGCTGCCTCCTCGGGCACCTCGCGCGGCTTGCAGGGCAAGGTCAGGGGATCGAAGATCAGGATCGGATCGATATCAGACGAATAATTGAGCTCGCGGCTGCCGAGCTTGCCCAGCGCGATCGCGGCGAATCCCTGCGGTTCGGCATCGGGCGTGCGCTCCTGGATCGCAGTGCGGATCGCACGATCCAGCGCGTCGTCGGCAAAGTCGCTGAGCAAGGTCGTGACCCGAGTCAGATCGAACCGTCCGGACAGATCGCCGAGCGCAACCAGCAGCGCCAGCCGTCGTCGCTCGATCCGCAAGCGCCGCGACTCGGGCATCTCGCCATCGATCAGACGCGCGGTTTCCAGCGGGTCGTCGAGCGCCTGCTCCAGACCATCGAGCAATTGCGACTCGCGATCGAGCAGCATCGCCAGAAACGGCGCATGCGCACGGGCAAGATCAACGGCGCGCTGCAAGTCTCCGCAAATCATGCGGAAACCCCTTGTCGATACGCGACAGGAACAACACATTTATAATTGTCAAGCAACAAATGTGAAGTCAGGACGTTTTTGTATCGTGAACCGCCCGTCATCCTTCTCCGCCCCCGAGACCCAGCTGCGCGCTTATAGCGTCGAGCGGCCCCGCGCCAGCGACGCGATCGCGGTTTCGCTGCGCGACGCATTCGAACGCGAATCCGGAATTCCTGAAGACATGGTCATGCTGCTTCGCTGCCTGAATCGGCTCGACCTGACCACGCACTGAGGCCGCGTCGAGCGGCCACTCACCGGTCGCGACTGAGATCGTCGACTTCGCCCATGATCGTGTCGAGCGCGCTCTTGCCGCCCGGATTGGGCAGGCTCTCGCGCCGCGACGGCAACTGGCCTTCGGTGAGCAGATTTTCGAGCGCGACGCGGCCGCGGGCAACGCGGCTCTTGATTGTGCCGACCGCGACGTTGCAGATCTCGGCCGCCTCTTCATAAGCGAAACCGCCGGCGCCGACGAGGATCAGCGCCTCACGCTGGGGTTGCGGCAAGTGCAGCAGCGCGCGCTGCATGTCGTTCAGTTCGACGTGACGATCCTGGCTTGCGGGCGCGGCGAGCAGCCGATCGGCCACCAGATCGTCCCATTCCCCCTTGAAGCGCGCACGGCGCATCTGCGAGAGATAGAGATTGCGCAGGATGATGAAGGTCCAGGCGCGCATGTTGGTGCCGGCCTGGAAGCGCAGCCGCGCCGCCCAGGCCTTGAGCAAGGTCTCCTGCACCAGATCGTCGGCGAGATCGCGGCTGCCCGAGAGCGAGCGGCCGAAAGCGCGCAGATGCGGAATCACCGTCGCGAGCTGCTTCTTGAACTCGGGATCGGATAGCGCGACATGCTCCCGCGGCGGCTCGGCTGCCGCGTCCTCGCGATCGTCGTGCAGTTCGGACTCAGTCATTCGATCCCGTTCACTTGCGCGTGCCATGATGCGGCGCTGATTGGAGATAGGCGCCGCAGACGCGATTGCCAGCATTTTTGGAACTGCCCGAAGGTTCAGGACCAGAGGATGACAGCGAAGGCGATGATCACCAGCACCAGGCCGAAGCCCAGTACATAGCGAGTCATATGCGGCGTGGTACCGGCGCGGGCGCGGTCGGTGGAGACATGGATGGGTTCTTCATTCTCAGCCATGTCCCCTAAACCCGCCAAAACCGTTTTGGGTCCGTATCGTGTGGAACCCGAACGGAATTTTTCAGGCCGCGGCGGGCACCGTCGCCTGATCGAAGAACAATGCCTGGCTGATCGTCGTCTTCACCGTTTCGCGCTGGAACGGCTTGGTGATCAGGAAGGTCGGCTCGGGCCGCTCGCCGGTCAGCAAACGCTCGGGGAAGGCGGTGATGAAGATCACCGGCACGCTGAACTCGGCGAGGATGTCCTTCACCGCGTCGATGCCCGAGCTGTCGTCGGCGAGCTGGATGTCGGCGAGCACGAGGCCGGGACGATCCTCCATCGCCAGTGCAACCGCCTCGTCGCGGGTGACGGCCACGCCGGTGACCTCATGACCGAGATCGCGGACGATCTGCTCGAGATCCATCGCGATCAGCGGCTCGTCCTCGATGATCATCACGCGGGTGCGGGTCTGGCGCTCGATCTCGGCGACCGCCTCGGCGACGAGCTGCGAGACCTGCGCGGGATCCTCCTCGATCAGATAGCCGGCGTCCTCGATGCTGAAGCCTTCGACCGTGGTCAGCAGCAGCGCCTGACGCGACAACGGCGTCAGGCGGGCAAGCCGCTTGCGCGCGATCGACTCGGCTGCGTTGGAATTGTCCTCGACGTAATCCTCTTCCTCGAGATGAGTCGACTGCCAGATCGCCTGGAAGGTGCGGTAGAGGCCGAGCCGCGGATCCACTTCGCGGGGAAACTGGTCGGGCGCGGCGACGATCGCCTCGAGCGCGGCACGTACGTAACGGTCACCCTCGGCCTGGCTGCCGGTTAGCGCGCGCGCATAGCGGCGAAGCAAGGGAAGGTGCGGCGCGAGTTGCTGTCCAAGCGACATAAGGGAATTCTTCTCCTTCGAGTGCGCGGGGTCGCTTTCTCGCGCCCCAACGCCCGTATTGCAAACACTTCTGCTTTCCGAAGGAGCCCCTCCCCGGATTTCGCATCGCCTGTGGAACAATCGACGCGCTATTTGGTTTCATCGCCCAAGCCGCGTGATGCGTAAGGCATCACAAGCGCGCCGGCGCCCTCTTCACGGGAATGCTTGCGCTCTGGCGTCATGGCGTTAATCGGACATCAGGTGCCGATGCGTATTCACAGTCCGGGTCCCGGACAAAACTCGGGTCCTCACGGGGGGAATTGGTGCGTTCCGCAAAGGATGAAACAAAAAGGCCGCCAAAGCCAAAAGGCGGGACGGAGAGCAACAAACCCAGCCGCAGCGTGGGTGATGCTTTGCGCCAGGCCTATGAAGAGGCCGTTCGTGAAACTGTGCCCGACGATCTGCTCGACCTGCTGAAGAAGCTCGACTAGCCAGACACTATGAACAATACGGATCTGGAGCCGCGTGCCACAGGTATCGCGGCGGCGCTGGCGCGCATGCCGACCGGCGCCAAGGTTTTCCTGATCCTCGTCGGCGCCCTGCTCCCGCTCGCGCTGATCGCATTGTTCACCACCATCCAGACCACCCGGACCGCCGACACCGAAGCGCGTGCGCGGCTGCATGCGATCGCCGACGAGAGTTCGGGCGCTGTCGAGAACGTGCTCACCAACGAAGCGAGCCAGATGAGTCAGGCGCTCGCTGCGCTCGAGCACGATCCGCGCGATGCCGCCAGCTGCATGCGCCTCGCCGGCAGCTTCGCCGCGCACGGCGGCACGCGCTTCGCCATCGCCGACGCGCGCGGCCGTATCTTGTGCGGCCAGCGCTTCACGATACCGGCGGCGGCGGCGCTTCGCCCGGGCGAGGTGCGCGCGTCGTTGCTCGCCGACGGCCTCGCCGTCCGCATCGCCGGCAGCTCGGGCATGACCGCGGCGGCCTGGTATCCCGTTTCGATATTGTCGGCACTCGCCCGCCCCAGCGGCTTCGTTCCGGACTATGGCGCCGCCCTGGTCCGTGACGGCGAGCGCCTGTCGTTGCGCGATCTCGGCGCAGGCGCCGGACCGCTCGGACGTCGCGAGACCGCGCGCAGCGACCTCTCGCTCGACGGGCTCGCGCTCGAAATGGTCGTGCCCGGCGCGCCGATCACCTCGCCACTGATCATCACCACCGTCCTGCTCGTGTTGATGTGGATCGCCGCCGCGGCGATCGGCTGGTTCGTCGTCGATATTCTGCTGATCCGCCCGTTGCGCCGGCTGCGCACCAGCGTCGGCCGGTATCAGCCCGGCGAAGTGCTCGACATGAAACGCTTCGGCGCGATCCCCGCACAGGAGATCCGCGAGCTCGGCCAGACCTTCCAGCAGATCACCCGGACGGTGCGGCTCCACGAAGCGGACCTCGCCGACGGGCTGATCCGTCAGACGCGGCTCACTCGCGAAGTGCACCACCGCGTCAAGAACAACCTCCAGGTCATCTCCAGCCTGATCAATTTCCATGCCCGCGGGGCGAAGAGCGCCGAGGCGACCGAGGCCTATGCTTCGATCCAGCGGCGCGTCGATGCGCTCGCGGTGGTCCATCGGCATCATTATGCCGAGCTGGAGGAGAATCGCGGACTCGATCTGCGCTCGATCATCGGCGAGCTCGCCGCCAATATCCGCGCCACCGCCCCCGAACGCGCTGCGGGCCTCGGCATCACGCTCGAGATCGAGCCGCTGCTGGTCAATCAGGACGTCGCGATCGCCGTCGCTTTCCTGATCACCGAACTCGTCGAGCTCGCGGTGAACAGCAATGCGACGGCGCAGGTGCGCATTTCGATCAAGGGTGCCGACGAGCCGGATCGCGCGATCCTCCGTGTCAATTCTTCCGCGCTGGTGGAAAGCGCCGAGCTCGAGGCATTGCTGGAGAATCGCTATGGCCGCGTCATCCTCGGCCTCGCACGGCAGCTGCGCACCCGGCTGCATCACGACCCCCTGGTCGGGGCGTACGAAGCCTCGATCGCGATCACCGGGCGTCCCTGAATTTCTGGTCTGATTTTCCGGCCTGAACTTTTTTCAAAAAAAATATGAGGGGCCGGGAACCCGTCCCCGAAATGCACGTTCTGCTATTCGGATAGTGACCTTTTGCCCCCCCGCTCTCGCTATCCAAGACATGGGCCCGGAAGCGTCAACCCTCCCCCCCCGGTGACGCTTCCGGGCCTAACACTTTCCCCCGACAGCGAAATTTCCGATCCGCCCATGGCCGCTTCGTGCCCGATGCGGAACGATTTGGCGCGTCCGGGCATTTCTTCCCCGCTACAAGCTGGAGAGTTTCAATGCGCAAGATCTTGACCTGTGCTGCCCTTGCCGGCGCGATCCTGGTTTCGGCCTGCAACACCGTCGAGGGCGTCGGCCGCGACGTTTCCTCGGCAGGCGATTCGGTCGCCGATGCCGCAGACGGCGCCAAATAGGCCCGCCAACCGGGACTTTCGGAAAAGGCCCTTCCCCGCATGGGGTGGGGCCTTTTTCGTATCAGGACGCTATTTCGGTCTCGGCTGCCCGCTCGCGCCGCCGCCGGGTGAACCAGATCGCCACCAGCGCGAGAAAATATAGCGCGACCAGTGGAATCGCGAGCAACAGCTGCGATCCGACATCGGGCGGGGTCAGCACCGCCGAGATCGCGAATGCCCCAACGACCGCATAGCGCCACGCGCCCCGCAATTGCTCGAAGGTGACGATCCCCGCATGTTCGAGCAGCATCAGCAGCACCGGCATGAGGAACGACAGCCCGAAGCCGAAGATGAATTGCATCACGAACTTCAGATATTCGTTCACTTCGGGCAGCGCCTGCTGCGTCACGCCGGCCAGCTCGCCCTGGAAGCCGAGCAGGAATTTGAGCGCCACCGGAATCGCGATGAAATAGGCCATGCTGGCGCCGGCGATGAACAGCACCGGAGTGGCGAGCAGGAACGGCAGCAGCGCCCGCTTTTCCTTGCGGTAGAGCCCTGGCGCGACGAACTGCCACAATTGATTGGCGATCACCGGGAAAGCGAGCATCAGCGCCGCGAAAAACGCCACCTTGAGCTCGACGATGAACCCTCCGGTCACCGCGGTGTTGATGATCGTCACCTGCCCCGCAGCCTTGAGCGGCGCCACGAGGAAGCCGAGGATCGGACGTGCGAAATAGAGGCAGCCGCCGAACGCCACCACCAATGCTGCGAGCGACCAGAGAAGGCGGCGCCTGAGCTCGATCAGATGATCGAGCAAGGGGGCCTGGGTGTCGTCGATCTCGTTCACGATTGCGGCTCGTCGGGGGCTGCGGTCTTGGGCTTGCGGGTGCGCTTCGGCTTGGGCGTCGGCGCATCCGGCTGCTCGGCGAAAAGCGCCGGTTGCTCGACCATCACCGGATCGGCGTCGATCAGGTCGGCTTCGGCAGGGGCGCCGTCGGCCGGAGCGAAATGCTCGGGCTGGGGCGCGGGGAGCGCAGGCGTCGGCGGATGCTCACGCATGATCCGCTCATTCTCGGCGGCCCATTGCTTCTCCATCTCGGCAAGCTCGGACTCGCGCACCATCGCGTCGAAGCCCGAGCGGAATTGACGCGCCACGCCGCGCGCCTTGCCGACCCATTTGCCGACGAAGCGCATCGCCTTGGGCAGGTCCTTGGGTCCGATCACCAGCAGCGCCACCACGGCCACAAGCAGCAACTCGGTAGGCGCTACGTCTAACATTCGGCACTGCCTCGGGCGCGCCTCGAAGCGAGGCGCGGATCAACGATGGATGGAAGCGAAAAGCTCAGCGCTCTTCGCGCGTACGCTCGGCTTCGGTCTGGAAGGTCGCGTCGGGCGTGGGCGCGGGCTTGCCTTCGATCCGCGTCGGCTTGGCCGGGGTCTCCGCCTCGTCGTCCTCGGCCATGCCCTTCTTGAACTGCTTGATGCCCTTGGCAACGTCTCCCATCATGTTTGAGAAACGGCTGCCGCCGAACAACAAAATGACCAGCACACCGACGATCAGCCAGTGCATCAGGCTCATGCTACCCATGGGAACTCTCCTCGTATCGGGGTCTATCTAGGCGCGGTGCGCGCCGGGGGCAACGGCTAGCACCGCCGCCCCGAGAATCGGTTGGCGAGCCCTATTCGTCTTCCGTGACAGTTTCGCTCGCCGCCTGTTCGAACTCCGCCTCGAAAGCGAGGTCGACCGGATCGAGCAGCCCCGCCGCCTTGAGATCATCGATCCCCGGCAGATCGCGCCGGCTGGCGAGCCCGAACTGGCTGAGAAACCCCGCCGTCGTCGCATAGGTCAGCGGGCGGCCGGGGACTTCGCGCCGTCCGGCGGGCCGCACCCAGCCCGCCTCCATCAGCACGTCGATCGTGCCTTTGGAGATCTGCACGCCGCGAATCGCCTCGATCTCGGCGCGGGTCACCGGCTCGTGATAGGCGATGATCGCCAGCGTCTCGATCCCGGCGCGGCTGAGCTTGCGCGCCTCCTCGCGGTCGCGCCGCAACAGGTGCGCGAGATCGGCGGCGGTCTGGAAATGCCAGCGCTCGCCGCGACGGACCAGTTCGATCCCGCGCCCGGCGTACAGCGCCTGCAACGTCGCCAGCGCCCCGCGCACATCCGCCTCCGCACCGACATGTGCCCTGATCTCGTCGATCGTCATCGGCAGCTCGGAAGCGAACAATACCGCTTCGACCGCGCGGCCGAGATCGTCCTGCGAAATCATGCACTCGCCTTGAGATACAGCGGCGCGAACGCCGATTTCTGCCGCAGCTCAAGCCGCCCCTGCCGCGCCAGCTCGAGCGCTGCGACGAAGGAGGAGGCAAGCGCCGACTTGCGATAGGTGCCACTGGCGCCCTCGGGGAGAAAGGTTTCGATCGTGCTCCATTCGATTCGCGCGCCGATCAGCGCCGAGACTCGCTCGATCGCCTCTTCGAGCGTCATCACGTCGCGCTGCGCCACCACGTGCATCACCGGCCGCGTCCGCGCGCTGATCCGGCCATAGGCGGCGATCAGATCGTAGATCTCGGCTTCGTACCGTCCTTTGCGCACGACGCGCAGCCCCTCCGGGCCGCCGCGCAGGAAGACATCGCGTCCCAGCCGGTCGCGTGCGATCAACCGCGCCCCCGCCTCGCGCATCGCATTGAGCCGTTCGAGCCGAAGCTGCAGGCGGAGCGCCAGTTCCTCGGGGCTCGGCGTTTCTTCCGGATTGCGCGGCAGCAGCAGCGCGGACTTGAGATAGGCCAGCCACGCCGCCATCACGAGATAGTCCGCCGCCAGCTCGAGCCGCAACTCGCGTGCCTCGTTGACGAAGGTCAGATACTGCTCGACCAGTTCGAGGATCGAGATCTGCCGCAGATCGACCTTCTGGTTGCGCGCAAGCGCGAGCAGCAGGTCGAGCGGGCCTTCCCAGCCCTCGATATCGATCTTGAGAGTGTCGGAAGGGTCGGCTTCGCTCATCGGCGAAGAGCTAAGCAGAGCCAGCGGCGACTGTCACCCACTCCCTCTCCCCGCAACCGGAGAGAGGGAGAAGATCAGGCGAGTGCCAGCAATTCGTCCCGCCTGGCGATCAGCCCCCCGAAATCGGCGGCAGCACTTCCCTCCGCAATCGTCGCCATTGCCCGCTCCAGCCGCGCCACGCATTCCGGCGTCGCGGCGCCGATCAACCCGGCGATCTCGACCATCTCGTCCATCCGCGCCCAGCAATCCAGCACCACGTCACACCCGGCGGCGAGCGCCAGCGACGCTTTCTCGCCGGCCGTGCCCGACAGTGCCTTCATATCGATGTCGTCGGTCATCAGCAGTCCGTCGAAGCCGATCCGCCCCCGGATGACATCGGCGATCACCTTGGGCGAGAGCGTCGCCGGGCGTTCGGGGTCCCATGCCTCGAACACGACATGACAGGTCATCCCCATCGGCGCATCGTTCAAGCGCATGAACGGCTCCAGATCGCTCTCCAGCGCAGCGGCATCGGCCTTGACGTGCGGCAAATCGTAATGGCTGTCGACCAGCGCCCGGCCGTGCCCCGGCATGTGCTTGACCACGCCGACCACTCCGCCGCGCCGCATGCCTTCGAGCATCGCCTGCCCCAGAGCCGCGACACGCATCGGATCGCCGCCGAACGCACGATCGCCGATCGCCGGGGTGACGTCGGCCTGACGCACGTCGAGCAACGGCGCGCAATTCACGTTCACCCCCACTTCGGACAGCATCAGCGCCAGTGCATGGCCGTTAGCGCGCGCCGCCTCGATCGCCGAGATCGGCGCGACCTCGTACAAGGCATCGAACGCTGCGCCGGCAGGAAAAGCGGGCCATTCGGGCGGCACCATCCGCGCCACGCGTCCGCCTTCCTGATCGATCAGGATCGGCAGATCAGCGCGGCCGGAGAGATCGCGCAGGCTGTCCGTCAGCGCCTTCATCTGTGCGACGTCGCCGCAATTGCGCTTGAACAATATATAGCCGAGCGGATCGGCCTGGCTGAAAAAGGCGCGCTCGTCGGAGGTCAATTCATGGCCGGAGACGCCGAAGATGACGGGTTTCATGGCCCTGCCTTAGACCAGGCATCGGCAGGCCGGAAAGGCCCAGGCCCTCAATTCGCGATGAAGCAATTCTCGCCCGCGACCTTCAGCCGCCCGCACAGCTCGCGCGCCTGCGGGTTGCTGCCGGCGTTGACGCGCAGCCGCCAGACCGTGCGGCCATTGGCTTCACCGCGCTCGACCGATTTGCCGAGCGGCGCCAGATAGCCGAACCGCTTCGACAGCCGCGCCCAGGCGACATTCGCGCCGGCCTCGTCCGGGAACGCGCCGAGCTGGATCAGCGAACCCGAGCCCGGCCGCGCCGCCGCCGGCCGCGCGCCCGCCGCCGGCGCATCGGCACCCGCCGTGCTGGCACTCGGGATCGCGAGCTTGACGTTCTTGGTCCCCGGGGCCGTGCTCCCCGTCGCCGCGGCGCGCGTGCCCTGCACCGGCGCCTCGGCAATCGCGCCGACATTGATGCTCGAATTGCTCGTCGCGCCCTGGCTGGTCGAAAACACGGTGTCGCCCTCGCCTTCGGCCTTCATCCCGCCGGGCTGGTCAGGCTTGACCTTGTAATCGCCGGCCGGAGCCTTGATCAGTTCGCCATTGCCGGTGCCCACCGTCTGCTGGCGCTGATACCAGAGGTACCCGACGGCGACGAACCCGACCACGGCCAGCGCCAGCACCGCAAGCAGCATGAAGCGCGCGGCCGAATGGTCCCGCGGATAGTCCTCCTCGGCGGTTTCCAGCCAGGGAAGACGATCCTGCTCGTCATATTCGCCCGTACGCAGGTTCATTCTAGTGCATCTCCTGCACGGCCTCGACACCCATGAGGCCTAAACCATTACGGATAATCTGTCCGACGCCGCGCGCCAAGAACAGCCGCGCACAGGTCAGCGCCGGCTGCTCGGCGAGCAGGAAGCGGCGTTCGGGCCGGTCGTTCCCAACATTCCACAAGGCGTGGAGAGCAGCCGACAAGTCATAGAGATAAAAGGCAATTCTATGCGGCTCGCGCGCCAGTGCGGCGCCCTCCACCACCCGCGGAAACTGCGCCGCGAGCTTCACCAGCGCCAGCTCTTCCGTATCAAGCAGGGACAGATCGGCGCTGGCACACGAAATCCCCGCCTCCGCCGCCTTGCGGTGGAGCGAGGCGATGCGGGCATGGGCATAATTCACATAGAAGACCGGATTGTCCTTCGACGCCTCGACCACCTTGGCGAAATCGAAATCCATCTGCGCATCGGCCTTGCGAGTCAGCATGGTGAAGCGCACCACGTCCTTGCCGACTTCGCTCACGACATCAGCAAGCGTGACGAAGTTACCGGAACGCTTGGACATTTTCACCGGCTCGCCCGCACGCAGCAGCCGCACCATCTGCACCAGCTTGACGTCGAACCGGGTCTTGCCGCCGGTAAGCGCCTGCACCGCGGCGACGATCCTTTTGACCGTGCCGGCATGATCGGCGCCCCAGATGTCGATCAATTGGTCGGCCGATTGCGCCTTCTGGAAGTGATAGGCGAGATCGGCGCCGAAATAGGTCCATTGCCCGTTCGACTTCTTGATCGGGCGATCCTGATCGTCGCCGAATTGCGACGAGCGGAACAGCGGCAGCTCTACCGGCTCCCAATCCTCGGGAGTCTCGCCTTTGGGCGCCTCGAGCACGCCGTCATAAACCAGGTCACGCGCGCGCAGCCACGCCTCGGCCGCCTCGGGCTTGCCCGCCGCCTGCAATTCGGCCTCGGACGAGAACAGATCGTGATGGATGCCGAGCAGAGCGAGATCGGCCTTGATCATCACCAGCATCGAGGCGACGGCTTCCTTGCGGAACAATGCGAGCCAGGCTTCCTCGGGCTGACCGGCGAACTTGTCGCCATGTTCCGCGGCCAGCTTCTCGCCGACCGGCTTGAGATATTCGCCCGGATAGAGGCCTTCGGGGATTTCGATCGCCTCGCCGAGCGCCTCGCGGTAACGCAGGTGCGCCGAGCGCGCGAGGACGTCGACCTGCCCGCCGGCGTCGTTGACATAATATTCGCGCACCACCTTGTGCCCGGCGAACTCGAGCAGGCTGGCGAGCGCGTCGCCCACCACCGCGCCGCGGCAATGCCCCATGTGCATCGGGCCGGTCGGGTTGGCCGAGACATATTCGACATTGACCGTGGCGCCCGCACCGATCGCCGAGCGGCCGTAATCGCCTTCCGCCGCGAGGATCGCCTGCAGCTCGCCGCGCCACGTGTCGTCGGTCAAGGTCAGGTTGATGAAGCCGGGGCCGGCGACCGAAACGGCCGAAACCTCTTCCAGCTTCTCCAGTTCGGCTGCGACCTTCTCCGCCAGCGCGCGCGGATTGGTGCCCGCGGGCTTGGCCAGCACCATCGCCGCATTGGTCGCGAGATCGCCATGGCTGGCGTCGCGCGGCGGCTCGACCGTGACTGCGCGCCGCTCCAGCCCGGCAGGCAGGTCGCCCGCGGCGACGAGCGCGTCGAGGGCGGAATCGAGATGCGCGGCAAAACGGACGTAGAGAGTCATTGCGGTTCCAACAGTGAACGAGAGCGCGGGCTCTTAGCCCAACGCCCCCGGTTCGTCACGCCCGCACGAGATCCTTCATCATTCCGGCGCTCTTCATGTCGGGAAACAGCTTCTGCGCCGTCCGGCTGGGCGCCAGATCGAAATGCGACGCGATCGCGCTGTTGAGCAAAGTATCGAGCCCCGTCGTCGGCCGAAGATCGCGCCCCTCGTACAATGCGGCATCCGAAAGCCCCGGCCAATCCGCAACCACTCTCCCCCCATTCACCGCGCCGCCCATCAGCATCGCCAGCGCCCCGGTACCATGATCGGTCCCCTGCGTGCCGTTGACCTTCACCGTCCGGCCGAACTCGGTGGCGACCACCAACAGCGTGTCCGCCCAGAGCGGGCCCAGCCCGTCGCGGATCGCACCGACCATCGCGTCGAGCCCCTTGAGCTGCCCGGTCAACCGGCCGCGCTGCTGGGCGTGGGTATCCCAGCCGCCGGTCTCGATCATCGCGATTCGCGCCCCGCCCTCGGCGGCGAGCAGCTTCGCCGCCAGCGCGCCGGTCGCGGCAGCGTTGCGGCCATTTTCGGCGGCGAGATCGCCGGTCAGCATTCGGGTCGCGGTCGCCTGTTCCCAGATCGCGTGGAGCTGGGGATCGTCGCGGTACATCGCCGAGACGCGCGCGAGCAGATCGTCCGAAGCATCGGGCAAAGCCGAAGGCGCATAGCTCGCCACCTCTGCCGCGCCGCGCAGCGCCATCGGGATCGTCGCAGCGAGCGCGATCGCCCGGTCGTCGGCAGGCAGCAGCGACAGCAATCGGTTGAGCCAGCCGTCCTTGAGCGCATAGGCGCTGCTGCCGCCGGTCTCGAGCACATTCTGTCCATCGAAATGCGAACGCTCGCGATAGGGCGAGGCGACCGCATGTACGAACAGCGCCTGCTTCGCCTGATACAGTCCGTGCAGATGAGTCATCGCCGGGTGGAGCGCGAACAGCGAGTCGAGCCGCGGCGCCGCGGCAAAATCCTGCGCCAGCAGCCCGCGCTGCCCGGCGAACGCCGGATCGCCGACCGGGGCGAGCGTTCCCAGCCCGTCGGCGGCGCCGCGCTGGATGATGAAGACAAACCTGCGCTCGGTGACAGCCTTTGCGAGCGCCATCCGCGCGCCAAAGGCCGATGTGACCACCGCGGACGCACCCAGTGCCACGAAGCTTCGACGATTGAGCATGGACTATCTCCGCATGAATTCTGGCGCGACGAGCATCAGCGCGACGCCCTGTCCCGGGCTTTCGGCGCGGGCGATCGATTGCGCGGTGCCGCCGCTCAGCGCGCCGGGAAACAGCTCGGCGGCACGCGCGCGGGCATCGACGGCGTCGCGCGTCCGCTGCGCCAGCCGCTCGGCCGCCTCGGCCCGGCGCATCACTGCGTCGGGCCCGGCCCAGCTCGCCGCGACATCGTCCCACCCGGCCGGCGAACCCGGCCGCCACACCGGCTGGCCGAGCTGAGTCATCAGCCCGTTCATCGCCATCGGTGGCAGCTGTCGCGCGCCGAGACCGCGCAGCGCCGAGATCGTCCACTCCCATGGCGACTTGAACTTGACCGGCTGCGGCACCCAGCATTCGGGCGCCTCGACCAGTATGCGATAGACGGCGGGCAGATCGCCGCCCGAACGCAGGAACGCGGTTTCGAGCCTGCCGACCAGCGCCGGTGGCGGCTCGTCGCCTGCGAAATGCCGCGCGAGCTTGGTCGCGACATGGCGCGCGGTCGCCGGATGCGTCGCGAGTAGATCGAGCACCGCCGTCGCCTGCGCCTCGCCTTGCTGCGCCCAGCTCCTGCCGAGTATCGTCCGCGTTCCCGGCTCGTGCAGCCGCGGCGCGAAGACGAAACTGCCCGCCTGCCCCTCGCTGCCGGCAAGTCCCCGACCCCGCCCCAGCCCGGCAATTGTCCAGCCGGTCATCGCCCGGGCGAATTCGGTGACGTCTGCCTGGCTATAGCCGGTGCGCACTCCCAAAGTGTGGAGCTCCAATATCTCGCGCGCGAGATTCTCATTGAGCCCGGCTTTCTGCCCGCGCCGCCCGGTGGCTTGGCCCAGCGCGCTGTTCGGTCCCACCGACTGCGCCTGATCGAGATAGACCAGCATCGCCGGATGGCGCTCGACTGCATGGAGCATGTCGCCGAACCTGCCGAGCACGTGCGGGCGCACCGCCTCGAACTCGAGGCTCCCGGCCAGCCCGACCATGGTCAATTTGTCGGCCGAAACCGCGAAATGATTGGCCCAGAAATGCACCAGCCGTTCGACGAACGGCGCCGGCGCGTCGAGCGCGACCAGTGCCCGCGCCGAGACTGCCCGCGCGTAATGATCGCGGCCCTGCTGCCGCGCGAAGCGACGCGCCTCGGCGACCGGATCGCCTGCCTTGTCCTGCTGCTCGGCGCCGGACTGCATCGCCGAACCGCGCCTCGCCGGTTCGATTTCCATTTCGGGTCGCGGCGCCGCATCCCGACGCTTTTCGCGCCGGAGCACCCGCACCTCGCGCAGATATTCGGTCAGTTCGCTCGCGATGCGGCTGCCCGATGCCAGCGCGGCGATCGCCGGCGTCCGCGCCTCGTACGAATCGAACTGCGCGAGCAGCCAGTCGGCCGGATCGCTGCCGGGTGCGTCGCCGGGGCGGGCGCCGAGGCCGAAGCGGTTGAGCGCGATGCTTGCCTTGGCCATGGACGGCTACCTCTTTTTGCCTGCCCCGGTGATACGCACGACTTGTCGCAGAAGTTTGTCACGCCCTCGGCTCGTCGCGATTGATGCACGGATTGCAACCGTTGTTGACGTGCTTTGCGATTGCCGGCCTTGCTGCGCTGCAGCATTCTCTGTTTCGAGAACAGAACAAAACACCACAGGATGCCGGTCTGGCTCTTTCGAGTTTTTGAAGGAGACAAGATCGTGACTCGTTTTCTTATCGTGGCCGCTGCCGCCACCGTTGCTTTCGCTACCCCCGCTTTCGCCGGAGAGCGCGTGTTCACCCATGAAGGCGTGACCTATGCCTATACCGCGACGCCGACCGCCGACGCGCTCGTCCTCGAGGGCAAGGCTTCGAAGGGCGGCAAGTTCCGCCTCGTCGTCAAGGGCGATTGGGTGAACGGCTATGCCGGCGGTTCGCGCGTATCGTTCCGCACGCCGAAGCGCGAAGACGTCGACGCAATCCTCGTCGCGCAGCGCTGACCACTCGCTCTTCTCGTCATCCCGGACGTCAGGCTTTTCCGGAAAAACCGCGAGGTTTACAGCTGGAAAGCTTGCAGTCCGGGACCCACCTCTCCGCTGAGCGAATGGCGCACGATGGATCCGGACAGCTCTTTTTCTGATCAAATCAAGGATTTGAAGAAAACCGGCTTACGGGATGACGCCGATCGGGTTCGGCAGCGGACGGCTTTCGGTCAGAAGCCCTCAGGCAGTGCGATCGGCCCGACCACCTCGCGATAGCGGGCGATCGCATAGCGATCGGTCATTCCGGCGATGAAATCGGCGATGTGCCGGCTCCGCCAAGGCTCTTCCTCCGGCAGCGCCTCGCGCCATTCGGCCGGCATCCGCGCCGGATCCCCGGCATAGGCCGCGAACAATCCCGCCACCACGCCATGCGCGGCCTCCGCGGCCTCGAGCTGGCTCGGATGGTGATAGAGATTGGCGTACATGAAGCGTTTCAGCCCGCGCTCGGCCTCGCGCATCTCCTCCGAGAAACTGGCGAGGCAACGGCCCGCGGCGCGCACATCCTCCACGGTCTCGATTCCGCTTTCGGCCAGCCGCACCTGCGTCGCCACGATCAAATCGTTGACCATCTCGCCGATCTGCGAACGGATCAACTCGCCGATCAGCCGCTTCGCGGGCACGTTCGGGAACTTGCCTTCGACCCGGCGCCACCCGTCGGCGATCATCGGCACTTCCATCAGCTGATCGAGGCCGAGCAGTCCGGCGCGCAGACCGTCGTCGATGTCGTGATTGTCATAGGCGATATCGTCGGCGAGCGCGGCGACCTGTGCCTCCAGCGACGGCCAGCGGTCGAGCTCGAGATCGAATTGCGCATCCGCCGCCGCCAGTGCCCATTCCGGTTGCGCGATTGGCCCGTTGTGCTTGGCGAGGCCTTCGAGCGTCTCCCAGGTGAGATTGAGCCCGTTCCAGATCGGATAGGGGCGATCGAGCTCGATCAGCGTGCGCAGCGTATGACCGTTATGATCGAAGCCGCCCTGCCCGATCAGCGCCGCCTCGAGCGCATCCTCGCCGGCATGGCCGAAAGGCGGATGACCGATGTCGTGCGCAAGGCACAATGCCTCGGTCAGATCCTCGTTGAGCCCGAGCGCGCGTGCGATCGTCCGGCCGATCTGTGCGACTTCGAGGCTGTGGGTGAGCCGCACGCGGAAATGATCGCCATCGGGCGCCATGAAGACCTGCGTCTTGTGCCGAAGCCGCCGAAAGCTGATCGAATGGATGATCCGGTCGCGGTCGCGCTGAAAAGCGTCGCGCGGTCCGCGGACCGTCCCGCCTTGTTCCTCGTGGAGGCGGCCGCGACTCCGATCCGGTGTGCAGGCCCAGGAGGAAATCGCTTTCACGGGCCTGCACCTAGCGTGTCGGGATCGGCTTGTCGAAGGCTTCCCTTCGCATCCGGCTCACTGGCGCATCGAACGCAAGCGCGCGAGCTCGGCTGCTTTGACCTCATGCCAGCGCTTCGACTGGCCGCAGGCGTTGCGAACATACATCGCGCCGCGCGCCGCGGACCCGCGGCCCCGGGACGGCGGATAATAAGTGAAGAAGAGCAGATACTCCTCGCCGATCTCCACGCCGAACCGGCCGCTGTTCACTTCCTCGAACAGGTTGACGCTCGGTCCGGGCTTTCCCTTGAATATTTCGACAACCCTGAGCCGGTGGAGCGTGACCGGCGTATAGTCTCCCCAGCGCGCACGATAAGCGGGACCGGGCTCATCGTCGGCCACACGGGTTTCGGCGACAACGCGCGCGCGAACCACGATATCGGCCTGCCGGTAGTCCTCGCCGAGCGTGGCGGTCGAGCAAAGCGCTCGCGCCGGCTGTGCCGCAACATTGGCCGAAGCGAGGAGCAGGCCGAGGATCAAGTGTCGCATCCCGGCAATCTGAACCGGATGGCCGATGCCCGCAATTGCCCTGCTAGTCGCTGCCCAGCCTGGTAACCTTCTGCCCCGCCTCGCTGGTGAACACGAAGCCCGACACGTCCGCCTTGCGCAGCGCGTTGACGAAGGCCTGCGCCTCCGCCGCGGTCTTGAATGGGCCGGCGAGCACGCGATTGGTGGCGCGGAGCGGAGTCGACCATCCCGATTTGCCGCGGAACGCTGCCGGCGCCTTGGCGACGACTGCTTTCCAGGCCTTGGGCAGACTCGCCGCATTCGCGCCGCCGGCCACCTGCACCCAGATCCGGGCAGGCTCGGGCTTGGGCTTGGGTTCGGGCTTTTTGGCCTTGGGATCGGGCTTCTTCGCCTTGGGGTCCGGCTTCGCAGCCTCGGGCTTCGGCTTTGCGACCGGCTTGACCAGTTCGGGCTTCGGCTTGGCGGCCGGCTTGACGATTCCGGGCTTCGGCTCAGGACGCGGCTCGGGCGCCGCGGCGGTCGGCACCGGCTCGGGGATCGGATCGACCGGCGTCACATTGACGATCTGGAGCTCCTCGCCGGGAATGGTGATCCCTGCGACGATCGAAGCGAGAACATTGTCCTCCTGCCCCACTCGCGCAGGTCCCGGCGGCGCCGGCTCGGGCTTCGGCGCCGCGATGGCCGCGCTTGCGGTCTCCTGCGCCGGCCGGGCGGCCTCGGGTAACGTCTCGGCGAATTGCTGCGGGGGCGATGCGGCGACATTGGCCGTCGCCGGAGCCGGCGCGGCAATCTCAGGTTCGGCGCGCGCGGTGTCGCCGACCGAGGCTGCCGCCGGGCCGCCTTGGCCGGGTACGGGAATCGCACTGCGCTCGGGCGGCGGCGTCTCGCGGCGCGCGACTTCGACCGGGGCGGAGGAGCGAACCGGCGCGTCGATCTCTTCCGCACGCGGCTTCGGCAGCGGCTGGACCAGGGGCGTCTGCTCGCGGGCCATGACAGGCGGGCCGGGCAGCGGCGCGGCGGCGGCGGTCTCTACCGGCGGCGTCTGGGCCGGGGCGGTCGCACGCGCGAGCGGCGCGACATTGCGGGCGTCGCGCTCGCGCTCGCGCCGGGAGCGACGATCCCGCTGCGGGCCGGCTGCTGCCGGACGCGCCCGCTGGGGCTGCGCCTGTGCCACCTGCGCCGGGCGCGACGGCGCGACATATTGCGGCAGCGACGGCGCCTGCCGCGCATCGGCGAGCCGCGCCGCGGTCGGCGAAAGCTGGCCGAAATGCACCGCGAAGGCGCGATCGGCGGGCGCCAGATTGGCGAGCCGGCGGAAGAAGGGCGCGAGCGAATGGCCCATATTGCCCGGCATCATGCTCGCCGCGATCCGTTCGGCGCCCGGCATGTCGCCATTCATCGCGAGGATGAAGGCGCGGGCTCGCCACGCCGCGCGATCGCTCTTGCGCAGCAGCGGATCGAGCTGTCGCATCGATTCCTCGACATTACCCGAAATCCCGAGCGACAGCGCGTAGCGCCGCACCATCTCGTCGTCACGCTCGCCTAGCAGCGCCAGCTTGTAATCGGCTTGCGCCAGCGCGGGCTGGCCGAGCAGATCGTAGGCGAAGGCGCGGTCGCCGGCATATTCGCGCACCGGAAGCCCGCGCGCCTCGGCGGCCTGGAACAGCCGCAGCGCTTCGCCCGGCCGCTCCATCCGCACCAGCGTCGAACCTCGTCCGGCGAGGATGCGCGGATTGGTCGGATCCACGGCCTCGGCACGCGCGAAGAAGGCCAGCGCCGCTGCGGTATCGCCCAGCTGCGCGCTCAGATTGCCCGCTTCGAGCAACGCACGCACATCGCGAGGATCGGCAGCGAGCACGCGCATCTCCTGCGCCAGCCGATCGGCTTCGGGATTGAGCGCGGGCACCAGCCCGGTCTGCGCACGTGCAGGCACCGTGCCGGCACTTGCGGCCAGGACGAGTGCCAGCGCGATCGGGCGCAGGAATGGAATCTGCTTCATCGAGCGATCAGCCAGACACGCCATTGGCTGAACCGCCAATGACGCGTCGCCGGCGGCTCGCCGAAGCGAGATCCGCCGGCGACGAACGCCTTACTGGTTGTTCTGGCTGCGCAGGAAGCGCGGAATATCGAGCGGATCCTTGTCGTCCTCGTCCGTCGCCTTGGAAGCGCCGCGCCGGCGGCACCTTGTT
>Ga0247823_10000126_pt1 | contig 62199 bp, 59 predicted proteins | sample 13C_PalmiticAcid_2_FD_192426 | JGI IMG/M metagenome (GOLD analysis project Ga0247823, IMG submission 192426) | Soil microbial communities from agricultural site in Penn Yan, New York, United States - 13C_PalmiticAcid_Day30 | ecosystem: Environmental > Terrestrial > Soil > Agricultural land... | reverse complement strand
CCATGAGTGGCTCTCTATTCTTCCAAACGCCTCGCCCATGCGGCGCTGTGGTCTCTGCCGCTGCTCTATTCTCTCATCCCCAAAGGGCACCTCGCCCCGAGCCCCCAGGTCCCCCCACAGGAGCTGAGGCTCTTCATCGAATCCTGCCACGACGGAGACACCTGCCGGGCGCACGACGAGCGCGGAAAAACCTGGCGGCTGCGCCTGGCGGGCATCGATGCGCCCGAAGTCCAGCAGCGCCCGCGCCTTCATTCCGAGCGAGCGCTCGCACGGGTGCACGAACTCACGCGCGGCCGAAGCTGTCGCGTGCGAGCGCTGGGCCGCGACGCCTACGCGCGCTCCCTGGCGCTCATCTGGTGCGACGGCATCTTCGTCAATGAAACCCTCGTGCGCGAGGGGCACGCCTACGCCTACCTTCATCTGGGATTTCCGGAATCGAGATTTGAGTGGGCCGAACGCGGCGAACGTCGGGCGCGCGAGCAGCGCCTAGGAATCTTCTCTAGCGGGCGAAGACTGCAAAGCCCCCACCACTTTCGACGTCAATAAAAGAGTCGTGCGCCCAGAAAGAGCGACTGATTGATCACGAGCGATTCGTCGGAGCCATCGCTGCGTTTGAAATTCCATTTGCGAGACTGATAGCCCGCCTCCAAGCGAAGCGCGTTGACTTCCAAAAAAGCCGCGCTCTTCCACGAGGTGCCACTGAGTTCGACTCCGCGCTGATCCACGGGCTTGCCCGCAAAGCGGTAGCGCCACGAGCCCCACACGCCTAAGAATTTGGCGAAATAGATTTGCACTTCGGGCTCGAGACCCCAGCCCAGGTAATTGCCGTCGTAGGCTCCCATGCCCTCTACCTGATCGTATCCCGCACCACCACGCAGCACGATGTTCGTATCCTGAATGTTGTTACCAAAGAGCCGCAACTGCAGATCGATCTGAGTGCGCGGTCCGCCAATGTCATGGTGTTGTCCCGAGGGAAGATAGGTGATCGGATGTTCGTAAGCGAAACGAGCGCCCAGCCACATCATATAAAAATCAAAGGATCCGCGCAGCTTTTCGGGGCTCTGTTCGGCAGCTAGGGCGCCGTCGATGGGCACCTTGTTCACGTGATTTGAGAGCCAGGTGTTCTGCTCGGAAATGCGTTTCTTGGTGTCGAGCCAATCCGAAAGCGTCCAGCGGGTGCTCTTACGTTCTTGTTGGCGTTTGGAATCAAATTGCGCATGCGCCAAGGGCGCGGCGACAAGCGAAAGGCTAAAAAGCAAAAAGCCAAATCCCCCAAGGGACTTGGCTTTTCGTTGGGCTTCAGGGACTTCTCGAGCTTTGCTGTGGTCCATCACCCTCTATGATAAGGGGCGGATTTACGCCGACAAAGTTAAGAAGCCATGAAGACTTCGCTAATGAAAACTACTCTTGACCGACGTCTTTGGCCATTACGGTTTTACGGCCTTGGTCTTTTGCCGACTGAATCGCTTTCTTCAACATTTTTTCAACTTCTTGCGAGAGCACTTCGATCGTTTCAGCAGAGGTATTGCAACCACCTTCGTTCTTGATGAAACTTTTCACTTTGCTTGCTACAACCAATACTTCAGCCATTAGGTCCTCCAAATAAAAATTCTAATCTCCGTTCACGCTTGAACTCCTCCGAAGAGAGCGCAAGTCGCCGGATCACTTAAGTTACCAGATTCCTAAGCGCTTTCATCGCAGATTCGAAATTTTTCATGACACGGGTTGTCCACACACGAAATGGCGCAGACAGCGCGCTCACCTTGACGTCAATTCATAGCGCCCCCTAAACTCAGGTTCCTATGCAAAAGTGTGCAACTCGAATCACTACGGTTATCGGTGGATTAGCCTTGATCGGAGGGACAATGCTGGCGTGCTCGACACGTTCCAACAGCAGCACAGCCGACACCGCGATCGTCAGCGAGGGCCCTTATGCGGAGACCTTTGAGTCGTGGAGCCCCGAACAAAAAAAATCTCGCACCCGCTCTATCGAAAACTTCTTCGAGGCCATTCGGCCCGAACGTCTCGCCGCACGCACCACAGCTTTTGAAAACGAACACCCCACCCTAATGCAGCTCCGCAGTGGGGAGACCTCAACTTGGTTTGGGGCTCTTTTTGAAACCTTGGTGGGCACGCAGCTCATGGCCCAATCGAACTCATTTCGCTCTTACAAAAACGTGCATTGCCTCGATGCCTTCGTGCGTCCGCTTGCGAGTGTGCCATTGCCCCCGGCCTCGGAACTCATGTCTCTTGATGAATTTATGAAAGCTGGCCCGCGCATTCCCGACGAGAACACTTACGTGCAGCAGGTGCGACTTTTCTGCGGACGACGTGCGATCAACGCCCTTCAAGGCCTCGAAAACGCACAGGTCACCAAGATCTATCTGAGTCTTAAAAATAATTTGGTATTGCAGCGTGCGGTGTTGTCACGCGCTAGCGATGAAGCGACACAAATCCTGAACACGTACCGTGCAGCACTTTCTAACGACCTCTAATACGTCACACCGAAGCGGTGGCCCCCTAAGACCACCGCCCCGGCGCAATAATTAAAGCTCCGCTTGCGAACGCGCGACTTTGAAATCGCGCATGTTGCGCTCACGTTTTTCTTGAACTTGCACGCAAAAGCGCGCCCAAGGAATCACCGTAAGACGCTCAACGCCGATCGGCTCTTCGGTTTCTTCACAGTAACCGTAAGTGCCGTCTTCGATCTTGTTCAGAGCTCGTTCAACGAGCTGCAGGCGACCCTTGAGAATATCAAGTTCCTGCAAAGCGGCGTTGCTGACGCGTTGCTTTTCGGCAACTTCAGCGTCGTCGCCTTTGATCACGTTTTCGGCTTGGTGACCAAAGTTCACCACGAAATCCGCCTTCTCCTCGATGTTATCGTGAAGCTCGGCGCGAAGTGCGATGAGTTTCTGTTCCAGATCGTTAAGTTGTTTCTTGGTTAATCCTTGCGCGGAATGCGCACGTGCGCCCGTCTGACGTGTTCTAGACACGACATTCGAAGCTACTGACATTTCTGCCATAGTCCTTGCCCTCCATAATGTTCCCCACTAGCTAAACAATCATAATCGCAGACCTTTTGCAAATACCCCTCCCCCCCCGGGGCATATCGCTCTGCACCACAAATCCTCAAGAAGAGGGAGAATATTCGTCGTCAAATGGGACACTCATTATTTAAACTGCTCGTCTCATGCCGCTGCTCTACAAAATTATTCCCGACATCAATCGAGTGGAGTTTAAGAACGCCCTCGAAACCAGCCAGCGCGCCGTTTCGTTTTGGTGGCGACACATCAAGTCGCGACCTTTCATTTACTTCGTCGGCTGCTTCAGCGTTGCGGTCACAAACGCCGCAGACATCATGGTGCCCAAAGCCACACAGTGGATCATCGATCACTTCATCGAACACTCCACACTTTACATGCGTGGATTCTGGGCTCTGCTCATCACTTACTCGGCACAAATGGTGGCACGCTATTTTTGGCGCATCACTCTAGCGCGCGAAACCCACCTCACCGAAGCCAAATTAAAATCACTGATGTGGAATCGTGTCCGCTTCTTGCCCGAAAAAGTGCTGCAGCAACGACTCACGGTGGGCGAGCTGATGAACGTGGGCACTGGTGACTTGCGTACGGCGAGATTCCTTTTTGGATTCACACTGGTGGGCACCACGGATTTTTTGTTTCTCCTCATCTTTTCGCTCGTGGCGATGTTCACCATCGATATCGAACTTACGCTCGCTGCACTGGCCGTGATTCCGCTCGTGCCCTTTGCCATCAACCGTCTCGCCAAGCGCGAGCACCTCTACCACCAAGAGGCGCAGGAGCGTCTCTCCGAACTCACCGACGCCTCTTCGCAGGCCGTGGCCACCATTCGCTTGCAGCGTCTTTCGCAAACAGGCGCCTACTGGACGCAAAAACTTCTCGAAGCCGCCAAGCGCTACCAAGTCTCGCGTTTCCGCGTGCTCAAAAACGAAATTTCCTTTATTCCCAACACGGGCATCGCACCTCTGGTCTCCTATGCTGTGCTGATTTTCTTCGGCGCTCACAAAGTTTACACGGGTGAGTTCAGCATCGGCGCCTTTGTCGCGATGCAGAGTTACATCTTCATCGTGCAGGGACCACTGATCGAACTTGGTTATATCATCTCAGAGTGGCAGCGCGGCTTTGCGAGCCTGCATCGCTACCTCGAAGTGCTCAACGAGCCCGAGGAGCCTCTGCTGCGCACGGGTGGCGAGCCCGTGGTGCCGCAAAACGAAGTTTACTCGGTAGAAGGTCTCACCTTTGCGCATGATCCAGCGGCCGCCACGCCACTGCTGCACGAGCTCAACCTCAACTTGCGACGCGGCGATCGCCTGGGCATCATCGGCCCCGTGGGCGCCGGCAAAACAACGCTCATCCGCATCCTCGCGGGCTTCGAAAAAGACTACGCAGGTCGGGTGAACTTCTTCGGCAAAGACATCCGCCACGCCGAGCACCTCAGTCTGCGCCAGCAACTCGCGGTCGTGCCGCAAAAGGCTTTTCTCTTTGCCGATTCTCTACGCAACAACGTGCAACTCGAACTGCAACTCTCCGACGATGAGCTATGGCATTACCTAGAACTTGCAGGCCTTGCGGACGACGTGCGCAAATTCTCGAACGGCCTGGACACGGCCCTGGGCGAATGGGGCATCAACCTCTCGGGCGGACAAAAGCAGCGCCTCACCATCGCACGAGCCCTGGCGGCCAAATCCTCAGTGATTCTCTTTGACGATTGCCTGAGTGCCGTGGACACCGTTACCGAAGACAAAATCTTGCGCAACCTCGACGAGCATTTCAAAGACCAAACGCTCGTGTGGGTGGCCCACCGTAAGTCGACCCTCAAGTATTGCAACCAGATTCTGGAATTAGGAGGGACCACGTCGTGAGCCAACCGCCCAACACCTTTCTCAGCACCGACAACGTTCAGCGCGCTTACAACCAGCAGCGCTCGTTCGCCTTTTTGTGGACCTTCACCAAATCCAAACGCAGCATCATCTACTGCGCACTCGCGGCTCTCTTTGTGGGCTCGCTCGTGGGAGTCTACTCGTCGCGATTTTTGGGCACGCTCGTTGAAGACGGTCTCGTGCACCGCAACTGGGCGGTAGTGCGCAAACTCGGCTTCGGCATCTTGCTGCTCGAAGTCTTCTCGCTCGCGCTTTCGTTTTTCGGCCGCACCTGGCTCGCCGTCGGTGCTCTCGAATCGGTTTATCAAATCCGTCGCACACTCTTTGATCATCTGCAAAACCTGCCGATTCGCTACTTCGACCGCCAGCCCCTCGGCCGCACGGTCACTCGCCTGACCTACGATGTCGAATCCCTGGAGGACTTTTTCCAAGGAACCTTCTCGCGCATGATTCAGGCCACTTTCATTCTGATTTCGGTATTCATCGCGATGATCGTCACGCGACCGGCTTTCGGCCTGGCGATCGCCGCCACCGCGCTTCCTGCGATCTTTGCCACGGTTTACTATCGCAAGCCGATCTTGCATTGGAACCGCGAGCTCTCCAAACGCGGATCGGCAATCAACGCCAAGCTTTCCGAATTCATCAACGGCCTGCCCGTGATCCGCTCCTTTGGTCTGGAGAGCTGGTCGCAAAACAAGTTCGACGCCAAGATCGTCGACCAACTCGACGCGGGCCTGCAGACAAATTACATCAACGCTGTCTCGCGCCCTATCACGCTGTTTTTTAGCACCTTCCCGATTCTCTTCATCATCCTCTGGGGCGGTTCGCTCGTGGAAAAGGGGCTTATGAGCCTCGGGCTCTTTGTTACCTACGTGCGCTACAGCGAGCGCTTTTCGCGACCGATCTTCATGCTCGCCCAGGAGATTCACCAGATCCAGACCGCCATGGCTTCGGCCGAGCGCGTGACGACCTTTCTCAACGAAGACGTCGAGGCGATCACTTTCAAAAAAGTCGACTCGCCCACACGCTTGTCCAAAGTGCAGGGCGACATTGAGTTCGAAGGGGTCGGCATGACCTACGACGGCGCCAAGATGGTGCTCTCCGACGTGAATTTCAAGATTCAGGCTGGCAGCGTGGTGGGCCTCGCAGGCGAAACCGGTAGTGGCAAGACCTCCACGGTCTCGCTGCTCTCGCGTCTCTACCCCTATCAAAAGGGTTTCATTCGCATCGATGGCGTGGCTATCGAAGACATGGACCGGCACTGGCTCCGCTCGCAGATCGGTTTTGTCTCGCAAGACGTGGTGATCTTCAAGGGCTCCATCCGTGAGAACCTACGCATGGGCTACGATGTCGAAGACAGCCAACTCATCGCCGCCGCCCAGAAGACCGGACTCTGGCAGCGCCTGCGCGACACGGGCCGGGGCCTCGACAACCTGATTTACACCAATGGCACGAACCTCAGCGCCGGAGAGATCCAGCTCATTTCGCTGACAAGGATTTTGATCTCCAACCCCGCGATCCTCATCATGGACGAGGCCACCGCGAACATCGATCCCGAGCTCGAGCATCTCATCCACGAGGCCGTGCACGAGGTTTTTCGTGGTCGTACCTGCCTCTTGATCGCCCACCGCTTGTCGACGCTCAAAAACTGCGACCGCATTTTGGTATTCCGCCAGGGCAACCTCGCCGAAGAAGGCTCTCACCAAGAACTCGTGCACCAAGGCGGTTATTACGCGAGTTTGGTGAAAAAAGGGGAGTCCATCGGGGCTCCCGCCTAGGCAAAACACGAGCGAAAGCAGCTCGGGGCGCTTTGGGGATGGCCGAAATTTTTTACGTCAAATCAGCAATTTAGGGGGATCTCCATTCTTGCGATTTCGACAATACGCAGTGCAAAAGGTCCAAGTGGTTGATTTTGCAGCTTTTTAAATGCTTGCCAGTAGCTTTTTGCTTCGGCTAGAACACGCGTCCGGTGCTAAAACGACTTTCGTTCATCACCCCTTTTTGGGGATTCTTTTGGATGGTGATGGCAGCAAAGCCTGCGGTTGCTCAAGAAGAGACCTCCGTGCTGCCGCACGGCATTTTTCGCACCTGGGCGATCTTCGCGGCGGGTGGTAGCGAGTACAAATTCAATCCCCAGGGCAAACGTGAGGGCCTGGCTCACATGCTGAACCGCAGCGTGTCAATGCTCGACCTCGAATCCACCCTCCAAAACTCCAAAGACCCCCAGGCGCTGAACACCTCCAAGCAACTCAAGGACCTGCGCACCGAACTCAACAACTTCGGCTCGGGTGTGGGCTCACCCAAACTGGGCGACAACCTTTTCCAATCGGACCTCTACGCCGACGCGCAGGCCGACGTCATGCAATTTGTCTTTGCGCTCGAGTACGGGCTCACCCCCAAACTCTCGGTGGGTCTCGCTGCCCCTCTCATGTGGTACGACATCCAGGCCAACTTCAACACGGCGAGCCAAGACTCCTTTCACAGCGTGATGCACACCGTGAAAGGCACACCTCTGGAGAGCAAGGTCAAGCAATTCGCCCAGCAAGCGCCCACGAGCGCCACCTTCCGCAAGAGCATATTCACCGACCAGGGCTATTACGAGCCCTCGGCCACCAAGATTTTCGGACTCAGCGATCTTGAAGGCGGCGTGAAGTACCGCGCTTTCGAATCCACTTACGTGGACTCCTCGCTGCTCTTTGGGTTCCGCCTGCCCACCGGCACTCACAAAAAAGATCCGCGCAACTTGCTCGACCAATCGATCGGCGACGGACAGCTAGACCTCGCGTTCCAGGCCTCGGTCGACTTCAAGATCACGCCGCATTTGATCTTCCTCAGCTCGGCCAAGTACACCTTCCAGACACCCGACCGCGAACTCGTGGTGGGCAAACCCAAGGGCTCCACAGCTCCGCTCCCCGACCTCACGGACCTCAACTCTTATGATTTTGCGAATCGCAAGCTGGGCAACATCTGGGAGATGAACTTTAACTTGCGCTATTACATGTTCCAGCATCGCGTTGCCCTGATCAGCGCCTACATCTTTCAAAACAAATTTGCCGATTCCTACAGCGGAGATAACCCCGTGCTCGACTACGCCGCCCTTTCGCGGAACACGGATACCCAAACTCACGCCACCGAATTGTTCCTGATTTACAGTACCGTTGCGGACTATATGCGCGGACAGAAAGCTTTCCCTTTTGAAGTTTCGGTGACCTACCACCACACACTTGCCGGTCGGAATGCGCCCGACCTCAACTACGGCTACGCGCGCATGAAATTTTTCTTTAACTAGGATCACGTTATGATGAAATATCTTACGCGCATCTTTATCGGCTCTCTGGTTTACGCCACCACCGGGTGCAATTCCGACGTGGCTCCGGTAAGCCGCATCAACTTTCCTTCTCCGCCCACCGAAACCCAGTCACTGCGCGACTCGGATTTCTTTTGGCAAGAAAACCGCACCGCTACAGACGCCTGCTCCTTTCTCGAGTCCAAGCGCGGAGAGACGCTCATCGAGCGCGGTCAAAAGATCAAAACCTTTCAGCTCTACCGTTCTTTCTTTAGCGACGGCAGCGGTGCTTTTTTCGGCTCCCACGCCATCGGCAAGTTGCCGCAAGTGATGTTCATGCTCTCTGCCGAGGGGCCGGACTCCGACGGTCGCGGACCGCTCTACCGCGCTTACGACCGCTGGGATTTTTACACGCTCGCCAAAAAATACATGTGCCCCGTGGTACCCGCGTACTGCGGCGAAGTGAAGGCCAAAGACCGCCTCTGGGACGAACTCAAAGAAAACCAAAGACGCAGCGACATCCTGGAAAACAAGATTGCCCGCCTTAAGCTCGAGCAGAACGTTGCCCGCCGCAGCAGTGACCGCGACGCCGTGGCCAAGTTGCGCGAAGAGATCATCGACGCCGAAATCGAATTCGACACCGCCATCGTCAAGATCCAGCGCATCCGCGGCAACATCGACACCGCCAACGTCAAAATCGAAAATGCGGCCAACGATGTCAAAACCAACGGCACCGAAGAACAAATCACGGCCGTTAAGAACCTCGAAGACGTCACCTTTGCGTTCACCTACTGGGATAGCAACTACGTGGCCAACTCCGTGGTGCGCTCGGTTTACGACATCCGCGAAAAATTTGCTCTGGCCCGCAACGCAAAGATTGCCGAGCTGGTCAACGAGCAGGCCCCCGGGGCCTTCGACGACGATGACCGCGCTCTCGACAACGCTTATCTCTTCAAGACCTACGTGAACTACCTCAAGCAGGTTTACCCCTACGAGAGCCGCGCTGCGATCCTCAAACACATCAACGAAAACCTCGAGTCCCTCCGTCCGATGATGACTTCGGAATTCACTCTTTTCGGCGATGCGGAATTTCCCACCTCGTGGAAAGATCAAGAGCTCGACGTGGCGAGCTCGGTGGCACTGCTATCCGTGGCTCCGACCAACCTCCAAGACGCCTCGTGCAAATTTCTTATCGCCCAGCGCCTGATGGCTCAGATCATCAGTCTCAAGGGCATTCGTCAGAGCCCCGAACTCGACGCCAACGGTTTCCTCTTGCCTCTGAGCAGCGATCCTGAAGTCACCCTGCCCGCGCGCGACGTTCCCGGCGTCTTTGGTTTTGTGGTGGAGCCCGATTGGATCAAAGAACAAGCCGCCAAAAAAAGTTACGACGTTGTCACACGTCCTGCGGGCGTGACCGACTCTAGCGGACGCATCATCCCCACCGAGTTTTTCTCGTGGGTGCGCCTCTTGGCCGACGTGGCCGCGAGCGCGAATGCGCCCTTCTGGGTCAAAAACAAAGACACTCCCCAGGATCACGAGCTGATCCCCTCGGCGCTGCTCCAGTGCTCTTTCGGTCTGATGGCGGTGGGCATGATATCCCTCGACCCGCACATCGTGCGCAAGGTGGACAACACGACCGACATCGACATCTTGCCCGAAAACCATCCGCACTCCTTTGTCGTGCTCGTGGAGACCACGATTCGCGCCATCGAGGCGCTTGAGGCCATCTACACGGTACACAAGCTCACGCCCGAGATGGGTTTCCTAGACAATCGGGATCTCGAGAAGATTCGCAAAGACAATGGCGAGAACACCTACCAGCGCCTCCATTACCTCTTGTACGCTGCTAACAAAGCCATCATGAATTACAGCCGCCGGCAGGGCGACAACATGGATCCGCTTCTTGTGCAGACCATTCGGCACACGGGCGCGTTTCTGCGCAACGAATCCTTTTACGTGTTCCCCAAAAAGATCACAAAGTAGCGGCGATTTGAGAGGGGAGCTTCGGCCCCTTAAAGATCCAGCCCGAATAGAGCTCCACGAGACTCGCCCCGCGGCGCAGGCGGTCGCGCGCGATTTCGGGCGAGTCGATGCCTCCCACAGAAATGATCGGAAGCTTGGTGAGCGTGTGCGCAAGGCGCAGCACTTCGGCCGCGCGTTCGCGCACAGCACCGCCGCTCCAGCCACCCGGACCAATGGCGGTCTGTCCTGCGAGGGTGTTCGTGAGCACGAGGCCGTCGATGGCCTGCGATTCAAAAAATTCTAAGAGTGCGGCGAGATCCGCCTCGCTGAGCTCGGGCGCGAGCTTCACGAGCACAGGCAGGTGACGAGAGGCTTTGAGCGTCTGGGCCTTGACCGCCTCGATGATAGGCTCGAGCGACTCGCGCTCTTGCAGGGCGCGCAGTCCGGGCGTGTTGGGCGAAGAGACGTTGATCACAAAAAAATCTGCGAGGTCCAAAAAGGGCGCGGTGGCGCGGCCGTAGTCGCGCGCAATGTCTGCGCCCTGGGTGTCTTTGTTTTTGCCGACGTTCACACCCACGCGAAAATTCTGCGGCAGCGATTTGCGACCGCGCTCCAAATTTTCAGCGATCTGGTGGGCGCCAAGGTTGTTAAAACCCATGCGGTTAAAAAGGCTCTGCGAGCTCGCGTCGCGCATCAGGCGCGGGCGCGTGTTGCCGGCCTGCGGAAGAGGGGTGACGGTGCCAATTTCACAAAAGCCAAAACCGAGGTGCGGCAGCGCGGCCACCAACTCGGCGTTTTTATCAAAGCCCGCGGCAAGCCCCACGGCAGAGGCAAAGCGCATGCCCATGACTTCGGGAGAGGTGCGAGGCCCGGGCGACTGCAAAACCCCTGCGATGCGCTCCAGCACGTGCGGAGCCGCGCTCGCAAGCTCGGCCACCGCGCGCACGGTCAAATGGTGTGCCGTCTCGGCATCGAGCTTGAACAAAAACTTCTTGGCAAGATTCCAAGGGCTGTTCATCAAATGTAGAGCCCCTGGGGATCGAGCTGATTGCGCAAAAGGTCGATCTCTTTTTTCGAGGGGGCCGGCAAGGTTTTCAGCTGCGGGGCGATTTTGAGTTTCCACCCGCAAGCGGCCTGCACGTCTTCTACCTTCACGCCTTCGTAGATCTCTTCGAGGATCATCTCATCCTCGGCGTCAAAGCCGAGCACGCCGAGATCGGTGATGATCTTTTCGGGGCCGGCGCCAAAGCTCGGGCCGCGTTTTTCTTGGAAGAACCTTCGACCGGGACTCGTGATAAAGTCGCAGCGGTCGACAAAAGATTTCGGACTCATCTTCATCACGATGAGAATTTTTTTGGAGTGGATCGCGATCTCGCAGGCACCGCCCGAACCGGGCAAACGCACCTTGGGCTTGTCGTAGTCCGAGCCGATCACCGTGGAGTTCAAATTGCCGAAGCGGTCGATCTGCGCGCCGCCCAGAAAGCCCACCGCGATGTTGCCGCGCTGGAGGTAGTTCTGAAAAATGTCGGCCACCGAGCAGATGCTCGCCGAATCGGTGACGAGCGCAGGGTCGCCAATCGAAACCGGCAGACGGTCGGGGCGTGTGCCCACCGCGCCGGATTCGTAAATCATAAAGAGGTTCGGCGCGTGCGTGTAGCGCGCCAGGTTGCAGGCCACGTTGGGCATGCCGATGCCCACAAAGACGACGTCGCCGTCGTGGAGCTCTTTGGCCGCGCGGCAGACCATTTTCTCGCTCGGTTTAATATCCATAGTTCACCCCTTCGCAGAACTGGTCTTCGGCTTTGAGCTTGTCCATCAGGCCCTTGCCCATCTTCTTCATGTACTCCGAGTGGTTTTTGCAACCGTGCACGAATTCGCCCAGGAAGTCGGCGTAGGTCTTGGGGTCGCGCGAGATCTCATCCCACTTGATGTAAAAATCGTTGTCGCGGTCGTAGTAGCCCTGCGCATAGCTCGGGTGACAGCCCCAGGGCTCGTGCACCACGTGGTCGACTTTGAATTCGGGAATCACGGTGCGGTTGGGGTCGCGGCGGATGGTCTCTTCGGAGACGATCTCTTCTGCGACGATGATGACTTTCTTAGAAGCAAAGGCGGATTCTTTTTGCGTGCCCAGCAGGCCCCACACCTGCGCGTTGCCGCGCTTGTCGGCGCGCTGCACGTGCATGATGCAGAGGTCGGGATTCAGCGCCGGCACGGTGGCCATTTTCTCGCCGGTGTACGGACACACGATGTGCTTGATGGTGTCGTTCTCTTGCGGGATGTGCGTGCCGAGGTAGCTCTTCAGCGGCCAAAAGGGCAGGCCCGAGGAGCCCGCAAGGAGACGCGAGACCATGCCGTAGTGTGAGTACTCTTCGAGGTCGAGCTTTTCGGCGCCGCCCTCGAGGTACTTGGCTTCGACCCTTCGGCGCAGGGCGTGCAAAGAGCCCACGCCGGGATTGCCGGCCCAGGAGAAAATCAGTTTCTTGCAGAGACCCGCCTCGATGATCTGGTCGTAGACGAGGTCGGGCGTCAGGCGCGCCAGGGTGAGATTCTTTTTTTGCTGGCGGATGATTTCGTGCGCGGCCGCGAAGCAAATCAAATGCGTGAAGCCTTCGATCACCAGGCTGTCGCCGTCGCGAAGGCTCTCGCCGATGGCTTCTTTCATAGAGACGACTTTGTTCATATTCGTTTACCCAATTTCTTGTATCGTCTTTTCGAGACGGTTTACGATCATGTCCACTTCCGCGTCGCTCACGTTAAAGGGAGGCGCGATCATCACAAGGTCGCCGCGTTCTCCGTCCACCTGACCCTTGTGGGGCCAGAGCACGATGCCGTTTTGCATGCCCTTGCGATGCATGTTCTCGGCGACTTTGTTTTTGCGATCAAAGGGTTTTTTGGTTTTTTTGTCTTCGACGAGCTCGACGCCCGCAAAGAGCCCCCGGCCCGTGACAAAACCCACGTGTTCGGAGCGCTGCGCGAGCTCGCGAAGTTTCGTAAGCAGACGCTCGCCCTGGCGCTCGACGTTCTTCACGAGCTGGTGCTTTTTGATGTGGTCGTAGACCGCAAGGCCCGCCGCCGCACAAATGGGGCTCTGAATGTAGGTCTGCGCGTGCACGTAGGACCCCGAACCTTTAAAGATCTCATCCACAAGGTTCTGCTTCACCACCACGCACGAGAGCGGCGCGTAGCCGCCGTTGACGGCCTTGCCCATGACGATGACGTCTGGGGAGAAATCAAAGTGCGCGCTCGCAAAGTACTTGCCCGTGCGACCCGCACCGCAGGCGACCTCGTCTGCGATGAGCAGGATGTCGTGCGCTCGGCAATAATCCTGCACGAGCTTGAGGTATCCGGGCGGGGGCGGCGTGCCTCCCAGCGAGGAGCCCGAGATGGTCTCGAGAATGAAGGTCGACACCGTCTCGACGCCTTCTTTTTCAACCACTTCCACAAAGTTCTTAAAGTAGTACTCGGCGGCCTTTGCATCCCAGCTGCCCGTGGCGCTGCGGTACTCGTAGGGCGCCTCGCACATGGGGATCTCGGCGAGCAGCGGGCCGAAGTACTTGCGGTAGAGCGGGCGCGCCGAGGCGGAGAGCGCGAAGAGCGTGTTGCCGTGGTAACCGGGGTCGCGCGCGACGACTTTGTATTTTTTGCTTTGCCCGCGTTCGACGCGGATCTGCTGGCAGAGCTTGATCGCGGCTTCGACGGCCTCCGAGCCCGAGTTCAAAAAGGTCACACGACCAAAGCCGGCGGGCGCCTCAGAGAGGATCTTCTCGGCGAGTTCGATGCTCGATGCGCTCAGAAAATGCATGCCGTTGACGTAGGCGACGCTCGCCTGGTGGCGCTGCATGTCCGTCAGCACTTCACGGTTGCTATGGCCCACCGAGGTCACAAAGGCGCCGCCCGAAGCGTCGATATAATCCTTGCCGTCGCGGTCGTACAAAAACGAGCCCGCACTGCGCTCGATCACTGGGTAGTCGTAGTTGAGGTCGCGCAAGAGAAGTTTGGTTTGCGGATAACGGAGCGTATCAGACATGCCCATATTTCAGCACGGCAAAGGTGCCAAGTACAGGTAGCGGGTTAAGGAACTAGGTTCTCTTAAAGAGAACCTAGTTCCTTAACCCGCTACCTTAACCCCGTACCTCGTTGCATCCCGACGTTGGCGGCTTTAGATTGAGATTCATGGCGCCCAAATCGCGACTCCACAAACCCGTTTACATCCGCCAAGCCCTGCGTTCGCCGATCGGAAAATTCGGTGGCTCGCTCGCGGGACTACCCGCACCGCGCCTCGCCGCACAGGTGCTCGCCGAAGGGCTCAAAAAACAGGCCCGCAAGCCGGATTACGTGTTGCTCGGTCACGCGCGCCAGGCGGGCAACGGGCCCAACCCCGCGCGCCAGGCCACCTGCTTTTCGGGCGCCGGTGTGGAGATTCCCGCGTGGACGCTGAACCAGGCCTGCGCTTCGGGCATGGCCGCGGTGGCGCAAGCGGCGGACCTCTTGCAACTCGGTCGCGCCACCAGTGTTTGGGCCGGCGGCGTGGAGTCCATGTCGCGCACCCCGTACTTGCTCCCGCAGGCGCGCTGGGGCCAGAAGATGGGCAACCAAAAACTCGTCGATGCCATGTACCAAGATGGCCTGCACTGCCCCATGGCGGACATGATCATGGGCGCCACGGTTCAGCACATTGCCACCGAAGAAAAGATCATGCGCGAAGAGCAAGACCGCTTCGCGCTGGCCTCGCAGCAAAAGGCCGACGCGGCGATTCGCGGCGGACTTTTTAAAGACGAGATCGTGCCCATCGTGGACGCCGCAAGCGGCAAAGTGATTTTGGCGCTCGACGAACACCCGCGCGCCGATTCCACCTTGGAGACGCTCGGAAAACTTGCCCCCGTCTTTGACCCCCAAAACGGCACCATCACCGCGGGCAACGCCTCGGGCATCACCGACGGCACCGCGTGGCTCGAACTCACTTCGACCAAAGACAGCGCGTGTTTTATCGAAATCCTCGATTACGAAACCACGGCGCTCGAGCCCCTCTACATGGGCCACGGCCCCATTCGCGCCACCGAGCTCGTGCTCCAGCGCAACGGCCTCCAGGCTACAGACATCGACTTCGTGGAGATCAACGAAGCCTTCGCCGCCCAGGTCATCGCCTGCCAGCGCCGCCTCAAGTTCCCCGAAGAATGCGTCAACGTGCGCGGCGGCTCCATCGCCCTCGGTCACCCCATTGGGGCCACCGGCGCGCGCATCCTCACCACCCTCGCCCACACGATGAAGGGCCAGAGCGGCGCCCTCGGCATCGCCACCCTCTGTGTGAGCGGCGGCATGGGCTTCACCTTTTTGGTGCGCACCACTTAAAAAAGGCGCCCGACTCCCCCACATACCGGCACCGCGTTAAGCATTATTAATTTGAAGTCTCACGCCTCTATCCCTAGGACAAAGCCATGTACAAAACCCTCCTAGCAATCACCCTCGGAATTTCGTCCTTCACGGCCGGGGCCGCCACCCGCACTATCACCGACGGCTTTAGCTGCACGAACAAAGAGGGCACGCAGGTGCTCATCGAGTTCGGCACGCTCCGCGAAATCGAAGGCGAGCACGGACACGCACTGCCGGTGGGCAAGTTCATCCACTTGGGTGATGAACTCCTCAAAGACCTCAAAGAAAAAAAACTTGCGCCAGAAAAAGCCGCCGACGAAAAGCGTCCGGAAACCTACCTCCCAGCCAAGGCCCAACCGGGCAGCATTTATAGCGCGAGCGTGAAAACGGCGAACAGCACGGTCAAGTACCTCGCGGCCGCCGGCACCTACAAACGCGTGAACTTTAGCGTGGAATCGACCGAAGGCGCCAAGCTTTACGAAATCGATTTCGATCGCTGCAAAGCTCACCCTGGCCCCGAAGATTAACGCAGCGCCGGTATGCCCGGGAGTCGGGCGCCTTTCTAAAAAAACAAAAACCCCCGCCCTTCACGAAGAAGAGCGGGGGTTTTTTTTATTGAAGCTTTAACAACTCAATTAGAGTTCGGACCAAGCCTGGATCGTCTCGTTGAGATCCATGATTTGGTTGCCACCCGAGCACCAGGGCAGCGAAGGCAGAATTTCGCAGGCCACTTTGCAGGTGTTCTCATCCGGGAAGGGGCATTCGCCACCACCGGGGTTGCCGGGTTCGCCGGGATCGGGGTTCGTGCTGCTGGCTTCGGCAACGAAGACAGGTAGCGAGCGAGCCGCAGTGCCCTTGGCGTCGGTTACCGTTACAGTAACTTCACCCACGGACTTGGCGGTCAGCATCCCTGTAGCGGAGATCTCGGCCACAGCTGGGTTCGAAGATTCAAAGCGCAGCGCGCCTTCGCCGAAGATGGCACCGAACTGGAGCGTGCCAGCGGGCTTGATCGTTGCAGCGGCAGGAACCACGGTCATTTTCTTAGCGACGACCGTTTCCATAGCAGCACCAACGTCGATGCGGCAGTTGCAAGCGGTTTCGATCGAAACTTTAGAGCCGGTGGCTTGAAGAATCGAACGAAGTTGAGCGCCGGTGAGCGTAGGATCTTGCGAAAGAAGCAGTGCTACCGAACCCGAAACAAGCGGAGTTGCCATCGAGGTGCCCGAGAGCTCTCCGTACTTGTGGCCAGGAAGCGTCGAAAGGATGGCGTCGCCAGGAGCGGCGATGTCCACGTTCGCGCGACCGTAATTCGACCAGTTTGGCTTGCCGTCTGAAGAGTTCGAAGCCGCGACCGAAATGGTGTTCGCGAAACGTGCGTTTGCGGGGTACATGCTCACTTTGTCATTGTTCTTGCCATCGTTAGCAGCTGCAGCCACGAACACGATGTTCGCGTCCGAAACGCGCTGTACGGCTTCGATCAGCGGACGAGCTTGCGATTCAGGAACCGCAGCGCCCCAGCTAGCCGAAATCACGCGAACGTTGTTTTGAATGGCGAAGTCCATTGCCTTGATGCCGTTCATGAGGTCGCCGCTACCGCGCTCGTCGAGGAAGCGGATCGGCATGATCGAAACGCCGGGAGCGATACCGATGGTACCGTTCTCGATAGCGCCGTTGGCACCGATGATGCCCGCGCAGTGCGTGCCGTGACCAGGATTCTGGAACGACGTTTTGTCCATAGGATCGGCGTCATTCTCAGCGTAGTCAAAGCCAGGAACCATGTTCGTCTTGAGCGACTCGTGGTTGTAGTCCACGCCAGTGTCGATCACGGCGACAACGATTTCTTTTTTGCCGCGGTGGCCGGCAAGAGTCCACGCCTTCAGCGCGTTGACTTTAGAGATGGCCCACTGCTCACGCAGCGCAGCGGCGCTCACGGGTTCAGCAAGACGGTGAAGTTTGAAGTTAGGAACCACGTAGTCCACACCATCGGTGTTAAAGAGACGGGTAAGCAGCACGCCCTCGTGACGCTCGTCGATGTCGACCAGGATCAGCGAACCTTCAGCGTGCACGTCGAGTACCGACATGCCGGAATTCTGATCAAGTGTGAAAGCCACCCCCGGCTTTACCTTGGCCACGAACTCCTTAGCGCCTGCGTTCGGAATGAAGTTGATCTGTTGATTTAAACATGCGCCTAGGACCAGCGCGACCCCAATTTTTAGCCCTCGTTTCATTTGAAAGCCCTCCCAAGCTATTGATGCTAACGAGATTCTGACACGCGCACATGCTGCAATAAGTCATTAAATGCTTAAAACTGCTTAATTCCTAACATTGTGCGCTACGGAGCGACTAAGACACATACCGTGGGGGAATACTTAGCTCAGTTCCGAGCAACCTCGCGAAAGCTTAACTTTGACCACAAAGCTTCCCTCCCCCATACTAAGAAAGATGTCTCTATTTCAGACTCTCTTCATTGCCGCCTTCTTGAATCTTTCCGTCGCGATCGCGCAAAGTATCGACGTGCCGAAACCTGAAGTGGAAGCGCTAGCGGCCGAGATTTTTGGTGACATGAGCGAGGCCACTAAGGGCGACGCCGAGCAAATGAAGGCCACCCTAGAGGCGGCCCAAAGAGATCCCGCCTCCTTTCTGAATTCCCTGAGCCCGGCCCACCGCGAAGAGATCCGCCGCATCGCGAGCGAATTGAGCAAAGACGTGGGCACTCCTTAACGCGATCTTCACAAAGACCTGCACAAATCTTATCGAGCCTTCGCGCAGCGCACCAGGCATGATCAAAGCATGGGGGAGGCCTCGCGTATGCCTTTGGTAATGAAAGATCTACAAAAAATCATCGCTCTCACGCTGAGCCTTTCGATGCTCACGCCGGCTTACGCACAGAGCGCCACCCTCAACGAACAAATCAAAGCGGTAGACCGTCAATATCAAAACCAAATTCAGGACGCCCAGGGCGCCCTGAGTCGCGCCAACATGCAGATGACCCAATGCGGGATGACTTATAATAAAGGTGCCGACGGCAAAGCTCACCCCGACCTCGATGAGGCACCCGACGGCACGGCTAACATGATGCAAGCCATGATCCCTGCTCTCACGCAAGCCGCCCCGGCGCTCACCGAAGTCATGGGCAACCTCGGCTCGGCCTCCAGCGACGCCGATCGCAAACGCGAACGTGCGATCAACAACTACAACAACACCCTCGCTGACATGGATCAGTTCGGTGGAAAAATCCCCTCACAATATACCGTGAGCGACGACGAAAAAGATCCCGATGCGGTGCCAGACTCCGCCGACCTTCGCCGAGTGGCAACTCGTATCTGTTCAAACCTCGAAACCGAAGCCACTTCGGATCCGACCAAAATCACACGCGTGAACCGCTGCTATGACACGGCCCGCGACGTCGCTAGCGCGGCGCTACGGCTTGAGAACGAACTCGATCTCGCCAAAAACAGCAACACTGCCACCCAGCAACTCGCCGGTGCCGCACTGACAGCCGCTGCCACGGGCTTCATGGCGCACTCACAAAACGCGCAGAACGAAAAAGACGTTCAGAAACAAAACGAGATCGCCACACGCACCGCAAACCAAAACCTCCAGATGTGCGAAATGGACGCGAAGTCGGAAATCGACAACACCAAGCGTCGCCTCGCCCAACTCGAACTTGACCGCGCCGATCAGCTGCGCGACCTGGCGCTGCAAAACGCCATGGCCATGAACGAAATCAACAACGGCAGTATCGACGACGATGCCAACGAAGGCAAAACCTTGCCTCCCATCAACCCCGGCGCTCCCAATCCCACCAAAGCCAAAGACTCCGCCGTTGCGCAAGCTCCGGCCGCGGGTGGTGGTGGCGGTGCCGCAGGTGGCGCCCCCGGTGCGGGCGGTAGCAGCGGTGGCACGCCCACATGGAACTTCGACGGCGCCCCAGGCAATTACCTGGGCGGCGGACTTCCCACTCCCGAAGGCGGCGCCATGTTCGCCGGTGCGGGCGGTGGTGGCGTTTTCAGTGGCGGCTTTGGCCAAGAAGATGGCATGGACCTCAGCGCCGGTCAGGGCGCGGGACTTAATGCCATGGGCAGCGCTGCCGAACGCGGTCTCGCTTCGATTGGCGACGGCGGTCTTCAGGTCATGATGGCCCGCATGCGCATCCGCATCGCCTACCACGCGGGCGAATTGATGCAGGGTTCGAACCTCAAATCGGTGGCGCAAAAAGACGCGTCCCCGGCTGACACGGCGTCTCCCGCGGCCGACCGTATGCCCGCATCAAAATTCTAAATTTATCTTACGAGATTTGCGTACCCAAGGGGCTTACTTTAGAGTCCCTTAATGGCAAAAACGACGTTTAAAGCTTCGCACATCCTTTCGCCCCTCACGCTAACCGCTTCGCTCTTCTCTTCGGCCCTGGCACTCGCTGCCGTACCGACACTGAAAGTGGGCATCTTCCTCTCCATGTCAGGCGGAACAGCCACCTTCGGCACCGACACCTACGGTGGGATGCAAGTGGCGATCGAAGAGATCAACAAGGCTGGCAAGATCAAAATCGTACCCGTGCTCGAAGACGAAAAGTCCGAACCCACCGACTCCGCCAACGCCGTTAAAAAACTCATCAACGTCGACAAAGTGAACGTGGTGCTCGGCTCCGTCGCTTCGTCCAACACCAACGCCGCCGCGCCTATCGCCCAAGCCGCCAAAGTGCCGCTCATCTCGCCTGCTTCGACCAACGTAAACGTCACCAAGAATGGCGATTACATCTCGCGCATTTGCTTCATCGACGACTTCCAGGGCACTTCGCTCGCCAAGTTCGCCACCGAAGAACTCAAAGCCAAAACCGCGGCCGTCGTCACCGACTCGGCCTCCGATTACTCACAAGGCCTCGCCAAGAGCTTCAAAGCGGAATTTGAAAAACGCGGAGGCAAGATCGTCGCCGAAGTTTCGTACGCTGCCAAAGACCAAGACTTCTCCTCGCAGCTCACGCGCATCCGCACCCGCAACCCGAGCGTGATCTTCGCTCCCGGTTACTACACCGAAATCGGCAACATGATGAGACAAGCCAAACGCCTCAAAGTGAAAGCCCCCTTCCTAGGCGGCGACGGCTGGAGCTCCAGCAAACTCACCGAACTCGCTGGCGACGGCATCGAAGGCCATTTCTACTCGGCGCACTTCTCACATCAAGACACCGATCCCAAAGTTCAGGCCTTCGTTACGGCTTACCAAGCCAAATTCAAATCCGCTCCTTCGGATATGGCCGCGCTTGGCTACGACTCGGTGAAGTTTCTCGCCGACGCTTTTGCACGCAACAAGTTTAAAACCGACGGCGCTGGCCTCAAGGCTGCGATCAATTCCACGGCGAACTTTTCGGGCGTCACGGGGAACATCACCCTCGACAAAGACCGCAACGCCACCAAGCCTCTCGTGATCATCTCGACAAACAAAGCGGGCGGATCTTTCAAACAACGCGTCCAACCATAAAGGTACCTGAACTCCATGAGCGAGTTTGTACAATACTTAGTCAACGGTTTTGCCCAGGGTTCGATCTACGCACTGATCGCCCTGGGTTACACCATGGTTTACGGCATCCTGAAGCTCATCAACTTCGCACACGGTGAGTTCTACATGATCGGTGGTTTTGTCGGCGCGTTCTTGCTAGCCAAGTTCGGCCTGCCCTTTTGGCTCGTGCTGATCCTCGTGATGCCGATCGTCGGCGGCCTCGCTGTGCTCGTGGAGCGCATCGCCTACCGTCCGCTGCGCAACGCTCCCCGCATTGCTCCGCTGATTACCGCCATTGGCATTTCCATCATGCTGCTCGAAGCGATGCGCCTCATTGCCGGTGCCCAGCCCCGCGCCTTTCCGCAGCCCTTTGAAGACGTCATCTACGAAGTGGGCGAATGGATCCCCTCTCTCGACGGCGTCATCGTACAGCGCAGCCAGATGATGATCTTCGGCATCGCCATTGCGCTGATGCTCGTGCTCAACGCGATTGTCATGAAAACCAAAATCGGCCGCGCCATGCGCGCGCTCTCCATGGACTTCGACGCCAGCCGCCTGATGGGCGTCGCGATCGATCGCGTGGTGGCCTTTACCTTTTTGCTGGGCGCAGGCCTTGCGGGTGCAGGCGGCGTGCTCGTGGGCATGTATTACAACCAAATCGAGCCCTACATGGGCCAGCTCGCGGGCCTCAAGGCCTTCACGGCGGCCGTGCTCGGCGGCATCGGGGTGATTCCTGGTGCCGTGATCGGCTCCTTCATTCTTAGCATCTCCGAAGCCCTTGTGGTGGGCTATAGCGAAAGCTCCTATCGCGATGCCATCGCTTTTGCGATTCTCATCGTCGTGCTCATGTTCCGGCCCTGGGGCATCCTCGGCAAACCGGAGCGCATCAAAGTATGAATTACGTTTTACAAATCACCCAGCTCCTGGGCATCAACATCATCTTGGCGGCGTCGCTCAACGTGATCAACGGTTATTGCGGGCTCTTTTCTATCGGCCACGCGGGCTTCTTTGCTGTGGGGGCCTACACTTCGGCTGCGGCTTCGGTGCTGTGGTTCCCGGGCCTCGCCGCCAGCCATCCCGATTTGGCATTGCTTCTTGTTGTGGGCGTGGGCGCCCTATCGGCAGCTCTGGCGGGCCTCGTGATCGGCGTGCCGTGCTTGCGCCTCACCGGCGACTACCTGGCGATCGCCACGGTGGGCTTCGGTGAGATCATCCGCATCGTGCTACTCAACCTCGAATCCGTGGGCGCCTCGCGCGGATTCCCGGGCATCCCGCTGCTGACGGGCGCTAGGCTTCCGCTATGGATTCTTTTTTTTACCGCACTCAGCTTGCTAGCAATGCATCGCCTCATCCGCTCTAGCACGGGCCGCGCCATCATCTCGGTACGCGAAGACGAAATCGCCGCTCAATCCATGGGCATCGATGTGCGTTTTTATAAGATCTTCGCCTTCGTTTTGGGCGCCTTCTTTGCCGGCCTCGCCGGTGCCCTCTTTGCCCACTACTCGCAGTTCTTGCACCCTTCGAACTTCACTTTCATGAACTCGGTGATGATTCTGCTCATGATCGTCGTCGGTGGCCTCGGCTCGCAAATCGGTGCCGTTCTAGGCGCGATCGTTGTCACCCTGCTGCCAGAAGTGCTGCGCTTTAACGAAACGCTCTCAGGCATTCGCATGCTGATCTTCGGCGCCATCATGGTTCTTGTGGTGCTGATCAAACCCCAGGGCCTCATGGGACTCTTTCATAGACGCAAAAAAGTGGGAGTGACTGCCGTATGACGGATCCCTCACTGAAACCTCTTCTCGACGTACGCGGCTTGACCATCCGTTTTGGCGGTCTCGTGGCCGTGAACAACGTGTCGCTCTCCATCCGCAGCGGCGAGCTCGTGGGCCTCATCGGCCCCAACGGCGCAGGCAAAACCACCTGCTTCAACATGCTCACTGGGGTTTACGAACCCACCGAAGGCGAGATCCTTCTCTGCGACAAAAGCCTTGTGGGTGTGGCCCCGCACGACATTTCGAGCCGTGGCATCTCGCGCACCTTCCAGAACATCCGTCTCTTCAAGTCGATGACCGTGCTCGAAAACCTCTACGTGTCGATGCACCATGAGCGCGAATACTCACTGCTCGACACCATCTTGAGATTGCCACGCTTCGCCGTGCGCGAACGAGCGTTGCACGACAAAGCCATGGAAATCCTCAAAGTGCTCGGGCTCGATCGGCACGCCAACACCGCAGCCGCAAGCCTACCCTATGGTGAGCAGCGCAAGGTAGAAATCGCCCGTGCGCTCGCCACCACTCCAAAATTGCTGCTGCTCGACGAACCGGCGGCCGGCATGAACCCCGCCGAGACGGCCATGCTCGCCACCTACATTCAGCAGATCCGCAAAGACTTTGACCTCACGATCCTGCTCATCGAACACGACATGAGCCTTGTGATGAAAATCTGCGAACGCCTCTACGTGCTCGACTACGGACAACTCATCGCCGAGGGCAGCCCAGAAACCGTAAAATGCAACCCCCGGGTCATCGAAGCCTATCTAGGCGGCAGCGTAGGAGAAGCGCATGTCTAAAACTCTTCTCAAAGTGCAAGATCTCGCCGTGAGCTATGGCGCCATTCAGGCGCTTTTCGACGTGGGCCTTGAGGTCAACGAAGGTGAAATCGTCACCCTGCTGGGCGCCAATGGTGCTGGCAAAACCACCACCCTGCGCGCGATCTCGGGCCTCGTGCCTGTGCAATCGGGCCTGGTCTCGTGGCAAGGACAGGATTTAAAAATCTACCAAGGCAAAGCCCACAAGATCGTCGAGGCGGGCATCTCGCATTCGCCCGAGGGCCGCAAGATCTTTGCCGGGCTTTCGGTGGCTGAGAACCTCGAGATGGGTGCCTACATTCGCCGCACGCGCAGCGAAGCCGACAAGCGCGAGATCGCTGAAGATTACGAAAAGGTCTTTGCGCTATTCCCGCGCCTCAAGGAGCGACTTGCTCAACTCGGCGGCACCCTCAGCGGCGGTGAGCAGCAGATGCTCGCCATCGCACGCGCGCTGATGCAGCGACCAAAACTGCTAATGCTCGACGAACCCTCGCTCGGCATCGCGCCACTACTTGTGGAAGCGATCTTTAAAGCTCTTGTGGAGATCAACAAACACGGAGTCACGATCTTGCTTGTGGAGCAAAACGCGGCGGCCGCCCTCAGCATCGCACACCGCGCCTACGTGCTCGAAACCGGACACACGACGCTTGCGGGCGACGCCAAGGATCTCGCCAAAGATCCTAAAATCCGCAAAGCCTATTTGGGTTCTTAAACAGGCGCGTAGCTCGCGCGCACTTCAACGCAGAGGGCGCCTTCGCCATTCAATACTTTGGCCACTAACGACGCGGCGTCCCCGGGACGCGAGACTTGCAAGGTGTAAGTGCCCGGCGCGGGCATCATGCTGGCAAACTTAGTGTTCGTTTGCACGAGTTTGCCGAGCTTTTGCTCTCGCGACACGCGCGCAAGTTCCGCAACAAGTTTCGCATGGGCAAAGAGCCCGTGCACGATGGTGCCCGGCAGACCGAGTTCTTCGGCTGCGGCCTGGTTAAAATGAATAGGGTTGATATCTCCAGAGACCCAGGCGTAGCGAACAAGATCTGTCACGTTCACTTTCCATTCTTGGGTGCTCAACACGTCACCGTTCAGGGCCATGGACTCAGGACCTCCTCACGAAGACTCGCATCAGCGACTCCACGCAGGTTTTTTGGTTTTGGGTAAAAACGGTTTTCACGTCGAGAATGTAAATGCTGCCAAGCTTGGAGCTTTTTTCTTTGAGATCCGAGATCGTCGATACGGATTCCGCCCAATCGTTGATCTTCAGAGCGCCCGAATATGCGTACTCCTGCGAAACGTGTAGCAAGCGTTTGAGTTCGACGCCTAGATCGTTGAAAATCTCAAAAGGTCCGTCGCGCAGAGCAGGAATAAAAAATTCGGGAACTTCGTCGCGAATCTCGCCCGCGGAGTCAGGACACACAACCTGGGCGAAGCTACGCACCCACGTGTCGGAGAGATAATTTCGTCGCGCCGGGTATCGACGCCCTACGATCTCACGGGTTAAGTTCAGAGACTCCATGAATGGTCAGAGTACTCGAAATAAAGCTGCTTGCAACCTTGCGATCTTGCTGGGTGCCCTGAGTTCGGGTGGAATTTTTGCATCAGAACCACCCGAAATGCCGCTGCTGGTGGTGAATCCCCACCTCGCGCTCAGCCCCTCGCACCGTCGCAACGCCTTGGACTCCAACGGCGGGGCCTCGCTCGGCGCGCAGAGCAACTTTTCGAACGCTCGCTCTCGCCCCCAAACCTACGGCATCACCGCCAACATGCCCTTCATTCGCGACGTCCACAACGAACAGTCGGGATGGGGCCTCGGACTTGGGGCATTTTTCTCGACAGCCAACGCCTCTTCCTTTTTGCGCACCTACGAGACGCAAACTTTTGAACTCTCCTTTGGTCGCAGCACTATTGTACCCTCGCTTGCCGAGAGCGTGGGACTCCAGGGCTTTTTTGAAACCGGTTTCACACACATGAACACCAATCCCGATGCGCCAGAGGGGGCCCCCGCAGCGCGCATCAACCGCACGCGACGTTCGCTCTTTGTGCGCTTCGGCGCCATGTCTCTGCGGGGTGGCCAAGGCATCGTCAGCTACAAACCCTTTGCCGTAGACCAGAGTTTTGTGTCTGCGCTCAGTTTTCCTATCGACTTCGGCGAGACGATCTTCTCGTTCACGCACACCGCACAGCTGCGCTGTTTTTGGGCGCAGCTCAAGTGTGGCACGGTGCTCAGCTACACTCGCTACTCCGAACTGCAAACCTCGCCCGGATTCGAAGAGCCCGTGCACTGGCTCACCTATGGCGTGGGCCTCTCGGCTTATTTCTTTGATCGCTCGGCCATCTTGCGCTCACGCCTGGTGTGGGACACCATCAAAACCACAGCCGGCGAATGGAACAACGGATCCGGTCGCCCCACATTCAGCACCGACATCGGCCTGATTTTTTAGATCCCTCTTTGCGATAACTGCTACAGTTCGCGCCGAAGCAGCCTCTCAATTTATTGACGCGTGTTTGCGCTCGCACATAGCGGCTTTCGTGCGAAGCTATACCTGCATGAGCCTAAATAAAATTGCGCTACTGGTTTTGTTCCCCATGATTCTTAGCTTTAGTGTCGCAGCTCAGGCCCAGGTGGCCCGCGGTGCCTTGCGCCAGCCCGATGTCATCGGAAAATTTTACGGCTCCGGTCAAGTGATCTCTGCCAAACCCGCAGACCTCTCGTACATACTGCCGCCCGAATTAGAACTGGCTCCGCAGAGCATCACCGACACGGGCAAACATCCGATGCTGGTGCTTGCGGGCACACAGCACAATGTGCAGCACGCTTATGGCAAGAACGGCGACAAGCTGGTGCCGATTCCGGGCCTTGTTCCCGCCACTTACCAAGAGACCATCGTGGCGGTGCCCTATGTGCAGCTCAAAGCCGCACACCGAACCCCCGGCGAGTACTACGGGCCCTTTTACTATATGCCCGCCCTCTATCTAGATAGCGCACTGGCCGTCACGCTCGGCGGGCTCTACGGCTACAACAAGCATCTCACCAAACGCTACGATTCTGATGGCAGCCACACCCAAGTCTATACCGAGAACAAGAAGATCCCTTCGATCGACCTGCGCATGGGAATCGAGCGCGGCACCTTTCAAGACGCCAAAGACGTTGCCGCTTTTGCACCCATGCAGCAGATGATGGACATGCCTCTGATCGGCAAAAAAGGTGATGGCTCACTGGTGTGTAGCCTCTTTGCTTGGGACGGCGCCGCCCCCATTCGCGTGGCTCCGGCGGATTCCTATCTCAGCGTGGGCCTCATTCCGAGCCTCGAGCTCGATCCCTTTCCACATTACAGTGGGGGCTACGACAAACAAAAGCTCGGCTCCTTTCGCATCACTTCGCACTGGAAGCTCAAGGGCCCCTTCGCCTGCAAAGATCTGCCCGGCGTGATGCCCAAGCCGCCCGCCCCCACCTCGATGGCCACGGCCCCGGTGGCCGCGCCGGCCGCAGCGCCAACACCCAAGCATTAAACCCGCTCCTAGAGTCCTCTCCGTTCTGGTACGTGCCCCTAAATCCCCAGAGCGAGCACATCAGGGGCTTGCAGGCGCATGACCTCAGGTAGGTGAAGTTCCATTTCTAGAGAGTCGAGACGCATCTCGACCGAGATCTTGAGCTTTTTGAGCGATTCGATTTTTTCTTCGTCCGAGGCTTTGGTCGACGCGAGGATCGAGCGGATACGCGCGCCTTCGGCCTTCAGGCCCACCGACTCTACAGACTTGATAAAGACCTCATTCATTGGGCCCGAGGCGCCTTCCACCGGAAAGATGCGGATGATCGAATCGAGCGAGGTAAGCAGCACGATACGCAGGGCGACGGGGTTCAGCAGCTTGGGTTTTATGTCCGCAAGCGCCTGCACCGCAACCGAATTGATGAGCACGAGACAGAGCTTTTTCTTGCCCCAGTCGTCGCGCCAGGCGCCGTCGCACTCGCCCACAGCTTGACCAAAAAACAACTTCACCACACGCGCGTAAAAGTAGCTCGAACCCTGCAGATGCGGCAGCAGCTCGGCAAACTTTTTCGATTTTTCTTCGAGTGTGTACTCCGAAGATTCAAAAAGACGCTGCGAGGTGCGCAGCGCGTTCACGTGAGTCATCGTCACACCGTTGCGCGCAGCGAGCACCATGGGGTACACAAGCGGCCAAGTAGAAACCACAATGGCCCAGAGAGAGGCGATCCCGCGCAGTTTGAAATTCACCAGATGCTTGATCCAAAAACGGTAAAACCCGTAGGCGAGCAAGATGCAGAGCGAGGCCACAAAGTAGCCTCTCGCTGCGTAACCCGCTAGCGAAACGGCAAGGATGTCGATGCCCAGCCCCACGCCGCGCTGTTCACGGGTGACTTGATCCACAAAGCCCAGGTCGCCCTGCCAGAGAGTTTTGGAGAGCGCGAGCACCACCGCGCTGTACACGAGCAGCGCAAAAACCTTGAAGTACCACGAGGTGCGCTTTTGAACTTTTTGAATGACTTCGCGGGGGCTCACCGGCGCGCTTTCCATAGAAGCAGCGGCTTTCTCAGCGCGCTCGGGCTTGACCTCCCCCACACTCGTGGCGGCCTTGACTTCGGCTTTTGTCACTTTAGGTTCGGGGCCCGCAGCGTCAAACGCGGTGCGAGTCATTTCCGAACGGCCAGTGTCAGCTTTGAGCTGCCACTGAAGCTTGACCTCGGTTTGAAAACCAAGACGCAGGTGCAAGCTCTGACCGCTCACCGAAAACTCAGCCTCAACAAAGGGCGCTTCGCTCGGCAATCGCAGCGTGCCGTTCGAGGACCCAAGGTCTTCGATACGCACCTTGGTGCCGGTGAATTTGATTTTGAGGTGCTCCGAAGAGACCGAGGATTCTTCGACGTGGATGTCTGCCGTGGGCGATCTTCCGAAGACGAGGGCGGAGCCTTCTGCCAGCTCGAGAGTCAACTTGCGCGAATCGATGTCTACGGTAAGCGAGAGCTTCGTTGCCACTCCCCTATTATGCCACGGCCCCATGGATTTGCCCCACACACCAAAAAAAAACCGGCCCTCTCGCTAGAGAGGACCGGTCTTGGATCACGTCTTGTGCCGTAGAGCTTATTTGCGCTCTTCAGCGCGGCGTTTTTGGTACTCTTTGATGAGTTCTTCTTGAACCATCTTCGGTACCGGCTCGTACTTTTCAAACTCCATCGTGAACTCGCCCTTGCCCTGGGTCGCCGAGCGAAGGTCGGTCGAATAACCGAACATCTCGGAGAAGGGGATGTGCGCGAGGGCGGTGAAGTAGTTTTCCGAAGTCGAAGTGTCCATGATCACACCGCGGCGCTGGTTGAGCTGACCGATCACCGAACCTTGGAACTCTTCAGGAGCCGAAACTTCTACTTTCATGATGGGCTCAAGAATTACGGGCTTGGCCGAGGCGTAGTTTTCGCGAATCGCGGCCATCGCCGCGAGACGGAACGCCATCTCCGAGGAGTCTACCGGGTGGTAAGAACCGTCTTGGAGAACCATACGCACGCGCACCACGGGAGCTCCGATAAGGAGACCTTTGGTGAGCTGCTCTTTAAAGCCTTTGTCGCAAGCAGGGATGAATTCGCGAGGAATCGAACCGCCCACGACTTCGTTGACGAACTCGTAGTTGAGTGCGGCGTCGGTCGGCAGGGGCTCCATCATGCCCGAAACTTTTGCGAACTGACCCGAACCACCCGTTTGCTTTTTGTGGGTGTATTCGAAGGGCGTCGACGAGAGGATGGTCTCGCGGTACGCAACCTGCGGACGACCCACGTCAACTTCGCAACCGAATTCGCGCTTCATGCGCTCGATGTAAATCTCGAGGTGCAGCTCGCCCATACCCGAAATCAGAGTTTCGTTGGACTCTTCGTCGCGCGAAACGCGGAACGTAGGGTCTTCTTTGGTGAACTTGCCCAGAGCTTTGGAGAAGTTCACTTGGTTGTCGCGTTTTTTAGGCGCGATCGAAAGCGAAATCACCGCATCCGGAACGAACATCGAAGTCATGGTGTACTCAACGTCGCCTTTGGTGAAGGTATCACCCGAAGCACATTCCACACCAAAGAGCGCTACGATATCGCCCGCCACACCTTCTTCGGTGTCGTGCATCTCGTCCGAGTGCATGCGTACGATACGTGGCACTTTAACTTTTTTGCCCGTATTGATGTTAAAGATAAAGTCGCCCTTGGTGAGCGTGCCTTGGTAAATGCGCATGTAAGTGAGCTGACCGTATCGGCCGTCTTCAAGTTTGAACGCGAGACCCACGAAAGGCAGTTCCGCGTCGGACTTCAGGATCACTTCCGCTTCGCCGTTTTTCTGGTCGAGAGCCTTGTTCACAACTTCCGAAGGATCCGGCAGATAAGCCGTCACGCCGTCCAGAAGGTGCTGAACGCCTTTGTTTTTGAAGGCGGTGCCCATGAACACAGGAGTGAACTCCAGCGAAAGGGTCGCTTTGCGAAGCACAGGAACGATCTGTTCCGCGGAGATTTCTTTGCCTTCGAGGTAGTCTTCGGCGAGCTTGTCGTCGAAATCCGCGAGAGCTTCGATGAGCTCGCCGCGGTACTTAGCAGCATCGGCTTTGTATTCTTCAGGAATGGCTTCCTTGCGTACGATTTCGCCCATCTCACCGTCGTGGAAGATCGCTTCCATCTTGACGAGATCGATGACGCCCTTGAACGCGTCTTCCGCGCCCATGGGGTAAGTCACAAAGTGAGCGTTGTGGTTGAGCTTGTCGCGGAGCATGTCTTTCACGCGGAAAGGGTTCGCACCAGCGCGGTCCATCTTATTGATGAATGCGAGGCGGGGTACCGAGTAGCGTTTCATTTGACGGTCTACGGTGATCGATTGCGACTGAACGCCGGCAACCGAGCAAAGCACGAGTACGGCGCCGTCGAGAACGCGCAGGGCGCGCTCTACTTCTACGGTGAAGTCTACGTGTCCCGGAGTGTCGATGAGGTTGATGTTGAAATCACCCCAAGAGCAATAGGTCGCGGCCGACTGAATGGTAATCCCTTTTTCCCTTTCGAGATCCATGGAGTCCATTTTCGCGCCAACGCCGCTTTTTCCGCGCACTTCTTCGATCTTGTGGATCTTACCGGTGTAAAACAAAATACGCTCGGAGAGCGTCGTCTTGCCGGAGTCGATGTGCGCCGAAATACCAATGTTACGTACTTTTGAGATATCTTGTGTGCCTTTAGCCATTTCGGGCAAAGTTCTAGCCGAAATCCGCACACCTGCCTAGTCCCTGCGCACTAGAAAGTGGCTAAGAGTGAAAACGTGCTCTTGCCGTCGAAGCGGTCCGTCTTCACCGGCGGCCGGTTGCGGTACTGGGCCAGGTAGCCCGCCTTGAGCGAAAAGTGCGTCGAAACCGGGGCCGCAAGGCCCACCTCAAATTCATAGCGGGCGTCGGCCATGTCCTCGAAGTTCGTGAGGTACGAAAAACGGTCATTGAGCTCTACCTTGTCGGTGATTTTCCATTTGTGCAGAGCCTGGACGCTGAGCGAGCCGAAACGGATGGTTTCGCCGCTGACCCGCTCCTCGATCACGAAAGCCGGACCGGCCTCAAGACGCAGCAGGTGGGGCGTGCCCTTGAAGAACTCCCTACCGAGACCGAGGGCAATCTTATAGAGATTCTCAAAACCGCCAAAGGTGTTGCGCTGGTACTCATTGTCCGAGAAGACGTCGAAGACGGGGAACTTGCGCACACCCCTGAGACCAAAAAGATAGGATTCGGCCGTTTTCTTGCCCTTGTCGCGGTTCTGCAGGTATTCCCCGCGAGCAATGAGGGCCCAATACTGCCAATTGCGTTTGCCCGAGGCCTTGGCGCCCGTGGAGAGCGTCTCGGTATTGCCCACCGTCGAGAGAAAGTTCAGCTCCGCCTGCCCGCTCCAGGGACGGTCGTCGGCCGAAACGTCGATGCCGGCTGCGGCCGGATCGCGTGCGATCAGCTGGGCGCTCTGATTTTGGGCACGGGCGCCGGCGGCCCCAAAGGCAACAAGAGAAAACAGCAACTTCAACAAGGGGAACTTCTTCATGTCTTTTCCTTTATCGTTTTCGAGCGACCAAAAGCCCCTCGGGCGTGGGAATCATCCAAGAATCAAATTCGGGAGACTCCGCTAGCAACTTCCACGCGTTTCGCATGCCCTGATACTCCGCGGCATCAAACCCGTGAAGCCTGGATTCTGCCCCGTGAGGGGCGGTTTCGTCAACCCTGGATTCCTCCCAAGTGTCCAGAAACGATAGCATTCCTCCCCAAAGGTAGGCGTTGTCGGCAAGGATGAGCCCTCCGGGCCGAACGTGCCTCATCGCCCACGCCACATAGGTCGGGTAGCCCCCTTTGTCAGCGTCGATAAAGACAAAATCCCAGGGCTCTTCGCTGGAGAGGTTTTTGAGCACCTGGGCGGCATCGCCCGAGCGGCACTCCACCCGCTCGCCATAGCCCAGGCGCGCCAGGTTTTCGGCCGCAAGACGCGAGCGCTTGGGGTCTTTTTCGATGCTCACCAGAACGCCCTCTTCGCCAATGGCCTTGCAGATCCACGCGGCGCTATAACCGCCCAGGGTGCCCACTTCCACGCCGCGTTTGGCGCCGGCCGAAAGGAGGGTGGCCATAAGGATGTGCCCGTCCTGGGGCGAGAGCGCGATGGGTGGCAGCCCTCGTTCGAGTGAACGCTCGCGCAGTTCGGCAAAACCCTCGGGCTCGTGCACAAAGGCCCTCGCCGTCACCGTATCCATCAGGGGCGAACGACTGTCTTGGCGGGCGCCGGCGTAATAAGCGTGGAGCACCGACCAGGGCGCGAGGCTCGAGGACTCCACCACCCGCTTGAGGGCGAATTTTTGCTCCCAAGTGGCGATCAGCGCCTCGATCTGAGGCTCATAATGAGGAAAATTTTTGCCAAATGCCCAGGAACAGGCGAGTTCCACCGACAAGGGGGAGGTCCCCACGGTGCGAACCAGGTAGACTGCGCGCTCCAGATCGGGCCACTCGGTGCCGCGATCGTGCTCGTCGCAATATTTTTCGAAGGCCGCGAGGCGATCTCGCGCGATCGAAAAGGTGGCTCGCAAGACTCGAACTTGATGAACGCTCATGGCGCTACTAAAATCCCTCCCCATGAAGTTGTCGACCCCAATTGTCGTGACCGGCGCCGCCGGATTCATCGGTGCCTATCTTGTTAAAACTCTTCTCAAAGCGGGCGTGGAAGCCGACGCGATTTGGGCCTGCGACGATCTGGAATTTTTAAACACTCGCGAGTGCACCGCATCCTGGCGCGATCAGAGTGTGCACCAAATCTCCCCAGAAGATCTGCTCACGCGCCTCGACCAGATCGCACCCAAGTTCATTTTGCACATGGGCGCCTGTTCACGCACCGACGAAACGCGTTGGGATTATCTCACTCGCGTGAACATCGAATACTCTCAAAGCCTATGGAAGTGGTGCAGCGATCACGCGGTGCCTCTGATCTACGCCTCTTCGGCCGCGACCTATGGCGGCGGTGAGCTGGGCTTTGACGACCGCATGAGCGAATCCGAGATGAAAAAACTGAAGCCGCTCAATCTCTACGGCAAGAGCAAATGGGTTTTCGATTTGTGGTCGCTCGACGAGATTCGCGCCGGCCGTCATCCCGAGGGATATTGGGGTTTTAAATTCTTTAACGTCTACGGGCCCGGAGAGGCTCACAAAACCTCGCAGGCGAGCGTCGTCTACCACGCGCACAAACAAGTGCAAGAAAAAGGTCAGATCACGCTCTTTCAATCGCACCACCCAGATTACAAAGATGGCGAGCAGATGCGCGACTTCGTATGCGTTGAGGACCTTGCTAAAGTTTGTCTATGGGTGATGCGCACGCGCCCCAAATCCGGAATTTACAATCTCGGCACGGGCCGAGCGCAAACTTTTTTAGATCTCGCGCGCGGCGTGCTTAAAGCCATCGGCAGCGAGGCGCCAATCAAGTTCATGCCCACGCCCGAACACCTGCGCGAGCATTACCAGTACTTCACCGAAGCCAAGATGGATGAGCTGAGACGCGCGGGCTACGACGCGCCCTTTATGGATCTCGAAGCGGGCATCAAATTTTCGCTGAAGCCCTCGAATCGTTAAGTCCGTAAAGCCTTTTTAAGCGCGCAGAAATATACGCAGGCGACGAGCTCACCTAGGGTGCCCCTCGGAAAAGGGGTATGGAGTGAGGAAATTCTTCTTAGTTTTTGCTTTCATTTGCGCAACGTCGACGGCCCGCGCTTTCCCCTCCGACTGGAACGACCGCGTCAGCTACGGAGAACTCGAATCGTTACTCATGGACAAAGTCGCTAGCATCGACGAGTTGCAGCGCCATTGGGAGTGTATGGATCGTCACTTTCCGAACGAACGCGGCGGCAACGCCGTACACTTGGGCGGCGGACGCCTGCGCGGACTTCTCTTGTGGATCGATCAGGAATTCACCGCGGGCCGTTCGGTTGCGGAAGTGCGCGCCAAGCGCCCGCCGAGTCTTGAGAATCTCGCGCAGTTCGGCGGCACCGACAAGGATCTCTTCCCCGCGAACGATCAGGTCGCGAATATGCTCCAGCGCGCCGGGCTCACCCAGGGCTGGGACGTGCTGGACCCCGCCTTTCGCCGAGCCAGCCTCGATGCCGGTGGCTCGGGCATCGAAAAACTTATGGTAAGTCCCTACAGCATCGTCGACCCGCTCCACAGCCTGCATGCGTTTCACTCGGACAAAATTAACTATCACGATACCCTTGAGACCACCTTTTCCCGCTATCGACAAGCACCCGGGGCGCACAACGGCGGACTCGGCAGCAATTCCAAGCTCGCCCTCATTTTGCGTCACATCCGCTTTCACCGCATGCTCCTGGGCGACCTTCCCGATTACGAAAACAGACGCCTCGCACGCATCGCCCAGGAAGAAGCTCACAACTTCACCAGCTCCGACAATTATTGGGTTCAAAAAGCTTTGAACAAACTTCACGAGGGCAATGGTCGAAACTTTTTCCTTACCCGAAACCTCCTCAAACGATTGGGCGTGCTGCAAAGGCTCTACGAACTCGGCTACACCGTGCAGGACCCCGATGGGAGCCTACGCTACCTCAACGATCAGCTCGTGCCGCGCGGGCAAATCCGGGATCACGTCGCCGTACAGAATCTCAAAATTCACGCCGTCGTGCCCATCGAGGGCGGCGTGAAATGGGTTGCGGAGGCCCAAGGCCCGGCTGGCATCTGCGTGAATTTGGTGATCCAAGTTCAAATCGGTCAGCCCCGGATTGTGCCACGCTAATTCTGGACTTGGCCCCACCCTTCGGCTAATTCCGGGACGGATGAAGGGGCTCTACGTCCAAACCTACGGCTGTCAGATGAACGTTTCGGATTCCGAGCGCATGAAAGCCGTGCTCGCGCCCCTGGGTTATAAAAACGTCGCCCGACCCGAAGACGCGGACCTCGTGCTCATCAACACCTGTTCGATACGCGAAAAGGCCGAAGACAAGATGGGCTCCTTTGCCCACAACATCAAGAACCTCAAAAAAACCAATCCCGAGCTCGTGCTAGGCGTGACGGGCTGCGTGGCCCAGCAAGAAAAAGACAACATTCAAAAAGAGTTCCCCTTTGTGGATCTCGTGCTCGGCCCCGACAACATCGACGAGCTGCCCTGGGCGCTCGAAGAATTGCGTTCGGGTCCCTCGGACCATATTCTGCGCACCGAATTTGACAACTCGGCCGGCGCGCGCGTCTGGCACACCACCGCGCAGGTGCTAGAGCCCGGTCCCTCAACCTTTCTCTCGGTGATGAAAGGCTGCGATCACTTTTGTTCGTACTGCATCGTGCCCTGGACTCGCGGGCGTGAAAAATCGCGTCCCATCAAAGACGTCATCGCCGACGTGCGCCGCTTCGTGGATCAAGGTGTGAAGGAAATCACCTTCCTCGGCCAGAACATCAACACCTATGGCAAACGCGCCGGAGAATCGCTTGAAGAGCTTTTCTACGCGGCCTCAGAGGTGGAAGGCCTGCACCGCATTCGCTTCACCACCTCGCACCCGGGCGACCTCAAAGACTCGCTCATCGATTGCTTTAAAGATCTGCCCAAGCTCTGCTCCTATTTCCACCTGCCTGTGCAGAGCGGCTCGGATCGCATCCTCAAGATGATGCGCCGGTTTTACACTGTCGAAGAGTACCTCGAGAAGATCGAGAAGCTCCGAGCCGTGCGCCCCGACATCGCCTTCTCGGGAGATTTCATTGTGGGCTTCCCCGGCGAAACCGAAGAGGATTTTGAGAAGACCCTCGCACTCATCGAGCGCGTGGAATACGACAATCTCTACTCTTTTGTCTTTTCGCCGCGCCCGGGCACCTCGGCCGCCACACGCGAAGACACGACTCCCGCAAATGTGAAGCTCGAACGGCTCGATCGTCTGCAAAATCTCGCGCGTTCCCTCTCGCGCCGCCGCCACGAGAGCGAAGCCGGCCGTGTGCACGAGATCCTCATTGAGAGCGTTTCTAAAAAAGATCCAAACAAGTGGACCGGTCGCAACTCGCAAAACGTGCCGGTACACGTACAAAAAGTCCCTGGACTGGGCATCGGCGACTTGCTCCAAGTACGCATTCTAGAAGGGTCTTTGACCCACCTCAGTGGAATTCCCTTGTCACTGGAATCCCCCGGCGTTAATGAATCACAAAGTCATGCCTCACAACGCATTCACTTTTGACGATATCCTTTTAGTTCCCGCTTACAATCATTACGAATCTCGAAGGCTCGTGGACATCTCCTCGACCTCCCAGTGCGGAAAACTTTCTCTCGATTTGCCGCTGATCACGGCCAACATGGACACCATCACCGAATCTGAGATGGCAAACTTCATGGGCTCCAAAGGCGCCATGGGGGCTCTGCACCGCTTCTGTTCGATTGAAGAGAACGTGAAGATGTTCAAAGGCTGCGTGCACAAAACCTTTGTGTCGATCGGCTGCTCGGAGCGCGACATCGAACGCGTCGAAGCCCTGCGCGATGCGGGCGCGGAATATTTTTGCCTGGACGTCGCCCATGCGCACGCCCGATACGTGGGCCGCGTTTTGAAACAAGTGCGCGAGCTTTTGGGCGATAATGCCTGCCTTATGGCCGGGAACGTGGCCACCTACGCGGGCGCCGATTACCTCGCCTCCTGCGGCGCAGACGTCATCAAAGTTGGCATTGGCGGTGGCTCGGTGTGCACCACGCGCATCAAAACCGGTTTCGGCGTGCCCACACTGAGCTCGGTGCAAGAGTGCGCCAAAGTGGGCCGCTCCATTGTGGCCGACGGCGGTATCCGCGCGCCGGGTGACATCGTCAAAGCCCTCGCCTTCGGCGCAGACTACGTGATGCTTGGCGGAATCTTCGCCGGCTGCGAACCCACTCCGGGCAAAGTCATCGAAGAAGACGGCAAAAAGTACAAACTCTACCGCGGCATGGCCTCACGCGAAGCGCACGAAGATTATATCGGCCCGCTCACGGACTGGAAAACCGCCGAGGGCGTGCAAACCAAAGTCCCCTACCGCGTGGATCACGAAGCGATCATCGCCGATATCATCGGCGGTCTGCGTTCGGGCCTCACTTACGCGGGTGCCAAGAACATTCGCGAACTGCAGCGCAAACTCGATTACGTGCAGATCACTCCGGCCGCGCGCCTCGAATCGCTCCCCCACAAGACCTTCACGTAGGTTCCTGGAACCTATACCTGGCACCTCTGGCACAGAAAATGCCAGGGGTCCGCCATGACTAGAAAAATCATTGAGCGTCAATCCGAGTTCCCCTACCACATCTACAATCGTGTTCTGTCGCAGAAACACTACCCCCCGGCTTTACAAAAACTCATTTGGTCCATCTACTGCGAAGAACTTCGTGTCGTTAGTTGGGCCTTTGGTTTTCGTATTCATTTGTTCTTGATGATGAGCAACCATTACCACATGGTCGTAGAAACTCCGGACGCCAACATTTCCGAGGGGATGCTCTACTTTCAGCGCGAAGTTAGCAAACGGATCAAGGATCTCACGAGATCGCAGGATTACCGATTTCAAACTCGTTACAAATGGAAAGCCATACAAAATATGATCCAATACGAAAATACCTATCGCTACATAGCCCACAACCCACGAAAAGCCGGACTTTGCACGGACCCATTGGATTACACCTATTGCACGTTACATGGTCAGTTTGGAGGGGGCGTCCTGGAATGCCCCATTTATGAATGGTCAAGATTTTCTGCGCTTTTGCCCGTGTGCATGAATGAGCGTGCCGAATGGATTCGGTGCCAGGTATAGGTGCCAGGTATAGGTTCCAGGAACCTTTTAAAACATCAAGGTCATGCCGAGATAGGCGTGAAATTTTACTTCTTGCGAATGAATCAAGAACTCGGGCGCAAAGCTGAAGCCCAGCACGGGGTTCGGCATGTAGCGAAACAAGAGTCCTGCCACTCCGAAGATCGCATTCTGCGCGGTCACGAGCCCCACGGGATTGTAGCGCTTGCGGAATTCCACGCCACCGCGTGGGCCAATGTAGAGGTTGCCCATGTTGGTCAAGCGAAACGACCACTGCAAGAGGCCACGATAACCCACATGCGAGGGGAGCTTGTCGGTGGTTTTCACAAAGACCGCTCCGCCGATCAAATCAAAGGTTTCGCCCTTGAGACCACTAAAACCGCGCGGCAGCAGCGTCAGCGCCGCTTCTCCAACCACGTCGAGCTCGGGATACGCGCCTACAGTGAGGCTCACACGACTCGTGTTCCAATGCGTGCGTTCGAGGAGTTTCATAAAGTCCTCGTGGAGTTCGGGATCGGAGTCGGGCAGACGGTAGATCTTGCTCATGCGCACCCAGCCGCGCGCATTGCGCAAGGTGAGCAGCTGTGCCCATTCGCCATCTAGCGAAAGGCCCATCACAAAATAAGATTCCCCCACCTCGAGCTCTTCGCGCGAGCGGCGCGCGTTGTCTTCGGGCTTTTCTAGAAGCGGGCTTTCTTCGCGCAGCACCGCGACGCCGCGACGCAGGTCATCGGGTTCGCCCTGGGCGTGCCCATGGCTCGCGATTCCAGCGCCAAAAATCAAAACCCATGCCTTAAGATTCATGCCCTACCCCACCCTTGTGCAAATTGTAAAAGCCCCACATCGCCATGATGAGCAGCACCCAGGGCACCACGTAGGGAATGCCCACGCTCGAGAGCATGAGTCCCACAAGCAGAGTGAGTGGAAGCAATATCAAGAAAACCTTCTTGTCGAGGATGAGCCTCCAGGGCTCGACCCACATCATCCAGGGACTGACGATCCAGCCCACGAGCAAGCCATCGAGAAAGACTCCCAAAAGAAAAGCCATATCCAGCGGCGAAGCGCGCGTGGCGATCATCGCCGGAAAGGCGAGCAGTCCCAGAAGCAGCGCAAAGGGACGCGAGCCCATCACCATCCCAAGGAGCAGCGCAATGGCGAAGGTTTTGAGCCCCATTAGCACAGGCGCTTCTTGCGAAGAGGTAAGCACGGATAACCAGTCCCAACCCATGCCAAAGTAGAAAAACGCCGGAATCAGCAGTGCCAAGGGAAAGAGCTTGAGCGGCTTGCGCAGCGTGCGCTCATCGACGCGCCAACGAGCGTCGCGCGATTCAAAGTAAAAATGGTGCACCAGAAAGGGCACGGTAAAGAACCTTCCCGTCCATGACATCAGGTAGAGCCGCCACCAGGCCTCGCCCTCACCCCATTGGTAAAAGGAAAATCCGATTGCCATGAGAATGGGCTCGAGCACAAGCGTCGCCACAAGCCAGCGACTGCGCGAGCGCTCGTGCAAGCGAAAACGCCAGCGCCTGCGGCGCAGCGCCCGGTGCGCGAGAAACATGGCGATCGAAATCAGCGCAATCAAAAACGCGAGCGAGTTTTTGCTGAACCCATCCTGCAGCAGCACAAAGCCTGTGCGGCATCGCTCGTAGAGATACTCGGGAATGCCGAGCGGGTTCCAATGGCTCGCCCACAAAAACGAGAACACCACAAAAACCGTGCTAGCAATCCAGAGTCCCAAGCCCGCGAGCAAAATGAGCCCCGAGAGCCAGACGCCAATCAGATAGCCGTTGTTCACAAGACGCGTATGCCCTTGCCAGAGATTGCGCACGCCGGGCGAGGTTTCGATTTGGATCGAAGCCCAGAGGTAATCTCCGTCAGAAAATTCCACCGAGATACGCGGGTAGCGGGCATCGGTATAGAGAATGAAATCTTTGGCTAGATGTGTGCGGAAGTGATGGTGAAAGGGCGTGCGCAGCACCGATTCTTGCAAGTGCAGTTCGCTGCCCGGCGCCACGAGCGTGGCGATCTCCGAGGCGCGCCACTGTTCGTAAATGCGCTCCACGGCATACTCGCGAATTTTTTCAGGATCGAGTCCCGTGCGAGCGAGAAACGGCAAAAATGCGAGCGACACCAGGAGGAATATCCAACGTCCCTTTTTTGAACCCACGCTCTACAGGTTAGCGCCATTGTGTTAACAAGAAAACCATGTCGACCATGATTTGTGCCGCAAAACGCAGTGCCATCGGCTCCTTCCAGGGAACGATTTCGAACCTCTCGGCGCCCCTTATCGCCGCACCTGTCATCCAATCCGTGCTCCAAAGCACCAAAATCGATCCGCACCTGGTACAAGAAGTCTACATGGGCTGTGTGCTCACCGCAGGCATCGGCCAGGCGCCGGCGCGTCAAGCGGCGATCTTTGCAGGGCTCAGCAAAGCCGTGCCTTGCACCACCGTTTCCAAGGTTTGCGGCTCGGGCCTGAAGTCTGTGATGCTCGCCGACCTCTCAATCCGCAGCGGCGAAGCCGATGTGGTGCTCGCCGGCGGTATGGAAAACATGTCGCAGTCCCCCTACCTCGTGCCCAAGATTCGCACGGGTCTGCGCATGGGCCACGGCGAGCTCGTCGATTCCATGATCAAAGACGGCCTCTGGGACGTCTACAGCGATTTCCACATGGGCAACGCCACCGAGATCTGCGTCGCCGAGCACAAAATCACACGCGAGGCGCAAGACGCCTACGCAGTGCAGTCCTACACCCGCGCACAGCAAGCCATCGCCGCCAACCTTTTTGCCGAAGAGATCACGCCGATCACCCTCAAGGGTCGCAAGGGCGAAGAGCACTTCGCCACTGACGAAGAGGCCGCCAAAGCCCAATTCGAAAAGTTCCCCACGCTGAAGCCCGTCTTCAAAAAAGACGGCACTGTGACTGCGGCCAACGCCTCGTCGCTGAGCGACGGCGCCGCGGCCCTGCTTCTGGCCTCAGAGAAAGCGGCAACCAAGCACGAACTCAAGCCCCTGGCCCGCATCGTGGCCCAATCACAGGCCGCCCAAGATCCCACCTGGTTCACCACAGCTCCCGCGGCGAGCATCGAAATTCTGCTCAAGAAAGCCGGACTCAAGGCGAGCGACATCGACGCTTGGGAAATCAACGAAGCTTTTGCGGCCGTAGCGCTCGTGAACCTCAACCTACTGAAACTTGATCCCGCCCGCGTGAACAAACGCGGCGGCGCCATCGCCCTAGGGCACCCCATCGGCGCCAGCGGTGCGCGCATCCTCACCACCCTCGTGCACACCCTGGCACAAGAGAAGCTGCGCTACGGCGTGGCCTCACTTTGCATCGGTGGCGGCGAAGCCGTCTCAGTGTTGGTGGAGAATTTGAATCGGTAGCAAATGAGCACGCTCGAATCGATCCGCGCTTACGTCAACCAATTCAATGCGGCCCAAGCTGCCGAAGTTTTTTTGTCTCCGCACATCGCCAAGGACCTACTCCTTGGTGCCACGCGCGACGAAGGCCCGGCGATGTGGATCGTCAACCGCAGCGACGTTTTCGACGGCACGCTGGAGATGATGTGCGAACATTCCAACGAAAACATGGCGCGACGAGCGGCCGAAAAGGTCATGAAGCGTCGCCACCCCCATTCGGGATCCATCCCGCCCGCGCTCGAACTGCAAATCTCCGAAATTCACGACTCTTCTGTGGAGGACATCCTCGGCCACCCGCTAGCGCCCTGGGATGCGATTTATTTTTTTGCCACTGTGCCAAATCCCGCACACCGCGCCTCGGCGGCGCTCAGTTTCACCCGCCGTCTGCTCGAATATCCTCCGGATCCCATCACGGAGACGGGCACGATGGAGAAATTAAAAACCGCTTATGCCGAAAGGCTCCTGAACGACACCTCAGCGGGCGTGCGTCTCTACGCCGCTCGGATTCCCCTATGGGACGCGGATCTTCTTGCCGAGGCCATCGCTAAGGAAGAGGACGTTGCGGTAATGGGACGCCTTTTGCAGCATCCGAACGTGAGCAAAACCCAAGTTGAAGTGGCCGTGACCAACAAATCGCGTGCGGTTTTTGACAATGGCCACGTGCAAACCATCGGCGCGCTCGACGCCCGCATCTCGCCCGACATCCGTCGCATGATCAAGAACGAGATAGGCAATCCGAACAACTTCATCTCCCTCATCCACGATTGGTATCTGCACCAACTGGCCTAGGGCGCAGTTGGCACAGATTTTTCATGGGCCATGCTCATGTCGACTAAAACGCCGCTCTCAAAGCGCATGCTCGAACTGTTGCAAAAACATTTCGGTTTTGCCCACTTTCGTCCCTACCAAGAAGAGGTTTGCGAGGCGGTGAGCCTGGGCAAGAACGCGCTTCTTGTGATGCCCACCGGTGCGGGCAAGTCGCTCTGCTACCAACTCCCCGCCCTCGCGCGCGGCAGCACCTGCCTGGTGATCTCTCCGCTCGTAGCGCTGATGGAAGACCAAGTCGCCAAGCTCTGCGCCTGGGGCCTGCGCGCCGAGCGGATTCACTCGGGACGCGACCGCGCGCACTCGCGCGCCGTCTGCGAAGATTACCTGGCAGGAAAGCTAGATTTTCTTTTTATCGCTCCCGAGCGTCTCGCCGTGCCTGGCTTTCCCGAGATGCTCGCCAAAAAAACACTCGGCCTGATCGCCATCGACGAAGCCCATTGCATTTCGCAGTGGGGCCACGACTTTAGGCCTGAGTACCGCATGCTGGGCTCGCGTCTGCCACTGCTGCGCCACGCAGAGAGCAAGAACGCAAGTCCGGTGATCGCACTGACAGCCACAGCAACGCCCGACGTGCAACGCGACATTCTCACGCAGCTCGGGCTTGAGCGAGCCGACACTTTCATTCACGGCTTTCGCCGCAGCAACATCGCCATCGAAGTGCGCGAAGTGGCCCAGGGAGATCGCCCCGAACGCATCGTGGAGATTTTGCGCGAGGAGGGCCGCCGTCCCGCCATCGTTTACGCCGGAACGCGCAAAGCGGCCGAATCGCTAGCTGCCGCGATCCAGGGCGCGTCGCTCTACCACGCGGGCATGAACAAAGAAGACCGCGACCGCACGCAAAGCGAATTCCAGAGCGGCAAAGCCGACGTCATGGTGGCCACCATCGCCTTCGGCATGGGCATCGACAAGGCCAATGTGCGCACCGTCGTGCACGCCGCCCTGCCCGGCAGTGTGGAGGGCTATTACCAAGAAATCGGCCGCGCGGGCCGCGACGGCGAGCCTTCGCGTGCGGTGCTGATGTGGTCTTATGCGGACCGCAAGATGCACGAATTTCTTTTTGAAAAGAATTATCCCGACGCGGGCCTGCTCGATAAGATTTTCTTAAAAGTGAAGCACCACCCCGACGGCCCGGTGATGCGCGACGAGCTTAAAGAATCCTCAAGGATCGAAGCGGACCTTTTCGACGCCGCGCTCGAAAAACTATGGATTCACGGCGGTGTGCTGGTGGACTCAAACGACCGCGTCGCTCCGGGACCCAACGCTCAGTGGAAGCTCTCCTACGCCGCACAAAGCGAACACCGCCTGGAACAAATGCGCCTCATCGCCCGCTACGCCGAATCGCATGAGTGTCGCATGCTCTACCTCGTGGAGCACTTTGGCGACAAAAACGACAGTGGCAAAACTTGCGGCATCTGCGACATCTGCGCTCCCAATCTGGATCGCCTTCGAGCTCCCGACGCCGGAGAAACCCTCGAGCTCGTTTCGCTCCTGCGCGTGGTCGACGAGCGCGAAGGCCAGTCGCTGGGCCGCGTGCATCGCGAAGGCGCTCCCAAACTCGACCGCAAAACTTTTGAGATTTATCTCGGCGCCCTCCAGCGCGCGGGATTCCTCACCACCGAAGAGCGCAGTTTCGACAAAGACGGCCAGACGATCAGCTATCGCACGGCTTACCTCACCACTGCGGCGATCAAAGACCAAGACGTGGCGCTGCGCACTCGCCTTCCCGTGGACGTTCCCAGCGCACCTCGCTCGCGATCTAAAAAATCCAAGGCCACAGCTGCCGCCGCGTCCGTTGCCAGCGAAGCCTCGCCGCAGCTTGTGGCCGCGCTCAAGGCCTGGCGTTTGTCAGAGGCAAAAACCCGCGGCGTGCCAGCTTTCACGATTCTTACGGATCGCAGTCTTAGAGAAATTGCCTCGAGTGCGCCTAAAAATTTGATAGAATTGCAATCGGTCTACGGCATGGGCCCCAAACTCGTTGAGAAGCACGGGGCAGCGATTTTAAAAGTGCTCAGCCCTTGAAGCCTGTGCCCACGATATAAATTTCGCGCGAGCCCTGACGGATGGCCTTGGGCCGCTGAACGGCGGCCTTTTTGAAATGCTTTTTGAATTCGGTGTAGAACTCGGTGAAGCCTGGGCCTTCGAAAACCTTGGCCACAAAAGAACCTTCGACTTTTAAGAGGCCCTTGAGCGCAAGCGAAAAGCCCTTCTCCACAAGGTTCAGCGAGCGGGCGCAGTCCGCGTCGGGCACGCCACTGGTTTTGGCCATGACGTCGCTTTGGATCATGTCAAAGGGGGCGAGAGCGCGAAGATACTCTTCATCGCCACTCACCTCGAAAAGGTCGGCCTGATGAAACGACACTTGCGGCATCTCCACGCGCACAGGAGCGATGTCGATGCCCACCACGCGGCCCGCGGCGCCTACCTTGCGAGCCGAATATTGCATCCACGAGCCAGGCGCACAGCCTAGGTCGAGAACTTTCATGTTTTTATGTAGGAGCTTGAACTTGGCGTCGATCTCTTCGAGCTTGAAGATGGAACGCGCAACGAAGCCTTCTTTTTTGGCTTTGTGGTAGTACTCATCCTTGGGATTGTACCGAAGACCCTTGCGCGTTTTTCCCATCGATTTCCTCTGATCTACTTCTCGACGCTCGTCTCAGTCACGAGAAACACGAGTTTCTGAAAATGGTGAGCCGTCTCCTCGGGCATGAGCTTGCCTTTGAGCTTGACCTTGATGCCGTCGGGCATTTTCTCAGCCTGCTTTTCAGAGAGCTTCACGCCGCCGGTTTGCAGCACGTAAATGTCTTTCACGGCTTCGACGCCGTTTTCTTTGTCTTCAAAACAAACGGGAGTCTGAACCACGAGGGCATCGTAGGCCTGGAAGCCGTTCTTGGGAGCCCAGCCAAAATCGCTAGGATCGATGTAAGTGGCCTTCGTGGTGAGCACACCACTGAGGGTCACTTCATCTTCGGGGCCGTAACAATCGGCAGCAAAAGCCGTAAGGGACAAGGTCGATACGAACAAAGTCAAAAATAGTGATTTGAAAGTCATTTCGAGAGCCTCCTTGGTTGCGCGAAAACTGGCATAGCCCCCCGGGCTAGTCAAAAGAATTACCCGAAGTGCGGCGCAGGCCCCCAACGAGCAGTGTGGGCCAAGCGAGAAAGGCCACAAAGGGGATGAGCGAGAGGACCGTTGGCACCAGGCCCAGACCCAAATTGTAGGCCCGTGTGGGCTCGGCTCGTGTTGCCTGCACGTGGACGGCGTATTCCTTGGCGATACGGGTGCTCGTGGCACCGGCCTCGCGAGCGTAGGCCCAGGCAAGCATCGTCACCCCAATGGGCAGTAGCACCGGTATGATGAGAAAGGGCCAGGCAAGAACCGATATGAGAACCGAAACGAGCGACGAAGACACTTCGCGTGCGTGATCGCCGAGCGCGACGCGAGATTTTTGCAGCTCTACGGCGCCCGAGAGCGCGCGCACTAGCTGTTTTTCACGTATGAAGAGCGGCACCCCCAGCGCCATGACGAGCCCGAAGATCGCGCCCGAAAAGTACAAAAGCACGAAGATCGAGAGGAGAGCTCCGAAATCGAACCAGCGGGACTCACCGAGCGTGGAGATCCACCAAGCTCCGATGGTGGCCGTGCTCACCAGCACGAGCATGCCAAGCAGGGCTCCGCGCCACACCACAGACCATAGCCACGCGCGCAGCGGAGCGCTCGCCAAGATGGCCAGCACGCCAGCGAGGTAATCGCGAATTCCGTGAATCATTAACTTACAAAATAGAGCCCCGTGAACATCGAGGCAATGGCGAGCAAGAACCATTTCGTCGGCCAGCGCTTGGCAAGCACGTGGTCAAAGATCGCGGCGTAGATGGGCGACAAGTTCGAGAGGGCGGAGATCACCGGCGCTTCGCCCTGAGAGAGCGCGTTGAGGTAAAAGAAGAGCGCAAGGAAGGTTCCCAAAAATGATGAGAGGATCGTGAGCTTGAGGTCGCGACGAGTGATGTCGTTGGGGTTCAGGGAAACGCGTTTCACACCCAAGAACACGATGAGAAAAACTAGCGAGATCGAGATGCGAAAAAAGTTGGCACTAAAAGCATCGAGCGTGGGTGCCAGGTTGAAAGCTTCTTTGGAGAAAACCACTCCGAGCGACTCGAGCGAGATGCCGAAGATCACGGCGAGAAAAACTTTGGGCCGCACCTCAAAGGACTTCAGCTTTTCGAGGCTCAAAAAGAAGAGACACGCAATGAGCGCAAGCACGCCGAGAAAGACGCGAGGTTGCGTGGCGGTGTCGTAGAGCAGGTGCGACCACATCAAAACAAAGAGCGGTGCAAAAGCCGTGAGCATGAGCGCGCGGCCGGCACCCATTTTGGAGAAGCCATAAAAAATGAAGAGGTCGCCCAAGGCAAAACCCAAGAAACCGCTGCCGAGCAGCAGGTAGATCACCTCGCGCGGCCAGGTGAAGGATCCCCAAATCAGCGTCGCGATAAAGAAAAAGATCAGCGAAAATAGGGCTTTAAAAAAGTTCAATCGGCGCACGCCGATGTTGCGACCCAGGGTGGCGTAGAGCATCGTGGCCACGGACCAAAGCATGGTGCTGAGTAAAATTGAGAGGTAAGGACCGACCATTTTGTGGCGCCCTGAATAGCAGATGATGAGCCCTTCTAGGAAGCTCTATCGGGGGCTAGACGGCAAAATAAAAAGCCGCTAGCTTCCGCCCCAGATGGACGTGGGATTTGGGACCAAAAAACTCATTCTAGTGTTGTGCCTTGGCGTCTCTGGGGTGGCCCGAGCGCAGGAGCCTCTGCCGAATTCGATGGCCGCCATCGGCGACTCGATCACGGCGGGTGCCGTGGCGCAGTTCACCACTCAGTCTTGGTACAATCCCAAGGACCTCATCGGCCTCCTCTACCGCCTGCTGCGTGCCAGCCTGCAAAATTCCGTGGAACCCGCCCAACGCAAGGACCTGAGCTGGGCCACGGGCGCCAACAACCGCCACTGGGTGCACAGCCACTACGCCATGCTCTCGTACCTCGCCGAACGCGACGGTCGCTCGGGCGTGCACGTTTATAACGCCGCCGTCTCGCAAGAAGACTCTGGCGATGCGCTCAAGCAGCTCGATCGCGTGGTGGACTGGAGCGTGACCACCCAGAGCCAGGGAGCCCCCGATTATGTGACCATTTTCATTGGTGCCAATGACCTCTGTAACGACCCCGGAGAGCCCTCGACCACCACCGAAACCTATCGCTCGCGCATCACCAAGCTCGTGCACGAAGTGCTGGTGCGCAACCGCAAGTCCAAGGTGCTGCTCGTGGAGCTGCCCGATGTGAACCGGGTGTGGAACTTTGCTCGCGAAAAGAAACTCTCGAGGCTCAAAAAATTTCAGAACTGCTCGGTGCTCTGGCGCAGCTCCAACCTCTGCCAGAGCGTGCTCGGCGACCTGACGCCCGCCGAGCGGCAGCGCTCGCAAAACCAGAACCGCGAGTACAACCGCGTGCTGCGCGAAACCACGGCGCAGTTTCGCAGCCAAGCGGGCCGTTACGGCGGCGACCGCGTGCGCCTGGCCACGGGCTTTTTTAATCAGGAGCTGAATTTCGACGATCAAGCGATCGACTGCTTTCACCCCAATTTCCGGGGCCAATCGAAGATCGGCTGGAAGAGCTTTTCGCAGACCTGGTGGTACCCCCAGCTCAAGCCGCGGGTGGACGATTACACTCAGTGGGTGAAGCACGTGGTGGCCACACGCAAATACGCCAAACCCAAAGAACTACACGAGCCCATCAAACAAAGACAAAGCTTTGCGCGGCACAAAAACTAATAAACTCTCTGTAGAGTATCGAGCACATCGAGCCATTCGGGGTGCTTGAAATAGTCGCGGAACCTGGGCATCAAATGGGTGCGCACGAATTCGTCGAAAATGGGATCGACGCCGTAGGCTTCGGGTGAATATCCCTCGTGGGTAAAGTGCCAAACCAAAGACTCCTCGAAGCCTTTCATCAGAGCGTCCATCATACGCAATTGGCGAATGAGCTTCATGTCCTCGCGGGGATTGATAGGAAATTGCTCGGCCGCTGCGGTGGCTTCTTCGGGGCTCCCTGCGGCCTTCATCTTGTCGATGATGGCGCCGAAATAGCCACGCCACTGCGCGCGGTCCCTGCCTTCGAGAAGTTCTTTGTTCACCGAGCTCATGGCGATGTCGATGAGCTCTTCGCGGGGCACGTAGGGATAACTTTTGAAAAGAATCTTTGAAGGCACGAGGCTGATGTTCATGAACATATTGACGCCCTCAGTGATGGTAGAAAATGTGAGTGGCAACTTGTACTCGCCCCGCTGTCGAAAGTCTGAGGCCAAAAATTCTTCGGCGATTTTAATAACATCCATAACGGCTCGCTGAATTTGCGCGTGCACTAGCTCGTGAATGAGAGAGATGTTGATGGACTGCTGCAAACGCGAAAGGTCGAGTTCAATGTGCTTGTTCTTGGCGATGAGATACTCATCAAAGAGCGGCATCAGGTGCAACCACGCCACACTACCCATCATGGTAGCCGCTTCGTTCTCGCTATCGATGCGATTCAGTAGCTCGCGATGCAGGGAGGCCTCGTCGAGAATCACCAGCGGGGTGCCGCCCCCAGCTTGGGGAGTGACTTTGATGGAAAAATTATCCTGCATCAGGGCTTCAAGATCTGCCCGCACCTCAGGCGAGAGTCGCGAAGCGCGCAGACCATCGCGGCGAAGAGGTTTGGAGAAATCCCAATTGGTGGATTCGAGGATGTAAACAAAATCGCTGAGCTCTTGGAGCATCTCGAGAAGGCTCCGATTGTGCCCCCGTGCCGCGAGCATGGCGAAGACGTACCATTCGGGAACGGGCTGCAAATCGGCCTCGGTCTCGAAATAAGACCGGTGAGCTTCGATAACGTTCGCGTCCCAAACGGGGGACTTGGGATATTTCTCATTCCACATGCTCTTTAAAATTTCGGGGAGCCGGGGAAGCAGCGAAGCCGGAAAGTACAGCGTTTTGCCGGACATCACATCGTGCGGAGCCCGTCGCAAGACAGGATGCAGGCCAATCAGGTTTTTTGCGATTTCTGGGGGCCATTCGTTGGACAAGCGAAGCTGCGTGAAGGTGGATCCGCGACCATTGGGAAAGCCTTCGTGGGCTTTGCTGAGGTAGGCGACTCGCGCCATGCGCTCGTCATAGCCTTCGCCGAGCTCCGCGGCCTTCACCAGGGCGCGGCAGAGCTGTCCCTTTTGCACAGGTCGCGGCCAATCTCCCTTGCCCGCCCAAGCCGTCGACAGCACCACGCTGTAGAGCAAAAAGAAGCGCAACAAAGAGAGCATAATGCGCCGCACTAGCCACCGGCCCCACGAGAGGTCAAGCAACAAAGGAGTGGCCCTTTGCCCCAGGATTTTCCCTCTCCCAAGTCTTGGATTGCCAAAGGCTTTGCTCTTCCCGCCACAGATGGTTAAGGAATCTTATTTCGCAGAAAGCCCTATGGGCTTCTCGCCCCCGAGTGCATTGACCATTTGCGGGGCAGGCGCTATATCTTCCCACTCACTGACGTGCTCGCTTAGCTCAGTTGGTTAGAGTACTTCCTTGACATGGAAGGGGTCACTAGTTCGAATCTAGTAGCGAGTACCAAATAATCTCCACAACTTACAACCGACTTTAACCGACCTGAGACTCGGCAAAGGCAGGACATCGCTGAGCTCGAAAAATTTTTAAAACACCCAACCGTAACGAGCCGTAGCAACGTAGAAGAATTTAAATCGCGATTAAAAGAGAAGTAGACCTTCAATCCAACTGCCTCCCACAAACCAGGCTCTTAGCTTCTCCCTTTTTTTTGCAGGCACCAGCAACGCACGCATTCTAAATGCAGAGAGAAAATAGCGACCTTAGGGACCTCATCAAAAAAGCTCGCCTCACGGAATACCAAAACAGAACTCAGCGCGTTCTTTCGCAAGCCCGGCCACCGCAATTACCGTCCCTGCGGCGACCAATTTTTGCGTAACTTACTTAAAGCGCTCTATAGCTAAGTGCGTTAACTAGGCAACGTGACGGCATCTCCGTCCCGAAAATAAGTAAATTTAACACCGTCCAAATTTTAACAATGCTTGACGATGCTAAGTTCGAACCACACATGACTAAAACTTCGCTCCCAAACATAGCGGCGACTGGCATTGAAGGTCTAGACACCTTCATCGGCAGTGGCCTTCCACGCGATCGCATTTATTTGATCGAAGGCGACCCCGGGGTCGGCAAGACTACCCTTGCTCTGCAATTTCTTCTCGAAGGCGTCAAAAACAACGAAAAGGTACTGCTCATTAGCTTGGCCGAAAATGGCGACGAACTCGCGGCCGTCGCGGCGTCGCACGGATGGGACATGAGCGCGGTGGACATCTTTAGTCTCGCGCCCGATCACTTCGGCGGCGAAGAGCAGTACTCCGTGATGCAACCGTCGGAAATCGAACTTAGCGATACGATTCAAAAAATAAAGGATAAGGTCGAAAGCCTACGGCCCGCCCGGGTGGTTATCGACTCGCTCTCAGAAGTCCGGCTGCTTGCACAAAATCCTCTGCGCTACCGTCGGCAGATTCTTTCGCTCAAACATCTCTTTACCGGAAAAAGTTGTACCGTACTCCTGCTCGATGATCGCACAGGGGAGTCTAAGGACCTCACGCTGCAAAGTCTCGTGCACGGCGTGATCGAGCTACAGCGCCATTCCCCGGTTTACGGCAAAGCGCGGCGTAAACTGCAGGTCGTGAAACTACGCGGAGTAGATTTTCAAGCCGGCTACCACGACTTCAACATCGTCAAGGGCGGTTTAGAGGTGTACCCACGCCTCGTGGCTTCCCACTACCGCAACGGCTATACCGGAGGGCAGGTCTCCTCGGGATCCGCGGAGCTCGATCAGCTATTGCGCGGAGGTATCGCGCGCGGTACCACGACGCTAGTGCTGGGCCCCGCCGGCACGGGCAAGAGTAGCCTGAGCGCGATGTACGCAGTCATGGCCGCCGAACGCGGCGAAAAAGCCGCGATCATCTCCTTCGACGAAGGTATCGATACGCTGACTGCGCGCATGACGGCGCTCAATATGTCACTCGACCCCCATCTCAAGAGCGGAGCCATTTCGATTCAGCAGATCGACCCGGCCGAGATGTCACCGGGAGAGTTCATGTGGCGAGTGAAAAAGATCGTTGAAGAACAAGAGGTTTCGGTGGTCGTGATCGACAGTCTCACGGGTTACCTCGACGCGATGCCCGAATCTCAGTTTTTAACCATCCAAATGCACGAAATGCTCACTTATCTCAACCTTCAGGGTGTGGTGACACTGCTCACCATGGCACAGCACGGATACATTGGGTCGAACATGAAAAACCCCGCCGACGTTTCCTACCTCGCCGACACCGTCATCCTGCTTCGTTATTTCGAGATTCGCGGAGAAATTAAAAAAGCCATTTCGGTAGTGAAGATGCGCAGCGGGCCACACGAAACGACCATTCGCGAATACCGCATCGGTCCCGAGCGAATCACCGTGGGCAATTCGCTCCGCGACTTCCACGGCATATTGACCGGAACCCCACAGTACATGGGCACCCCGGCCGCGATGATGGAGTCCGAATGATGCCGAGGGGGGAACACGACCGCAGGCTGCTTATCCTGGCGCCCTTCGGCAAAGACGCGATTCACCTCAGCAAAGTGCTCGGTGCGCACGGAAATTTTTGTACCATCTGCCGTGACATCGACCACCTGTGCGAAGAACTCAAGCACGATGCCGGCGTCATCCTCACCACCGAAGAGGTCCTGGCGTCGAGGAAAGTCGAAACCCTCAAAGAACGATTGACTGCCCAACCTACGTGGTCGGCGATATCGCTGCTGGTATTCTATTCTCCCCAAATCGAAGGCGAGGCGATACAACGCCATCTCGTCGACAAAATAGGTAACGTTACGTCCATCAACTTTCTCCCGCGACCTGTCACTACCACGGTGATTCTAAACGCGGTGAACAACGCCCTACGTGATCGTGGTCGTCAGTATCGCACTCGTGATTTGCTGGCGCAGCTGCAGGCCGACATCGAGCAACGCGAGCAGTACGAATCGCAACTTAAAGTCGCGAACGAACGATTGGCCGCAGCTAAAGTTCAGGCCGAAGAAGCGTCACATTCGAAATCTCAGTTCCTGGCCAACATGAGCCACGAGATACGCACCCCCCTCGGCGCCATCATGGGATTCGCCGACTTGATGGTACAATCCGACGTGGCGCCGGCGCAAATCGAGAGGTATGTGGCGGTGATCCGACGCAATTCATCGCAACTTCTGCGCATCATCGACGATATTCTGGACCTCTCGAAAGTTGAGGCCGGCAAGATGGTAATCGAGCGCGTGCCATTCTCGTTGATCGAATTGCTCGACGACGTGTCGACGATGCTCGGACTGCGCGCGCGCGAATCTAGCATCGCTTACTCGATGCATCTCCAACCGCCATTTCCGGAATCGGTCATTTCCGATCCCACCCGGTTGCGTCAGATCCTGATGAATGTGATTGGCAACGCCATCAAGTTTACGCACCGAGGATCGGTGACTTTTATTGCATCGTACGCGGCGGGTGTTTTGTCGTTCGAAGTGAAAGACACCGGCCACGGCATCTCGACCGAACAAAGTCAGTTCCTGTTTAAACCCTTCGCTCAGGCCGACACGTCGACCACCCGCAAGTTTGGCGGCACCGGACTCGGCCTCGTGCTCACGCGTAAACTTTGCGAAGCCATGGGCGGCACTTTCTACCTAAAAGAGAGCGCGCTCGGGGTCGGTAGCACCTTCGTCGCCCAGGTCAAAGCCGAGGCGGTAAAAACAAAGCGAATGATAGAGCTCGATTATCGCCCGCATGCTCACCTCATGGGCTCCGAGGAACTCCGCGGGGCCGACGTTCTGCTGGTCGAAGATTCGACCGACAATCAAGAACTCATTCGCATCTTACTCACCAATGCGGGAGCCAAGGTGGAGATCGCCGGCAACGGCCGCATCGGCGTTCAAAAAGCCCTCGCGCATCCGTACTCGGTGATCTTAATGGATGTGCAAATGCCCGAGATGGACGGCGTCGAAGCTCTCAGCATTATGCGTAAGCACGGCGTCGAGGTGCCCATCATCGCACTCACGGCACACGCCATGAAGATCGAGCGCGACCGCTGCCTACGTGCGGGTTTTAGCGAATTTCTATCAAAACCGGTCAACCGCGACGATCTGGTAAGGCAGATCCTAGCGACTTCGTAGTCACTTCGCTTAGATCTCATCATCGTCCTTGTGCTAAGTGGCGGCCTCAGCTATGAGGGCCCACCATGATCAATAACGACGTTTTGCGCAGTCTTCGCCACACTTTAAATGTTCCCGAAAGCCGATTGGCCGAAATCACTGCGCTGGGTGGAATGACGGTGTCGACAGACGACATGGTGTCGTTTGTCGCCCGCGAAGAAGAACCTCATTTTGTGGCCTGCCCCGATGAGGTGATGGCGCACTTTCTGGCCGGTCTCACGCTTGTCAAACGCGGTGCCAAAGCCGATGGCTCGGTGGCGCCCATCGAGCTCCCCCTCACCAACAACATCATTCTCAAAAAAATCCGCGTTGCCTTTGAACTCAAAGACGTCGACCTTGCGAACCTCATCAAAAAAGCCGGCCTTACGGTTAGCAAAACAGAACTCAGCGCGTTCTTTAGAAAGCCCGGCCACCGCAATTACCGACCCTGCGGCGACCAATTTTTGCGCAACTTGCTCAAAGCGCTCAATACTTAGCAAGATTCGTAAATTCAGCCCCTTAGAGGCTGCCATAAAACCGCCGCCCGCAAACCGCACTTATGCCTACCTTGCTGAAATTTCACATTCCCCGAAACCCCTGAATTCCCTAGCCTTTTAGCTCGTTTTTTTTGACACCCCTCAGGCCCCTCAACAAGCACTTTAAAACTCCGATATCCTGAGTTGAGTTCAAATACTGAGCGGTTTCAGTACGTCAGTTTTTGCGGGGAGGTACTACAAATGAATCTTAAACAACGATCTATCTTAGCCGTACTCTTGGCCACAACCCTTTCGACACAAGGTTGCTTCTTGCAGAAGCGAGACGAGTCCGAAAGCGGTGGATCTGGAGAAAGCCTTTCCAATTCGGACCTCACGGGAACTTTTGATACCGTTTGCCGAACGACGACGCTCTCGGGTTTGGGCACGGTGTACTTTTACGACACCATCGCCATCAACCTCAACGGCGATGGCCTCGTGCGCTACTATCGTCGCTACTACGACGGCGTGGGCTTCAATTCCAAGTGCTACACCACGAACAACCTTTTCAGTATCATTCAGGGCGGTTCCTACGAACTAGGCGCCGATTCTGGTGATGCCACCAAAATCACCTTCACCATGTCGGAGTTTGTGGAAATCGATCCCGGCAACAGCGCGGGTCTGACTTACCTCAACAACGATTGCAGTGTGGGCGGTGTGGGCGCTCCCTTCCCCGATGGCGATTCCCTGCCTAGCAGCACCATGGTTTGCGGCTTCTCGGAACAACCGGGCTTGAGCGAAGACCTCTTTAACCTGGTCCGCATGTCGGGCACCACGCTATACATGGGCATCACTTCGCCGCTCATCAGCGGCCCGGGATACTTCACCACAGGCGACACACCAACTTCGGCCAGCTTGGCCTTTCCCAAACGCTAAGCGTTTTTCTTGAGATACCAATGAGCGGGGTGTCGTGACCAGGTCACGACACCCCGCTCTCGTTTTTGGGTGACATTTGCGACGCAATAACACTAAGAGTCATGCGTGCTTTTGGGACGCTCTTTTCTTTACACCTACGCCCTCCTCGCCCTAGCCCTTTCTGCGACCAGCGGCCTGGCCTCGCACAGCGAACGCTGCGCGCGCCTCATGCGCGAGCAGGCCTTTCGCGCGGAGCAGTTCGAAGAACTCGGCTATCACCAGGCTTCGCACTTGCCGCTCGCGACGGAATTTTTGGTGCGCGGGCAGCCTGTGAGTTTTGAAACCATTTTGCGCCGTAGTGCGCGGGTCACCCTCAGCCTCGGCATCAACCTGCAACCCGGCGACCGACTGCTCATCGTCGGCACCCCTTCGCACTTTTTTAACGAGTTCGAAGTTTCTTACGCGGGCATTCTCGAACAAGAGGCCTACAGCATGGGCGCACGCTACGTGGAACGTCGCCCCCATTTTGATGAGTCTGCCACGCACCGGATTCGCTACGGCATCGATCGCAAATCTGCCACGGATTTCCCCGATTCCGAACGGCGTTTTTATGAAGAGATCGCCTCCAAGAAAAAAGGTTGGACGCTCATTCACCTCGACCCCGTCTCCAACAAATTTGCCAATGTGTTCATAGATCCCGATCGAGCGCGCGTCTTCCGGGACGCCCAGCACGACCTCCAGCGCCCCTTTCACGAGGCCGCTTTCCACTATCGAATGCCCTGGACTCGGGTGATGGTGCCCACGCTAGAGTACGCCGTACATGTGGATCCCCATTCGGAGTTGACGAACCTCGAGACCCTCTACCGGGTGTGGGAAACCCACATCAAGATCATGGGCCTGGACTACGTGGATCCCGTGGCCCATTGGCGCAAGAGCAACGCCATGCTCGGACGCGTGGCCGAACGCCTAGAGGCGCTCAAGATCGAAACGCTGCGCTTCCGAACCAAAGACGGCCGCACGGATTTTGAAGTGGGCATCATCAGCGGCTGCGGTTTTATACGTGCTTGCGACGCTGTGGATCCGCGCGGCCGCACATTCATGCCCAACCTTCCCTCCTACGAAATCTTTACCTGGCCTAAAATGCGTCAGGTCAACGGCCGAATGCAAACGAGCCGCCCCACGCGTCTCGGTCAGCGTCTCATCGAGGATCTGTGGGTGGAATTTCGCGACGGCAAGGTGGTCGATTTCGGAGCACGTGTCGGCGAACACTACGCGCGCGACATGTTCAGGCGCAACGGCGCTCTCTATACGGGCGAGGTCGCCCTCGTCGACACGCGCACGCCCATCTTTAAGTCGGGTCTTGTATCGGGCCAAACCATCATCGACGAAAACGCCGCCAGCCACATCGCCGTCGGAGCTCCCTATCCGCTCACCAATAGCAAGCTCGATCCCAAGCAGCACGACAAGCACGAAGTCAACGACTCGCCCATTCACGTGGACCTGAGTTTCGGAACCAAAGACTTGTCAGTGATCGGCATCAGAGCCGACGGCACCGAAGTTCCCATCATGGAAAACGGAAAATACGTCTCGAGCCTTACAGATTAAAAGCGGAACGCCAAGCCCAGCTGTGCACCACCGAGCGCGGGGGTCACGTAGAGATCGGCCAATTCAACACCATTGTAGGCATTGATGGCCTTATTGAGATAGGCATACGAGGACTTTTGAAAAATGAGTCCCGTGAGCAAGCCCGCACTAAAAATGAGCCAGTAGGTGGGATAATTTACTTCCGTTTCGGGTCGCGTGAACAAGTAGGTCAGCGCTCCGGCGAGCCCAGCCCCAACCGAGACTTGCCCCCAAATGGCGTAGCTGCGGTGCTTGCGGGCATATTCGGCCGCAAGAGGATTGGATGACATCGCATCAGCAATCAAAAAGTATCCCGGCGTCGAGAGGCCGGATTTGTAAGTTTTGCCATCGACAACAACGGTGGTCATTCCAAAAAAACCCGGTTCCATGTTGAGATAAGCTTGGGGGCCGGCGGCCTGGGCCATGGTAGCACTCAGCGTGCTGGCAGAGAGAACAAGCGATAACAAGGTTTTACGACACATAGGACCTCCACTTAGCGAAATGATTTCGCCCGGCAACCTTAATTCGACCAAGGCTCCCTGCCAAGTCCCCGGGCCCGCAAGCAGCGCATTCCCGTTGACTCAACACCACCCGCAACCCTAAGCCGATGTACATGAAAGCCATGAAGTCACTCGCCTTCGGTCAATTCCCTGAGCGCACACGCACCTTTTAGCTACGACGACGATGGATTACAGCGTTTATCTTTACTGCATCGGAATGCCTCTGATTTTGGTTTTTGTGCTGATGCTTTGGCGCATGGATTCGGACACTCAACTTCTAGAGCATCTAGAGTCTCTGCCTGTAACCACTGCGGATCGGGATGTGATCGACGGTCTCAACCAGCTTCGCGAAGACGCCGTGGCTCGCAAGTTGCTAGGCACTGACATTCTCGGCGAAGGCGACTTCCCCTACCCCCCTCTCCAGTTGGGTGATCTGGGCGAGATCGGATTTTCTGACATGAACAGCTGCGCGAGTCTCATCCGTAAACTCGACGGCGTCTACGTCGGGATGATACGCAAACCCGAAACCTTAACGCTGCCCAGAAACTACACCCGATGGTGGACGTGGGCGCTCAACGTGTTCATTTACTTTCCGCAAGCGCCCTTTCCAAATTGCTACCACGAGAGCGAACGCCGGCACCAAACGCTGGCGTTCCTACCCGCGGCGCTAGCCCAAAAACTCGATCGTCTGACGCGCAAAAAAGCTTTTTATTTTGCCGACAACAAGCAAGCCGTCTTTGTTTTTGGCAAAGGCAACTTGAAAAAAGTGCTCGAGCAATTCGGCATCAACATGAACTAATCTGCGGTCTTCTTAGCGAAGGCGCGAACCTTGGCCTTGCCAACCTTTGCCATGGCACCACCAGCGCGGAACGAGTCATAGTTCGAACGGGGAACTCCGAAGTGCAGCGAAGCCGACTCGTCTGAGGTCACCACGAAGTCGGTTTTGATGGAGTCAAAGCTCGAATACGAACGAAGAATGATGCCACTCTTGGGCTCCACTTCGATTTGGAAGAGCAAGGTGTTCTTGCCATCTTTGGTGTAGAGCTCGGCCTTTTCAAAAAGTTTGCTTTTGGTGTCTTCGTAAACACAGCGTCCCGACTCGGCTTTTGTGAGAGCCCAGGTTTGCGTGACATTCTCTTCGAGAGCCTTGGTCTCGCGATAGGCGCGCGCCACGTCGCTGCGCTCTTCGTCGTTCAGATCATAATCGCGAAGCGAAACATAGACAGATTCCAGAGATTGAAGCGTGACGCCTTTGAGCGAAACCTCCAGTGCGGGCGGACAATTTTTGACCTCCACCGCCTGCGCATACGAAGCGGCCAGAACCGATAATACGAGTAACTTTTTCATGTGAATTCCTCCTGCTACGGAGTTAGGTGCTGAGGTCGGAAGTGTCCAATGGCATGGGCTTAATTCGCCTTAACGTTTTTGCTCTGCTGAAAACGACATGAGCATCACATTTCACAAAAACCACTTCATCCCTTAAACTAATTCCTCATGCGCACATCGTGGAGTCTCTTTTCGTCGCTATTGCCAAACTGGCGTTTTTTCGGCGACGTGAGCGCAGGGGTGCGCACCTACTACCGCTACGGCACTGACGCCAACTCGCTCAGCGATTGGCGCCCCCTCTTTGCGCCACTGCCAAGACGCGCGTGGCACCTCTTGATCAACCCCCAGGGCACCGCACGGTTGCTTGCGATCAGCGACTTCTCAAGGCTCCTCGGCGAAGCGCAAGCTTTTGCTCAGCGCTCCGAAGACTTCGCGAGCACGGTGAGCTACCTCGTCGCCGAGCGCCACGTGCGTGCAGCGGTCCCCGAAGGATCCACACTCTTTCAGTTCAAACTCTCCACAAATCGCGACGACGTCTTGGTGTCGAAAATTCACGGAGTCGCACCGTGATTTCTACAGAGACGGCCCTCTACCTCACACGCGCCTTGTTTTTGCTGGCCGTGCTCCTGCAAAGCCTCGAGAACTTCGCCTTGGCACGCCTGCCCCTGGCCCAAAGCGCTTGGCAGTGGTCGCTCATCAGAAGTGACACTGCAGGCCTGCCCTCGTGGCTACAGAGATTTTTTGATCGCGTCTTTTCGCGCTCCGGATTTTTCTACCTCACGCTCGCGCAAGGTCTGCTCGCTGCGATGGCGCTCGCGGGTCGTGGCGAGGCCTTTGTCTATCCCGCACTCTTCTTGTCACTCTACCTCTCGGCCATACGCTTTCGCGGCACGATTTGCGGAGGCAGCGATAGCATGACCCTCGTGCTGAGCTCGGCCTTGGCCGTGCACGCGTTCTTTCGCGAAAGCCCGGATGCTGAACGCTGGGCCCTAGCCTACATCGCCGCTCAGAGCACGCTCTCCTACCTTGTCTCAGCTGTGGTCAAGCTCCGCAGCGGCGCCTGGCGTTCGGGCCGCGCCGTAGAGGATCACCTCGCCCACTCGGACTACGACGTGCCCGCGCCCCTGCGCCGCGCACTGGGCTCGAGCGGAGTCCGCATGGCTCTTGCCTGGCTCACCATGATCTTTGAAGCCAGTGTCGCTCTGCTCTACCTCAAGCCTGCGGCCGCCCCCTACTGGCTCGCCCTCGGAGTCGCATTCCACCTCGCGAACTTCGCCGTGCTCGGACTAAACCGCTTTGTCTTCGTATGGATAGCCACCTACCCAGCGCTCCTTTGGGCGCTCTCGCAATTTTAAATCGCGTTGACTCGCACAGCCGCCTTCCGCTATGTGGGCGCAATGCGTCAAGTCATGGTTCTCGCGGCATTCACTGCCTACTCGCTCAGCGTCGGGGCCTTCGAACTTGCACGTGAAAAACGGGACGTGAGCCTACTGGGCAAATTCCCCTCAACGGTGCAATTCCGTCGTGAGCTCATCCCGCAAAACATCTATGGCAAGGTGGGCATGCCGGACCTCTACGACGGTTGTACGGCCGTGAAGATCTCAGAGCAAAAGTTTCTCACAGCCGGTCACTGCCAACCGGTCTTCATGAAAATCTACGCCAACGAAGACCTTGTGCTGCGCTCGCAGTTTGGCGAAGAAAAAATCAGCTCGCGTCACGCCAAATTTGTGCAGCATCCGAAGTACCTGCGCTTCGACAAAAAATCTTCTACCTACGAAACCGACACGGACTTCGACCTGGCGATCGTGCACATCCGCGAGAGAACTCCGCAAATTCCCGTCGCAAGACTTGCCGTGGGCAAAATCGAGCGCGGGCTTTCGGTATTTGTGGGCGGCTATGGCACCAACACGCTCTCGGGATCCGAAGGGGAGCTCGATATGGACGTGCGCCGCATCGACAGCCTCACCAAGCACATCTTTTGCTTTCGCAGTGACGTCCGCGGAACCTTTCGCTCGGCCATTAACAACGGCGATTCGGGCGGGCCGGTTTACGTAGACATCGAGGGTGAGGTTTTTGTGGTGGGCATCAACAGCTTCCGCCATATTCTCGAGGCCCAACCGAGTGCCTTTGTCTTTTTGGGCGAGCGCGCGCGACTCGACTCCTGCGCCGTGGACTTTCAGTCGGGCGAAAAGCTCGAGTGGATCAAATCCTTCTTCGCCAAATAGCCCCTTGCTGCGTCCGTCCATGAAATTTCGTTAGTGGAAAAGCCCCCAGAACTTGCGAAATTCGCCCCGGGCTGCGATATTTTAGGGATGAAAACACCCATCATCACCCTAACCGTTCTCTCGCTTGGTCTCTTTGCGGGCTGCGCCCACAAAAAAACTCGCAGCACGGCGAGCCTTGAGCAGAACAACATGATCACCATTCCCATGGGCTTCATCACTAGCCAAGGTGCAGATTGGGATTCGGCCTACATCATCGATAAAAATACCAAAGAATGCTACACGCAGCTTTCGATGCACTCGGTGATTCGCACGGATTGTAAGTTAATCAAAAACAATCCCGAGTACGCACGCCAGCTTCGCGAAGCCGGATTCTAAGCCAGACCGGGGCCCTGACCGCGAGTTGCGGGCCCCGCTACTTTGCTAGCGATAATAAATTTCCGGAGCTTTGAGATATTTCAGATAAAGCTTGGGGTCACCCTTGATCTGCGGATCGTCCTTGAACACCTTCTCCACAATCTTGTTATAGAGCGGGCTCCACTTGAACCTCGTCTCGAAATGATCCACGGCGCTCTTGTGCGCCTTCTCGGTGTTGCCGAGCTTGGCCGAAAGCGCATCTAAGTAGATATCCGGAAAGAACAAATTGATACTAAAGCCCTCAGAGGCAATGACCTTTTGAAAGCCGATGTCCAGAAGGTCCTGCGCCAGCAGATCACCAAAACAAGCCTGCAAATAAAGCGTGTCTGCGTACTGAACGCCGCGGAACTCGGCGAGCTCCGTGGCTCCGATGAGTCCCTGCTCAGGCGAGGCAATGATGTCGCGTGTGGGACTGCCGTGCACAAGAAGCATCACATCGTAAGGGGTTTTGAGTTTTTCCATCTCCGAGAGAGCGGCGTCAAAGCTCTTGGCGTTGAAACCATCCCAGTGGATGCGTAATACGTAATTGTAAGTTTTTTGAATCTTGGGAGCGTAGTACCACCACAGGGCGTCTTCGAGGCGCACGTCGCGGTTGTACATCTTTTTAAGTTCGGGACCGAGTTTGTCACCCAACTGATTGTCGGCCGCAATGAAGAGCAAATTTTTGCTGCGTTTGCGCGGCACCGAAGTGCGCGACTTGCTGGCGACCCCAATGCTATGGGTATAACGGGTCATCTTATTCCACTCGCCTTTGAGCGAGGTGGGAATGGTTTCACTAACGACGCCTGTACTCGGGGTTTCCGGGTACAGGCATCCTTGAAGCGTCGAGGCCAACACGAGTCCTAAAATGATTCTCAAGTGAAACACTCGACGCTCCTTATTTTACTATTTCGGGCCGTTGATCGAAGAGCGCATCGCTTCAAAGATATCAACTACCAGCTTGTCAGCTTGGTCGTTGCTCAATTTGAGGCTCGTTTGCGCGCGGTCGATGTATTCCGATTTGTCTGCAGCGCTGAGGAATTCCACAACGTCACGCGGTTTTTCGGAGTTCACACCCACAAGACCAAAGTAACCTTTGATCTTAGCGTCGGCAGAGCCTTTGGCTTTGATCTCGTTCACTCGGTTGGAGAGGATGCTGGCGCCCTTGAATTCTTCCGTCTTCATCAGTTCGCCGAGACGTTTTTCAACGGCCTTGACGTTCTTCTCTTTGACTTCGGTCGAGCAAGATGCCGTGCCGCCGCCGTAGTAGTAATCATCATCGTAACCGTCGTGGTAGTGATAGTGATTGTCGGGCGGGACTACGA
>Ga0247823_10000125_pt1 | contig 62419 bp, 45 predicted proteins | sample 13C_PalmiticAcid_2_FD_192426 | JGI IMG/M metagenome (GOLD analysis project Ga0247823, IMG submission 192426) | Soil microbial communities from agricultural site in Penn Yan, New York, United States - 13C_PalmiticAcid_Day30 | ecosystem: Environmental > Terrestrial > Soil > Agricultural land... | reverse complement strand
ATATATAACAGTATATTAACTCACATTCCTGAGCTTTCTCCGGAAAGCAGGCGCTTCGCTCTTCGCTAGATTAGGGGCAGGCGGGCCGCTCGAATCGCGTCGCTCGAACGCCGAAATTTGGCAATTTTGTGCATGATGCGTCGTGCTTCGCATGGTTCCGGACTCCAATCGCACTAACATTCAAATATGCATTGTTAACTGGAGGCGGGTTAGGCGAATTGCGACTGTCGGTCGGGTGCCATGTCGGTTTCGGGCCCGCGCTCTGCCGTCATGGCGATGGCGGCGCGTAAGGTGTTTTCGAGCAGGCATGCGATGGTCATGGGTCCGACGCCGCCCGGGACGGGGGTGATCGCCGATGCGCGCGCCGTCGCTTCGTCGAAGCAGACGTCACCGACGATCCGCGATCCGTCGCCATCCGCATTCGGCACGCGATTGATGCCGACGTCGATCACGACCGCGCCAGGCTTGATCCACGACCCCTTGATCAGTCCCGGCGCGCCCGCGGCGCTCACCAATATGTCGGCGCTCGCGACCAGTTCGGGAAGGTCGCGCGTGTGGATATGCGCGATCGACACGGTGCAGCGGGCCTGGAGGAGGAGCTGTGCCATCGGCCGGCCGACGATGTTCGAGCACCCGACGACGACGGCGTTCATCCCTTCGAGCGAGCCGAGTTCGTCGGCGAGCAGCATCATGCAGCCCATCGGGGTGCACGGGATAATCCGGCCGTCGACCGTTTCGCTGTCGCTGGCGAGCAGGCCGACGTTGACCGGATGAAAGCCGTCGACATCCTTGCCGGGATCGATCCGGCGCAGCACCGCCGCCTTGTCGATATGTGGCGGCAGCGGCAGCTGTACCAATATGCCATGCACGCTCGCGTCATCGTTGAGCCCGTCGATCAGCGCCAGCAGGTCGTCCTGCGAAATTGCTGCATCCAGCCGGTGGCTTTCGCTTGCCATTCCGACTGCGGCAGCTTGTTCGCCCTTGCGGCGGACATAGATGGCGCTGGCGGGATCGTCGCCGACCAATATCGCGGCGAGCTTGGGCACGATGCCGGTTTCGTCGCGCAGGCGCTCCACGCCGATCGCGATGTCGCGGCGCAATTGTGCGGCGCGCTGCTTTCCGTCGATTATCCGCGCTGTCGCCGTCATCTTCCTCTCCGTTGCGGTGCAGGCCGAATCCCATCGGTTAGTCGCTTATATATACATATATGCATGAAATGAAAGTGCGCGCTGATGTCATATTATATGGGCGAGCAATGACCGGCTGACCGGCGTGGACGCGGCGCATGCGCCAAAGCATTCGTCTTTTGATCAATTATCGGCGAGTTATTCCCGAAAATGGGGGTGTTTGCGTCAGGATCGCCAGTCAGCCGTCCCGTGAAATTCCTTCGGCGATATCTCGTGCATCCACATCGGGGCCCGCTGCCTTCGCCCGGAAATGCATTTCTGTGTCCAACGCGCGCGAGGCGCCTGGAGCGAGCCGGTGCTGGAGGTATGATATTTTATGCCTATGAAATATCGATCATAAATTGGATATCCTGCCCGTTCGACCGCAAGAAGCGGCCCGACTTTTATCCTCGAAAAAGCCTATTGCGCATTTGCATACATATGTGCATCTAAAGGGCGAGAGGAAGGTGAGTCTTGACGAGACGCTATTCAGCGCTGTCGCTTTTGCGCGAAGGATTGAACGGTCAACGCGGCTGGGAGCCGGCGTGGCGCGATCCGACGCCGAAGACGCATTATGACGCGATCGTCATTGGCGGCGGCGGCCATGGCCTCGCGACCGCTTACTATCTCGCGAAGAACCACGGCCTCACCAATGTCGCGCTGATCGAGCGCGGCTGGATCGGCGGCGGCAACACCGGCCGCAACACCACAATCATCCGGTCGAATTATTTCTTCCCGGAATCGGCCGCCTTTTATGAATTTTCGGTCCAGCTCTACGAGAAGCTGACCGACGAGCTGAATTACAACATCATGTTCTCGCAGCGCGGCATGTGGACACTCGCGCACGACCGGCACGGCGTCGAAATGGCGCGGCGCTCGGCGAATGCGATGCTGCTCAACGGAATCGATGCCGAATATCACGACGCGCCGGGCGTTTACGCGAATATCCCGGGGCTCAATCCCAATCCGCGCTTTCCCATACTCGGCGGCGTCAACCAGCCGCGCGGCGGGTCAGCGCGGCACGATGCGGTCGCGTGGGGTTACGCCCGCGCCGCCTCGGCGCTCGGCGTCGACATCATCCAGAATTGCGAAGTGCAGGACTTCATCATCGAGGGCGGGCAGGTGCGCGGGGTCGAGACCAGCCATGGCACGATCCGTTCGGACCGGATCGGCATGGCGGTTGCGGGGCATAGTTCGGTGCTCGCGGCGAAGGCGGGTCTACGGCTCCCGATCAGTTCCTATGCGCTGCAAGCGTTCGTGTCGGAGCCGGTGAAGCCGTGCCTCGACACGGTGCTGCTGTCGCCCGCGACGGGCACCTATCTCAGTCAGTCGGACAAGGGCGAACTTGTCCTCGGCGCCGGGCTCGATCTCTATCTCTCCTATGCGCAGCGCGGCAATCTGCCGTGGATGGAGCGCGCGGCCGCCGGGGTGCTCGAACTCTTCCCGCAATTCTCGCGCATGCGTTTCCTGCGCCAATGGGCGGGGATCGTCGATGTCGTGCATGACTCGACGCCGATCATCGGCCCGACCTCGGTCGGCGGGCTCTACATCAACGGCGGCTGGGGCACCGGCGGCTTCAAGGCGGTCCCGGCGGGCGGCTGGTGCCTCGCGCATGTCATGGCGACGGGCCAGTCACACCCGCTTGCGAGCGCCTTCGGCCTCGAGCGGTTCGAGAGCGGCGCGATGATCGACGAGGCCTCGGCCTCGGGCATCGCGCACTAGGGGATATTCGTAAAATGTTGCTGATCGACTGTCCCTTTTGCGGCCCGCGTGCGGAGATCGAATTCCGCTGTGGCGGCGAGAGCCATATCCAGCGGCCCGGACCGCATGATCGCGTGTCCGACGCCGAATGGGCCGACTATCTCTTCTTTCGCGAGAATCCGAAGGGCGAGCATCGCGAGCGCTGGTTCCACGCAGCGGGATGCCGCCGCTGGTTCAACGCCGCGCGCGACACCGTCACGCATCAGTTCCGCGTCACCTACAAGATGGGTGATGCCTGTCCCGATGTAGGCGAGAGCGCAGTCAGCGAAGCAGCGCCCGGCGCGGTCGCAGGAGGCGTCGCATGAGCGGCTGGCGACTGAGCACGGCGGGACGCGTCGATCGTGGCAAACCGATAGCATTTCAGTGGGCGGGGCGGACGCTGCACGGACATGCGGGCGATACTCTGGCCTCGGCGCTGATGGCGAACGGGGTGTCGATCATCGGCCGCAGCTTTAAATATCACCGCCCGCGCGGGCTGCTCGCGGCTGGGCTCGAAGAGCCGAACGCGATCATCCAGCTCGAAACGGGTGCGGTTGCGGTCCCGAACGTCAAGGCGACCCAGATCGAGCTCTATCAGGGGCTGGTCGCGAACCCGGTCAATGCGAAGCCGAGCGTCGAGTTCGACTGGCTCGCGGTGAACAGCCTGTTCAAACGCTTCATCCCCGCCGCCTTCTATTACAAGACCTTCATGTGGCCGAACTGGCATTGGTTCGAGCCAGCGATCCGCAAGGCGGCGGGCCTCGGCGATGCGCCCGAAGGCGTCGATCCCGATAGTTATCACCATCGTTTTGCGCACACGGACATAATGGTGGTCGGATCGGGCGCAGCGGGTCTGGCTGCCGCTATCGCGGCGGCGAAGGGGGGCGAGAAGGTGCTGCTCGTCGAGGCCGACGCCGAACTGGGCGGGGGCCTGCTGTCGGAACCGTCCGAGGTCGAAGGGCTGGCGGCGCTCGCATGGCGCGACCGGATGCTCGCCGCGCTGTCGGGCATGCCGAATGTGACCGTGATGAGTCGCACCATGGCCTTCGGCTTCTACGACCATCAGCTCGTCGGCCTCTGCGAGCGCGTGACCGATCACCTGCCGCCGCCGCAGCGCAGCGGTCCGCGTCAGCGCCTGTGGAAGGTCCGTACGAAGCGTGTGATCTTCGCGACCGGCGCATTCGAGCGGCCGATCGCCTTTGCCGGCAACGACTTGCCGGGCGTGATGCTGGCATCCGCCGCGCAGACCTATGCGCTGCGCTATGGCGTCGCGCCAGGGAAGCGCGTCGTCGTCGCGACGAACAATGACAGCGCCTATCATGCGGCCTTTGCGCTCCACGACGCGGGCGTCGAGATTGCTGCGATCGTCGACAGCCGCGCCAAAGGGGGCGAAGTGACGCTGGGCGCCACGGCGCGCGGCATTCGCACAATCATGGACAGCGCGCCGCTCAAGGCCAAGGGGCGTCGCCGCGTAAGCGGGGCTGTCCTTGCGGATGTCGCCGACGGCAAGGCGCGCGAGACGATCGCCTGCGACACGATCCTGATGTCGAACGGCTGGAATCCTGCGGTGCATCTCCATTCGCAATCGGGCGGCTCGCTGGCATTCAATTCCTCGCTCGAAGCCTTTCTGCCGAGCAAATCGGTGCAGGCGGCGGTCAATGTCGGCGCGGCGGCGGGCATCTTCGATCTCGATATCGCGCTCGCCAGCGGGCGCGCGGCGGGGCAGGGCGACGATGTTCAGGCACCGTTCCCGGCGGCGGTCGGGCCAACGCTGCATTTCGCCGACGGTGATCCGCGCGCAGGCACGGCGTGGGTCGACTTCCAGAACGACGTGACCGCCGGCGACGTGCAGATCGCCGCGCGCGAGAATTTCCGCTCGGTCGAACATCTCAAGCGCTACACCACGCTCGGCATGGCTTCGGACCAAGGCAAGACGTCGAACGTCACCGGCATTCACATGCTGTCGAACCTGCTTGGCAAACCGCCGCAGGCGATCGGGACGACCAAATTCCGTCCGCCCTTCGATCCGGTGACGATCGGCGGTTTTGCCGGGCGCGCGGTCGGCGAAAATCTGATGCCGCTTGCACATGCCGCGGCGCATGCATCGGCGCTCGCGGCGGGGGCGAAGATGGAAAATTACGGGTCGTGGCTGCGGCCCGCCTATTTTCCGCGTGCCGGCGAAGACGAACATGCCGCGGTCGCGCGCGAGGTGCTTGCGGTGCGCGGGCAAGTGGGGCTGTTTGACGCCTCGCCGCTCGGCAAGATCGAGGTCAAGGGGCCTGACGCGGCCGAATTCCTCCAGCGCATCTATGTGAATGGCGTCCGCAATTTGAAGGTCGGGCGCTGCCGTTACGGCCTGATGCTCAGCGAGCATGGCATCGTCTATGACGATGGCGTGTTCGCCAAGATCGCCGAGGATCATTTTCTCGTCGGCACGACCAGCGGCCATGCGGCGGCGATCGCCGACATGCTGCAGGAATGGCTCCAGTGCGAATGGACCGACCTCGAGGTGCTCGTCGAAAATGTGACGACCGGCTGGGCGGTGATGAACGTCGCGGGGCCGAAGGCGCGCGCGGTGCTCGAAGCGATCGGGACCGACATCGACCCGTCGCGCGACGCCTTTCCGCACATGACCTACCGCGAGGGACTGGTGGGTGGCGTCTCCGCGCGCATCCAGCGTGTCAGCTTCTCGGGCGAGCTGTCCTATGAGGTCTCGGTGCCGTGGCGCTTCGGCCGCGCGCTTTGGGACGCGATGATGCAGGCCGGCACGCCGCACGGGATCACGCCCTTTGGCGTCGAGGCGCTGATGGCGCTGCGCATCGAAAAGGGCTTCCTGCATGTCGGCTCGGACACCGACGGCACGACGATGCCGCAGGACGTCGGCTTTGGTGCCGCCGTCGCGAAAAAGCCCGATGATTTCGTCGGTCGCCGCTCAACGATGACGCCCGAGGGACTGCGTGCCGACCGCCGCCAGCTCGTCGGCCTCGAAACACTCGACACCGGCGGCGCCTTCGAATGCGGCGCGCATATCGTGCCGGCGGACACGAAGGGGATCGGCGCGACGCAGGGCTGGGTCACATCCTCGGTCCAGTCGCCGACGCTCGGTCGTCCGCTCGCGATGGCGCTGATCGAACGCGGCACGGCACGCATCGGCGAGACGGTGCAGGTCTGGAACCTCGGCAAGGGGCGCCCGGCGCGCATCGTCGACCCGCGCTTTTACGATCCCGCAGGAGACCGGCTCGATGGCTGATACAGGCGCAATCACGCTGGCGCTGGCTGCCGCGAACGAACTGTTGGTCGAAGGGACGGGTGTTCGGTTCGCAGCCGAAGCCGGGCTGGGCATGGCGAAGCTGCAAATTCTCGCGGCGGATCCCGACGCCTGGTTCGAACAGGCGCTCGGCATTGCGCCGCCCTCGGCGCAGACCGAGATCGAGCCCGGTCCCGTCGCCATCGCCTGGCTGGCGCCGGGCGAGTGGCTCGTGACGGGCGATGCGGCCGACGTCGAGCGCGTCCGCCTGCACTGCGCCGAAGCCGCGGGCAACCTCGGCCTGATGGTCGACGTCACCCACGGCCGCGCGACGTTCGAACTCAGTGGTGCCGTCGCCCGATCGGCACTCGCTGCACATTGTCCGCTCGATCTGGACGACGAAGCGATGCCCGTCGGTGCCGCCAAGCGATCGATGTTTTCGGACACTGGATTTTTCATCAGCCGCCGCTCCGACCGCGACGGTCAGCCGCGTTTCCGGCTGATCTTCGATCAGACGATGGCGGGCTATGCCGGGCGGCTGCTCGGCGCAACCATCGCAGGAGCTGCTTTGTGACGACCTCGAATCTCGTTCTGAAATTCCGTGCGCCCGACAAACCGGGGATCATGGCGGCGGTCGCGCCGACGCTCGCTGCGCGCGGCTGCGACATTCGCGAGGCTGAGGTTTATGGCGACGACGACACCGGCGGTTTCTTCCTGCGTATGGCGCTGACGAGCCCGGTCGGACGCGACGAGCTGGCGAAGGTCGTCGAGCCGGTCGCTACCGAACTCGCGCTCGAATGGGAATTGCACGACCTTGCCCGGCGCACACCAGTGCTGCTCGCGGTGTCGAAATTCGGCCATTGCCTGATCGACATCATCCACAAGAAGGAAATCGGCCAGCTGCCGATCGACATCGTCGGGGTGGTTTCGAACCATGAAACGATGCGCAAGACCGCCGAATGGCATGGGCTCGCCTATCACCATCTGCCGATGAGCGAGGGGAAAGAGGCGCAGGAAGCGCGTTTCCTGTCGATTATCGCCGAAAGCGGCGCCGAGCTGACCGTGCTTGCGCGCTATATGCAGATATTGTCGGACGGCTTTTCGGAAGCGCTCGCGGGGCGCTGCATCAATATCCATCACAGCTTCCTGCCGAGCTTCAAGGGCGCCAAGCCCTATCATCAGGCGCATACGCGCGGGGTGAAGATCATCGGGGCGACGGCGCATTTCGTCACCGCCGACCTCGATGAAGGGCCGATCATCGAACAGGATGTGCGCCGCGTCAGCCACCGGACCACCGCCGACGAAATGGTTTCGATCGGCCGCGATATCGAGGCGTCGGTGCTGTCGCGCGCGGTCCGCTGGTACGCCGAGCACCGCATTTTCCAGAACGGGAACAAGACCGTCGTGCTCTGACGCGACGCAGGAATATATAATCAAAGGAGAGACTTATGGCCGACCTTTCAAGCTATATCGTGAACCCGGGCCCCAAGACGCCGGTGACGGGATTGAAGGCGGCGGTGACGACCGACAGCGCGATCGTCACCGAGACGATCATGAAAGTGCTGAACAGCGGCGGCAATGCGGCCGACGCGGTGATCGCGGGGGCGATGGTGCAGGCGGCGGTCGAGCCGTTCATGACCAACCACGCCGGGCTCGTGACGATGCTCTATTACGAAGCAAAGACGGGCAAGATCCACCAGCTCGACAGCCTCGGCGGCCACCCCTCGGGCCTGCCGCCGTTCAAGCCGGTGCCGCCGGGGCTCGGCAGCTATGCGACCTCGCCGCCGTCGGCGATCATCCCGGGCTTCATGCCGGGGCTGAAGGAAATCCACACGAAATTCGCGACGAAGGACTGGGCTGATCTCTGCGCCGACGCGGTGCGTTGGGCCGAGACGGGGCACGAGGTTTCGACCTTCGAATTTGGCGTGAACATCTATGGCGAGAAGTTCATCACCTATTTCCCCGAAGGTCGCGATTTCTATCAGCCGAACGGCTATTTCCCGAATGTCGGCGACGTCTTTACCCCGCCGGGCATGGCCGACACGCTGCGCGGCGTGCGCGACAATGGCCCCGACCATATGATCACCGGCGCGTGGGCCGAGAAGTTCGTCGCGAAGGGCAATGAACTCGGCTGGAAGGTCAAGCTCGAGCATATGACCGAGACCCCGCCACGCTGGGTCGAGCCGCTGCGCTTTGCCTACAACGAATATGAGGTCGTGTTCCTCGGCCCGCCGCAGGCGCAGGGCTTTTTCTCGGCGATCACGCTCGGCATATTGAAGCATCTAGGCATCCGCGACATGGCGCCGGGGTCGGCCGAGCATATCTGGGCGATGGGCCATGCGATGCGCCAGGGGCAGCGCCACTGGGAATATGCGCGCGACGACAATGTTTATGATGTTCCGCGCGCCGAGGTGCTCGACGACGATTATCACAAGCATCTCGCGAAACTGATCCGCGGTTCGCGGCCCAAGGTGGACATGACCGATCATATCCGCCTGTCGGGCGCCGGCCCCGCCGGCGCGGGCGACATGATGGCGGCGCTCGCGGGTCCCTCGGGCAAACCGCGGCTCGTCCATCATGAGGAAAAGCAGCCGAGCGGCAGCTGCGAGATCGCAGTGGTCGATGCCGAGGGCAATTGGTGCCAGTTCATGGACACGCTGCAGGGATCGGGCATTCCGGGGCAGGTCGTCGGCGGCATTCCGATGGTCGGCAGCCATTCGACCTTCGGTGCGCTGCAGAGCCCGATGGATACGGTGCTGATCAAGGGCGCGAAGGCGCGCTGCATCATCGGCAACACGCTGGTGCTGAAGGACGGCAAGCCGGTCTTCTCGGCGGGGTCGCCGGGCAATATCCACTGCACGCTGCCACAGGTTCTCGCCTATCTTCTCGACTTCAAGCTCGATCCCTATGCAGCGGTCGACGCGCCGCGCATGCTGCCGATGACCGACGGCCAACTCGTCGCGATCGAGGACCGCCTCGCGCCCGGCGTGGTCGAGGATCTGCACAAGCTCGGCGTCCGCGTCGGCGCGTTGTCGGGCTACGACTTCCACATGGGCAGCTTTTCGGTGATCGCGCGCGACGAAGCGTCCGACACCCTCACCGCGGTCGCCGATCCGCGCCGCTGCGCCGTTGCCGACGGCATCAAGGAGTAATCGCATGACATCGCCCAGCCTTGCCCTCGACAATCTTGCCCAGCGCTATTGGGATTTCCGCTGCGACGAATTTCCCGTCGAGGCGATCCTGTCGGGGGGGCAGCCGCGCGGCGACCTGCTGCTGCGCGACGCGCCCGAGGATCATGAGCGCCGCGCCGCCTGGGCGTCGGGCGCGCTCGGCGAGCTGGCGGATATCGACGCGGGCGCGCTGTCGCAGACCGAGCGCGCGACCCTCCAACTCCTTCGCGGCGAGCTTGCCCAGATCGTCGATATCGTCGCGCAGCAGGGGCATTTGCGCCCCAGCATCTATCCGCTCGGCCCCGAATTCGGGCTAGCAAGCTGGGCGTCGATGACGAGCATCGCGACCATTGACGATGCCCGACGCTATATCGACCGTCTCGCCAAAGTGCCCGCGGCGCTCGAAGGCGTGCAGCAGTCGCTGACCGAAGGCCGCGAGCGCGGCATCCGTTATCCGAAGCTGGTGGTCGAACGCGCGGTCGGCGTGGTCAAGGGACAGGCGTCGGTCGACGTCGAGGCCAACAGCTTTTTCGGCCCGCTGAAGGTTCTGGCGACGCGCGGCGCAGCGTTCGCCGACATTGTCGAAGAGGGGCGGACCGTCGTCGCGAAAACCGTCGCGCCCGCGCTGATGAACTATGCGCTCTTTCTCGAAAAGATGCTGCTGCCGGTGGCGCGCGATGCCGTCGATTGCGTCGGTGACGTTGGGGGCGAGGGCCATTATCGCTTCCTGATCCGCCAGTTTACCACCATCGATCTGCCGCCCGAGCAGATTCACGCGATCGGGCTTGCCGAAGTCGAGCGGATCACGGGCGAGATGGAGACGGTCGCGGCCGACGGCGGCTTCGCGGGCGACCTCGCGGGGTTCAAGCGGCGCCTGCAGACCGATAACAGCCAGTTGCTCGAAAGCGGCGAGGCACTGCGCGAAGAGATCGAGATATTGTCGAAGCGCATCGACGCGCGCATCCCCGAATTCTTCGGCCGCATCCCGCGCGCGACTTATGGCGTGAAGAGCATTCCCGAAGCGATCGCCGCGGCGATGCCGCCCGCTTACGCGCAGCCCAATCCCGCCGACAACAGCGCCGCAGGGGTCCACTGGATCACCTCGATCCCGTCGAAACTGCCGCGTTACATGCACCTTCCGATCGCGCTGCACGAAGCGTGGCCGGGGCATTTGATGCACCTCGCGCTGATCCAGGAACTCACCGACCTCCCGGCGTTCCGCCGCCACGGTGCGCTGCATTATTCGGCGTGCCTTGAGGGCTGGGCGCTCTACAGCGAGGGGCTGGGCGAGGACATGGGGCTCTATGACACGCCCGAGAAGCGCTACGGCCGGCTCGAGATGGAAATGTGGCGCGCGGTGCGCCTCGTCGTCGATACCGGCCTGCACGCCAAACGATGGACGCGGTCGCACGCGATCGACTATTTCCGCGAGAATATGGCGATGCCGATCGAGACGATCGAGGCAGAGGTCGATCGCTATATCGGGCTGCCGGGACAGGCGCTCGGCTACCAGCTTGGCAATCTTAAATTCCGCGAGCTCCGCGCCCGCGCCGAGGCCGCGCTTGGTCCCCGCTTCGACATTCGCGCCTTCAACGATGCGCTCGCGTCGGCGGGTGCGGTGAGCCTGCCCGTGCTCGAACAGACGATCGACGACTGGCTGGAAGAGAGAAAGGCCGACGCCAGGATCGCGGCATGAGCGCGTCGCTGGCGGAGGCGCCGGCCGGCGTGGGTTTGCCCGCGAAGACCGGCGTTTCCAAGGCGCGTGCGGGCTATGTGCTCCTGATCCTGTGCCTGATTTCGGCGCTCAACTATTATGACCGCTTCCTGATCGGCATCCTCGTCGAGGATCTGAAACGCGACCTCGTGCTCAGCGACAGCCAGATCGGGCTCTTGTCGGGCTTCGCCTTCGCGCTCGTCTATTCGATCGCGTCGATCCCGGTGGCCTCCTATGCCGACCGGGGCTTTCGCGTCCGCGTGCTTGGCAGCGCGGCGACCTTCTGGTCGGTGATGACCGGGCTTTGCGGGCTGGCGACGGGATTCTGGACGATGCTCTTTGCCCGCTTCGGCGTCGGCATCGGCGAGTCGGGCGGCGCGCCGACGACGCATGCGATCGTCGCCGAGACGTTCAGCGACAAATGGCGCGCGAGCGCGCTGGCGGCGATCGGCGTGGCGGGCGCGATCGGCACCTCTGCGGCCTTCGCCGGGGGCGGCTATATCGCGCAACATTATGGGTGGCGCTGGGCCTTCTTCGCTGCCGCCATTCCCGGGGTGATCATCGCGCTCATCTTTGCGCTGACGGTACGCGAGCCAAAGCGTGCTGCGGGCGCCGATAAAGCACCCTCCTTGCCCGCGCGGACCGCGCTCCGGATATTGCTGCGCCGACCCGCCTATTTGTGGGTCTGCGCAGGAGTGTCGATTTTCAGCATCGGCGGCTTTGGCGCATCGGCGTGGACGCCCGCCTATCTGATGCGCTATTTCGGACAGGATGCGGCGAAGGTCGGGCTCGACTATTCGGCCATCGTCGGGCCTGCGACGATCATCGCCGTTCTCGGCGGTGGCTTTCTGGCCGACTGGCTGTCACGCAAGGATGCGCGCGCCCCCTATTGGTTCCTGTCGGTCGCCTTCTTCGCCTCGATCCCGTTCAGCGTCGCCCAACTGACCACCGAAAGCTACGCCACTGCGATGATGATGGCCTGGCCGTCGACGCTGATCGGCGCGCTCTGGATCAGTCCCACCTATGCGATCGTTCAGGCGCTGTCGGGATCGAAGCTGCGCGCGATCGGCGCCGCCTTCTTCATGCTCTGCGTAAACCTGATCGGTCAGAGCCTCGGGCCGCTCGTCGTCGGCGCGATGAGCGACCATTTCAGCGCGGCATACGGTAATCTTGGCCTGCGCTATGCGCTGCTGATCAGCACGGCCAGCTTCGTCGCGGGGGGCATCGCCTTTCTGATGGCAGCGCGCACGGCACGGGCCGACACAGAGGCTGCCGCGAATTTCTGACGACGGTTTTTAGGCCGCCTTGGGTTTGCGCGCCTTCTGCGCAGCGGCGCGCGCCGCCGACAGCGCTTCTTCGCCGCACAGGATATCGATGTAGAGCTGCGCATTCTTGCGGCGTTCGGGAATGCTCTGGCGCACGCCGATCGCGTAATAGCCGATCTGATGGTAATAAAAGACGCGCGCGCGGATCGCGGCATGGTCTTCGTCATAACCAAGCGCCTCGAAGAAGCGCTGCAACACCTCGAGCCGTTCGCGGTCGGCGCGTTCGACCGCCCATTCGGCGCGCTTGTCGGCGCGCGCCCATTCGCGCACGGCCAAGTCGAAATGATAGTCGTAGCCGTCGGACTCGATCAGCCGCGCGATCATGCGGTCGAGCCATTCGACGGCATCGCCCGCCTTCGGCGGGGGCGTCTCTTCGGGCAGGAAGCGGCACGTCGCTTCCCAATGCGCGATGATCTGGTCGAAGAACTCGTCACGGTCCTTGAAATTATGGTAGAAACCGCCGCGCGTCACGCCCAGCCGATTGGCGAGGCGATCGACCTTCAGGCCCGCGATCCCCTCATCGACCAGGGTGCGCTGCGCGGCCTCGATCCAGTCCTGCACCGTGTTCTTTGGCGTGCGTCCAACCATGGGCGTTCGAATTCCTGCTGGCGGGGCGATCGTGAAAATGCCGCCCTCAGCCCGCTCATGTCACATTTTTCGCCGAACTACAAAGCGCACATGCACGCATGCATGTTTAGCGCTCAGTAAGCGGCACCGAACAGAAGAACGCCTGCGGTGTCGGTGGCCTGCCATGTCTTCGTTTTCGGATCGAAGGCGACGGCGGCCGCGGTGCCGCGCATGCCCGCGGATGTCGCCTGCGGCACGTCGTGGACCGCCAGCCCCTTGGCCTTCAGCGCATCGACGAAGGCGGCGTCATAGGCGCCGGCGGGAACCGCGACATCCTTGACTGATGGTTCGGGAATAGTGGCGCGAAGCGGGAAGCTGGTGAGCAGCGCCGGCGCGGCCTGCGTGTCGGCGAGCGACTGTTGCTGGCCGACGATGCTGAGCAGCATCTTGAAGCTTTCGGGGATCAGCGACGAACCGATCGCGGCGGTGGCGAGGACGGGCTTGCCCTTCTTCAGCACGATCGTCTGCACCATCGGGTTGGGCAGGCGCGTGCCCGGCGTCAGCTTGGCGAGCGCCTCCTGCTGAAAGCCTGCGGAGTCGGGGATGGGAATGCCGCCGACGACGATCCCGGTCGAACCCCAGACGACCGAATTGATCGTATGGGTGATCGCGGCGATATTGCCGTCCTTGTCGACGACGACGAGTGAGTTCGAGTGGCGCGACTTCCCGTCGCCCTGCGGCATCACGCCGATCGTCGGCAGCAAGGGCGCGACGCGTTTCGCGAACGCCTTGCTGCTGCGCGCCTCCAGCGAATAGTCGATCCCCTTCGCATCGAGTGCGGCGCGGACTTCCTTGCTGAGGTCGGGCGTGCCTTCGAGCGTGCCGGTGATGCGCGAAATCTCTGTAAAGGATTGGGCGTCGCGCCAGAAGGGCGGCTTCTTGTTGAGCCCTGATACTTCGGCGAGATTGAGCAGCGGGATGAAGGTCGCCGACGCGAGCGCGTCACCGCCCGGGGCATAGACCGTCGTTCCGGCATAGCTGGTCGACACCGGATCGCTCCAGATCGGGCGATAGTCGGCGAGGTCGGCGTTGACCACCTTGCCGCCCTCGCGGCCAACGATCTGCACGAACTCATCGGCCCAGGCGCCGGTGTACATATATTGCGCGCCCTGCGCTGCAACCGCGCGCAACGTCTTGGCGGCGCCGGGCTGGGCGAATTTCGTGCCTTGCTTGAATTCGGGCGTGCCCCCTGCGGCAAGGAACGCCTTGCCCTCGGGGGTGCGTTCGAGGAAACTTTTGCGCCAGGCGAAGAAGCCCGCGGTGTTCTTGCTCAACGTCACGCCATTCTCGGCATAATATATCGCGGGCGCGAAGAGGTCGGCCCATTGCAGCTTGCCGAACTTGCGCTGCATCGTCTCCATCCCGGCCATATAACCGCCGACGAGCGTTTCGCGGCCGAGGTCCTTTTGCGCTTCGGGGATGGCAGTCAAATTGCCGCCGCCGGCGGCGCCGGTACGCGCGGCGGCCTGCAGCATGCCCATGTCGGCGACCGGAATGGTCAGCGGATCGGTCTCCCCGCGGTAGCTGTTATAGCCGCCGTCGAGCGAATAGACCTTTCCGGTCTTCGCCTCATAATAGACCATCGACATGATGCCCGCGTAGGACACGACCGAGCCGAACTGCGTCGTGATGCCCGTCATCGCGACGGCGGTCGCGGCGTCGGCTGCGTTGCCGCCATTCTGCAGGGTGACAAGGCCCGCAGCGACCGAGATCGCCGATGCGGTGCCCGAAATCGCGCCATTCTTGCCGGTGTAGACACGCGATGTCTGCGCCGCCATGCCCTCGCTTTCGGCCTTCTCGGCCGCCTCACGGATTTCGGTGGGCCAGCTTGTCGGCGAAAGGTCGGCGGCGCTCGCGGACCCCGCCATGCCGATCGCCGCCGCGCTGCCGATGAGGGTCTTTTTGATCGCGTTCATATCTCGTCCTCCCCATTCGTTGCGTCAGAAGGCAACGGCGTCGCTGTTGTTGCGGTTGTGCGAGGCGGCGTGGAGTTCGCGCGTCTTGGGATCGCGGCTGATCGCGACCCATTTGCCTTCGCCGCCAAGACGCGCCTCGGACAGCGGCATTTCGCGCCAGGCATAGCCGGTGCCGTCGAGCAGCTTGTGATCGAAGCGCCCCTCGGGAACCACGAGCGTCGTCTCGCCTGTTGTGGGATCGGTCGAGGGCATGAAGAAGTCGGGCGTGTTGATCGCCTCCTCGACGTCCATGTCGAAGCAGGTGACGTTGAGCAGCCCCTGGAAGGTCCGCTGGTGCAGCCCGGCGCCCATCGACGCGAAGGCGAGCACGGGAACGCCCTCCTTGAACAATATGCCGGTCTCGGTCGGGGCGGGAAGGCGCGCGCCGGGCGCCACCTGCGCGATCGCGGCCTGCTGGAACGAGGCGGGATCGCCGATCGAGATGCCTTCGATGAAGATGCCGGTCTTCCCCCAGTTCACGCAATTGATCGAATGGGTGATCGCGGCCATATTGCCCTCGGCATCGACGGCTACGACGTCGTCCGAGTGCATCGGCGTCGTCCGCTTCCATTTGGTGAAGGTCTTGCCCCCCTCGATCTGTTTCCACAGCGCCGCGGCATGGTCTTTCGACACCCGTGCGTCATTGCCGAAGTCGATACCCGGATAGATCGCCGCCTGCGCTTCCTTCGGGAACATCGAAATGCCGAAGAGCTGGGTGATCTCGAGCGCCTTCTTCAGTTGCGCGGACGATTTGGTCCAATGCTCGCCGCCGCACAGGCCAGCGGCGTCGGCGAGGTTCTGCGCCTCGATGATCGAAAAACCGCCGAAATTGGGCGCCGGGTTGGTCTGCAGCGAATAGCCGCGGCGGAGTTCGGCGACGAGCGGGTCGGCCCAGATTACCTCATAATTTTTGAGGTCGTCGATCGTCATTTTGCCGCCGTCGGCCTGCACCGCGGCGACCAGCTTTTCGCCCCAAGCGCCGCCATACATATAGGCGGCACCTTGCGACGCGACCGCGCGGAGCGTCGCGGCAAGCTTCGGCTGCTTGAAGATGTCGCCGGTCTTGTACGCGCTGCCGTCGGGCTTCACGAGCGTCGCCTTGGTCTCGGGAAGGCGGCGGATATCGCGGTCGCGGAATTTGAAGACACCGTCGAGCATCTCGCTCACCGGCATGCCCTCTTCGGCGATATGGATCGCGGGGTCGAACAGGCTCGCGAAGGGCAGCTTGCCGAAGCGCTTGTGCGCCTCCTCGACGCCCTTCATGAAGCCGCCGACGAGCGCGGTGCGGCCGCTCGGCGCGCCCTTGCCCTGCAACGCCTCGGTGCTCGAAAAGTCGATCGCGCCGGGGATGGTCAGCGGCTCGGTTTCGCCCGCGACCGTGTTCCACTCGGCGTTCATCGTATGCGTCTTGCCGGTCTTCGCGTCATAATAGACGAGCGACATGATCCCGAAATAGCTGATCGGCGCGCCCATCGTCAGCGCGACCTGCGCGAGCGCGGTCGTCATCGCGGCGTCAATCGCATTGCCGCCCTGCTTGAGTGCTTCGAGCCCCGCGCGCGCGGCAAGTGCGCCATAGGCGACGGTGACGGCGCCATTCTTGCCTTTTGCCGAGCCCGCAGTGGTGCGGTCGACGCCCTGTGCGGTCATGAAGCGGGCATATTCGCCGGCGGGCCAGTTCTTCGGTGACAAGTCGATGCGTCCTTTCGTTGCGGCTATAGCCTTGGTGGCGATACCGCCGAGGGCAGAGGTGGTTGCCAGCGCGGTCGTCGCGGCCAGCGCGGTCATTGCGGTACGTCGATCGATGTTCATGCGTTTTCCCTCACCCGTTCTGCGGCGCGTGCGTGCCGTGACTCGCTATTTATACATATGTGTCTTATAAAATTGCGGGCGTTGCAACTGGAGATTTTTGTCGTCGATTATGGGGTGTGATGAGAGGGTCTGCAAAATATTCCAGCTTGATATCAGCGGGTAAGTGAAGATTTTCCAGCCCTTAACCGGCGTCGCAGCGCTCAGGATCGCAGCGAGAGGTCGCGCCCATGCTACTGGCAACTTGCAAACATACGATAGTGTATTAAAGTGCGCCAATAAGGGGCGAAGCGCCCCCACAAGGGAGGCGATCGGCGAATGACGCGGCATCACGACGATGTAACGGAAACGGACCGGCGCGACCGGCGGGCCTATTGGGCGCTAGCGGTCATTACGCTGGTCTATGCGATGAACATCGCGGATCGCTTCGTCCTGTCGACGCTGATCGAGCCGATCAAGGCCGAGTTCCAGCTCAGCGACGCGTCGGTAGGCTTTCTGACGGGTGTCGCGCTCGCGATCTTCTACACCGCGGCGGGGCTGCCGCTCGGCGCGCTGGCGGACCGCGTCAACCGCCGCAACATGATTATGTGGGCGCTGACGATCTGGTCGCTGTTCACCGCGCTATGCGGGATGGCGCAGAATTTCTGGCAGCTGCTTTTCGCGCGCATCGGCGTCGGCGTCGGCGAGGCGGGCGGCACCCCGCCGTCGCACTCGATCCTCGCCGACTATTTCAAACCATCGGAGCGGATCGTCGCGATGTCGATCTTCACGCTCGGCATCGCGCTCGGTTCGGCGATCGGCGGGATCGGCGGCGGCATGCTCGCCGAGAAATTCGGCTGGCGCCACGGGCTCGTGGTGTTCGCCTTCGCGAGCCTCCCGATCCTGTTGCTGATGCTTAGCGTGCGCGAGCCGCGCCGCGGCGCCAGCGATGTCGCGGCGCTCAAGGACGAGACGCCGAGCATAGGCGAAGCACTCAGCTTCATCCGGTCGCAGCGCGCCCTGATCCATGTCCTTGCCGGCGCGACGATCGCAACCTTCTCGGGCATGGGGCTCATCTGGTGGACCCCGGCTTTCCTTGCGCGTTCGCATGGCTTCAGCGTCGGCGATGCGGGGTTCGAGGTCGGGATGATGAGCGGCCTCGGCGGCGGGGCAGCGCTGGTGGCGGCGACTTTGATCACCTTCAGGCTCGCGCGCATGGCGCCGAAATGGCAGTGCCATTTCCTCGCGACCGTCACGCTGCTGATCACCATTCCCGGCGTGCTCGCGCATCTCGTCGGCGACAGCAAGACCTCGCTGCTGCTGCTCTGGCTCTTCATTCCGTTCGCCAATGTCTATGTCGGGCCGACGCTCGCACTGCTCCAGAACCTCGTGCGCCCTGACATGCGGGGGGTCACCGTCGCGGTGCTCCTCTTCACCGCGAACATCGCCAATCTCGCGATCGCGCCGCAGTTGATCGGGCTCGCGTCCGACCTGATTGCGACGCGGATCGCCGATCCCTCGCAATCGCTCAGCATCGCGCTCGCGATTTCGGGGCTGACGGGTATCTGGGCAGCGGCACATTTCTGGGCGGCGATCCGCTCGCTGCCGGGCGATCTGAAGCGTGCGGGAACGGCCTGAGGCCGGATGCTCTAGAGGCCGTTCTTGACGATCTCGCCGCCGCGCATGATCAGCGGCAGTGCCCGGCCATTTTGTGCCAGCAGGCCGATGTCCTTCAGCGGATCGCCATCGACGACGATCAGGTCGGCGTGGGCGTCGGCCGCGACGCAGCCGAGTATGCCCTCCATCTGCAAGACCTCGGCGGCGATCGAGGTCGCCTGCTGCAGGATTTCGATCGGGGTGAAGACCTCGCTACGGATTTCGAACTCGGTGCACTGACGCGTGTAAGTCGTGCCGAGCAGGTCGGTGCCGAAACCGATCTTGACCCCGGCATTCCGCATCCGGTCCATCCCCGAGAGCGCCTGGTCGAAAACATAGTCGAGCTTTTCCTGGCTCTCGGGCGGAAAGCCCATCGACGGTCCGAGCTCGCGCAGCGCGAAGATGATTGCCATCGTCGGCACGATATAGGCACCGCGCTCGGCGACAAACGCCGCGGTCTCGTCGTCGATCAGCGTGCCATGCTCGATGCAGCGCACGCCGAACTCGACGCAGCGCCGGATCGCGCTCGTCGGGTGGCAATGCGCCGACGCATAGCTGCGCCGCTCGACACATTCGCCCACGATCGCGCGCACTTCGTCCTCGCGATACTGGTTCATCCAGATCGGATCGGTGGGCGAGGCGACGCCGCCCGAGCCCATGATCTTGATCGTGTGCGCGCCGCGGCGGAACTCCTCGCGCACCGCGGTCAAGCAGGCATCGACGCCGTCAGCGATGACGGTCAGGCTGTTCGCCTGTCCGCACTGGCAAAAGCCATGGTCATGGTGCCCGTCGACACTCATCTGCCTCATATCGCCATGTCCGCCGGTCATCGATACGATGCGCCCGGCGTAGAGAAAGCGCGGGCCGCGGATCAGGCCCTCCTCGATCGAGCGCCACAGCGACCAGTCGCCGCCGCCGATGTCGCGCACGGTGGTAAAGCCGCAGTCGAGCGCATGGCCGAGCATGCGGACGGCGTGCGCGGTGCGGTGTGCCGGCCCCATCGCGTCGACGCGCTGGAAATTCACGTCGGAGGCATAGGCGTGGATATGGAGATCGATGAGGCCAGGCATCAGCGTGCGTTCGCCGAGATCGATGCGGTGCGCGTCCGAGGCCGTGATTGCCTTGTCCGACACCTCCTTGATCATGCCCTTCTCGACCGCCACCGACATGCCGGCCGGACAATCGGCGCTGACCCCGTCGAAGAGGCGGGCGTTTTCAAAGATGGTGATCGTCATGGGGGCGTCCTGCTGCAATTTTGTAGGAAGTGGCCGCCCCGGGGACTTCGGGGCGGCCACAAGGCTGTCAGAACTTGGCCGACAGGCCCGCGGTTATCGTGCGCGGGCGGATCACGGTCGCATCGACGCCGATGTTGGTGAAGCCGAGCTTGTCGAACAGATTGTCGACGCGCACCAGCGCCGTGAAGCGCTCGTTGAAGGTCGCGCTCGCGCGGAGGTCGACGGTGGTGATTTCGGGAATCTTGCGCTGGCCCACCGGCGTCACCGCCGGATAGTTCGACGGCATGTCCGACTGGAAGCGCAGCGTCGCGCCGACGTTGCCGCTCACCGCATCGCTGAACGGAATCTGGTGGTCGAGGAGGATCGCGGTCGTCCAGCTCGGCGTCAGCGGCAATTTATCGCCCGCCTGCGCGCCGGTGACCGACGAGGCGGTGGGGTCGATCGCCTTCAGCCTTGCATTGGTGTGGCCGGCCGAAAGGCTGACGGTCAGCAGATCCGACGGACGCGCGGTGAGTTGAAGTTCGAAGCCGTCGACGATCGCACTCGCGGCGTTGCCCTGAAGGATGATGCCGTTGACGAGCGAATTGAGCTGGATGTCCTTCCAGTCGATGCGGAAGGCCGAAAGGTCGAAGCTGAGGCTGCCGTCGAGCACCGAACCCTTGATGCCTGCCTCATAATTCCAGACCGTATCGGGACGGACAAAGGTCTGCGCGCCCGGCGGCGGGGTCGGATTGGTCTGTGGCCCGCCCGGGCGATAGCCGCTCGCCGCGCGCAAATAGGCGCTGATGTTCGGCGCGGGGCGCCAGCGCAACGTCGCGAGATAGCTCAGCGAATTGTCGCTGAAATTGAAGGTCAGCGGCGTGCGCGGCAGATAGTAGGTGATACCGCCGGGGCCGCCGGTGCCCGCGACCTGTTTGTTGTGCGCATAACGAAGCCCGCCCGTGATATCGAGATTGTCGGACAGGTAGAAGGTGAGGTTGCCGAAACCGGCGACCTCCTTGTAGCGCGAGGTGGTCGTCGCCTTGACGAGCGCATCGCGCGGGGCGGGGCGCAGATTTCCCTGCGCATCGTGGACGAAGACCGTGGTGTAATAGATGCTGTCCTCGTCGGTGTAGAAACCGCCGAGCATGAACTCGAACGCGCCCATGCGGTCGGACGCGAAGCGGACTTCGCCGGTCCATTTTTCCATGTTGGGCGACGCGTGGAAGCGCGCGAACGAGTCGGCAGGAAGAAGGGTGTCGATCGGCACGCCGAAGACGGGAACCGCAAGCGGGCCCAAAACGGTGCGGCCGAGCGCGATATAGGGGTTGGTCTGGTCGGTCTCGATCTGCGTCTTGTAGCGGGCATAGCTGCCCGATGCGGTCAGCGTGCCGAAGCCGAGGCGATATTCGGCGTTGGCGTTGACGATGCGATATTTGATGTCCGCGCCAAGGTCGGCATAGCTCGCATAGTCGTAGCGGCCAAAGGCGGCCTGGAAAGTGCCCGGCACCAGCCGCTGAAACGCATAGCCCTCATTCTCGATATTCTGATAGATGCCGCTGAGGTCGAAGGTGAAGTCGGGCGTCGGCTGATAGCGCAACGCGACGCGACCGCCATAAAGGTTCGACCGGTTCACATCGTTCGTGCCCGTCGTCACATTGTCGGCAAAGCCGCCGGCGCGGCGGTAATAGCCGGTCGCGGTCAGCGCGAGCTGATCCTGCACGATCGGCACATTGACCGAGCCGCGGACCAGAAAGCCCATTTCGCCATGGCTAACCGACGAGACTTCGGCCGAGGCGGTGCCGAAAAAGCGGCTGGCGTCGGGCTTTTTGGTGATGATGCGGACGAGGCCGCCGAGATTGCTTGCGCCATAGAGCGTGCCCTGCGGTCCCTTGAGGACCTCGATCCGCTCGACTTCGGCAAGTTCGGGGGAGGGGGTGAGAAGCGCGCCCACCGACAGGAAGCCGCTCGGCGAAAAGGGGGTTTCATCGATATAGACCGCCGAGGTGTTCGACGTCTGCTGCGCGCCCGAGTTCAGGCCGCGCAGGATGATCGTGCCGGTGCCGGGAGCGCCCGAGTCCCGCTGGCTGAGGCCGGGGACGAGCGAGGCGTAGTCGCGGAAGTCACGGATGCCGAGCGTCTCGATCTTGTCGCCCGACACCGCGGTGATCGCGGTCGGAACGTCCTGCAATTTTTCGGCGCGCTTGCTGGCGGTGACGATGATCTCGTTGCCGTCGGCGATTTCGTTGACGGGCGTGGTGTCCTGTGCCGCCGCCAATTGGGGAGCCGAGAGCGCGAACACCCCGCACGTGGTAAGAATGACCCATTTCCGCTGCATCGTGAATCTCCCTGAAGCTGGACTCGTTCCCCTGCGACTTGAGTCGCTATTTAATGCAGTACTGTTCACTATCGGGTCGGCGATTGCAACCACGTTTTTCGTGAGATTATCGCGCCGGGATCATGGGTGCGGGCGCGATTCATGGATGCACGAAACGCGCAATATCGGTCGTTTTTTTTAGCCCGGCTCAGCCCGCGGCAATGCGCTCCGTCTGTGCCTCGACCTGCTGCTCCACCAGGGGCAGCGGCAGCGCGCCGGGCTTCAGCACAGCATCGTGGAAATCACGAATGTCGAAGCGGTTGCCCAGCGCCGCGCGCATCTTCTCGCGCGCGTCGTGGATGACGGTGTCGCCGAGCTTGTAGGCTAGTGCCTGCCCGGGAATACCGCACGAGTAGCGAACGGTTTCCGACCGGATTTCGGTTTCGGGCATGAACGCCTTTTCGCGCATATAGTCGCGCGCCTTTTCGAGCGGCCAGCCGAACGCGTTCATCCCCGTGTCGACCACCAGCCGGCTGGTCAGGAAGGCATCCATCATCAACCGCCCGAAGCGTTCCTCGGGCTCAGGATACATGCCCATTTCGCCCGCAAGCGTCGCAGCATATTCGGCCCAACCCTCGTTGAACGCGTTGATAAACGCCTTGCGGCGAAGCGGGTGCAGCGTCTCATTCTCGTCCTGCGTCGCGAGGTGGAAATGATGCCCCGGCACCAGCTCGTGATAGTTGAGCGCGCCGATATGGTTGAGCGGACCCTGCGACAGGTTCGGCGAATTGAAATTATAGCGGCCGAGCTCGTCGGTGGGCGTCGGCGGGCTGTAATAGCCGAAGGTCATCGATGCCGTCAGACCCTCGGCGAGTGGCCCGACGCCGTGACCGGCCTTCGGCTTGAAGTTGAACGTCGCGTCGATGTGCGGCGCGATCCGGTCGATATAGCGCTCGAACACCGCACCGATCGCCTCGTCGCCCGATGCGCGCCATTTGGGATCGTCTTTCAGGCGTTCGAGATATTCGACCGCGCTTCCCTCAAAACCCGCCTCGTCGAGCAGCGCCTGCATCTGCGCCTCGATGTTCGCCATGCGCTCCAGTCCGATCGCGTGCACCTGTTCGGGTGACAGGTCGAGCGTGGTGTGCAGCGGGACGAGCGCCGCATAAATCTCGGCGCCGCCCGGATATTGCGACAGGCCGACGCTTTCGGGCGCCTGCGAGACATACTCATCGCGCTCCAGATATTCGACGAAAGCGTCGAAAGCCGGCGTCACATCCTCAACAATCGCGCGCTCGATCTGTGCGAGCAGAGGCTCGGCATCGACCGCGCCCAGCCGCGACGCGTCGGGGACGAGCATCGTAGCGGCGCCCGAGCGGAAACTGTTCAGCAACGGCGCCGCCTGTTCGAGCTGAACGCGCGGCATAAAGATGCCGCGCTCGGCCTGACCCACGGTACGGTCGAACATCTGCCGCACGATCCGGCCATAGTCGCGCACCAGCGCGACATAACGATCGCCGTCGGCGGGGGTGTCGAATTTATAAGCTTCGAGCGGCGCGCGGAACGAGTTCAGGAAGAAGCCCGCGCAATAGGCGGTGGGGGCGAACATCGCGAAGAAGCCCGCGCCGAGCGGATCGAATACCAGCCAGTACCAGTCGGCCTCACGCGACCAGCGCTCGGCCGTCCGCCGCGCGATTTCGAGCGTGAGCGGCAGGTCGTGCGGCAGCGCTGCGGCGTCGATGAGTGCGATGCGGTCGAGCAGCGCACTCCCCGCGGCGGCGCGCTTGGTGATCGCCTCGATCCCGATGTCGGGCAACCTGGTCAGCGCGTCCTCGGTCCCGCCCAACACGCGGTTCGCGCTCGAGAGCGTCCAGACATCGTCGATGATCCGCATCGCGGCGCCGAAATTCTCGACCGGCGTAAGCGTCATAATCTATCCTTCCCCAAGGCTTTGGTCGCCGCGCGAGTGCTCGTCAGTAGCTTCCGTACGTATCTGTATGTTTCATCATCTGCGCGATATGGCAAGAGCCACAGGCTCATCCGGCCACATGGCGACCGACGCTCGGCCGATATTCAACCCTTTAAGGGGGCGAAATTCCGAGAGAAAAGCCGGCGAAATAAAAAATACATTTATGTATTGAATATGACAATCGCAGCCGATACCGTTGGCCCCGATCAGCGCGCAACGAATGCGCAGCCGGTCGGGATTCGTCGCGGAGAGGTGATGATGAGCACAATGAGCGTTGCACCCGCGGTGGCTCCCGAAGCGCAAGACGCGGGGGCCCCGTGGCAGCTTTACCGGCCCGGCCAGCGCCGGACATTTCTGTTCGTCCTGTTCCTGACCGGCACCTCCAACTATGCCGACCGCAACGTCATCGGTGTGCTGCTCGAGCCGATCAAGGCCGAATTCGGCGTATCCGATACGATGCTCGGCTTGCTCACCGGGCTCGCCTTCGCGATCTTCTACGTCACCGTCGGGCTCCCGATCGCCTGGCTCGCCGACCGCGGAAACCGGCAAAAGATCATCGTCTGGTCGATCACCGTCTGGAGCATCATGACCGTGCTGTGCGGCATGGCGCAGAATTTCTGGCAGCTGGCGCTGGCGCGCGTCGGCGTCGGAGCCGGTGAGGCGGGCGCGATCCCGCCCGCGCAAAGCCTGATTGCCGACTATTACCCGCCCGAACAGCGCGCCGGGGCGCTCGGCATCTATATGATGTCGTCGATGGCCGGATATATCCTCGGGATGGTCGTCGGCGGTTGGGTGGCGCAGCATTATGGTTGGCGCGAGGCCTTCATCGTCATCGGCCTGCCGGGGTTGTTGCTGGCGCTGGCGTCGCGCTTCGCTCTTCGCGAGCCGCGCCTGATCCCGCGCTTCGCCGTTGCGCCCGAGACCGCCGAGGACGCGCGGGTGAGCATCAAGCGCCTGCTCGCGAAACCCGCCTATCGCAATATCGTCTATGCGCTCGTCCTCTATTTCCTGATGGCCTATGGCGCGCTCGTCTTCACCGCCTCCTTCATGATCCGCGTGCACGGTCTCACCGTCGCCGAAGCGGGGGCGCTGTTCGGCGCAATGTCGGCGGTCGGCGCGGTGATCGGCAATCTCGGCGGCGGCAAGATCGGCGACGTCCTCGCCAAGCGCGACATTGCGTGGCTTGCCCGCTTTCCCGGGATCGCGCTCATACTCGCGCTGCCGCTTTATGTCGGCGCCTTCGCCGTCGGTAACCTCGTGCTGATGGCCGCGATTTCGATGGTCGGCGGAATCTTGCTGACGGGGGCCGTGCCCGCGGTCTTCGCCGCGATGCACGCCGTCTGCGGCAGCAAGCGGCGCGCGATGGCAGTCGCGCTGGCCTTCTTCTTCGCGAACCTGATCGGGCTGGGGGCTGGCCCCGTCCTCGCCGGCGCGATCAGCGACCATTTCGCGGCCATTTACGGTCCGGGTGAGGGGCTGCGCTACGCGTTGATGATCATGTCGCTGACCTTTTTGCCCGCGGGAATTTTCATGTTGCGTGCGGCGAGGCATCTGAACGCCGATGCCGAAGACTGATCCGGAGAGCCTGAAATGATCGAAAAAGACATGCGCGGATCGGCCGCAGCGAGCGAGGTGGCGGCGCTGTATCGCACCCTGTTCCGCCCCGGCGAACAGCATCTGTGGACGGCGACCGATCTCGACCCGACGCCCGACGGGCAAAGCGTGTATTTCTCGGCGCAGTCGTTCGAGGGGGCGCTCGAAGACGGTCCGTCGGGCTGGGTCTGCCGGCTGGATGTTGCGGGCGGCGGCGTCGAGCGCATCGCTCGCGGCCGCCAGTACCGGACCGCTCCCGATGGCCGTGCGGCCTATGTCGGGGCCGGTGCGGGCGGGCAGGAGCATCTCGTTCTTCTGTCGAGCACGGGGGAGGCACTCGCATCGTTCGCGCTCGACATGCGGGTCGAGGCGCTCGCCTGGTCTCCCGGCGGTCACAAGCTGCTGGTGCTGGGCGCCGATGCGGGCGCCGACGTCTCGGGCGCGGAGGGCGGCTTCGCGTTGCGCGGCGATGCCGAGGGGCCGGGCTGGCTTCCCGAGGTGGCGTCGTCGAGCGCGCAGAATCTTTGGCGACGGCTTTATGTCTGGACGGCGGGCGCAACGTCGTTGCACGCCGTGACGCAGCCTCCGGTCAATGTCTGGGAAGCCGACTGGCTGGGCGATGACGCCTTTGCCGTGGTCGCGAGTGATCATCATAGTGAGGGAAGCTGGTACGAGGCGAGCGTGCGCATACTCGATGCCGCGACGGGAGCCGAGCGCACACGCTATTCCGGTGCTGAGCAGATCGGCGTTCCCGCCGGGTCGCCCGACGGCGCACGCTGGGCCATTCTCGAAGCCTTCTGCAGCGACCGCGGGATCGTCTGCGGTCCGGTCACTTTGGGCGGTGCCGACGGCGAACGCATACTCGATACCGGGGGAGTCGAGGTGACCGACCTTCGCTGGCGCGACGCGGAGAATCTCCTCTTCTCAGGCGTCCGGGGTGCCGAAACCGTTGTGGGCGAGATCAATGTCGCGACCGGCGAGCGGCGCGAGCACTGGGCTTCGGACGAGCTTACAATCAGTGGTTGGTACCCTTCGGCTGTTCCGGCAGTAAACGGATCGGTGCTCGCGGTGGTCGAAGGCTATGGACGTTCGCCGGCGATTGCGCGCCTCTCAAACGGCGAAGCGAATGTGCTCGCCGATTTCGCTCCCTCGCCGCCGCCCGCAATCCCCGGTGCGATGCGCTATCACCGTTGGCAGGGCCGCGACGGGCTCGAAATTGGCGGCTGGCTTGTCCTGCCCGATGGCGAAGCGCGAAACCTCCCGCTCTTCGTCGACATCCACGGCGGCCCCGTCTGGGCGCATCGCAATCGCTATGCCGCGGCCCTCCGCGCCGGTCCCGTGCTCGTCGGCAAAGGCTATGCTCTGCTGCTCCCGAACCCGCGCGGATCGGGCGGGCGCGGTCAGGATTTTGCCCGCCGCGTCCATAAGGATATGGGCGGCGAGGATATGCACGATTATCTGACCGGCATCGACAGTCTGGTCGAAGCGGGGATCGTCGACCCCGCACGTGTCGCAGTGTCGGGCACCAGCTATGGCGGCTTCATGAGTTCGTGGCTGGTGACGCAGACCGATCGGTTCGCGGCGGCGGTTCCAATCTCTCCAGTCGCGAACTGGTACAGCCAGCATTATGCGTCGCAGATCCCTTGGTTCGACGCGGCGCTGCTCGAGGGTTCACCGCGACGGCCGGGTGGGCAATATTTCGACCGTAGCCCGGTCTTCTTCGCCGAGGGCGCGACGACGCCGACCCTGATCCTCGCCGGGGGCCGCGACAAGAACACGCCGACGGGCCAAGCGATCGAATTCTTCGGCGCGCTGTCGGAGGCGGGGGCCGAGGCCGCGCTCGCCGTCTACCCCGACGATGGACACAGTCTGCGCGGCTATCCCGCCTATCCCGATTCCGCGGCGCGCATCGTCGACTGGCTGGATCGCCACATCCGCCCCGCTTCCTGACACAGCAGCAAAGGACCTCCCCATGACCCTCGGCCCCTCCGCCTGGCCCGAAGCCGATCGCGAGCATTATTGGAAAATCCAGCAGACCGCGCTTCCCGGCAATCCGCCCGCGCGCGGCAAGGGCGGCGCCGTCTCCACCGCGCTCAACGGCCTCGCCGCGCGCGTCGGTGAAGAGACGCTGCGGCAGGGCGGGTCGGCGGTCGATGCGGTGATGAGCACGGCGCTCGCGCAGATCGTGCTCGGCGGCGGTGCCGTCATCAGCTTCTTCGGCATCTTGTCGCTGATGCATTACGACGCCGCGAGCAACGACGTGACCTCACTCAACGCCGGGTGGAACACCATAGTCGGCGAAGACGATCCGATGTCGATCCCGGGCAAGCTCAACCCTGCGGCCGACGGCGTAACCAACATGATGCTCGAAGGCGAGCCGTCGGGGCGGACGGCGATGGTCGGCGGTTTCATGCGCGGACTGGAGGCGGCGCACCGCCGCTTCGGCAAGCTGCCTTTCGCGCGCCTGTTCGACGCCGCGATCGAACTCGCCGAGGACGGGTTTGCGGTTTCGGCGGGCCTCGCTCGCTACATCGATGTGCGCAAGACGGACCTCGCGCGCCTGCCCGAAACGCGCGCGATCTTCTACAAGCCCGACGGCACGCCCTATATCGAAGGCGACCATTTCCGCCAGCCGGCGCTCGCCGAAACGCTCCGCCGCGTGGCGAGCGAGGGCGCCGATTATATGTACAAGGGCAGCTGGGCCGCGCGCTGCGTTGAGGCGGTGCAGCGCGACGGCGGCAAGATGACGCTCGATGATCTCGCCGACTATCGCCCGATCTGGTCGAGCCCGGCGAGGGTCGAGCGCGAAGGCTACACGATCGCGGTGCTCGGCGAACCCTGCGAAGGGTCGGTCAACCTCATCGAATCGCTCAACCTTGCCGAGGCGGCGGGGATCAAGGAACTCGGCCACTGGTCGACCTCTTCCGACAGCCTCGTCCGCCTCGCCAAATGCTGCGCGGCGATCGGGGGGATGCGATACGAAAGCCCCGAAGAACAGCAAAAGGCCTTTCCCGGCATCGATATGAGCCGGTCGTCGCGGCTGACGCGCGAGCATGCCGGCGAGCTCTGGGAGCGGCTGGTCGATCAGGCGCCGGTGCGCTTCCTGCCGAAGGGCACGCATTCGGACGTCGTCGTCGCGGTCGACGCCGACGGGAACATGGCGGCGCTCTGCCATTCAATCAATTGCCTGATCTGGGGGCAGACGGCGATCGTCGTCGATGGCGTGTCAGTCGGCGACCCCGCCGCCTACATGCAGTCGATGGTTGCCGCGACGCCGCGCGGCGCGCAGCTTTCGAACCCGATCGAGGTCGGGCTGGTGATCAAGGATGGTCAGCCCGAAATCGCCTGGTCGTCGATGGGGGTCGGCTTGCACTATCAGACGACCCAGTCGCTGCTCAACGTGATCGATTTCGGCATGACGATTGAGGAGGCGGCCGATGCACCACGCTTGCTGCTGCCGATCTCGCCCGACGGCAGCCAGCGCGAGCTGATCCTGCGCGTCGTCGACGGCGAATTTTCCGACGAGTTGCTCGATGCGACGGGGCTTGAAATCAAATCGATCCCGGCGGCGGAGGCGCGCTTCGCGCAGGGGTTATGGGTGGCGGTGCGGCGCGATCCAGCGACCGGCGAGCTCACTGCGATTTCACCGCGCTACACCAACGGGCAGGCCGCAGCGCTTCCCTGACACGGACGCGTCAGGCCGGCGGCAATCCGCGTCGGCGAAGCTCGCTAGCTGTGGTGCCGAACCGGCGCTGCACCGCGACCGAGAAGCTCGAAGGGTGGCCGTAGCCGACGGCATAGGCGACCTCGGCGATCGTTGCGTCCTGCCGGTTCAGCATCGCGAGCGCCTGCTGCATCCTGAGGTCGCCAACATAGTCGAACACCGATTGCCCGACGATCTGCCGGAAGGCCGCGCACAGTCCGCTGCGGCTCATGCCGACCTCCTGCGCAAGGTGGTCGAGCGATGGAGGATTCACGAAATTCTCGGCCAGCAATCGCTGCGCCTTCAGCACGCCATTCGCCGCCAGCCGCGAGGCCTCCGGGGCCGCGTCGCCATTTTCCTCCTGCGCGAGCGCCTCGAACGCATGGCAGAGTATTTCGATCGCCTTCGACCGGATGACCAGCCGCCGGCTGCGACCTTCGAGTGCGCAGCCGCGCAGATCTTCGAGCGCACGGAGGAGCTGGGGGCTCAGCGGCAGGCGCCGCGCCACGGTATGTTGCAAATGGCCCGTGATGAAAGCCTGCAGAACAGCGGGCAGTTCATGATCGTCGCGGGCGTAAAGGCGCGCGATCATGTCGCGGTGAGCATAGACTTCGACCGCGAGATGGTGCCCGGCCGAGACGGCCTCGGCGGGCGGCTGGCCCGGCGGCTCGATGATGATCGACGCGCTCGGGCCCTTCAGGTCGAGCAGGTCGCCCTCTGCCGTTGCATATTCGCCGTCGCCGTCGCTGGCGATGCGAACGCGGACCATATTCTCGGCCACCATCGATATCGCCAGCGGGGCAAGATAGGTGGCTTCGCAGATCGCGACGCAAAACCCTTCGTCCAGCCCACAAAATTCATAATAGCCGAAGGCCTGGTTCGCCGAACCCTCGACACGGAAATGATGGGGATCTCCCAGCGAGGTCAATGTCTCGATGTCGGGATAGGCGACCCGGCTATCTTCCTCAAAGACGAATTCGTCGATCTGGCGATCGAGGACGACCGGCGGCATATTGTTCGCGACGACGGGAAAGCGCCGTGGCCGGACCGCAGCAACCAGCGCCCGGCGATTCGGTCGCGCGCGGCTGGCCGGCAAAACCGGGAGCTGAGCCGTCGAAGGCGCGTCGTTCGTCTGATGCATCGCATCTCCTCGCGCCGTCATTTGGACGATCACTATACACTATTGTACGTTATCGAATGGAGATCGTCCACCCGCCGCCATAATCTGCTCGCACAGCCCCGGACATGGGGCGGGACAGGCCGGCGAACCAGACCGGTGCGTCCTCAACGAGAGGCGAAGAGCATGGCGGAGCCGATTCCGGTCACGATGGTCAATCATGTTGCGATGGACATGGCGGTGGCGCCCGGCATCGTGTGGCGCGCGATCCTCGACGACTATGTCGAGGCCAAGAAGTTTCGTGAATCCGGCGCGATCGAGGCGATCGACGATCCGGCGGCGGTGTTCGGCGGCTATCGCATGCGCTTCGAACAGAATGGCGTCGTCGACGAGCGCATCGTCCACATCACCGAACGCGACGAGGCCGCGCGCCGGCTGAGTGCGGCGGCCGACTATCTGTCGGTTCCGGGCGGCATGCGCGTCTACGCCACCTATCATGCCCAGGAAATCGCCGGCGGCACCCGTTACGCGATCGATTGCCACACGCAGCTTCGGATCGACGCGCCCGCCGGCGACATCCATGCCGGGATCGCCGCCACGCTCGCCGAGATGACGGCCGGCGCCGACACGCATCTCGTCGCCTATCTCGCGAGCATCAAGGCGCGCGTGGAAGAGGGCGCCTGAGCCGGCCGGCGCGATTTCCGGAAGATCGCGAAAGGATTTTGTCCGTTCGCAAATGGCGCGGCCTGCCGCGCCCACTACAGTTTTTGAAATCCTGGAGACCCCATAATGCAAGCCAAACCCGTCCAGAAAACCATCGGCGGCGTCACCTTCGAGGATCGCTTCGCGCATCTGCAGGAAGACACGCCCGAAGCGCTGGACTGGCAATGGGAGCGCGATCGTATCGCGCGCGAAGCAGCCGAGGCGTCGCCCAACTATGTCCCGGTGCATGACCGCCTGCTGCAATTGGCCGACGCCGGCGGCTATTTCGTGCCGCGCAAGCGGGGCGCCTTCTGGTTCGGCTATGCCGAGGATGGCGACGATCAGGTGCTGCGCGCCAGCGCCGAACCGGCGGGGCCGGGGCGAACGATCGTGTCGAAACGCGTCCTTTCCGAAGCGAACGGCGGCGGCAACGTCATGCTCGCCTTCATGGAGCCGTCGCCCGCGGGCCGTTTCGTCGCCGTCGTGTGGGGCATCGACGGCGACATGATGGGCAAATGGTCGGTCTATGAGACCGCGACCGGGCGGCACCTGCTCGATACCGCGGCGATCCTGTATTCGGGCGCGCGGCCCGGCTGGCTTCCCGACGAAAGCGGCTTCTGGATCGACGGCCGGAATGCGGAGGGCGTGCATGAATTGCGCTTCGTGCCGGTTGCCGACGGCGCCGCCGAGCGCGCTCCGGTGCCGCTTCCCGACCATCTCGTTGCCGCCAAACATTCGGGCCTGACGCTGCAAATATCGCCCGATGGTCGCCACGGCGTCGCGGTGACCGAACCGCACGAACATGTCGCGCTGGTCCATGTCGATCTGGAGACACTGGAAGCGACGCCATTTCTGCCCGACGGTTTCGAGGGCGAATGCGACGGCGGCTGGATCGACGGCGAAACCTATGTCGCGCGCGTCAACAATGGCGTCCCGCGGGGCCGCGTGGTCGCGATCCCGGCGGCCAGCTCGCGCGACATGGCGAGCTGGCGCGAACTGGTGCCCGAGGGCGAGGGCTTTATCGGTTGGGCGGGTGTCGTCGGGGGGCGGCTCTATGTCGGCGATCTGGTCGACGTGTCGCTCCGCGTGCGCGTGTTCGATCTGGGCGGAAAGCTCGTCCAGACGCTCGCGCTTGAAAACCCGGGCTCGTCACAGTCGATGCTCACCGAACGCGCTGTGCGTCCGACCGACATTTTTGCGCTCACGCACACGACCTTTACCCGCTCGTCGGTCCTGTTTGTCCACGATCCCGAGACCGGCGAACTACGCCAGATCGGCGAAGCGAAGCATCAGCTGGACGATGCCGTCGCCGAACGCCGCTTCGCAACCAGCCCTGACGGCACGCGCATTCCCTATTTCATCGTACGCCGGAAGGATGTCGATCCGGGCTCGCCGCAACCGACGCTTGTTTACGCCTATGGCGGCTTCAATCTTTCGCAGCTGCCATCGTTCCCCGCCACGCACGTCCCGTTCATCGAAGCGGGGGGCGTGTTCGTTCAGGCTTCGCTGCGCGGCGGCGCCGAATATGGCAAGGCCTGGCACGACGGCGGCCGGCTGTTCAACAAGCAGAACACGTTCGACGACCTTCAGGCGGTGGCCGAGGCGCTGATCGCCGACGGCGTATCGGTCCCCGACAAGATGGTCTTCATGGGCGGCAGCAACGGCGGGCTGCTCGCGGGAGTCGCGATCGTCCAGCAGCCGCATCTGTGGCGCGCCGTCGTGCCGACCGTGCCGATCTTCGACATGATGGAGCCGTTGCCCGACACGCCGGCGGTGGCGGGAGTCCGCGCGATATTCTTCGAGGATTATGGCGATCCGAACGAGCCTGAGCACGCCGCGAGCATCCGGCGTTGGTCGCCCTATCACAATGTTCGCGATGGGGTGGCTTATCCGGCGATCTATCAGGTGTTCGGCGAAAAGGATCTGGGCTGCATGCCCTTCCACGGCCGCAAATTCACCGCGCGGCTCGACGAAGCCAATGCCGGCGACCGCCCGATCCATCTGCGCGTCTGGCGCGATACCGGGCATGGCGTGCACGATCCCGCCGACGCGGCGCGCTGGAACGGCGAATGGCTCGCATTCGCCATGGATCAGATCGGCCTGAAAGCGGCGGAGCCCGCCGCATGACCGTCGATGTCGCAGCCGAGGCCGATCTTCGCGATCACCCGCTGTTCCAGCAGGCGGAAGAGCTTACGCGCGCATGGCTTCGGCCGGGGACAGGCGAAGTGGCATTGCTCGGACAACTCGCGGTCAGCCCCGACGGCCGGCACGCAGTTGCGGCTGCGTCGATATGCGATGCCCTCGAAGGGCTATCGTCGCGCGACGGCGGATCGACGACGCGCCTTGTGCTGGTCGATCTCGCCTCGGGCGAGATGGAAACGCTGACCCACGGCCCCCGATCGGACAGCGCGCCGAAATGGTCGCCGGACGGCCGGACCATCGCTTTCCTGTCGGACCGCGAGCAGGCGCATATCAACCGCCTGCGCCTTTTCGATCTGGAGACTCGAACCGACCGCGCAGCGCCGGCGGTCGATGGTTTCGTCGAAGCGCTGCAATGGTCGCCCGACGGAAGGACGATCCTGCTGGGTGTCGCTGGTTTCGGTTCCGACCTCGCCGGCGCGCAGGGCGCGATGGCGATCAGCCTCGAAAATGATGGGGCAGGGCAGCCCGACCGGGCACCCATAATCGAAGGCGGGCTCGAGGCGGCCGCGTGGCGCAGCGCGTGGCTTTACGACGTAGCGGCCGACAGCGTGCGCCGAGTGACGCCCGCCAGCGTGAACATCTGGCAGGCGGCGTGGTGCGGGCCGTATCATATCGTCGCGATCTGCTCCGACCAGCCCGAGGAAAACTGGTGGTACACCGCCGATGTCCGGCTGATCGAGATCGATGGGGGAGGTGTACGCACGCTGTTCAAGCCCGCCGATCAACTCGGTTGGCTCGCGGTGTCACCATCGGGCGAAACGGTCGCGGTGGTCGAGGCGGTGTGCAGCGACCGCAATATCGTTGCGGGCGATGTCCGATTGATCGACGTGGGGAGCGGCGCGGTCGATCGCCCGGCGACGGATGGCGACGTGGTGCAACTGCACTGGCGGGGTGACGATGAATTGCTGTTTGTCGCTGCGCGGGGGCCCGCTACCCTTGTTGGCCTTCTCGACCGGCCGTCGCAAACAAGCCGCGCGCTCTGGCAGGGCGGCGAACGAACGCCGTCGGGCACCATGTTTCCTGAAGTCGCGCCGCTCGGCAGCAATCCTGCGGATTTCCTGTTCCAGGTCGAATCCTTCTTCGAACCGCCGACCTTGGTCGCCTTCAAAGGCGGAACCGAGAGCGAAATCCGCCGCTTCGGTTCGCCCGAGACCGACGCGATCGTCCGCCCGCTGGGGACGGCGCGCGATTTCCAATGGACCGCGCCCGACGGCCTCGAAATCCACGGCTGGTTGATCACGCCGCCGGGCGACGGCCCGCATCCGCTGATCATGCAGGTCCACGGCGGCCCGGTGTGGTATACGCGGCCGCTCTACATCGGCCGCTCGGCGTTTGCGCAGATGGCGCTCGCGGCAGGCTATGCGCTGTTCCAGCCGAACCCGCGCGGGTCGAGCGGGCGCGGGCAGGCGTTCGTCCGGCACGTGTTCGGCGACATGGGCGGTGCCGACACCTATGACTATCTGTCGGGTCTCGACGCGCTCGAAAAGGCGGGCATCGCCGATCCCAAGCGCATCGGCGTCACCGGCGGCAGCTATGGCGGCTATATCAGCAACTGGCTGATCACGCAGGACCAGCGCTTCGCTGCCTCGGTCCCCGTCGCGCCGATCGCCAATTGGGTCAGCCTGCACTTCACCTGCAACGTCCCGTCCTTTTGCGCGATGTTCCTGAACGACCATGTGAGCAATCCGACGGGCAAATATTTCGCGCACAGCCCCGTTCATCATGCGGGCCGCGTGAAGACCCCGACGCTCAATATCTGCGGCGCCCTCGATCACATCACGCCGCCGGGGCAAGCGCTCGAATTCCACCGCGCGATTCAGAGCGTCGGCGTCGAGAGCGTGCTCGTGACCTATCCGACCGAGGGGCATGGCGTGCGCACCATGCCCGCGATCTTCGACTTCAACGCGCGGGTGATGGCGTGGTTCTTGAAGCACATGCCGGGCGATCGGCGCTGATCATTAATCCGAAAACAAGAAAAGATTTGGGGAGTTCGATGATGACCAGATTGTTCCTGACCTTGATGGCGAGCACCGCGATGTTGCCGGCCGCCGCCTATGCGCAGTCCGACACGCAGCCGACCGATATCATCGTCACCGCGCAGCGCTACGAACAGCGATTGCAGGACGTGCCGCTGTCGATCAGCGCCATCGCCGGCGAAGAGCTCAGCGCGCGGGGGACCACCGATCTCAAGGATCTGCAGTATTCGGTACCCGGCCTCTCGACCTTCGAATATGGCGTCAGCCGCCAGTTTGTGCAGCTTCGCGGCCTCGCAACGACCATCGGTTCGTCGACGGTCGGCCTCTATCTCGACGAGACCCCGCTCGGGCTCGATGCGCAAGGCGATCCGTTTAACGTCCGTCTCTATGACATGGAACGCGTCGAGGTGCTGCGCGGGCCGCAGGCGACGCTCTACGGTCAGGGATCGATGGGCGGCACGATCCGCTACATCCCTGCGGCACCCAAGCTCGATGCGGTCGGCGGATCGTTCGAGGGCGAATATTCGTCGACGCGCCATGGCGACAGCAATTACAAGGCGGTGGGCGTGCTCAACCTGCCGATCGCGACCGACAAGCTCGGCGTGCGGCTGGTCGCGGGCTACGAGCGGATGGGCGGCTTCATCGACAATGTCTCGACCGGCGAAAAGGACGTCAATTCGGCCGACATCTATACGTTACGCGGCACATTGCTGGCGCAGCCCACCGAGCGGCTCAGCCTGTCGTTGATGGCCGTCTACCAGAAATCGAAGCAGGATAATCAGGACTTCGGGGTCGACTATCACACCACTGCCTTGCTCCCGCAGCCGATCAACGACCGCTACACGTTGATCCAGGGTAAGGCGCGCTACGACCTCGATTTCGCCGAGCTCAGCGCATCGGCAAGCTATATCGACCGCCACAACAGCGGTGCGTCGGACGTCTCGGGCGCTTATGTCCCCTTTCTCGCCCTCCTCGGTTTTCCGCCGGGCTTCATCGACCGGGTCGGCCTCGCGAACGACGCCGATTTCAATATCTATAATGGCGAAATCCGGCTGATATCGCAGACCGACGGTCCGTTTGGCTGGCAGTTCGGCGCGCTGTATCGCGATTCCAAATCGCATCTGCTTTCGGTGGCTTTCGCCGAACCGAACGACGCCCCGATCATATTGTCATCGTCCGACGCTTTGTACCGGAACAAATCCTATGCACTTTATGGCGAGGTGAATTACGCCTTCACGCCGAAACTCAAGGCGATCGTCGGCCTGCGCTATTTCAGCGAGCATAAGAAGGCGGATATTACGAGCACCAATTTCGGCGCGACGGCGATCGACATCGGCGACGACACCTTTCATTCGCTGAATCCGCGCTTCAATCTCAGCTATGAATTTTCCGGCAATTCGATGGTCTACGCGAACGTCGCCAAAGGCTTCCGTAGCGGCGGCTTCAACGCGACCTCGGTCGGCATGGGGGTGATCGATATCCCGCCGACCTATGACTCGGACGAAATCTGGACCTACGAGCTTGGTACCAAGCACCAGCTTTTCGATGGTATGCTGACTCTCGATGCCAGCCTCTATCGCAACGAATGGTCGAAGGTGCAGTCCTATACCTTCGTGCCGGGCACCGCGCTGGCGGCGGTCACCAACTCGGGCCATGTCCAGGGTTGGGGTGTCGATCTGTCGGCGATGGTGCGCCCGGCGCCCGATCTTTCGCTCTCCGCGACCTATGGCTGGAATAACCTCAAATTCGACGAAGCGACGGTCGACAAGGCAGTGGGCGATCCGGTCGACGGGGCGGTGCGCGAATCCTGGTCGGCGTCGCTCGATTACCGGCCGGCGCTCACCGCCAATGTGACGGGCATCTTCCGGATCGACTATCAGCACGCCGGCGCGTCGCAGATCACGCTCCGCACCTTTGCCGTGCCGCCGGTCATCGCACGCCCGGGCCGCGATCTCGTCAATCTGCGCATCGGCGTGGCCACGGGACCGATCGAGGTCGCGCTGTTCGCCAACAATCTGTTCGATGAAAATGCGCCGAACCTGATCGGCCCGCTCGGCACGATAGCCGAGAATATCGAACAGCGCCCGCGCGTGATCGGGGTCAGCGCGAACGCGAGGTTCTGAGCCACGGTTAAGGGCAAGTGCCGGGTGGCGGCGGCTCCTTGCAAGAGGCCGCCGCCCGGTTGTTCAGGCGGCCCGGGCTTTCCATGTCACGGATGCACTTGCGCGCGCCGTCGCCAGCGCCTGCTCGCCGCAGAGAATAGCGATGTAAAGCTCCGCACTTCTGCGGCGCTCCGGGATGCTCTGGCGGACCCCGATCGCGTAATAGCCGATCTGGTGATAGTAAAAGACGCGCGCGCGGGTTGCCGCATGTTCGCCGCGATAGCCGATCGCCTCGAAGAATTTCTGCAGCGTTTCGATCCGGTCGCGATCGGCGCGCTCGACCGCCCAGCCGGTGCGCGTATCGGCGCGCGCCCACTCGCGTACCGCGAGGTCGAAATGATAGTCGTAACCATCCGACCCGATAAGGCGCGTGATCGCGCCGTCGAACCACGCGATCGCCTCGGCGGGCCGGGCAGGGGGCGGCGCGTCGGGCAGGAAGCGGCATGTTGCCTCCCAATGCCCGACAAGCCGGTCGAGGAAGGCGTCGCGGTCTTCAAAGTGATGATAAAAGCCGCCGCGCGACACGCCGAGGCGGCTGGCGAGGCGGTCGACCTTCAGCCCGGCGATGCCTTCGTCGACGAGCATACGCTGCCCGGCCTCGATCCAGTCGCTCGCGGTATTCTTGGGTGTGCGTCCGGCCATCCGGGTTCCATTCCTGTCAGTCTGCCTGGATCGGCATCATCCTATTCTTTGGGCGGACTACAAAGGTCTGGACGGCGTTTCGCGACGATCGCGAAACGATTTTGTCCGGCGACGAAAGCACGCGAGCAGCTTTGCATCAGACCCGCGTGAGTTCGTCGTAGAAGAAGGTGAGTTCCTCGATGTCGCGCTGGACAAGCAGATCACTCGTCATCTGGTTGTGCCCCGCGCCGTCGCGCACGCGCAGCCGCGCCCGCCGCCCCGAACTGCTGGCTGCCTCGACCGCCGCGACCATCTTGCGGCTGTGCCATGGCGGACACACGAGGTCGCTTGCGCCAGCGTCGCAGAGCAGCGCCGGGTAGGCGGTCCCCGGCCGGACATTGTGATAGGGCGAATAGGCATGCAGCACCGGCGCGTCGGCGGGATCTTCGGGATTGCCATAGTCGGCCATGGCGACACCCAGCGTCGCCGGGTCTTTGCGCATCTGCATCAGGTCGAGAATGGGTACCTGCGCGACCGCCGCGCCGATCAACTCGGGGCGCTGCGAGACGGCGGCGCCGACCAGCAGCCCGCCGTTGGACGTTCCCCAGACGCCGGTGCGCTCGGGCACCGAAAAGCCGCGCGCATGCAAATCCTCGATCACCGCATAGAGATCGTCGAAGGTGCCCTGCTTGCGGTGCATGCGCCCGGCTTCCCAGAAAGCCGTGTCGCGGTCGCCGCCGCCGCGCAGCTGGCTGTGTACCCAGATGCCGCCAAGCTCGGTCCACGCCGCCGCCATCGCGGTGTAGTGCGGGATTTCGGGGACATTGAACCCGCCATAGCCCATCACGATCACGGGCGCCGATCCGTCGAGCGGGGTCGATGCCTTGCGCATCAGCCACCAGGATACCGAACCGTTCGGTCCCTCGGCATCGAAACGCTGGACGTCGCGGTCCGCGAGCACATGCGCGGGGGCTTCAAGTTCCTCAACCGCCAAAGCGGCTAGATCGGCACGATAGACGCCGGCGCTTCGGTTGAGGCCGCTATGTACAAAGGTGCAGCCGTTGTTGTCCGGTCCGACGATCGGCATCGCGAGCGCGAGGATATAGCCAAGGCCGAACATGCCGAAGGCGCCGTCGCCGGGCAGCTCGACATTGCCGCGATCGACGCCGTCTAGGTCGATCGACCTCATTTCCATGATGCCCGAGGCAATGATCGCGAGCGAGATGTAATCGCCGCACAGCGCGATCGACAGCAACTTGTGATCCTCGCACGCGGGAAGCAGTTCGCGCCAGGTTGACCGGTCGTCAAAGCTGGTGAGCGGAATCGCGACGAGGCGGCACCACCCCGACACATCGTCGGTGATCGCCCAATATTCGTCGCCGACGAACAGGCCTTTGACCATCGCGGTTTCGCCGGCGAGGAAAGGCACCCAGTCGCCGCCATCCATGTGGCGAAGCCAGCGCGGGCACTGCGCCACCTGGCTCGTCCGGATCGCCGCCCAGCGGCCGTCGGGCGAAACGAGCGGGAAGGCGGCCGGGTGATCGAGTTCGAGCTGCTGTTGCTCGGCGTCGCCCGCAACCGGTTGCCACCAGATTTGCGTCTGTCCGACGGCCTGACCATCGGCGTTGAGCGTCGCGGTGATGGTGGTGAGGAAGAAGCCGCGGTTGTCGGGCGTCCACGCGCACAGGCCGATATTGCTGAACTGCCCGAAATCATCGCGAAGGACTGTGCCGGTCGCAACGTCGATGAGGCGATGGCTTTGCAGGCCGTCTTCCAGAATCCCCGCCAAGATCAAGCTGCCGTCGGGTGAGGGGTAGGTCGCAGCGATCGTGGCATTGGCGCCATTCCCGGTCGGATCGACGAGAATGCGCCCCGCGCCCGTCGGGCTGTCCGAAACCTGCAGCACCACGGTCGCGCGGCCGGGCGGCAGGACCTTGCGGAACCAGACGTCGCCAAACCGTTCGGGCGCGGTGCACATGATGATGTCTTCGAAGGTTGATCGCACTGCCGCGGCGACGGCGGCGGCGTGCGGCGACGCCGCCAATTCTTCGACCGTCCGGGCGTTCGCCTTGCTCTGCCATTCGACCACCGCCGGGTCGGCATCGTCCTCGAGCCATCGGAACGGGTCCTTAACAGTCACGCCGCCAATCACTTCGGTCACGGTCATTCTGGTCTCCTTGCAGGCGAACATGCCTGAAAATCAAACGGGGGCAGTTCGCGTAAATCAGGCGCGGAGCGTCGCGATCATGCCGGCATAGGGGCGCCGCGCCATCGACATCAGGATCGCCGCCAGGATCCATGCGGGAACGCCGACGATCACCATCGCGGTGAACAATCCGCGATGCGCGTCGAGCAGGCCGGACATCGCACCCACCAGCATCGGGGCGAGCCCACCCGATATCGCGCCGCAGATCCCGAGCAGCGACAGCATCCGCGAACGCAGGTTGGGGGGCGCGAGATTCTGCAACACCCCCGGCATTAGCGCGCCGGTCGCGAGCAGGCAGGCCAGCTGGACCCCGGCGGCGGCATAAACCTGCCAGGGCTCCCACGCGACGAGCAGAAACAGCATCGGCAGGCTTGCCACGGTCAGGAAAACGCGCGCGAGGCGAAGTGGCTTGAGGTCGGCATCGCCGCCGAGGAGCTTCATCCCCACCGCCGGCACGATCAGGCCGATAATCGAACCGATCCCGATCGCGATCCCCATCTGCATACCCACCGACGATGCTTCGACGTCCGCAAAGGCGCGCGGCATCGCGACCGGGAGCCACGCGAGCGAACCGCCCAGCGGCATGCCATAGACGAAGATCGCGCCGTAGATGCACGCGATCGTCCGCCAGTGTGTGCGCAGAAAGGGCAGCATTTTACCGATTTCGGCGGCGGGCTCGGAGCCATCCCCATTAGCGTGGCCCGCGTTGTTCTTCATGCGGAGCGTCATCAGCAACAGGACGAAGAGGGGGCCCGGCATTGCAACGAGGATCAGCGCGATCCGCCAGCTTTCGAGCCCCGAAAAGATCGCGGGCAGCGATTGATGGCTGTTTTCGAGCAGCTCGAGCGTGACGCCGCCAAGGCCAAGACCCACCGCGACGCCGAGCAGCGCGACGCCGAAGAAGATGAAATTGGCGGTGTTGCGTTGCCGTTCGGGAAAGAGATCGGGCAGCATCGAGAAGATGACCGGCGTCAGCGCCGCCTCGCCGATCGCGATACCGGCCGTCGCCGCGAAGATGCCCGCGAAGCTGGTCTGAAAGGCGCATGCCGCGGTCGAGAGCGACCAGACGATGATGCAACAGCCGAGGACCAGCCGCCGTCCGTAACGATCGGCAAGCCAGCCGATCGGATAGGCCGCAGCGCTCGCGAACAGGGCAAGGCCGAGGCCGTGCATGATTCCGAGTTGCAGGTCGCTGATGCCGAGATCCTTCTGCAGCGAAGGGGCGATGAGGTTGATGATTTGCCGGTCGACAAAGGCGAACAGCGTCGTCGCGATCAGCACGCCGAGCGCATACCAAGCAGAGGCGGGCGCGCTTTCACGCGCGCCGGGGGACGTGTCGCTCGTCACTGCAAGTCGTTCAGTCTGGGCGATACCCGTCATAAATTCGCTTTCCCGGCGCGCCGGCTTTCCGCATGTTCGGGAGACTGCGGCGATGCATTCGGATCAATGCACCGCCGCAACATGGTCAGAAGTGCGCGCTTGCGCTGATGCCTATCACGCGCGGTCGCTGTTCGACATCTTCGAGGATCAGACCGAAGGGCCCAACCACGACCGGCGCGGTTTCGTTGAAGAGATTGTTGGCGAACAGCGTGACCTCGACCGGGCCAAACGCCGCGCCGACGCGCAGGTTGACGAGATCGCGCTTGGGCCGCGCGACGATCAGGGCCGGGTTCAGGTTGCGCAGTGTGAACTGGCCCTTGCCGGCATGCTGATAGTCGACGCGGACGATGCCGTTGACGCTGTCCGACAGCGCGGGACGCCAGTCGGCGGAGGCCGACCAGCTTTCGCGCACCGCGGCATCGACCGGATCGCCATCCGCCTTGTCGGCGGTCGCTTCGTCATACTTCAGATTGTTCCAGCCATAGGTCGCGCTGAGCGTCAGGTCGGGCGTCGGGCGCGCGTTGACTGCCAAGTCTACCCCCCAGCCCGATACATGGCCCGAGTTGTTGACGATCGTGATAACATTGCCCGGTGCGAAATTGTTCGACTGAACATCCGACCATTCGCTGCGATAGACGCTGGCGTCGAGCGACAGCTTGTTGCCGAACAACGCATGCTTGGTGCCGAGCTCATAGGTCCAGATCGAGTCGGGTTTATAAGTCGGCGGAACCGGGATGACGCCGCCGCCGGCCGAGGTCTGGTTGAAACCGCCGCTGCGGAAGCCCTTGGCGACGTTGACGTAAACCATCGAATCCGGGGTGAAATCATAGCTCAGGTTGAACCGCGGATTGACCGTGCGGTACGTCTTGTCGCCAGTGTCGAGCGACGTCACGCCGAAGTTCGTGGAGTCGATGACCCGCTGCTTGTTTTCGCTGAACCAGCGGAGGCCCGCGGTCGCGCGCAGTTCGGGCGTGATGGCGTAGCTCGCCTCGCCATAGATTGTCCACGCACGGCTGCGGCGGCGGTCGTCGCTGGCGATGATCGGGAAAGGCAGCGTGCCCGGCGCGGTCTCGGTCCCGCCGAACACATGGACTTTCAGGTCGTTGCGGGCGACGCCGATCTGCCAGTCGAACGGACCATCGCCCTGCGAGCCGAGCCGGATCTCGCCGTTCCAGACCTTGAAGTCGGTCGTCGCCAGCGTCGGAACCTCGGTGATGTAGCCCGGCGGGAAACCGAGTGCACCGATCAGCGGCACGAACAGCGCCGACAGGTCGAATTGCGTGAAGTTGCGGCGATCGATGTAGCTGCCCGAGGCGCTGAGCTCGGCAAAGCCGAGGTCGTAACCCACCTTGCCCTGGATCAGCGTGTAGCGATCGCGGAGCGGCGAGGCGACGGGCATGACCGTCTGATAGTCGATGCCGATGTCCTGGCTCGGCTGTTTCGACTTCTGGTAGAGGCCGAGCAGCGAGATCGACAGATCTTCGGTCGGCTTGACGAGCAGGCTGCCGCGCACCGTATAGATGTCGGTGCGGTTGATGTCGTTCTCGCCGGTCGCGACATTGTCGATGAAGCCGCCGGTGCGCTCATACGCCGCTGCGAGGCGCACGGCGGCGACGTCGGTCGCCAGCGGCAGGTTGATGACGCCGACCGCCTTGTAGCCCGCCTCGCCGTGGCGGGTCTGGTTATACTCGATGTTGGCCGAGCCGCTGACCGCGTCGAGCCTGGGTGCGGCGGGGATATAGCGGATCGTGCCGCCCATCGAGCCGTTGCCGTACAGCGTCGCCTGCGGTCCGCGGAGCACCTCGACGCGCTCGAGGTCGATCATGCGGACCATGAAGGAGTCGCCCGTGGTGTCGAGCGACAGCGGCGTCTCGTCATAATAGATGCCGACGGTCGTCGAGCCGATCGACGTCGAGATGCCGCGCAGCTGGACGGTCTGCTTGCCCGTGCCGACTTCGTATATCGAAAGGCCGGGGACCGAATATTGCAGATCCGTCAGCGCTGTTACGCCCCGGCCCTGAAGTTCTTCCGCGCCGACGACGCTGATCGACAGCGGGACGTCCTGCAGGCGCTGTTCGTAGCGCTGCGCGGTGACGATGATGTCGCCCGGCCGGCTGTCTGCGCTTTCGTCGGCCGCCGCGGGGGCAGCGTCCTGCGCATAGGCGGCTGCCGGAAGCACGGCGGTGCCGGCCATCAATATCACGATCCATTTGGTCATACAGAACTCCCCATCTTTATCGTTATCGGACGATCGGCCCACCCTGATTTTCCGGATTTCGATCGCAGGCTAATCTTCGACCGATCCGGGCGCTTAGCCGAACGTGCAAAAAGGTTCGGAGCGCGTCGGAATCGGCGTGTTTCATGCGTCTTCGACCGTCAGCCCGAGCTGCCGGGCAAAGAAGGCAAGACTGTCCGCCGACATGCGGATCTTCTGCGCCTTGCCGACCGCACCATGGCCGGCGTCGGCGCGGACGCGGAGCAGGATCGGCAGGTCGCCGCTCGATGCCTGCTGCACGCGCGCGGCGAACTTGCGGCCGTGCCACGGCGGGCATCGCGGATCGTTCGCGCCGCAGTCGATCAGCAGCGCCGGATAGGCGATATCGTCGCGGACATTCTGGTACGGCGACCAGCTGTGGATCGCTTCGGCCATTTCGGGATCGGCCGGATCGCCATAGTCGAGCGAGGAGACCATCGTGACGGGATCGCGAACGCGGCCCAGAACATCGGTGATCGGGACGACCGGAATGCTGGCGCGGTAGAGGTCGGGGCGTTGTACCGCGACCGCCGACGCCATGACCCCGCCGTTCGATCCGCCGGTCACGCCCAGCCGGTCGGGTGCCGTGATGCCACGCGCGATCAGATCTTCGGCGATCGCATGGACGTCGTTGAAGCTATTCTGTTTCAGCTTCATCCGCCCCTGTTCAAACCACGGCGTCCCATGCTCGCCGCCGCCGCGCAGATGCGCGAGCGCGACGATGCCGCCGGCCGCGATCCACGCCGCCCATTGGGTGCCGAGCCAGCCCGGCGCGACCGACACGTTGAAGCCGCCATAGCCGGTGACCACCGTTGGTTGCGGCTTCGACAGGTCGAGCCCGGCGCGCGCGACGACGTGATAGAGCACCCGCGCGCCGTCGGCGCTGCGGCAGTCGAGGTCGCGAACCTGAACGTCGAGTTGATGTCTCGGCTTGCTCAGTTGCGTCGCTTCGCGGGTCGCAAGGTTCGCGCTGTAGAGTGCGGGCGCCTGATCGAAGGTGGAGAAGACAAACAATATCTCGCCATCCGCGCCGCGCGCCATGGGGTCGATCATCGTCGGCAGCACCATGTTCGCGCCAAAGCTGTTCACCATGCCGCGCCCGGGCAGGGCGATTTCACCCTCGAAGCTGCCGTCCTTGCCGATCACGCGCAGACGCGAATAGGTGTCGACCCATTCGAGCAACACCGCGCGCTCGCCCGTCACCAGCACGAACGCGAGCACATTGTCCGAGGGAGGTACGATCTCCTTCCACGTATCGCGCTGCGCCGGCGTTGCGAGCGGGATCGAGACGAGCCGCCCGCGCGGCGCGCCGTCGTCGGTAATCGCGAGAAAATGGTCGCCCAATATGTCGCCGCGGAAGATGCCGGGGATCCCTTTCAGGAACGGCTGCCAGCCCGCATCGCCCTTCGTGTCGAGGATATAGTCGAGCCGCGGTGCGAGATGATCGAGAGCGAGTATGATATGCCGGCGGTCGGCGCACAGGATCGGCCGCGCGACGGGATGGTCGACGGTCACGTCTTCGGCGGTCACTGCGGCGGGATCGGCAAGGTTGACGCGATAGAGTGAAGGCTCCCCGGCCAGCGCAGCATCAAGTGCAAGGTAGATGAAACCGCTGCTGTCGGGGAGCCAGGCGAAGTTCTGGGGTTTGCGGTGCGGGACACCGCCCACCAGCACGTCGCCGCTGTCGATATCGAGTATTTGCAGATCGGGTTCTTCGCGTCCGCCTGCGGTCCACGAAAAGATCGCCTTGCAGCCATCGGGCGAGGGCAGGAACACGCCCAGGCTCAGCGGCTCGCCGGTTCGCATCGCGTTGAGGTCGACGAGACGGCGGCCGGCTTCGGTCGGGCTGTCGCCGACCTCCACCACCGCAAGATCCTGACCATCGGGGACGTAGCGTTTGAACCAGCGCCCTCCCGCGAAGGTCGGGATGGTGACGTCATCGGTTTCGCCGATCGCCGCGATCCGCTCGGCAAAGCTTTCGAATGCAGGCAAGCCCGCAAGATAGGTCTGGGCGAGTTCGTCCTGCGCGCGCTGCCATTCCGCGACAGCGGCGTCGGCATCTTCTTCGAGCCAGCGAAACGTGTCGTCATAGCGCACGGTGCCGAATTCGACGGCCTCGGGGCGCAGTTCGGTCGCGGGATAGGCGAGAGGGGCGGTGATATCGGTCATGTCATCGGCTTTCATCGAAGGTCGGATCGGCGCTCAGCTGTCGGCCGGGGCCTGCTCGCGCGCCCATTGATCGAGGCTTTGCTCGAGTACGGGAATGGGCAGGCAGCCCTGATCGAGGATCGCCTCATGGAAATCGGCGAGGTCGAATTTCGGCCCCAGCTGCGCTTCGGCCTTTGCACGTAATTCGCGGAATTTCAGGCAGCCCCAGCGATAGCAAAGCGCCTGCCCGGGCAAATCGGTCGCGTAGCGGAGGATGTCGCTCGTCACCTGCTCGGGCTTTTCGAGCGTGTTGGCGCTCATATAGGCATGCGCTTCATCAAGCGTCCAGCCGAGAGCGTTGAGCCCGGTATCGACGACGAGCCGCTGCGCGACGAAGCGCTGGTGCGACAGGAAACCGTAATAGTCATAGGGATTGTCGAACAGCCCGGCCTCTTCGCCGAGCCCCGATGCATATTCGGCCCAGCCTTCGTTGAACGCGGTCGAGATCGGCATGTTGCGGCGAATTTCGGGGAGAGCCCCATTCTCCTGCTGGCGCGAGAGATGGATATGATGGCCGGGCACGAGTTCGTGAAAGATCAGCGCCGCGGCATTCATCTGCATCCGGTCAGGGATGCCGTTGCCGCTGTAGTAATAGATACCTTCGGCGCCGACTTCGGCAGGGGTTTGATAATAGCCGAAGGTCATCCCGGCCTCGAGCGCCAGCGGCAGGCGTTTGACCGCGGCGGGCGACTGCGGCGCCTTGCGGAACATGCGGTCGAACACCGGCGCCATGCGATCGAGGTGGCGGGCATAGGTCGCCTCCAGCGCTTCGGCCGATGGCGCTTTCGCCTTTGGATCCTGCCGCAGCCGGTCGTGGAACGATGCTTCGTCGCCATTGTGACCGAATTGCTCGGTGCGCACCCGCTCCATCTCGGCGGCGAGCATGGCGACCTCTTCGAGGCCAAGCTGGTGAAGATCGGCGGGATCGAGATCGGCGCCAAGATGATAGCGCAGCCACAGACGATAGGCGTCGGCGCCGCCGGGCTGATGCATCATGCCGGCGGCTTCGGGCGCCGCGGCTTCGTAATCCGGCCCGATCGTATCAAGCAGTCGGGCGAAGGCGGGCTTCAACTCGTCCTCGACGATTTTGGTGACCGCCGCCCGCACGTCGTCGCTCGCGGGCCGGTCGTCAGCGAGCAAAACCGCCGCCACCGCAATCGACGCATTGCCTTCGAGCGTCTTGCGCGCGTTCGGCAACGCGGGCTTGGGTAGCCGCCAGCCGCGTTCTGCCTGCGCCAGCACCCGCTCGCGCATCGCGTCGACCGCGTCGGCGAGTCGCGTTGCCAGCTTCAGATAGCGTGCCGCCTCTGCGGGGTCGGTCAGGTCGATCGAGGCGAGCAGCATACGCGGGACCAGCGAAAGCCAGATGCCCGAATAGGGTGCGATGCCGAAGCCGGTCCACCAGCGCTGAGGCTCGTCGATTTCGATGCTGAGCAAGTGCCGCACAAATCCGGCCGTCAGCCGGTCGGTGCGGTCGAGGCTGGCAAGGTCGATGCGATCGAGCCGGTCGCGGCGCTCCTTGGCGGCAGCGGCCGTCGCCTCGGCTTCTGCAAGGTCGCCTCTGCCGAACGTCGCGACTTTCCGGCCCACGGCGCTCGCCGTGTAGGGATCGCGCTCCAGAACCGCCTCCCATACTTCGTCGACCAGCGCATCCAGCGCCTGCTTCGCGGAATCGATCGTCATAACCAGCCATCTCCCGGTGGATTTGTTGCAGCTTAACTGCCGACTCGACCGACGGCTTAGCTTAACGTACAAAACTGTTTGGAATGCGTCGAAATCGATGCGAGCGGAGAGATAGCGCGATGGAATCCTTGCGGACTCGTAGCAGTTTATCGACGCAATTGGCGCCGCCGTCACCCGTCCGCGTGGCGAGTCGCGGGCGCAAGCTTGCGTGTGGCGAGGCGCCCGCGAGCCCCTCTGAATTCCGCCGCTTCGCGATAGATGGCGACATTCCCGCGCTGGCGCTCGATTATAAGGAGTCGGCCTGGGGCTTGCCCGAATATGAGGAGCTTCCGCCCGAGATCGACATCATCGAGCCGATGGGCGATCCGTGTCACTATCGATTTTATACATCGAAGGATTTCGGGAGCGGCCATGTCGAATGTTGCGCGCTGGCCGATGGTTTTCTCGTCCATTTCAACGATATTTCGCACGATCAGCCCAACGCCATGTCGGTGGCGGCGCCCGACATGCTGCGCGTCCGGATCGCGAGCGACGGTGACGGCGAATATGTGACCGCGCGGGGCGACCGGATCGACCTGAAGGGGGCGGGGTCAGCGATCGTCATCGAGCCGGCGGGCATGCCCCCGGCGAAGGCCGTGTTCATTGGTCACAGCCGGACGGTGACCGTCTATATTCACCGCAGCCGGTTGCAGGACCTATACGCCGACCGCGTCCACGAACTGTCGGGCGCGCTGCAAGCCTTCATCGCTGGGAGCCTCCGCCACACCGTCGCACAGCGCCTGCCGCTGAGCGCGTCGTTGCTGCGCTGTCTCGAGGATCTGCACGGCTGCGACCTCGACGGGCACAGCCGGCGGCTCTTCATCCGGTCAAAGGCGATCGAGATCCTCTGCCACGCCTTCAAGGCGATGGGGCAGGATGACGAACCCGCCATGCTCGATGCCTCGGCGCAGATGACCCGCGGCGTGATCAAGGCGCAGCAGCGTCTGATGGAGGATTTCGTTGCGCCGCCGTCGCTCGACGACCTTGCGCGTGAAGTCGGGCTAAGCCGCAGCGGCCTGTGCGCCGGGTTTCGCCAGATCGTCGGGCAGACCGTGTTCGATTATATCGGCGACCTTCGGATGCGGCAGGCGCTTTCGATGCTGAACGAACGCGAGGCGTCGATCACGCAGATCGCCTATGCGGTGGGCTACAGCCACCCGTCGAGCTTCTCGCTCGCGGTCCAGCGCCGCTTCGGAACCTCGCCGAGCGAGTTACGCCGGCGCGGATTGCCGGACGCTTAGCTTTCGCGGTCGAAATAGCTGGCGACCCGGCGAAAGATGCGGCGTCGCGCGTCGGGGTGCGAATAGGCCAAGTGGCCATAGGCAAAATAGTGGAAACGCGCATCGGGATTGCGCTCGGCCAGCACGAGCGCGAAAGGCGCCTGCGCGTCATAGGCGCCGCAATAGAAATCGAGCCGCGTCGGGATCGCATAATGGTCGAAGCCCCAGTCGGCCGCGGCCCATTTGAGTTCGGCCAGCAATCCCTCTTTTCCGGCCGCCTGCTCCATGACGCGCCATTGGTATTCGCCGACGTCGGCTTCGATCCCCGGCGGCGGGCCGGTCAGGTCGAGACGGCTGAAGCCCTCGCTCGGCGGGGCTTCGGCCCGCTGTTTGCGCAGCCTGCTCGCCGAACCAGCCGCGGCCTTGACGAGAAGCGACGGCCAATATTTCATCAGGCGATAGGCGATGCCGACCGAACCGGGCGAAACGCTGCGCGCCAGCGGGTCGAACCACGGAACGGTCGGGTTGATCGGCACGGCGCCGACGACGCGCGGCGCCATCGTTGCCGCCACAGCCATCGTGATCAGTCCCCCGTTGGACTCGCCCAAACAGGCGAAGTTGTCGATCTCCAAATGGCCGAGCAGTTCGGCAAGATCGTCTGAGTAGGCAGCAACCGGCCGGCCGGGGCAAAGGGTCGAACCGCCCGCGCCCGGCCGGTTCGTCGCGATCAGCCGGACGTTATTCCGAACCGCCTCGCGGTGGAAAAGTCCCGCCTCCAGACTGGTGCTGCCGCCGCCGTGAAAATAGAGGGCGGGCCTCCCGCCCGGCACGCCGAATTCCTGCCACGTCAATTGCCGGCCATCCGCCAGGCGGACGGACTGCATCGGCGGATCGATCAGGTCTATTCTTTCCATTGCACACCTTTTTTGGCGGGAGCGACGAGCCTGTCCATCCATTATGCGTCCTGTTTCCCCGTCGCTTAGGATCGCGTGCAAAAAATTTCGGCAATCGTCGTAAATAGCCGAGATGGCGTCGTCAGGAACGCTATTCGTCCGATGCGGCGGATGCTTGGCGACACGGTGCCGTTCCGGAACAGTGTAGCCATTCTGAAACAATGGACAGATAGCGGGCCGCTACAGCTTGCCGGCAACTTTCATCGCCCGGTCTCCGATCGCCCCCTTGTGCCGGGCGCGATGTGGCCGCGTGAACCAGGGCTCAGAGGCTGCCATCCGTAATCGCGCACCGTCGCACAATCAGCCCGCATCGTCCTGATGCCGGGGAGGGGGAAGTTCATGCGTCCGAAATCGAGAGCTATCATTCGTTTAACCGCAATGCTTTTGGGAGGAAGCGGCGCCATCATATCGATGGCCTCGGCCGCGCCGGCATTCGCCCAAGCCGGAGATGGGTCGCTTTCGGGGGTCATCTCGCAGACCGATAATGGCGCAATGCTCGGCGGTGCCACGGTGCGCATTGCCGAAACCGGCCAGACCGCGACGACGGATTCGCAAGGCGCGTACCGCTTCGGAAATCTGCTTGCGGGCACCTATACGGTGATCGTCGACTATCTGGGCTTTCCTCAGCAAAGCGCAAGCGTGACTGTCGGCGGTGAGGCGACGCGTCATGACGTGACGCTGGGTGAAACCGGCACCGCGATCGTGGTGACTGGCCAGCGCGCCGCGCAGGCCAAGGCATTGAGCGAACAGCGCTCGGCCGACAACACGCGCAACGTCGTGTCAGCCGATCAAGCTGGCCGCTTTCCGGACTTCAACGCCGCCGAAGCCCTGCGCCGCGTTCCGGGAGTGTCGGTGCAGCGCGAAGTCGACGCGGGCGAGGGGCGCTACATCTCGATCCGCGGCCTCGACAGCGGGCTCAACAATACACAGCTCAACGGCATGAACGCCGCGCAGCCCGAAAAGGAAAACCGCCGCGTCCCGCTCGACATGATCCAGACAAGTGCGCTCTCGTCGATCACAGTCCACAAGACGCTGCTTCCCGATCAGGAAGCAGACGGGATCGGCGGCGCGGTGGTGCTCGAGACCGCGACCGCCTTCGACTATCGCAAGCCCGTCATCGACTTCACTGTCAGTGGATTCTACCACGATCTGTCGGGCAAGGTGCAGCCGATGGTGCAGGGAACGCTTGCCACCAAATTCGGCAGCGACGACCGGTTCGGGATTCTCGTCTCCGGCGGCTGGTCGAAGCGAAAGACCCGTGGTTTCGTCTTTTATCAGGACGAGGATTATCTCGCCTTGTCGGAGGATGATCCGGCGGGCGGCGTGACGCCGCTGCAATATCATCTCACCCGCTATGACAACGACCGCGAGAATATTTCGGCGAATCTCGCGCTCAACTGGGCAGTCAGCGATGCCACCCAGCTTGTGTTCAAGGCGAGCTTCAACCGGCTCTACGATAAGGAACTTAGCAACGCGCTCTATTTCGAGGGCGGCACCGACGAATATGACGACGACGGGCAACTGATCCTGACAGAGCCCGGCAGCGTCAACATCTTCAACCAGTATGAAGAGACCGAGCTGACACAGAACAGCTATGTGCTGAACGGTAAGACGCGAACCGGTGGCTTCACGCTGGAATATGGGGCGGGCTATTCGACGGCGAAGCGCGAGGAGCCGTTCGATAATGAGGTCGCCTTCACGAAGGAACTCGACAGCAATCTGTTCGGCTATGATTTCTCGGGCCGTTTCCCGCAGCCTAATCTGAGCGCGGCCGATGTCGCCGCGATCGCCGATCCTGACGGCTATGTTCTCGGCTATAATGACATCGACATCGATGATTCAAAGAATGAACGCTATTCGGCGCATATCGATGTCACCTATGAGCCCGCGGGATCGTGGCTGCAGATGGTGAAGTTCGGGCTGAAGGCCGAGCGGTCGCGTCGCACTTTGTTCGAGGCGAATGTGATGGAGCTGACCGGCCCGCTGACGATGGAAGAGTTCGGGGTTGGCAAGCCGGTCGACACCGGCGTCGTCGGCGCCCCTTATGCACCCTTCCTCTCGCTCGATCTCGCCAACCTCAAGGACTGGCGCAATTATTCACAGCGGCTGATTTCGGCAAACCCCGCCGATTATGTAAACGAATATATCGAAGACGGCGCCGTTCCGCTCGATGGCGACAGCTATACCAGCGACGAGGACACCTATGCCGCCTATGTCATGGCCAAGGGTGTATGGGGGAATGTCGAACTGATCGGCGGCGCGCGGGTCGATCATACGCGCGTATCCTCGGACAATTATGAAGTGATCGCGCTGGAGGGCGCCGATCCGGTGTTCAACAAGATCAAGGGCAAGGCGAAATACACCAGCTTCCTGCCGCGGTTTCAGCTCAACTATCGTCCTTCGGACAATTTCGTCGTGCGCGGCGCTTTCTATACGTCGATCGCACGTCCCGAACCGCTCTATATCTCGGGAGCGACCGAGATTGAGGAGGAGGATGGCGAGGTCGACGTGACCATCGGCAACCCGGGGCTCAAGCCAGCCTACGCTTATAATTTCGACCTCAGCGTCGAACGCTATTTCGGATCGATCGGTCTGATCTCGGGCGGCGTCTTCTACAAGAAGATCAACAAATTCATCTTCAGCGGCATCGCGCCCGAAACCGAAGGCGACAAGGAACGCTTTGAAAACGACCCGCGTCTCGTTGGCAAGGTGATCGACGATGTGACGACCTATGCCAACGGCAAAAGCGCCGAGATCTACGGGCTGGAACTCAACCTCGTGCGCCAGTTCAGCGAGTTGCCGGGCGCGCTCGCCGGGCTCGGCATCTATGCCAATGCGACTTTCCAGCGCAGCAAGGCGGATGCGGGGATCGAAGGGCTGGAGAAAGGCGATTTCTTCAATGCGCCCGAAAAGATCGTCACGACGGCGCTGACCTATCAGAAATATGGCGTCGAAGGCACGCTCGCCTATAGCTGGCGCGACCGTCAGGCGGCGCGTTTCTCAAGTTATAATATCCGCATCGTCGAACAGGGGCAGGGATCGCTCGACGGCCAGCTTCGCTATGCGATCACGCCGCGATTCAAATTGTTCGTCAACGCGGTCGATATCCTCAACAATGGCAAGGATCCGATCCTCGACGAACGCTATGGTCAGGGCAGCCGCTATCTCGAAGGCGCGACCTACACCGGTCGCACGCTGACGTTCGGTATCAATGCCTCCTTCTGATCCGTCCGAAGATCGGGGTTATCCCGCCTTTGTCCGAAACGACAAGGGCGGGACGCGCCCCTGTCGCCCGCGTTGCGCGATGCCCCCGATCGCGTCGCTGATCGGACGACGGCAAATGCTTGCGGGCACGGCGGGCCTCGCCTTGCTCCCGGCGTTCGGCGAAGAGGGATGGGCGCGTACCGGTCAGGCGGCGGCGCCGTTCGACTTCGCGGAGGTTCAACTGACACCGCTTCCGCACGATGTTCTGGCGGACGGCTATCAGCGGCAAATCCTCCTTCGCTGGGGCGACCCGTTGTTCGCCGACGCGCCCGGGTTTGATTTTCGCGCACAGAGCGCCGAAACCGCGCGACGGCAGTTTGGTTATAACAATGACTTCACCGCCTTCATTCCGATGACGCCCGGCGCATCGGATCGCGGGCTGCTCGCGGTCAATCACGAATATCCGATCCCGCAACTGATGTTTCCCGGCCTCGACGCCGCGGGCGCCGCCGACAACGTCACCTGCGAACAGGTCGATATCATGATGGCATCCTGCGGACTGTCGATAGTCGAGGTCCGACGCCGCGGCGATCTTTGGGAAGTCGATCGTGCCAGCCACTTCAACCGCCGGATCACCGCCGATACCCGCATTCGTATCTCGGGCCCGGTTGCGGGCCACCCCAAGCTGCGAACTGCGGCGGACCCGACGGGCAAATGGGTGCTGGGCACCCATGACAATTGCAATGGCGGCGTCACCCCGTGGGGCACCATCCTGACCTGCGAAGAGGGATCGTCCGATTTCTTCGCGGGCGATATCGACGCGCATCCCGATCATGATCATCTGCGCCGCAATCATTATGAAAGCGTATCGCGCAGCCGCTATGGGTGGGAGCGCTTCCATGAGCGTTTCGATCTCGGCCACGCCCCCAACGAACCCAACCGGTTCGAATGGGTTGTGGAGATCGATCCTTTTACGCCCGACGCCCCGCCGGTAAAACGGACCGCACTTGGGCGCTTTGCGCACGAGGGCGCGCATTGCGCGCTCGCCGCAGACGGCCGCGTCGTCGTCTATCTCGGCGACGATTGGGAATTTGAATATTGTTATCGGTTCGTGAGCGCGCGCGCGTTCGATCCGGACAATCGCGCCGCGAACCGCGACCTGCTCGACGAGGGTATATTGTCGGCCGCGCGCTTCGATGCTGACGGGAGCGTGCAGTGGTTGCCGCTGGTTTGGGGCGAAGGCCCGCTCACGACCGTGAACGGTTTCGACAGTCAGGCCGACGTCTTGCTTCATACGCGCCGGGCTGCCGACCTGCTCGGCGCCACGCCGATGGACTCACCAGAAGGCTACGCGCCCGATCCGGTGAGCGGGCATGTTTTCATCGCGTTGACGGGGAATGATGCCCGCACAAGTGAGCAGGCCAATGCGGCGAACCCGCGTGCCAACAACGCGCATGGCCATATGCTCGAGATGATGCCCCCGTCGCTGCGCGGGAAACCCGATCACGGGGCCGATCGTTTCGACTGGCGCATCTTCCTGCTGTGCGGCGACCCTGCCCACGCGACCGACGGTGCAAGCTTCCCGCCTGCGACCAGCCGTGAGGGCTGGTTTGTCGAACCCGACAATATCGGCTTCGACCCCACAGGCCGCCTTTGGGTCTGCAGCGATGGCCCGGGGATCCGCGGGCATGATGGCTTATGGGTCATGCATGTCAGCGGCCCGGAAGCGGGGCGGCCTCATCTTTTCTATTCGGCACCGGCGCAGGCTGAATGCTGCAGCCCTGCCTTCACGCCTGACGGTCGCAATCTCTTCCTGTCGATTCAGCATCCGGCGGAGCGCGCCGCAAATTTGGACAAAGTCTCGACGCGTTGGCCCGATTTTGCAGCAGATTGTCCGCCCCGCTCGGCGTTGATTGTTATACGACAAGGGGAGGGCGGTCGCGTTGGTGGTTAATCAATCGTTTGAGTTCCGATCGGTAACCGGAATGTCGCTATCCGCATATCTACTCGCAAAGCCGACCGGCTGTAACCGGCCATCCGCGGTCATCGTCGGCCCCGTATTCGCTGACCAAGAATGACCAGTTTCAGCGAAACCGATCATCCCCATGCACGGCGATCGGCGGCTCTTTCATTTCTTTTTGGGGGGCTTGCTAGATTTGCTGGGTTTGAGGGACGGTGTGTTACCTGGTGTGGTTTTGTTGTCACGGCGACGCTGATCGGGTTTCCCTGTTGATTTTGCTATCGGCTTGGGTCCTGGCTTAAGTGCCATGGGCGCTCTCCTTTTCTTGTTTAAAACCAATCCTGCGCGCAACTTTTGCCTATGCTTTAGCGCGGGGAGGTATTACGTAATAATCCGCACGATTTAAGAATGAAGTCAAGGCTGATGCCTTTCCCAGCCGGCTAGCAACCATAGCAGCCGGTGAGAAAGGATTACAGGTGGACATCGGACGATCGTCCCATGCGCTTCAATTAGCGCGCGCAAATCTCGTTAGAGGAAGCCAGAGCATAATTGCGAAAGTCCGCTTTTGCAGACTTCTGAGTGAAACCGGTCAGTCCGCAATCGGTCGCTTGCTGTCATTCCGGCCGGTGAAACTCGATCAAATCCCATTTGTTGCCATAGAGGTCGAGGAACACCGCGACCGTACCATAATCCGCCTCCAGCGGCTCGCGCTCGATCCGCACGCCCTTGTCGAGCAGGCGCTGATAGTCGCGGGCGAAGTTGTCGGTCTGCAGGAACAGGAAGACGCGCCCGCCCGACTGGTTGCCGATGAATTCCGCTTGTTCGGAATTCGCGGCGCGCGCCAGCAAGATCGTCGCCCCGCCCGGCGGATTTCCCTTCGGCGCGACGAGCACCCAGCGCTTGTCCTGCGCCGGCTGATATTCGTCGGCGACGAGCGTGAAGCCCAAGGTGCCGACATAGAAGTCGATCGCCTCATCATAATCGCGCACCACCAACGCGATATGCGCTAGCGATTGCCGCGTCATTCGCGCAGCCCCCGGAGCGCCGCGCCCGCCGCGAACGGCCCGATCACGGTCAGCAGCAAGCTCGTCGCTGCCAGCAGCTTGATCGCCCCGCGTCCCGAAGGGTCGAGCATCCCTGCGCCAAAGATCAGCATCGGCACTGCGAGTGGCAGGACGAGCAGCCCGCCGATCGCGCTTCCGCCCTTATGGTTCGCGGTCAGCGACGCGCTCAGCACCGCGAGCGAGGCGAGCGCCGGGACGGCAATCGCTATCCCCGTCGCGAGCAGTTCGACGCGCTCCGCATCCTGCGCGAGCAGCGCCGACGCTGGAAACAGCGCGATCATCAGCGGCAGCCCGAAGCCGATCGCATGCGCGGCGATCTTGACCGCCGCGATGACCTCGTCGGCAAAACCGCGCACCGCAAGTTGATCGAGCACCCCCGCTTCGCGGTCGGGCCGCACTAGCCGGTCGATCGGCAGCAGCGCCGCGAGCAAGGCCGCGACCCACACCATTCCGCCGCCGGCGCGCCGCAGCAGCGGCGCGTCTGGCCCGACCGCAAAGGGGAAGGCGGTCGCGACAAGCAGAAAGAAGAGGACCGGCAACCACAGCGCGCCGCTGCCCCACGCGCGGCGCAGGTCGCGCCAGAAGAGGGCGATCAGCGCGGTCAAGCGAGCGTCCCCGCTACCGTCATTGCGAGGAGCCGAAGGCCACGTGGCAGTCCAGAGTCGCGTAAACCGCTCTGGATTGCTTCGCTTCGCTCGCAATGACGAAGGGGAAGGGGCGTCATGCCAGCGCGCCCATGTCGAGTTCGGCCAGATCCGGAATACCGAGCGCGAAATGCGACGCGAGCATCAATGCCCCGCCATTCGACCGATGCTTCGCAATCGCCGTCACCAGCCGCGCCAGCGCCGCATCGTCCATGCCGTTGGCTGGCTCGTCGAGCAGCCAGATCGGTGCTCCGCTGGCGATTACCCGTACCATCGCGGCGCGCTTGCGCTGGCCGGTCGAGAGCATCGCCACGGGAACCTCGGCAAGCGGCGCAAGCGCCATCTCGTCCATTGCGCGATCGACCGCATGTCCGTCGACGGTATCGACGCGCGCCCAGAAATCGAGTGCGCGGCGCAGCGGCAGTTCGGCGTCGAGCGCGGCCGCCTCGTCGATCAGCGCAACACGCTCGCGGCGCTCGACGGTTCCCGCTGCGGGACGCAGCAGCCCCGCGGCCAGCCGGATCAGGCTCGACTTGCCCGCACCATTGGGGCCGCGCAGCCACAGCGCCTCGCCGCGGTTCAGCGTCAGCGACAGATTTTCGAAGAGCAGCCGGTCGCCGCGAATGCACGCTACCCGGTCGAGCAGCAACAACGCCGTCACGCCATATCCTCGAGCGCGTGCATGTCATCGTCCGAAAAACCGAAATGATGCCCGATCTCGTGGATCAACACATGACGCACCAGCGTGTCGAGCCGCTCGCCGGTCTCGATCCACTCGACGAGGATCGGGATGCGATAGAGGGTGACGCGGTCGGGCATGCCGCCGCTCTGGTCGATGCTCCGCTCGGTCAGCGGGCGGCCTTCATATAAGCCCGTGAGATCATAAGGATGTTCGATATCGAGCGAAGTGAGCGTTTCGTCGTCGGCAAATTCCTCGATCGAAATCACCACACCCTCGATATGGGGCGCAAAGACCGCAGGCATGGTTTCGAGCGCAGCCTCGGCCATCGCGAACAGCGCATCGGCGTCGGGCGCGCCTCCGGTCCAGCCGGCGGGCAATCGGGTGAGGGCAGGCTTGTCGGTCATGGCACCCTTCCTTATGGCGGGCGCACGACATTGGCTAGCGGGAGATAAATCATGGTCCAGAAACTAAACGAAGACGCCCGCACCGCGCTGCTCGCCCGTTTCCCGGAATGGACGCACGAACCGAAACGCGACGCGATCACACGTCAGTTCAAGTTCGACGATTTCGCGCAGGCTTTCGGCTTCATGGCGAGCGTCGCGATCCTCGCCGAAAAGATGGACCATCATCCCGAATGGTCGAACGTCTATAATCGCGTCGACATCCTGCTGACGACCCACGACGCCGACGGATTGTCGGAACGCGACGCGAAGCTGGCGGAAGCGATCGAGGCGCTGCTCTAATCCATCGTCATTCCCGCCTTCGCGGGAATGACGATGTTGGGCTGGGGTTGCGCTGCGTTTCCGGCTGTTTACAAGCACCCCAAAGCACAAAGGGGAGCCCACCGCATGACCGATAGCCTGTTTCGCCGCAAACCGATCGTTCCCGAACGACGCGAGGGCGAACAGGCGCTGGCGCGGACGCTCAGCTGGCCGCACCTCATCGCGCTCGGCGTCGGCGCGATCGTCGGCACGGGTATCCTGACCTTGATCGGCGTCGGCGCCGACAAGGCGGGTCCGGCGGTGATCCTTTCCTTTGGCATCGCCGGGCTGATCTGCGCGTGCGCGGCGCTCGCTTACGCCGAAATGGCCACGATGATCCCGGCTTCGGGCAGCGCCTATACCTATAGCTATGTCGTCATCGGTGAACTGCTCGCGTGGATCGTCGGGTGGAGCCTGATCCTCGAATATTCTTTGGTGGTCAGCGCGGTCGCGGTCGGCTGGTCGGGCTATGCGGCGCCGTTGCTCGAAGCATGGGCGGGCGTGCCGATGGCGCTGATGCAGGGGCCGGAGCTCGGCGGCATCGTCAACCTGCCGGCCATCGCGATCATCGCGGTCGTCGCCGGCCTGCTGCTCGTCGGCACACGCGAGAGCGCGACGCTCAACGCGATCCTCGTGCTCGTGAAAATCGTCGCGCTGGTCGTGTTCGTCGCGGTCGCGCTGCCCGCGTTCAACGCCGCCAATCTCGAGCCGTTCAGCCCCTATGGCTTTGCGAAGCATCTCGGTCCCGATGGCGTCGAGCGCGGCGTGATGGCGGCCGCTGCGATCATCTTTTTTGCTTTTTATGGGTTCGACGCGATCGCTACCGCGGCCGAGGAAGCCAAGAACCCTGACCGCGACCTCAAGATCGGCATCGTCGGATCGATGTTCGCCTGCGTGATCATCTATATCGGGGTTGCTGTCGCCGCGGTCGGCGCGATTGCCTACACGCGCTTCGCCAACAGCCCCGAGCCGCTCGCGCTGATCCTGCGCGAGCTCGGCAGCCCGCTCGCGGCACAATATCTTGCCGTGTCGGCGATCATCGCGCTGCCGACCGTGATCCTCGCCTTCTTCTATGGGCAGAGCCGCATCTTCTTCACCATGGCGCGCGACGGGTTGCTGCCCGCGAGCCTCGCCAAGCTGTCGTCGCGCGGGACGCCGGTGCGGATCACCATTTTTACCGCGCTCGTCGTCGCGGTGCTTGCGGGCTTCATTCCCTTGGGTGAGCTCGCTGCGCTCGCCAACGCGGGTACGCTGGCGGCGTTCACCGCGGTGTCGATCTGCATGCTGATCATGCGCCGCCGCGCGCCCGATGCCCCGCGCACCTTCCGTACGCCGCTGCCGTGGGTGGTCGGCGGCATTGCGGTGCTTGGCTGTATCTATCTGTTCTTCAGCCTGCCGGCGCAGACGCAGCTCTGGTTCCTCGTCTGGAATATCGGCGGGCTCGCGGTCTATTTCCTTTACGCCCGCCGGCACGCCATTATCGGTTGAAACAGAAAAGGCCCCGCTCCGACCGGGGAGGCGGAGCGGGGCCGAGTTTCGCCGCGCTCTGTTCAGCTGTCGGCTTCGTAGGCCAGCAAATCGCCGGGCTGGCAATCGAGTTCGGTGCAGATGGCCTCGAGCGTCGAAAAGCGCATCGCCTTGGCCTTGCCGGTCTTCAGGATCGACAGATTGGCCAGCGTGATGCCGATGCGGTCGGACAGGTCGGTCAGCGTCATCCGCTTCGCGTGGAGCAGGTCATCCAGTTTCACGACGATCGCCATCACACGGTCCCTTCCAGCTCGTCGCGCATTGCAGCCCCCTGTTCGAACACCGCCGCGAGGACGAAGGCGAGCAGGATAGCCAGGAGATTGCCGAGCGAAATGCCGCCCATATCGCCGAAATCGCTGCCCGCCTTGGCGATGCAGCCGGCGGTCCACTGGAGCGGGATGGCGAGCAATTGCGTGGCGACCAGCGCCCAGCCGACGCGGCGCAGCCGCGCCGCGTTTGCGGCGATGAACGGGTCGCTCGCGGCGGTGGCGACGAGCGCCTGAAACTGGCGGATCATATAGGCTCCGGCGCCGAGGATCGCGATGAGCAGCAGCATCAGCATGCTGACCGGGAACCGCAGCGCCGCGACGTCGAACAATTCGGGGTTGTCCCGAAACGCGGCGGCGACATCGGGCCAGGCAACGAGCAGCGCGACTTCGACGCCGATCACTAACAATGCCGAGGCGACGATCAGCCCCAGGATCAGCCAGAGCAGTCCGCGCGTTGCGCCGAGCAAGGTATTGGTGGGCATAGGCATATCGTTCTCCGATAGGTTGCTTATCGAAGAGCGATATATTTCGAGTCGGTGTTATCGTCAATCGATAATATCGAAAAACGATATTTTGCCCAACTCGTCACCCTCGAACGAGACACGTGGCTCGTTCGACCTGATCCGGGGCCTGCCTGATCTGGAAGGAAAAGGCGGGTCCCGGGTCAAGCCCGGGATGACTAAGGAGGGCTCAAACCGGCTGCCAGTCGAACGTCAACGGCGCCTCGCGAAAGGCGAAGCGGTCGAGGTGGCGCGCCACCACACCCTTCATTGCCTCGACATGTTCGTCGCCGCTGGCGTCGATCCGGACCGACAGCGCGTCGGGGCCCGCATCGAAGGTCACGAGCGCGTCGCCCGCCCAAGTGGCGCCGCGCGCGTCCTTCGGGAAGGTCACGGTGCCATGCTCGGGGGTGAACTCGACAGCGAGGTTATGCTGCCAGTGCTTGCAGAGCTGCTGGAGATATTTGCTCGCGTGCGCGGTGGGGGTGTTTGCGATCGCGCCGACCATCACAGCCGCTCGATCTTCTGCGCCGCCTCGTCGATCAGCGCGACGATGTCGTGCAGTGCAGCATTGTCGAGGTCGCGGTCGCTCAGCCGGTTCATCAGCACCTGGCGCAGATTGCCCATCGCGCGGCGGACCGAGGCCGAGTCCGTGCGCTGCGTTTCCTCGCCGACCGCGGTCAGGCGGGCGAGCGCGGCTTCGACGATCTCGCTATTGGCGTCGAGTTCGGTGCGTCCGGCGTCGGTGATCGCGAACAGTTTCTTTGCGCCGTCGCTCTGCTGCGCTTCGATCAGCCCCATGTCGTCGAGCATCGTCAGCGTCGGATAGATGACGCCGGGGCTCGGCGCATAAGTGCCGCCGGTCAGTTCCTCGATCTGGCGGATCAGGTCATAGCCGTGGCGCGGCTCGTCGGCGATCAGCTTGAGCAGTACCAGCCGCAATTCGCCGCCGTCGAACATCCGGCGGCGCTCGCCGCGTTCACCCCGGCCGCCGCCACCGCGCCGGCCACCGCCAAAACCGTGCCCGAACCCGTGCCCAAAGCCACGTCCGCCGCGGTGCATCGCATGCCGCCCGCCGCAACCACGGCCTTCCATTTTCGTATAAAATATCATTTTTCGTTCCTTAGAGTGATTCTAGATGCGTCTAAGATATATCTTAAAATAAGGTGCGCAAGGGGCTTCAGGAAAAATTCTCGACGGAAATGCGGAGCGATCAGCGTTGGCGTGCGAAGCGCAGGTGAATCAGCGGATAGGCCCGCCCTTGGCCATCGCGCTCCGACCGGCCGGTGGGTACGAAACCCAGGCGCTCATAAAAGCCGACGGCTTGTCCATTTTGCTCGTTCACTTCGGTTGTCAGCGTCGGATGGCCTTCCAACGCATGCGCAACCAGCGCACGCCCGACGCCGACGCCGCGATGCGCCGGATCGATGAACAACGCCTCCATGCTCGATCCGTCGAGCAGCATGAAGCCGACGGGCCGGTCATCGGCATCGACCGCGAGCCAGAGCGGGGCTGCGGGCAGGAAGGATTGGACTTCGGCCTCGATGGCGGCGCGATCTTCGGCCGTCAGAAAGTCGTGCGTTGCGTCGACGGCGTCGCGCCAGATCTGGACGGCGCGCGCTCCGTCGGTCGGGGTGGATTGTCGGATGCGTATCATGGCAGAAGCTTTAGGCGATCGCGCCGGGGCAAGCCAAGCCGGAAGACAACGCAAATCCGGCCATCGCCCTTGACTCTGTGCTCATCGACGCTATTAGCGCCCCCGTGTTGCCGCGGGTTCGCCCGTGACAATTCCGTCCGAGACAGTTGGTGAAGGGGATTTGCCCTTCTTAATTTCCAGCCGAGACGGGGAACAGTCTTTTTCGGTCGCCCGCCTGTATTCAGGCGACGCGTCTTGACCGACCCCA
>Ga0247823_10000124_pt1 | contig 62540 bp, 46 predicted proteins | sample 13C_PalmiticAcid_2_FD_192426 | JGI IMG/M metagenome (GOLD analysis project Ga0247823, IMG submission 192426) | Soil microbial communities from agricultural site in Penn Yan, New York, United States - 13C_PalmiticAcid_Day30 | ecosystem: Environmental > Terrestrial > Soil > Agricultural land... | reverse complement strand
GTACTACGGCGAGATCCTGCGGGCGCAGGTCCGGACGCGGGTTCGCGCCCGCGGCGTCGGTCGGCGCGAGCATCCACTGGCCGGAGCTGAGCAGCGACGGCCTGGTGCAGGTGCTGACCTCGCAGCCCTTGGCCGCGATCCAGCGCGCGCCGGGGGCGACACCGATCTGGTTGGCGCCCTCCGAGCCGACCATGGTGCCCATCGTGTGGCTGCCGTGGCCGTTGTTGTCGCAGGGGGCCGCGGTCGGGCAGACCCGCGCCGGGTCGAACCAGTTGTAGGCGTGGCTGACGCCCGCAGCGGTGTTGCCGCGGTACTTGGCCGCGAGCGCCGGGTGGTCCCACTGCACACCGGAGTCGATGTTGCCGACCACGATGCCCTCGCCCCGGGCACCGTAGGTGGACCACACGTCGTCGGCGTTGATCGCCGCGATACCCCACTCGACCGCGTCGACCCGCGGGACGTCCGCGGTGGTGTCCACGTTCGGCAGTTCGTAGATCCGGTCCGCCAGGATCGAGCTGACCTCGGCCTTGCCCGCCAGCCGCTCGGCGAGCGCGGCGGAGCCACCGCGCACCAGGACGGTGTTGGCGGCGTAGTACGAGGTGTGGTCGACGCCCGCGGCGTCGAGCTCGGCCAGCACGCCCGCCTGGCTGCGGTCGGCGGTGACGCGCAGCGCGTCGACGACGGCCGCGCCGCGCTGTCCCCAGTCGGTGATCCGCTCGGCGGCGGACAGGTCAGCCCGTTCGCTGAGCGTCACCCAGAAGTCGGTGCTGTCCTTGGTCTCCAGCGCTTCGCTGACCGCGCTCTCGATCTTGGTGCTCGACGCGGGCGCCGCGGAGACCGGGGTGGTGAGCGTCGCGACGCCGGTGAAGACGGTTGTCGCTGTGATCACGAGTGACAACCATGCCTTTGGACGCGGTTGTCTGTCGGACTGCCGTAACACGGAGAACTCCCGTTCCGCGCGGCGAGCAGGTGGTGGCCGCGCGTCACCACGAGTAGCCGGTTTGTGACTGCTCGTTCACGGAACGTTGCCGGAACATCGGATCACTCGGAAGGTCTCGACACGGGCGGATCTGGTCAACGAGAGGGCGCACCCGTTTGGCAGGCGTCCGAAACGGGCATTCTGTGTAGCTTTTGGCCAACGGTTGAACAAACCACTGGGGGTGGCGATGGGCTCCTCGAACGTGCTCGGCGGACTGGACGGTCCCGTGGTGATCTGCGTCGGGGTTCCGACCGCCAGCCTGGTCGCGGTGATCGAGGCGGCCGAGGTCCCGGTCGTATTCCTGCCGGACGCCGCCACCCTCCTGGCCGGGCTCGACCCGGCACGGCGGGAGTCCCACCGGGTGGCGGAGTGCGGCAAGCTGCGCCTCGACGCCGACCTGCGTGAGGCGTCCTGGTTCGGCAGGGGGATACCCCTCCCCGCCCGCGAGTTCGACCTGCTTTTCGCGCTGACATCCGACCAGGGCCGGATCTGGACGTTCGCCGATCTGACGGTCCAGGTGTGGGGCAGGCCCTATGTCGGCGACGCGCAGGCCGTGACGTCCGCGGTGAAGCGCCTGCGCCGGTTGCTGCGCCAGAACGCGCCCGGCGTGCGGCTGGAGTCGGTGCGCGGGATCGGCTACCGGCTGGTCGTCGGCGATCCGGTGCCGAACCAGGCCGACTGGCCGTGGAGCGTACCTCCCGGCGGGTGAGCGGTTCGACACGCCCACACAACATATGGGTCCGAACGCCCCAGTGACCCCCATGTATGGTGATCCACGAGCTGGTTCGACCATACGGTCGTCGCAAGAGGGAACCCGGTGCGACCCCGGGACTGCCCCCGCAGCGGTGAACGGGAACGACCGCCGTCATCAAGCACTGGACGCGAGTCCGGGAAGCGACGGCCATTAGACAACCGGGTGACCCCGGCCTGCCCGTGAGTCCGAAGACCTGCCCGCTCCCGTCCCGCGCCGCGGGCGGTCAGACTCGAGCTCGCGAGGAGAGAGCCGTGCCCACGCTTCAGACCACGCCTGTACGCGTTCGCAAACGCAACGGCGATGCCGAAACCGTTGACCCCGCCAAGATCCTCGACTCGGTCCGGCGGCACGCCGACGGACTGGCCGTCGACCCGGACCGGGTGGCCGCCAAGACGATCTCCGGCCTGTTCGACGGGATCACCACAGTGGAAGTCGACCAACTCACGATCCAGACCGCGGCCGCGCTCGTGGCCGAGGATCCGGCGTACTCCAAGCTGGCCGCCCGGCTCCTCGCGTCCTTTATAGACAAAGAGGTCGGCGGCCACTCGTTCAGCGAAGGCATTGCCCTGGGCCATGAACTCCGACTCATCGGCGACAAGACCGCCGCGTTCGTGAAAGCCCACGCCCCCGAACTCGACGACGCCGTCGACCATCGCAACGACGACCGGTTCGAGTACTTCGGGCTGCGCACCGTGCACGACCGCTACCTGCTGCGGCACCCGCACGACCGGACCGTCACCGAGCGGCCCCAGCACTGGCTGCTGCGAGTCGCGTGTGGACTGTCGCACACCGCGGCCGAGGCGATCGAGTTCTACCGCCTGCTGTCCTCGCTGGCCTACCTGCCGAGTTCGCCCACGCTGTTCAACTCCGGCACCCGGCACACCCAGATGTCCTCGTGCTACCTGCTCGACTCCCCGCGCGACGAGCTGGAGTCGATCTACGAGCGGTACGCGCAGGTCGCGCGGCTGTCGAAGTTCGCGGGCGGCATCGGCGTGCAGTGGTCGCGGGTGCGCTCGCGCGGCGCGCTGATCCGGGGCACCAACGGTCACTCCAACGGGATCGTGCCGTGGCTGCGCACCCTCGACGCGTCCGTCGCGGCGGTCAACCAAGGGGGCAGGCGCAAGGGTGCGGCCTGCGTCTATCTGGAGACCTGGCATCCCGACATCGAGGAGTTCCTGGAACTGCGCGACAACACCGGCGAGGACGCCCGCCGCACGCACAACCTCAACATCGCCAACTGGGTCCCCGACGAGTTCATGCGCCGGGTCGAGGCCGACGCCGACTGGTCGCTGTTCGACCCCGACGAGCTCCCCGAACTGCCCGACCTGTGGGGCGACGACTTCGACCGTGCCTACCGGGCCGCCGAGGCGGCGGGGCGGGCCGTGCGCACGGTCAAGGCACGTGACCTCTACGGCCGGATGATGCGGACCCTCGCGCAGACCGGCAACGGCTGGATGACCTTCAAGGACACCGCCAACCGCACGTGCAACCAGACCGCCGAACCCGAGAACGTCGTACACCTCTCCAATCTGTGCACGGAGATCCTGGAGGTGACCAGCGACGACGAGACGGCCGTGTGCAACCTCGGCTCGGTCAACCTCGGCGCGCACCTCACCGATGGCGCGATGGACTGGGAACGCCTGCGGGCCACCGTCCGCACCGCGGTCACGTTCCTCGACCGGGTGATCGACATCAACTACTACCCCACCGAGCAGGCCGCCCACAGCAACCCGCGGTGGCGCCCGGTCGGGCTGGGCGTGATGGGCCTGCAGGACGTGTTCTTCGCGCTGCGGCTGCCGTTCGACAGCGCCGAGGCGCGGGAGCTGTCGACGCGGATCGCCGAGGAGGTCTACCTGACCGCCCTGGAGACCTCGGCCGACATCGCCGCGAGCGCGGGCGCGCACCCGGCGTTCGCGGCCACCCGGGCCGCGCGCGGCGACCTGCAGCCCGACCTGTGGAGCGTCACCCCGACGCAGACCGCGCGGTGGACGGCCGTGCGGGAGCGGATCGCCGCGCACGGGCTGCGCAACTCGCTGCTGGTCGCGGTGGCGCCGACGGCGACGATCGCCTCGATCGCGGGCTGCTTCGAGTGCGTCGAGCCGCAGGTGTCCAACGTGTTCAAGCGCGAGACCCTGTCCGGGGAGTTCTTGCAGGTCAACGCCTATCTCGTGGCGGAGCTGAAGAAGCACGGCCTGTGGACGGCGCCCGTTCGCGACCGGATCAAGCGCGCCGAGGGGTCCGTCCAGGACATCGGCGAGCTGCCGGAGGAGAGCCGCGCCCTGTTCCGCACGGCGTGGGAGCTGCCCCAGCGCGCCCTGATCGACCTGGCCGCCACGCGCGGGCCGTACGTCGACCAGAGCCAGTCGCTGAACCTGTTCATGGCGAGCCCGACGATCGGCAAGCTGTCGTCGATGTACCGCTACGCCTGGCAGAGCGGCCTGAAGACGACCTACTACCTGCGTTCGCGGCCCGCCACCCGCATCCAGCAGGCGACCACCATCCAGGAGCCCGAGGCGATCGCCTGCTCCCTGGAGAACCCCGAGACCTGCGAGGCGTGCCAGTGACCAGCCTGCTCGACCCCGGAATGGACCTGACCCTGCGGCCCATGCGGTATCCGCGGTTCTACGACCGCTTCCGCGACGCCATCAAGAACACGTGGACCGTCGAGGAGGTCGACCTGCACTCCGACCTGGCCGACCTCGGCCGACTCACCCCGGCCGAGCGGCACCTGGTCAACCGGCTGGTCGCGTTCTTCGCCACCGGCGACACCATCGTGGCCAACAACCTGGTGCTCAACCTCTACCAGCACGTCAACGCGCCGGAGGCCCGCCTCTACCTGTCGCGGCAGCTGTTCGAGGAGGCCGTGCACGTCCAGTTCTACCTGACCCTGCTCGACACCTATCTGCCGGACGACAGCGAACGGGTCGCGGCATTCGCCGCGGTCGAGAACATCCCTTCCATCCGGGCCAAGGCGGAGTTCTGCTTCCGGTGGATCGACTCGATCAACCATTTGGATCAGCTCCACACCCCGGCCGACCGACGCGGGTTCCTGCTGAACTTGATCTGCTTCGCCGCGTGCATCGAGGGGCTGTTCTTCTACGGCGCCTTCGCGTATGTGTATTTCTTGCGATCCCGCGGGCTGCTCAACGGTCTCGCGTCGGGGACGAATTGGGTGTTTCGGGACGAATCGATGCACATGGCGTTCGCCTTCGACGTGGTCGACACGGTGCGCGCCGAGGAGCCTGAGCTGTTCGACGACGAGCTGCACGAGGAGGTGCGGCGGATGCTGCGCGAGGCCGTCGACGCGGAGACCGCGTTCGCCGAGGACCTGCTCGGATCGGGTGTGGCGGGCCTGCCGCTGACCGACATGCGGACCTACCTCGAACACGTCGCCGACCGCAGGCTCGCCGCGCTCGGCCTGCCCGCCGAGTACGGTTCGCCGAACCCGTTCACGTTTATGGAATTGCAGGACGTGCAGGAGCTGTCCAACTTCTTCGAACGCCGGGTGTCGGCATATCAGGTCGCGGTCAGCGGTACGGTCAGATTTGATCAGGATTTCTGACAAAACCCGACGATCAGACTGCGCCATTTGGTCTATCAACGCATGTTATGGATAAGTTGTATGGCCTGAATCCCGGCATGTATTCAAGTTGTAATAAACGAATGGACGTATCTCACATACCTTCCCGCTGCAGACAGAGCAGCAAATCTTTGGGAGGACGAGTGCGTCGCACATTGGTCGTCGCGCTGGCGGCGGTCGCAGGAATCAGTGTTCTGCCGGGGGTGACCGGCGCCAGCGCGGCCCCCCAGCCGTCCACGGCGCCGGTCGCCTCGGCGGACAACGCGCCGGACGAACTGGTCACGCCGCTGGAGAAGAAGCGGCGCGACATGCGCCAGACCGGTCTCGCCAAGGTGCTCAGCGGCGAGGCCAAGGCGGAGAAGCGCGGTGCGAGCACCGTGGTCAAGGTCAACAAGCCCGCCGCGAAGACGATGGCGGCCACGGGCACCCGCGCCCCGGCCGACCAGTACGTCGAGCTGGCCCGCGAGAAGACCGACAAGATCTTCGTCGTGCTCGCCGAGTTCGGCAACGAGCGGCACCCGGACTTCCCCGACCGCGACACCGACCCCAACACCCCGGGGCCCGCGCGGTTCGACGGTCCGGCGCACAACGAGATCCCGCAGCCGAACCGGGCGGTCGACAACAAGACCATCTGGCAGGCGGACTACTCCAAGAACCACTACCAGGACCTGTACTTCTCGGGTGCCGCGGGCGTCGAGTCCGTCAAGGCCTACTACGAGAAGCAGTCCTCCGGCCGCTACTCCGTCGATGGCACCGTCACCGACTGGGTCAAGGTCAAGTACAACGAGGCCCGCTACGGCCGCTCCAACGGCTACCCGTGCGCGGGCCGGATCTGTGGCAACAGCTGGTTCCTCGTCGCCGACGCGGTGAACCAGTGGGTGGCCGACCGCAAGGCGGCGGGCGCCACGTCCGAGCAGATCAAGACCGAGCTCGCCGAGTTCGACACGTGGGACCGCTACGACCACGACCACGACGGCGACTTCAACGAGCGCGACGGCTACATCGACCACTTCCAGATCGTGCACGCCGGTGGCGACCAGTCCGACGTCGACCCGAACCAGGGCGAGGACGCCATCTGGGCCCACCGCTGGTACGCCTTCTACAGCACCAGCTCCGGCCCGGACAACAACAAGCAGGGTGGCGCGCAGATCGGCGACACCGGCCTGTGGGTCGGCGACTACACCATGCAGCCGGAGAACGGCGGCCTCGGTGTGTTCGCGCACGAGTACGGCCACGACCTGGGTCTCCCGGACCACTACGACACTGTCGGCCCGGGTGGCGCCAAGGAGAACAACGTCAACTGGTGGTCCATCATGGGCCAGAGCCGCGTCTCGGCCGCCGATGAGGCGATCGGCCTGCGCGCGAACGACATGTCCGCGTGGGACAAGATGCAGCTGGGCTGGCTGGACTACGAGACCGTGGTCACCGGCCAGGACACCAAGATCAAGCTCGGCCCGGGCGCGTTCAACAGCGCTGACGCCCAGGCCGCCGTCGTGGTCCTGCCGGACAAGGTGAAGACCACGACGATCGGCGCTCCGGCCGCGGGTGCGAACCTGTGGTGGAGCGGTCAGGGCGACAACCTGTCGAACACCCTGTCCCGCCCGGTCGACCTGACCGGCAAGACCTCGGCCGAACTCAAGCTCAAGGCCGACTTCGACATCGAGGACTGCGACTGCGACTTCCTCTTCGTCGAGGCGCAGGTCGACGGCGGGGCGTGGACCCCGCTGGACGGCACTGTCGACGGCAAGGCGTTCACCCGCAGCGCGGTGAACGAGCCCGCGATCACCAACACCTCCGGTGGCCGCTACGTCGACGTCTCGGTTCCGCTGAACGCGTTCGCTGGCAAGAACATCAACCTGCGACTGCGCTACCAGACCGACGGCGGCGTGATCCTCAAGGGCTTCCTGGCCGACGAGATCAGCGTCGTCGCCGACGGCGCGGCGATCGTCACCGACGGTGCCGAGAGCGGCGCCAACGGCTGGACCGCCACTGGCTTCAAGATCACCACTGGCACCGAGACCGCCTCGTTCGACAACTTCTACATCGCGAGCTTCCGCAGCTACCTGTCCTACGACAAGTACCTGAAGGTCGGCCCGTACAACTACGGCGACCCGGCGAAGCCCAACTGGGCGACCCGGTTCCCGTACCAGGACGGCCTGCTCGTGGCCTACTGGGACACCTCGCAGATCGACAACAACACCAGCGTTCACCCCGGTGAGGGCCTGATGCTGTTCGTCGATGCGAACCCGGCGCCGATCTACAACCTGCAGGGTGCCGCCTGGCGCCCCCGCGTGGCGGGCTACGACGCGCCGTTCTCGCTGCAGAAGTCGGACTCGTTCACCCTGTACGACCAGGGCAAGCCGAGCTACGTCCGCGGCAAGGCGGCCCAGCCGCTGTTCAACGACCGCAACTCGTACTTCGACGCCGCCCAGCCGACCGCGGGCGTCAAGCTCCCGGGGGCCGGTGTCAGCATCAAGGTGCTGGCGCAGAACGACAACAACATGACGATCCGCGTGTTCCCCACCAAGTAATCGCGAATCGCTAGACAAACCGATGCCCGGGTCCCACAAGGACCCGGGCATCGGTGCGTTCAGAAGGGACTGTCCGATCAGGCTGAACCAAGTCCCTGGAACACCCCCGCGACGGACCGCGATCCATACCTTTGCAGACACGACTGGACGTCGGCGCGATCCGTGGTGACCGTGGAACCCGGGATCCTGGTCAGACCGTCGACCGCCGACCGCCGACCGCCGACCGCACCAGCTTCGGCGGCAGGGGCGCGAATCCCAGCGCCTCCACGCCGCGCTGGCCGTCGCAGACGCCGTACTTGAGGAACTCGGCGAGGGAGTTGCCGCGGGCGACGGTGAAGGTGCCGCTGAGCTCGGCGGGCACGACCACGTGGCTGACGCCCCACCACTGGGTAGGCGATCCGCGTGCGTGTGCGATACGCGGGGCGCGAGTCGACCCACCCCCAGGTTGGTCTTGATCCCGCCATGCTCATCGCGGGCGGTGAACCAACAGGGGCTTGGGATTGAACGACAGACGTCCTGGGCCGGCCGTCGGACTCAATCCGGCAACAGCGGAACCGACACCCCGGGATCCCGGCCAAGCAGGACGGCCCTGGTCACCGAGGTCGAGCCGAAGCGGTCGCGCAAGGAGTCGATCGCCTCGTCGAGGCCGAGCGGCGCGCCGGTGTCGAACGGCAGGGCGAGTTGGACGGCGTTGTCACGGGAAAGGTTGGCCAGCGTCAAGCCGATCAGGGTGCAGCCCTGGTCGAAGATCATCGGCAGCGCGGTGCGCAGCAGTTTCCTGGCCGCGGACAGCAGCTGGTCGGTCTCGGCGGTGGCCTGGGCGAGCGTGTGCGACCGGGTCACGCGGGTGTAGTCGGCGAAGCGCAGGCGCAGGGTGACCGTCCGGCAGACCCGGTTCGCCGCGCGCAGTCGGCGGCCCAGCCGGTCGGCGATCGCCACGACCGTCGCGTCGAGATCCTCCGCCGTGCGCGGGCGTCTGCCTAGAGCCCGCTGCGAGCCGATGGACCGGCGCCTGCGGCCGACGTGCACGGCGCGCGGATCGCGGTTGTGCGCCAAGGCGTGCAGCTGACGGCCGGAGGCGCGGCCGAGCATGGACATCAAGGCCGATTCGGACAGATCGGCCACCTCGCCGACGGTCGTGATGCCGAGTTCGTTCAGTTTGCGCGCGGTCACCTTGCCGACGCCCCACAGCCGCTCGACCGGCAGCGGGTGCAGGAACGCCAGTTCGCCGTCCGGCTCGACCACCAGCAGACCGTCCGGTTTGGCGACCCCGCTGGCGACCTTGGCCAGGAACTTGGTCCTGGCCACACCGACGGTGATGGGCAGCCCGACCCGGCGCAGGACCTCCGCGCGCAGCCTGGCCGCGATGACGGTGGGCGTGCCCGCGATCCGCCACAGACCGCCGACGTCGAGGAACGCCTCGTCGATGGAGATGCCCTCGACCAGCGGCGTCGTGTCCCGGAAGACCTCGAACACGGCCTTGCTGGCCTCGGAGTACGCCGACATACGCGGCGGCACGACTATCGCGCGTGGACACAGCCGCTTGGCCTCGCCGCCACCCATCGCGGTCCGCACGCCGAGGGCCTTGGCCTCGTAGCTGGCCGCCAGCACCACACCCCCGCCGACGATCACCGGCCTGCCGCGCAGCCACGGCTTGTCGCGCTGCTCGACGGAGGCGTAGAACGCGTCCAGGTCGGCGTGGAGGATGGTCGCCCGGTTCGACACGAACATATGTTCGCATCGATCCCTGACAATCTCGAATAGATCACAGTTTCAGAGGTCGACTTGCCGATAGTGTGCAGTCGTGCAGATCAAGGACTCGACGCTGAGCGACCGGCCGATGCCGAAGTTCCCTCCGCGTCCCATCGATGACGCGCGCACCCCTTCGCTGATCCTCAGCGCGCTGCCCGCCGAGCTGCCGAGCGCCCTGCGGCCCGAGCCGCCCGCGCCGCCGCCGCCGCGCAAACCGGGGCTGGCCGCGAAGTTCGCGGGCGCCGCCGCCGTGCTGACACTGCTGGGCTTCGGTGTGTGGGCCCTGGTGAGCGGCGGCGACACGCCGCAGCAGGCCGCGTCGCCGCAAGCCGGTGCCGAGACGATGTTCACCCGCGCCGCCCAGCCACCGGCCGCCGTGCTCGACAGCGACTGCGCCAACCACGCCTACGGCGACACCAAGCGCTTCCTGGCGGGCACCACCTGTCAGCAGCTGACCCGCGCGCTGTTCACCTCCCGCACCGACGACGGGCGCACCGTCTACAGCTCGGTCGCGGTGGTGCGGATGCAGTCCGCGGCGGACGCGCGGCGGCTGTTCGACCTGGTCCGCCAGGACGAAACCGGCAGTGTCATGGACCTGGTCCGCGAACACGCGCTGGTGGTGCCCGGGCTCGACCGGCTCAGCCGCGGCGGCTTCGCGTCCGGTATCAACGGCGCCGATGTGGTGATCGTGGAATCCGACACCGCACTGCCCGACCAGGACCGGCAGGCGCACCGCGCGGAGATGAAGCGGATCAGCACCGAGGCGATCCGGCTCGGCCACGACCTGAAGTGACAGTTCCCGACCGGGCCGTGGGGCCGCTCTGGTAGACAAGGCCCAGCCTGAGCACTTTGGAGGAAGCCGTGCCGCTGTCGGCGGTCGTGGACTGCGCGATCTACGTTGATGGCAAACGTTTGCCAGGCAGGCGCGAACCGGCCGCCGCGATCGCCGAGGTGCGTGCGACCGGCGAGGGATTTGTCTGGATCGGACTGTTCGAGCCGTCCAACCGGCAGCTGGGCACCATGGCCGAGGCCTACGGTCTGCACGAGCTGGCCATCGAGGACGCGGTCACCGCCGAGCAGCGGCCCAAGGTCGAACGCTACGGGGACACGCTGTTCACCGTCCTCAAGACGGTCCGCCACGTCACCCACGAGTCGCCGACCACGACCAACGAGATCGTCGAGACCGGCGAGATCATGGTGTTCCTCGGCCATGACTTCATCCTCACTGTCCGCCACCGCGATCACTCCGGCCTTGCCGACCTCCGCGAGGAACTGGAGGCGGCACCGGAACGGCTGGCGGCGGGCCCGGCCGCGGTGCTGTACGCCATCGCCGACCACATCGTCGACGACTACCTCGCCGCCACCGAGGCCTTCGAGCGCGACATCGACGAGGTCGAGGCCCTGGTGTTCGCCCCGCGCAGCCCGATCGGCGCCGAGCAGATGTACCTGATGAAGCGCGAGATCGTCGAACTGCGCCGGGCGGTCGCCCCGCTGACCCAGCCGCTGCGGACGCTGGCCCGCACCGAGGCCGCGCTGGTGCCCGCCGAGATCCGCTCGTACTTCCGCGATGTCGACGACCACCTCGCCACGGTGATCGAGCGCATCGCGGGCTTCGACGAGATCCTGACGACGCTGCTCAACGCCACCCTGGCCAAGATCACCCTGCAGCAGAACAACGACATGCGGATGATCACCGCGTGGGCGGCCATCCTGGCCATCCCGACGATGGTCGCCGGTGTCTACGGCATGAACTTCGAGTACATGCCGGAACTGAAGTGGAAGTTCGGCTACCCGCTGGTGACCGTGGTCGTGCTGACCGCGTGCCTGCTGCTGTACCGCACCTTCAAGCGCAACGGCTGGCTTTAGCTTTTCGGCATTCTCAAAGAACTTCCTGCTCAGCACGCGTTGCTACGGTTCGAGGCAGCGTCCGTGTGCCCCTCGAAGGAGGCTGTGGGAAGCATGAGCATCTCCGAATCCGACCTCGCCGACCGTGTCCCGCTCTCGTTCAACCAGGAATTCCTCTGCAACTTCGACACCGGCGGCGACGACGGTCCCTTCGGCTCGGCGTACAACATCGTCAGCGGCTGGCGGCTGACCGGCCCGGTCGACGAGGACACCGTGCGCCTTGCCCTGTTCGACCTCGTCGACCGGCACGAGACGCTGCGCACCCTGATCGTCAACAACGGCGACGAGCGCTACCAGCAGATCATCCCGGCGAGCACACCCGAACTGTCTATTTTGGACCTTTCGGGCGTGGTGGACCGGGACCTCAAGGTCGAGGAACTGCTCAACGAGGGTGAGGCGGGCAAGCACACCGCGCGCGACCTGCCGCTGATCCGCGCAGTGCTCGGCCGCTTCGACGCGACGGACTCGGTGCTGGTGTTCACCGCCCACCACAGCGCCGTCGACGAGTGGTCGCTGCAGCTGATCATGCGCGACTTCGCGGGCTTCTACCAGGCCAGGCTGACCGGCACCGACCCCGACCTGCCGCCCGTGGCCCAGTATCGCGAGTTCACCGCCAAGGAACTCGCGGGCGCGGCCTCCCCCGCCGTCCAGAAGGCCCAGGACTACTGGCGCGACAAGCTCGCGGGCACCCGCCTGCACGCCACGCCAACCGACCACCTGCGCTCCGCCGGTCTGCCGAAGAACACCTCGTGGCACCGCTTCCTGATCGAGGCCTCCCTCACCGCGCCGGTGCACGTGGTGGCCAGGGAGACCCGCTGCTCGCCGTTCATGGCGCTCCTCGCGGCCTACAAGGTGCTGCTGCACAAGCAGTCCGGCTCGACCGACATCGTGGTGCCGACCTTCACCTCCGGCCGCAACGACGCCCGCTTCCACGCCACGGTCGGCTCGTTCTTCAACTACGTCCCGCTGCGCACCGACTTCACCGCCGCGACGACGTTCCGCGAGGTGCTGGTCAAGGTGCGGGCGACGTGCCTAGAGGCCTACAAGTACGACATCCCGTTCGGCCAGATCATGGGCCAGGCGCCCGAGCTGATGGCCTCGGTGATGACCGACGACCACACCGTGATCGCGTTCCAGGTGGTCGGCTCGCCGTTCCTCGCCGACGACACCGCTGGCGAGCTGATCTACGCGGGCGTGCGCCGCAGGGTGCTGTCGCAGGCCGAGGGCGGCGACGTCCCGGACGGCGCGCTGTTCCAGCTGGGCGTTGACCCGTCCGGCGACCTCGTCGGCACGCTTGGCTTCAACAGCAACCTGTTCGACGAGTCCACAATGGTCGGGATGGTCGACCAGCTGCGCGACATCCTCGCCACCTGCGTGGCGAACCCGGACTCACCGCTGGGCTGAGACCGAACCGCAGGGCATGTGCGCGCATGCCCTGCGGTCTTCGGTCAGATGGCGCGCGAGCCCGGTCACCTACGCCTGCCACGAGGTTGTCAGCTGTCCGATCGCCATAGCGCGGAGACCGGGACACTCGAACAACGCGCCTGCCGCGATGGCATCTGCAGCCGGGGCGAACGTCTGCTCGCCAAGCCCGCAGAGATCGGCGGCGAGCCCGGTGTCAACAACGACGATCTTGGGCCGCCGCTTGCCAGGTCCAGACCCCGCTGAAGGCCCGCAACGAGTACGCCGCCCAGCACGTCGAGGCCACCGTCGCGCCCCGACCTCACACCAAGATCACAAACTTTGACGTTTCCCTGGGTCCGACCCGCCGACGGCTATGGGTTGGGCTTCGCGAGACGAGTGAGCGCGGTGTGCACGTCGGGGGAGTTTGGGATGCTGCGCCATGCTCTGTGTGACAGGGGTAGTTGTTCGAGAGCCGTTCGAAGGCGCTTGCGATCCTTGGGGCCTGCTTCCCGCTGCATGTCGCGAAACAGGCCGTTGGCGAGGGCGATATCGCCCAGGGTAACGAGATCATCGCGATGCCTGTCCGGATCCCGGTGGTCGACCACCGAGGCCGCGGCTTTGGCGACGATCGCTCCGAGCATTCTCGGTCGTCGCACATGCCCGTCGCGTGTCTCCAAACGAACGGGCACACGTTCGGCTCGGATCAGGGCCTGGTTACCGCCGGGCACCACGAAACCCGGTCGCCCGGTGACCGTCGTGGGTGGATGCTTCTCGTTCTCGGCCTCTTCGGGCAGCAGCAAGTCGATGCTGGCTTCCCCTCGCTGGTACCGGTACCCGTAAGCGTCTGAGGTCGTGACCTCGACGAAGCCTCGCTCGCGGAGCAGCGTTGACGCTTCCCTCAACGCGCCGCGATGAGTCCAGACCCCGAGCACCACGTCACCATCGTCGGTCGCACGATGCTCAAGCCGCCCGTACTCATAGCCGACGAAAGTAACCAGTTGGCCGCCGATCAGGCACCAGTGCGCGCTCAGATGCTCATCAAGGTCCAGCACAGCGTGCCATGCCGCCGCCTGCTCCTCGGTAAAGGGAGGAAGACGAACCGGTTCACGTTCAACTGTGACGATGTGCAGTGGAAGTTCGGCAACGAGTCTCTCCCACGTACGAATCTGTGCGATTGACAACGCTGGAAGCCGATTTCCATACTCGGCCAGAGCCGCAATCGGAGGTTCTTTTGCCGCTGGAGGAACAGGGGCGAGCTGCAGCCTGCGTCGCAACGCCTCCACCGCCGCAGTCGCTTCCTCTTCGGATGCGGCGCCGGTATCCGAAGAGGAAGCGATCATCTCCCGGAACAACGCTTCGACATCGTCATTTGCTGTTCCGCTCATCGCTGCGATCGCCTGCATCGCCGCTATGTTGAGTAGGTCCGAGTAGTCAGGCACTCAATCGCTTTTCTGTGATCCAAATGTGGTGGACAGCAGCTTCGCGCCCGCACTGCGGCTCCGAGTGTCGACACTGTCGAGAAGATCCGTAGCGACGATAAGCCTTGGCACTGTAAGACGCTCGCGCTGGCTCCGAGCCGTCCGCAAATGCCAGCTCTCCGCGCCTGTGACGACGTGCATCACCAGGTTGCCCTGTTCTGCGGAACTCAGGAAGAACTCTTCTATCAGCGCATCCGCGGTCTCACTGTCGACGTAGATCTCTGCCTCATTGCTGTGGCTCAGCCCGAGGCCGTAACCATCTGCTGCGCTGATTCCGCCCGCGACAACGTTCTGGGTGCCCAGCAGCTCCTCGATATCATTCCCGACCATTCGGTAGCGGTGTGTCAGCGCCCTCGTCTGCATCCACCAACGCACAGTCCTCTCCTGCGCAGAATCTCCGGAGCCGAATCGCCTCCAGCGTGACCGGATGCGGGACCGCTCACTCGTGCTCAGCCATGTTGTGGGCTGACAGTCGAGCATGGCGGCGGAGGACCAGGCGCTTCGCGTGGACAACGGGCGACCTCGAGCGCCTGCTGCAAGTTCACTCCACTGGGTTGCGCTCTGGTCATCGACCACCCACTGCGAGCCGATCTTCCGCCCATCCAAGCGGCCAGAGGCCAGTAGATGCCGAACTCGCGCCCCGTTGACACCGAGGCGCCTCGCCGTCTCTTGAACACTCTGCGCAGCCACGTACACAAGAGTAGCAGAACTGACTAGGTAGCGTCAGTATGCGCATGTCAGGGTGCCATCTGACGCTCGTCCCTATGGGGCCAGCTGGCTCAGGTTAGGCAAATCCCCGCGTGCAGCTACCCTGTGTTACAGGCCGTACAAAGACCGACTGTGTTCGCTGCGCTTCCTATGAGCCGTAAGCCCTCTTGGGCAGACTGATGTGAGACCCCCGAGTGAGTGCGGGGTAGCTTGGCGGCACCACCCGCATTGCGGGGATCCTCAGCCGCTTCGACGGTACCGGCAGAGAGTGATCGCGCAGACCAGTTCCGCCACCGGGCTGACAGATCTATGTGTCACCACGGAGTACGCCACTCACGCCACGATCAAGACCTTGGTCAAGCAGACCATCGCCTCCACCGGCCCCTGCCCGGCCACCGGCGCGCAAACGTCGGTCACCGCCGCCGCCCGCACCTTCTACGACGGCAGCTCGCCCCTCGGCGCGGTCCCGGGTCCGGGTGATGCCACCCTCGCCGAGGTGGCGACCTCACTTGACGCCCAGGGCAATCCGGTCTACCAGACCGCCGGATCAGCGACCTTCGACCTCTCCGGCCGGGCGGTGTCGGCGACCGATGCGCTCAACTACACAACCACAACCGCCTACACCTCGCCGCTGGGCGGGATCGTGTCGCAGATCGTCACCAGCAACCCCCTGGGGCAGGAGAGCACGGTCAACACGATGCGGGTCTTCTTCTCGGCCGGGATCGTCGGTGGTCTACCCATGTGTCGGACACTCCTTCAGGACTGACTCAATCGTCCTGCCGCAAAGTCTGACGCGCGACACGCGGACGAGCTGTTCAGCGTGGTGGAGGATGTCGGCGAGTTCCTCGGCGTGGGTGGCCGTGGCCCACCCGATGATCAAGCCTTGGGCGTGGTGGCGGGACAGCGCGGCGACCTTGTCCAGCTTCCCGGCTGGCGTGGAGAGCATCGCGGCGAGGTCGGTGTCGTCTAAGGTCGCGGTCCGCTCGGTCATCGCGTAGCTACCGAGACTGCGGCCAGGCACGCTCCGCAGGTGTGGGTGCCGTTCGGTCTGCGGGGGAAGTCCTCGATCCGCAAAGTTGCCGACGCGCCGCAGACGAAGGCGACTTCGTCGCCGGGGACGTGTCGGTAGGGGCCTGCGATCGTCGCCGCGTGCAGAGTGCCCGCCGCCTGCTGCCACTCCCACATCGAACGATGCTGGGTTTTGTCCAACCCGGTGCGAGACACCTCGGTCCGCCAGGTAGTTGGTCACCAACAACAACTGGCCCCGCGCTCGATCTCGATCAGCCGCCTGCGTCACTGCGAGTAGAAATCTCGTCCGGCTCGCTGGAACTCGTCGACCGCGGCAGGCCTCGGCAACGCCCCGACGAATCCGACAGGGTCATCCGATGCCCGTGCCGACACCGCCTGGTCGTCAAGCTGAACCACGCATGCCCTGGCAGGTCGAGCAGCTCACGCACGAGTGTGCTCTTTCCTGTTGTCTCGCCCTCCCAGCAGCACGACACGGAACGACGAGCCGTCCGTCCTAAGTGCAACGTTGCACTGAGCCAGATCTGTCACACGCCTGGCCTAACCGACAGAACGCGGAGTCGCCAACGACAAAACGCGCGACCTGAAGTCCGCGGATCGCGCCGCGCTCGATGGTTCTGGGCTGCATACATGCGGCAGTGGTTCTCGCGACAGTTTTCGGGTCCAAAGGCCCATGGTCCCCGCCAGAATCGGGCGTAGCGTCCGCCGTGGACTTGCGCTCAGCACGCACGGTCGAAAGGTGACGCCATGAAGCGGTCCGCGGTCGTCCTGTCCACCCTGGCCCTGGTGGTCTCGGGGGTGATGGCGCCGCCCGCCCAGGCAGCGCCCACAGCCGAGTCGCTGGAGGTCTATACCGTCCGGACGGCGCCGGACAAGGCCGGTGAGCTCGCCCGCGACGGCTACGACGTGGTGGCGAGCCGGACCGTCGGCGACCAGGTCGAGGTCGAGGTGGTGCTCGCCGAGAGCGAGCGCGACCAGCTGACCGGCCGCGGTCTCGACGTCAAGGTCAAACGCACCAAGGACGGCAAGACGACCAAGCAGCTCGCCGCCGAGCAGGCCGTCAACGGGTTCACCGTGTACCGGTCCTATGACGAGCCCGGCGGCATCCGCGACCAGCTCTACGCGCTCGCGCGGGCCAACAGGAACCTGGTCAAGCTGGAGGTGCTCGGGCACACCGGCCAGGGCCGCGAGATCATCGCGGTCAAGGTCACCCAGGGCGCGCCCGGCATCGCCGACGGCGCCCGGCCCGCGGTGCTGTACTCCTCGACGCAGCACGCGCGGGAGTGGATCAGCACCGAGGTCAACCGCAGGCTGCTCAACCACTACGTCAACCGGTTCAAGGCGGGCGACCCCGAGATCAAGCAGCTGCTCAAGGACACCGAGCTGTGGTTCATCCTGGTGGCCAACCCCGACGGCTACCAGTACACGTTCGACAGCGAACGGCTGTGGCGCAAGAACCTGCGCGACAACGACGGCAACAACGTGACGACCATCGGTGACGGTGTCGACCCGAACCGCAACTTCGACGAGCACTTCGACTACGACAACGAGGGATCGTCGTCGACCTCGTCCAGCGAAACCTACCGCGGCGCGAGCGCGGCGTCCGAGCCCGAGACGCAGGCGATGCAGGGGCTCATCGACCGGATCAAGCCCAAGTTCCAGTCCAACTGGCACTCCGCGGGTCAGTGGATCCTCTACCCGCAGGGCTGGCAGACCGGCTCCCCCGAGGCCGACAACCCGATCTATGTCGCGCTGGCGGGCACCGACGCCACGCCCGCGATCGCCGGGTTCGACCCCGGCATCAGCTCCGACGAGCTGTATGTGACCAACGGCGAGACGACCGACTACGCCGACACCAACGCGGGCACCGTCGCGTTCACCCCGGAGCTGAGCGAGGGCTGCGAGGGCTGCGGCTTCGTCTTCCCCGACGACCCCGCACTGGTTGAGGCCGAGTTCCAGAAGACGCTGCCGTTCTCGCTGTCGCTGGCCCGCTCGGCGACCGATCCGGCCAACCCGAAGTCGGCCGTCGGCATCACCGCCGAGCCGTTCTACCTCGACCAGGCCGCCATCGATCAGGAGAACAGCCCACTGTCCATGTTGGACTTCACATTCGACGTCTCCTACGGCGACCCACAGGAGGTGCGCGTACTGGCGAAGAAGTCGCTCGGCGCGGTCACCGCCAAGTGGGAGATCAACGGCGTCGTGCACAGCGCCCCGACCACCGAGTGGGCGGGCGGCGAACGCTACGGCGTCGGCAACTCGAACTACTACCACGTCGTCACCAGCCACGTCACCGACACGACGCCGGGTGACACGGTCAAGGTCTGGTTCGAGGGCGGCGGCAAGACCAGCCCGTCGTTCGACTACCTCGCCGTGAGCGAGACCGGCGACCAGGTGCTCGTCATGGCCGCCGAGGACTACACCGGAGCGTCCCCGGCCATGCCCGGAGTGACGAGCCCGCAGTATCTGTCCTACTACACCGACGCGCTGACCGCGGCAGGCGTGAGCCACGACGTCTACGACGTCGACGCGAACAGCCGCACCGCACCGGACGCGCTCGGCGTACTCAGCCACTACGACGCCGTGGTCTGGTACACCGGCAACGACGTCATCACCCGCGAACCGGGTTGGGGTCCTGGCAACGCGTCCAGCCTGGCCCAGACCGAGCTGTTCGAGGTGCGCGACTACCTCAACGAGGGCGGAAAGGTGCTCTACACCGGCAAGTACGCCGGGCACCAGTACGCCGCAGGCCACGGGACAATGCTCTACGACCCGTTCGAGAACGCCCTGTGCCGGGGCACCGCGATCGAGGCACGCTGCCGCCCGCTCAGCGGCGCGGGCGACAACGTCAACGACGTCATCGAATACTGGTTCGGCGCGGCGACGGTCAACGAGGGCGCCGGAACCGACCCCGATACCGGCGAAGCGTTCGACATCAACGGCGTCAGCGCTCCGTACACGGGTACGTCCTGGGGCCTCAACGGACCCAACAGCGCGAACAACCAGGACCACACCGCGTCATTCCTCACCACCAGCGGCCTGCTCCCGGTCGCCAGGTACCCGCAGTTCGCGAGCACGGTCGCCGCGGCCTGGGACCGACCGGGCGGCCCATTCGCCCCACACACCGGCGACTACTACGCCTACTCACAGATCGGTGACGTCTCCTACAAGCGGCTGACCCGCACCCTGGCCGTTCCACCCGCAGGCGCCCAACTGTCGTTCTGGACGTCCTACGACACCGAACCCGCATGGGACCACCTGTTCGTCGAAGCCCGCACCGCGGGCGGCGACAACTGGACGACCCTGCCCGACCTCAACGGCCACACCACCACAGCCACCGGCGACAGCTGCCTGGCCGGGTGGCGCGACCTCCACCCGCAGCTCGACCGCTACCAGACCCTCAACCCCGACGGCACCTGTTCGCCAACCGGCGCGGGCGGCACCTGGAACGCGGCGTCGGGCAGCTCGTCCGGCTGGCAACAGTGGACAGTCGACCTGGCCGCCTACTCCGGACAGACCGTCGAGATCTCCATCGCCTACGCGAACGACTGGGCGACCCAGGGCCTGGGCGTCTTCATCGACGACATCGAAACAACCACCGGTGAAGGCAACACGTCATTCGAAACCGGACTGGACGGCTGGACGGCGGCAGGCCCGCCGGCCGGCAGCGCCCCCAACCCGAACAACTTCGTCCGCACCACCGCCGCCGGGTTCCCCGAAGGCGCAGTGGTGGCCACCGCCGACACCCTCTACTTCGGATTCGGATTCGAGGGCATCAGCGAAGAGGCCGTCCGCAACGACGTAATGGCCAAGGCAATCGGATACCTACTGCCGTAGGTACCGCGCTGGACGGGATCACTCTCCGGTGATCTCGTCCAGCGTCCCCGGCTCGCCGAACAGTGGACCCTCGCCCAGGTCAACCCCAACCTCAGCCCACCATCCAGCCTCACGCTCCGAACGCAACCCACCAACGATCATCGACCGCCCCGAAGCCCGAACCAACGGCACGAGGCCGCGCGCGGCGAGCACGCCAGGCAACCCGGACTCGGCGTTCTCCGACACCCACGTCGCCACCGACCCGACCAAACGCACCGCGCGCAGCGGCAGCGCGTCCAGGTAGGTCAAGTCTCGGGCGGCGGCACCGTAGCCGTATAAGACGATCCCGACGCCCAAGCCCGCGAGCACGTCGATGTTGTCCTCAGCGGGCCGGTCGGCCCCATGCAGGGAGACCACGGGAAAACCCAGATCAAGCCGCTCAGCGGAGAGACCTGACTCGGCAAGCGCACCACGAACGGTCGCGACCAGGTCTGGGTCGACCGCCTCTTCCTTGGTCAGCTCCAAGTACAGCCGAACCGACTCATGCCCAGCGACCTGCTGAGCGGCCTCTTCCAGCAGCCACCGACCGATCCGCAACCCAAACCCCGTGTCAGCGATAGCACGCAAACACGCCCGATGATCAAGTAACCCCAGCTCAGGATGCCGCCACCGCAACGAAGCCTGCGCCGCGACAACCCGCCGGTCGGCCAACGCCACGATCGGCCGGTGGCACACCTCGATCTGCCCGCTCTCCCACGCACCAGGCACCGACGCCGCCAGCCGCAACTGGGCCCGGCGCGCCTGGTCGTCAGCCGGGTCGACCAGCCCCCACTGCCCACGCCCACCCGACTTCAGCACCCGCAGCACGATCGCCGTGGCACACAGCAGTTCCACCGGATCCGTCCCGGGCGCGACCGCACGAGCCACCGCGATCGTCGCCGAAGCCGCCACCCCATGACCGTCCACATAGGTCGGCTCAGCGAGCTCACCGTTGATCCGCTGCGCGATACCCGCGACATCGGCGTCGGGCGGCACGACCACCGCGAACTCGTCAGCGCCGAAGCGCGCCACATAGGCGTCCTCGTCAACCAGTACCGCGTTCAGCTTCGTGGCCACCGAACGCAGCAGCGCGTCGCCGATGGACCAGCCGAGACCGTGGTTGATGACGGAGAACGCGTCGAGGTTGAGGTGCAGCACCGACGCCGACTCGGTGCCGCCCAACACTTCCTCGAGCCTGCCGATGAACGCGTGCCGGTTGGCCAGGCCGGTGAGCGCGTCGTGCGTGCCCTGGTAGCTCAGCCGCTGTTCGAGCAGCCGCAGGTGCGACACGTCCTGCACCATGGTCACGATCGACAGTGGCTGGTCGGCGCTGTCGCGCAGGATGGAGACCGACAGGTGCACCCACGCCGGGTCGCCGTCGGCCCGAAGCAGCCTGGCCCGTTCCCGCAGTCGCCCGGCCTCGCCGTCTTCGAGCAGTTCGGCGTAGCGGGCGAGCACTTCGGCGCGGTCCACTGGGAACAGCAGCTCGACGAAACCCTTGCCGGACAACGTGTCGCGCTCGTGGCCGAGTATCCGCAGCGCGGCCGGGTTGACCTCGGTAATCTTCCCGTCCGGCGCCGTGATGATGATCCCGACCACGGCCGAGTCGAAGAGCAGGTCGGCCCGCTGCGCCGCCGAATCGGCGACGGGTCTGTCCCCGGCCTGCTCCGGCGGATCAGCCCGATCCACCGCGGTGCCGCCGATCGCCTGGCACGTCACTCCCGATGCTCACCCGCCCGTGTGAGCGGTCTTGGCCGGGAACGTATCACTGGGCGCAGGTTCGAGCACCTAAAGCGATCACCGTCCCCCTTTTAACCAAGGCGGACCACCCAGATGGCCGAGTGAGCCGTTGGGGTGAGACGGATTCATGTCAGTGCGTGTCCTCGATCCCGAACTTCAGCTTGGTCAGCTCGCGCTTGGCGATGGTGGTCAGGAAGACGCTGATGCCCGCGTGGCTGTGCTGCATCGACAGGTCCCGCCAGACGCGCTCGATGCGCTGGCCGTTGCGCACCGCGCTGGAGCCCGCGGTCGGGAACAGGTACTTCTGCACCGCGTCCCAGCACAACCGCACGACCTCGCGGCAGATGACCGCGATCCGCAGCTCCTGCTCCACGGTGAACGCCTGCGGCCCCTGCTCGCACAGCTCGCGCCACTGCCCGATCGCGTGATGGAAGGCGGCCTCCGCGGTGGCAATCATGCCGGTCGCCTCGCCGTACCAGAACTGGTAGTCGGCGTCCTCCGCGCGGCCCACGATCGGCGGGAACATGGTGGTGCGCGAGACCATCAGGTCGCCGTACGCGTCGAGCGCGCCCTGGGCCATGCCCACGGCGAGGACGGCGTCCTCCAGCACCATGAAGCTCAGCGGGCCGCCGCCGTACTCCGGGTTGGCGTGGATCTCGCTGCCCGGCGTGCCGTCGGCGACGCTGACCTGGCTGACGTGGGTGTCGATCGTGCGGTAGTCGGGCACGAAGACACGGTCGAGCACGATGCTGTGCGAGCCGCTGCCCTTGAGGCCGAGTTGGCCGCCCCAGTCGTCGAGCCGGGTCCACTGGTCGCGGTCGATGATGAACAGCATCGGCCCGAAGTCGTCGCCGTAGGGCACGATCGTGTGCCCGATAAAGTGCGAGGCGTAAGGCACGCCGGAGCAGTAGCTCCACTTGCCACTGAGGATCCAGCCGCCGTCGACCCGCTCGGCCTCGCCACCGGGCATGACGGTCGCCGGGGCGATGAAGTCGCCCGACGCGAACACTTCATCCTGCACGCGCTCGTTGAACAGCGTGCCGACCATGTGCGCGTGCGCCGCGCCAAGGCAGTACATCCAGCCGGTCGACGGGCACGCGCGGGTCAGGATCTGCGTGACCTTCATGAACGTGTCGATGCCGAATTCGTAGCCGCCGTATCGCTTCGGGACGAGGATCCGGTAGAAACCCGCGTCCCGGAACGCCTCGTGGGTGTCCTCGGCGTAGAACGTGCGCTCCTCGGTCTCGGCTTGGCGCTCGACCAGCGTGGCCGCGATCGTGTGGGCGCGCGCGATGACCTCGGCTGGGGTGAGGTCGGGCTCGGGCGGTCCCGCGAATCCGTTTTCGGCAACAGTCGTGGTGAGTGTCATCTCGCGCAGATCCTTTGCCTCGGATGGATGCCCTTGGAGGGTCACACATCCCGGTGGTCGCGGGCGTCTCCCTTCGTGCGCGGGGACCTCTGCGCCGAACAGAGCATTCTGGAAGGTGCCGATCCGGCAAATGGCCGACAAGCTGGGGTCGTAAGACGTGTCGCTCAGCGGAGCGTCCACTGCACAACGAAAGGAAAGTCCGATGGCCGAGAACGGCACCGGCGCACTCACGATCACCCGCTTGCTCGACACAACCCCCAAGGACGCGTTCGACGCCTGGACGTCCCCGGCGCGGTTCTCGCAGTGGTGGGGTGGCGCGGGCTTCAGTGCCCCCGTCGAGAAGGTCGAGCTCAACGCCGAGGTCGGCGGCACGTGGAAGGCCACCATCGTGGCCGACGCCGACGGCTCGGCGTACCCCTTCAAGGGCACGTACAGCGTCGTCGACGAGCCGACCAAGCTCGTGTTCACCCTCGAGGACGACAACCACCCGGACGCGCCGCCGGAGTCCATGACGGTGACCTTCACCGAGAAGGGTGACAAGACCGAACTGGTCGTGCACCAGGACAGCAACCTCGACGAGGAGACGCTGGCCAAGGCGAAGGAAGGCTGGGGCGGCTTCTTCGACGCACTCGCCGAGCACGTCGCGAAATGAGTGGTTTAGCCGGAGTCGCGGCACTTTGATTGTCCACAACGGACAGTCGGGTGCCGCGGCTTCGTGCTGTAAGGACTGTGGCAATAAGACCGCACTCGGAGAGATGTCGGCAGACCCGACCGGGCGAATCATTGTCCCCGGCCACCCAGTCGGGTGACCGGCCCGGATCGCTCAGCCGCACCCGAGGAGAGTCACCGTGACACAGGAGATGGAGAGGACCGACGCCCCGGCTCGGCCCCGGGACACCGAAGACGGCCGCAAATCCGAAACGCGCGCGCCGTGGATGATCCCGATGGCGCTGATGGTCGTCGCGTTCCTCATCTACCAGTTACCGCCGTACGCGGCACTGGACCCGACGAAGTCGCGCATCCCCCTGCAGACCCCGTCGCACTACTGGCTGATCGTCGGCCACGTGCTGACCGGAGCCGTCTGGCTGATCGCGGGTCTGCTGCAGGTGTGGCCGTGGCTGCGGATCCGCAAGCCCGCCGTGCACCGCTGGACCGGCCGCGCCTACGTCTTCCTCGGCGCCATCCCGTCAGCGACCTTCGCGATCCTCATGCTCCCCGTCGCCTTCCCCGCGGGCAAGGTCGGCGTCGCCATGTCGGCGTCACTCTCAGCGGGCGCGGCCATCCTCGGCTGGGTCAAGCTGCGCCAGCGCAAGTACGCAGCGCACCGCCAGCTCATGCTCGTCAGCTTCGCGATCATGTGGGGCCAGATCATCTGGGGCTTCATGATCGGCGTCCCATTCGCCTTCGGCTGGGTCGGCGGCCCGGAAACCGACTTCAACGTCGTCGTAGAGGCGGCCCGCTGGGTCGGCTGGGTGGCCAACCTGGTCCTGCTGCTGTGGTGGTTCAACCGCACCTCCGGCCGCCGCATCAACGGCCTACGCGGCGTCCGCGCGTAACACGTCGTCCCAGCGCCCCAAGGCAGCCCAGCGCCCGCTCGGTCTGGGCTGCCTTTGGGTTGCAAACCGCGCGATCACGCCGGATTCTCCGTGAGAACTCGAAGCCGCAGCCGTGCCGCTCCAAGGCGGCTTCACGGTCAATGTGCGGCATCAGGACTTGGTCGACGGCCTTGCGTCACCCGGTCTCGTTCCGACCGCCAGTCCCACAAGTCGATCTTGGTACGTCTCCGGCTTACACGGCGCCCGGTTGCGGTCCAGCTCTTCGTGGCCAGGACCGGCGAAGGACCGCGCACGACCCAAGTTGCGCGCGGTCGGCGGAGACCCTCCGTGGACATCACGTCACTGCCCGCCAAGACCGTGTCCGACACAGCGGTTGATACTGTCGCAGTACGTAACCGTGCGACCGGGCACGAGCTGGTCGGCGACTGTCACCTGGGCCTTCCGCTCGTCGGCGCGCCAACCCGTCTCGGCCATCCGGACCATCACCGAAAGTGCGCCAAAGCCGATCACGGGTGGACCCGACCGTGTGTCGCGCTGTGGGACTGATCAATCCGTTTGGTCCCCGCAATCGAGCAGGGCCATGCCCGTGCTGTGGGGTGGCTGGCGTCGAGGTCCGGGAAACGGTGAGCACGCTCGCGCACGGTCAGCACCCACGTGCGTTGGCGCCCACCACGCGCACCTCGCCCACCCCGGACCCAGGACTCATGCCCCGTCGAACAGGCGATCTTTAGGATCTCTTTGCGTAAGGACATTCCTCCATTCCGCAAGAAAATTCGAGAGCACCCGTTCACCAAGCGACGGATACAAATACGCGGGCAACCCTTCTTCGGGATAGACGATCTGCATCATTCCGTCTGGATAGCCCAGGTCCGACCAAACCGAGTCGAGGATCTCGAACTTCTTAACCGATTCGCGAACTTCATTCGCCACGATCACCGCAGAGTAGTACTGCCAGACTTCACCGGAATCTTCGCGCTCATATTTTGACAACTGAAGCGCCAGATCTCTAATTTGATCTACCTCATCCGAAAGAAGCGAAGTCATCCCCAGTTCCTCCGGAGTCAGGGGGACCCCGTTTCGGACCAATCCATCGACCACCCTGGCCAGGAGTTCCGGGTCAATAAGCCCATTGCGATGCCCATACGCAAGCTCGCCCGGATAGGGGAATCCAGGAACCAGGAAGAGTTCCACCTTGAACCTTAGCCACACTTCACGCATACCACGCCACCTCCAGTCACCGACGCTCGAATGCCTCATGCACAAGAACCCCTCGCGGATCGACAATCCAGTGAAATACGCCAGACTTCCCATCCACTTCACCGGGCACCGACGCGTGAAGCGGTAGCCGTTGGGTGTTGGTCGCGCGACAGTTCGAGCAGGAACCCGATCACCGTAGCGCCGATGACGGCGCCGGTGGAGAGGAGCGCTGAATGCGGCTGCGGCCAGAGCCAGATCGACCACTACTCAGGCATGATTCGATCTCGTATCGACCGATAGACCTCGACCGCTTGCTCTCGGTTATTCATGAAGTCATCCCAGAACCCTGGGACATTCCAGGCCGCAGGGCCTATGGTCGTCGATCCATCCCACCCTAGAAGAAATACCCATAAATCATGAAACTTCGAGTCCGTTACCTCGAACAATCGGGAGTCAAAGAGAGGGGGCCGCTCATTTTCCGCGAATTCAATACGGAAGTAGTTGGGACCGTCCGATTGACTGAAAATCTCCAACACCGTGTACTCAGAACCCGTGCGCAGAGCATCGGATCCCTGTCGAACTCGCTGATCAAAGCCCTCGGACCCTTTGAACCTCACCCTCACTACGAGCTGCCCTTCGGTTCATAACTACCTTGTAGTCGTAGTCATACATCACGTCACCGTTCACTGAATTTGTAACAATGCACTTGGAAGTCGCCGTACGGGCTCTGGGGAGTCGGGGTGCTGTGCTTAACCCCATTGCGCAGCGCCTCCTCTATCTGCGAATCACGCCTGAAGTCCCTGGGTTGCCCATGTCGGATGCTGCTGGAGTGCAGCTTCCTGGCGCCGTTCAACGCGGTGTCATACACCCACGACGCCAGCTTCGTACCGCCCTTCCACGACGCGATCTTGCGACCCAGCTCGTCGTACTCATACGACAGGACCTGGCTGAGTGCGTCGGTAGTGGAGGCCACCTGCCCGGCAAGGTCATAGGTAGTGGTGGAACGACCGGAATCCGGATCCACACGCGCGGTCTGGCGGTTAGACGGAACACAGCATCCCACAGCGTCCACCGCCGCGCCCGGAGGTGATCACGTGGATCGTTCAATGTGGGAGTGGCAGCAGGCGGCGGGCACTCTGCACGCGGCGACGATCGCAGGCCCCTACCGACACGTCCCCGACGACGAAGTCACCTTCGTCTGCGGCGCGTCGGTAACCTTGCGGATCGAGGACTTCCCCCGCAGACCGAACGGCACCCACACCTGCGGAGCGTGCCTGGCCGCAGTCTCGGTAGCTACGCGATGACCGAGCGGACCGCGACCTTGGACGACACCGACCTCGCCGCGATGCTCTCCACGCCAGCCGGGAAGCTCGACAAGGTCGCCGCGTTGTCCCGCCGCCACGCCCAAGGCTTAATCATCGGGTGGGCCACGGCCACCCACGCCGAGGAACTCGCCGACATCCTGCACCACGCTGAACAGCTCGTCCGCGCGACCGTCGTGGTCGAGCAGGCCGCTGGATGACGGTCGCCGGTCTTGGCCCTGCAGGTGCACCCGCGACAACGTGGTGCACCAATGGCACTGAAGCCCCGCGCGCCCGGCATGCGCAACACTGACACAGGCCTACGACGACGAACGCACAACCCCGCGACGGCGCCTAGGTCGCCGAAGCCGCCGGAGTATTCGACCTGTCCGGCTGGCCACCCGGGATGCGGATCATCCTCCGCAGGGAAGCGACCCGTGCGCCATGAGGCGTTGTTGATTCGAGCGGAGGTGAGAGACCCCGTCGCCGATCCAGTCGCAGCAGCACATCTTGCGCGAGCCCATCAGCGACGGAAACAATCTGTGCCTGCTGCTACAGGGTGCCGCGCATCTGAATATTGTCGAGGAACATGGCGCGCTCGTGGGGTGGAAGCGCAACCTTGTAGTCGGGTTCCGTGAAGTCCGCCAAAGCAGCGTCCGCGGGCACAAAGGTCACCCCGCACGACGCCCAAGCTCCCCCGATGCGTTGCGACAAGACGATGGCCAGATCCCAAGATCGCTCCGCCCAAACGGCCCATGCACCTGTGCTACCGGCGATACCCACCACGTTCGCCGTGTACGCCACCGAGCCGGTGGGATCGCCACCTGGTTCGTGGGCCACCGCCTCCCAGTAGGTCTGACCGACCGCCTGACCGGGCAATGTGAACGCGGGAAACGAACCGTAGTTGTCCCGATAATAGTTGGGATTCGGGTCGAGAACGGAAAGACTCACACTCGCATCCCCGTGGGCGTCGACAAGTGACTGCAGGACGGCGCCGAAAGGCCCCTCGATAGCCAGGCTGAACTGACACACTTCCGCATTGCCGATAGCGGACCTGAACGGCCACTCTGGAAGTCGGAGATCCGTCTGCAGGGTTCGCTTGACCTCTCCAAGAATCCGCTCAAATACAGCCTCTTCTGACGGATAGAACTGCGTAGCAGTCACGGCGTGTACCCCAATCGAATCTCCAGCGTGTGCCCTTTGGAACCAGTCGGCGTAAAGTCTGCGGTCCACCCCGGGTATCCGCTGGAGTTCTTACTCCTGAGAATGTACTTCGCGCCGCCATTCACAAAGATCTGAACCGAGCCGTCCTTCGACATTCTAGACGCCCAACCGCTGTTGGTCAGATTTTCCGCAAACTCGGTGTGTGTAACGTTCGTTCCAATGTTCCGGATCGAGTTGCCTCTGGTCAAGTCGATGTAGGTACTAGAACTACCGAGGCCCTCAACCACGGCCGACTCTGAAGCAGCCATGTCGTCCACAGCCCCTACACGCCCAAGCCCTCCAAGCCCGAGTGCGAGAAGGTACGGGAAGTTGCGTTGGAACGAGGACCACGATTCGTACCCTGCGGAGTTGCCTTCGCACTTCTCGAAGTTTTCGACACAGTAGAATGCCGCGATGTACTTGGCTCCATCAATGTCATCTGGGTGGTAGAAGAGATGGCGATACGCTTCTCGGCACGCGGTTCTGCCGAAGCAGGCACGATTGCCGTAATCGCTAAAATGGTCGGGGAGATTCCAGTACTCGCCAGGCGCGGCGTCAGGCTGGGTGGCGAGATCATTATATGTGTACCAAATCCCCCATAGGTCACCCGTCTCGCTGGTTGACGGCGAATTTCCCTTCAGCCACTCTGATTTTGCGCGCTGCTGTCGAACATTCTTCCGGGTATTTTCGTGGCGGGACTGTTCGACGGGGTCTTTGGCCATGTGGCCGTTGCCGCCGCCTGCGCAGCTGATGTGGTCTTCTTCGCAGCCTGCGGGTCGTAGGCCGCTTGGGTCGGAGAGGGTGGTGGGGCTGTTGTTTGCGTAGCTGTAGCCGTTCCATTGCTGCGGGTTGGTCATGTCGAGGATGGGGTCGACGCTGACGAAGCGGCCGAGCGCCGGGTCATAGTTGCGGGCGCCGATGTCGGTGAGGCCGGTGGTGGTGTTGACGGGTTTGTTGAGGAAGCCGCGGTTGTCGACCCATGGGTTGGTGGTGCCGAGGGGGTTGCCGTAGGGGTCCTGTGTGCGGCGGGTGACGTTGTAGCCGTTGGAGGCGACGGCGACCTGGTTGGTGCCGTGCATGTCGGCTTTGAGGTAGGTCGGGTTCTCGCCGGTGTTGCGCACCGCGATAGCCATGCCGTTGTGGCTGTAGTAGCGGGTGCCAGTGACCGCGCCGGTCGAGGTGTTGCGGACGATCTCCTGCCCCGGCAGATACAGGGTCGTCTTACCCGGCTCGGTGCGGACCAGTTGGCCGCCGTCTGCGTCGTAGATGTAGCCGGAGTCGGTGGTGGCAGGGGTGCTGGGGTCGAGGTCGACGGTGGCGAGTCGACCGGTGGGGTCCCAGTCCAGTTTTTGGGTGACACCGGGCAGGGTCCGGTTGGTGGTGTTGCCTGCGGCGTCGTAGGCGTAGCTGGTGGACGGCGGGCCTGCGGGACCGGTGGTCGCGGTGGACTTGACGGCATGACGCGGCCCGGTTTCGGGGGGCACGAACGGGTTGTAGGTGGTGGTGGTGTCGGCGGTGACGCCGCCGGAGACCTGGTGTTGGACCTGTTTGGTGCGCGAGCCGACCGGGTTGAATTCCCAGGTGGTCCAGTACGGGGTGACGCCGCCGCCGACGTTGCCCGCTGCCGGTGTTGTCGCGCAGGCGTTTTCGGTGGCTGAGGTCCAGGCTTGGGTGAGACGGGCCAGGCCGTCGTAGTTGAAGCACTCGGTGCGCTTGGTGCTGGCGCCCTGGACGTTGTGGGCCTTGGTCAGGTTTCCGGCGGGGTCGTAGGTGTAGACCACGTCGTCGATCTGGGGGGTCGCCTTGATGGCGGTCATGGTGATCTGGCTGACCCGGTGGGTGTGGGTGTCTCGGCCGAAGGTGAGCGCGACCTGATCCAACCCGCCCAACGCGTAGCGCAAGGGTTCACCGGCACTGCTGTAGGTGGAGGCGGCGACGATCATGTTGGTGCCGCGAGTAGTCAACGGCTGGCCGTGGCGGTCGTAGGTGAACTGGATGTTCTCCCCCGGCAGGCCACCGGCGTGCGCGGGTGTCACATACGTGGGCAGGTTCGTGCTGGTGTACCCAAACTGGGTCTTGTAATCACCAGCGAGCCCGGTCAGCGCCGACGGCACCGTGACGATCTGATCGACCGGCATGCCGCGGCCGTTGTAGCCGGTGGTCTTGACCGTGTAATCCACCCCCGTGCTGACGTGACGGGTACTGGAGTGCAGCTTTCCCTTGCCGTTCAACGCGGTGTCATAGACCCACGACGCCAGCTTCGTACCACCGCTGCCGACCGGGCCGCTCCACGACTCGATCTTGCGACCCAGCTCGTCGTACTTATACGACAGGACCTGGTTGAGTGCGTCGGTAGTGGAGGTGACCTGCCCGGCGAGATCGTAGGTGGTGGTGGAACGACCGGAATCCGGGTCCACACGCGCGGTCTGGCGGCCCAGGAAGTCGAACTCGAAGCCCCACTTGATGTTCGCCGCGTCAGCCAACTCGACAAACTGACCGAGATCGTCGTACCTGTAAGTGGTTGCCGCCGGACACTATGGCGGCCCGTTGTTACCGGCTGCCCCTAACCATCGCCGGGGCCTGGGCTACCTCCTCAAGCGACCGCTCGCCAGCGTGGCCACGAGAGTCGCGACTTCGACTCGGAGCGCGCGGCCTCTGGGGTCCTTCGAGTCGCGAACAAGGCCGGTATTGCTCACCTCGACGCAGTCACTGGTTGAGCCTGACTGGCTCGCCTTACGCCACACCACCATCTCTACGCATCTCCTCAGCCACGGTCGCGATGAGCTGAGTCGATTCTGTCGCGCCCATCGAAACGGCGCGCAGCCGGGCGACGGCATCGACGTACGGGGGAGCATCGTCTCGATCAAGGAACACGGCAGAGCGCAGGAGTTCGACGTGCGCGACAGGTCGGGCCACCGGGAACGTGAGGAGCATGAACGCTCCGAGTAGCCCAGCGTGAGGCACATGTTCGGGCACAACGTGGAGGTGCACATTCGGCGCCTCGACGGCCCGCAGGATCGCCTGCAACTGCGCGGCCATGACCGCCAAGCCGCCGAACGGTGTGCGTAGCGCCGCCTCGCCGATGATCGCCGTGTACTTGATCGGCCCGGCGAGGGCCTGCTGTCGACGTAGGCGGGCCATCAACCGCACTTCCACGTCGCTCGGGTCGATCCCGTCGTCGATCATGTAGGCGCGGGTGTAATCCATGGTCTGAAGCAGGCCTGGCACGATGCCGGGTGACCAGTTGGTGATCTCGGACGCCTCAGCTTCGTAGCTGGCCAGCGTGCCGGACTCCCTCGGGACGCCGGGCAAGGTGCGTTCCCACCAGCCGGGTTCGTCGCCGGCTCGGGCGCGGCCGATCAAATCATCGCGGCGGCCGTCGGTCACTCCGTAGATCGTCAGCAGGGACGCGACCTCTTCGGGTTCGATGTTGCGCTTGCCGTTCTCCAGGTTCGACAGCAACGACTTGGACCACCCCAGGTGGGCCGCGACTGCGGTCACCGATTGACCTGTGCCCTCACGGATCGAGCGGAGTTCGGCGCCGATTCCGCGCTCGCGGGCGCCCGGCGGCTTCCGTGGCATGGATGGTCCCTTCACTTATTCGCCGACTTGTCGGCGTTCCGAGAACGTGCGATCGTTGCAGCAACACGGCCGGTTAGACGGAACACAGCATCCCACAGCGTCCACCGCCGCGCCCGGAGGTGATCACGTGGATCGTTCAATGTGGGAGTGGCAGCAGGCGGCGGGCACTCTGCACGCGGCGGCGATCGCAGGCCCCTACCGACACGTCCCCTGCGACGAAGTCACCTTTGTCTGCGGCGCGTCGGCAACTTTGCAGATCGAGGACTTCCCCCGCAGACCGAACGGCACCCACACCTGCGGAGTGTGCCTGGCCGCAGTCTCGGTAGCTACGCAATGATCGAGCGGACCGCGACCCTGGACGACACCGACCTCGCCGCGATGCTCTCCACGCTCGCCGGGAAGCTGGACAAGGTCGCCGCGTTGTCCCGCCGCCACGCCCAGGGCTTGATTATCGGGTGGGCCGCGGCCACGCACGCCGAGGAACTCGCCGACATCCTGCACGACGCTGAACGGCTCGTCCGCGCCACCATCGTGGTCGAGCAGGCCGTTGGATGACGGTCGCCGAGTCCTGGCCCTGCAGGTGCACCCACGACAACGTAGTGCACCCATGGCACTGAAGCCCCCGGCGCCCGGCGTGCGCAGCACTGACACCGGCCTACGACGACGAACGCACAACCCCACGACGGCGCCTGGGTCGCCGAAGCCACCGAAGAATTCGACCTGTCCGGCTGGCCACCCTGGATGAGGATCATCCTCCGCAAAGAAACGACCCGTGCGCCATGAGGCGCTGTTGATTCGAGCGGAGGTGAGAGACGCGTCGCCGATCCAGTCGCAGCAGGACGGTGGAGCTGAGGGCAGCCTGATCCGGAGACTGTCCCGCGTCGATGGGTGGTCAGCGGCCTGCCGAGGCCGTCGTTATCGAAAGTCGTCACCCGATTGTCCGGGGTGGTGACCGCTGCCAGGCCACCGAAGTCGTCATAGCGGTAGCGGGTTTGAGTACCCGGTCGGGGCCGGAACGCGCTTGCCCACGCCGCGCGGGCCGATTCGCCAAAACCATCCACAAACTACGAGATCACCGCAGGATGAAAAGGGCTTACTCTTGGTCAGATACCTCCGTTGACAATATAGGTCGAGGACATGTACACCTGCACAGAGCCACTCGCCCGCTCGACAACAACTTTGAATTTCGCACCAACCGGCGTCGCGAATTCGGTATAGATGTCGTACAATTTCGCGTGATCGAGTGACCAGCCAAGTTGATCTGTCTCATAAGGCGGGAACGGGCTCGTGAAGCCGCCGAACGGCTTGCCGTCGAGTGTTCCCGTCAACTTGTAAGGCCAGGTCAAATCAGGTCGCCCGGGAGTCACTTTGTAGCCGTCCAGGTATCGATCCATACAGCCCCGGTCAGCAGCAGTAAACGCGATCTTCAGCCATACATCGAGAGACTTTTTCGCGGAGTATCTCAAGCCATCAATTCCACAGTCGGGAAGTTCGAGACGCACGGACTTCGCCATTTCCTCGAGCCGCAATCCCGACTGACTTCCAGGATAGGCTCGCGGATCAGCATCCTGCCCGATAAGATCCGAACTCAGCACGATGACGGCAGCGACGATCACGGTCGAGCCAACGCCCGCGACACGAACCCAATTTGATCGCTTCACCAATTCCACCTCCACCTAACGCGGGATCACCGCATGGTAGCCCGAATATTCAGCGCCATGGACAGAGAAGTCACGAGCCAACCCATTCTCCGGCATTTTGGAGATGTCCTTGACATCGAACTCCATACCCCACAGCGTGATGGGATCCTTCCATGGGTCGAAATTGTAGGCCTTGAACACGTCGACCTTGTAGGTGCCCGCAACCTCGATTGAGTTATCCTCAAGCACTGTGGCCCGGCTTGTTGCCGTCACGCGGTACTCAATGCTATGAAAAGCAAACTGCATATCCTCGTTGTGCTCGAACATGAAACCGGTCCACCCGCTGTCCACGTCTAGGGTACAGGCAGATCCGGGCGATCCGGAACATCCATCCACTGCTGCCAATGTCATCTTGTTCAGCAGATCACTGACACCTGCCACGAAGCCTGGGTCGTCGGTGATCGCCGCCATCTGCAACCGATCCAATTGGTAATCAGACCCCGAGCGGCCCAACCAATGATCGAAGAGGCTACAGGCCACAGGCCCACGATGGCACGCAAACAACTGCACACCGATGGCCATATCCTTGAGCCCGTTGAATGAACTCCACGGCGTCATATAGTCCCAGAATCCCGCCTCCCGATACGGAGCGTGGCGATCCTGGTCATTGTCCGGCTGCGCCTTGCCAGTTGGGATCGTATATCTGACCGGCTTCTTCTCGTCTGAAAATGCCTTGTTTTCCTCAGCGTAACGGGCCTCCTGCTTCTCGTTGTCGTAGTCGGCGATGAGGCCGGTGGGGTCGGAGTGGGTGGTGGGGTTGTTGTTGGCGTAGTTGTAGCCGTTCCAGGATTGTGGGTTGGCCATGTCGAGGAGTGGGTCGACGCTGACGAAGCGGCCGGTGGTGGGGTCGTAGTTGCGGGCGCCGATGTCGGTGAGGCCGGTGGTGGTGTTGACGGGTTTGTTGAGGAAGCCGTGGTTGTCGATCCAGGGGTTGGTGGTGCCGAGGGGGTTGCCGTAGGGGTCTTGGGTGCGGCGGGTGACGGTGTAGCCGTTGGAAGCGACGGCGACCTGGTTGGTGCCGTGCACATCGGCTTTGAGGTAGGTCGGGTTCTCGCCGGTGTTGCGTACCGCGATGGGTGCGCCGTTGTGGGTGTAGTAGCGGGTGCCGGTGACCGCGCCGGTGGTGGTGTTGCGAACGATCTCCTGCCCCGGCAGGTAGAGAGTCGTCTTGCCCGGCTCGGTGCGGACAAGTTGACCACCGTCGGCGTCGTAGATGTAGCTGGAGTCGGTGGTGGCAGGGGTGCTGGGGTCGAGGTCGACGGTGGCGAGTCGGCCGGTGGGGTCCCAGTCGAGTTTCTGGGTGACGCCGGGCAGGGTTCGGCCGGTGGTGTTGCCTGCGGCGTCGTAGGTGTAGCTGGTGGTTGGGGGGCCTGCGGGACCGGTGGTCGTGGTGGATTTGACGGCGTGTCGGGGCCCGGTTTCGGTCGGCCCGAACGGGGTGTAGTTGGTGGTGGTGTCGGCGGTGACGCCGCCTGTGATCTGGTGTTGGACCTGTTTGGTGCGGGAGCCGGTCGGGTTGAATTCCCAGGTGGTCCAGTAGGGGGTGACGCCGCCGCCGACGTTGCCCGCTGCCGGTGTTGTCGCGCAGGCGTTTTCGGTGGCTGAGGTCCAGGCTTGGGTGAGACGGGCCAGGCTGTCGTAGTTGAAGCACTCGGTGCGCTTGGTGCTGGCGCCCTGGACGTTGTGGGCCTTGGTGAGATTCCCGGCGGGGTCGTAGGTGTAGACCACGTCGTCGATCTGGGGGGTCGCCTTGACGGCGGTCATGGTGATCTGGCTGACGCGGTGCGTATGTGTGTCGCGGCCGAAGGTGAGCGCGACCTGATCGAGACCGCCGAGGGCGTAGCGCAGAGGTTCACCAGCGCTGCTGTAGGTGGAGGCGGCGACGATCATGTTGACGCCGCGGGTGGTCAACGCTTGGCCGTGGCGGTCGTAGGTGAACTGGATGTTCTCCCCCGGCAGGCCGCCCGCATGTGCGGGTGTCACATACGTGGGCAGGTTCGTGCTGGTGTAGCCGAACTGGGTCTTGTAATCACCAGCTAGCCCGGTCTGCGCCGACGGCACAGTGACGATCTGGTCGACCGGCATACCGCGGCCGTTGTAGCCGGTGGTCTTGACCGTGTAGTCGACCCCCGGGCTGACGTGACGGGTGCTGGAGTGCAGCTTTCCCTTGCCGTTCAACGCGGTGTCATAGACCCACGACGCCAGCGTCGTACCGTCCTTCTTCGACGCGATCTTGCGACCCAGCTCGTCGTACTCATAGGACAGGACCTGGTTGAGTGCGTCGGTGGTGGAAGTGACCTGCCCGGCGAGGTCATAGGCGGTGGTAGAACGACCGGAATCCGGGTCCACGCGCGCGGTCTGGCGACCGAGGAAGTCGAACTCGAAACCCCACTTGATGTTCGCCGCGTCAGCCAACTCGACCAACTGACCGAGATCGTTGTACTTATAGGTCGTCGACTGCGGGCTACCACCCGACACGGTCGTGCCGTTGACTGTCGGCGCGGTCGTGTACTGGACCAGTGAAGTGGTCCGGCCACGCGCGTCAGAGACCACAGTGGACGGGACGCCACCCGCCGGGGGGATCGTGGTGACACGGTCACCGCCATAGACGGTGCTGACCTCACGGGTCACGGCGGCGCCCTTGAGTGCCTTCACGTTGACGGGCCGGCCCGCGCCGTCGTAGGTGGTGATGGTGCGGTCATCGACATTGGCCGCTGACACCGAGATCAACTCGGTGCCCGGGGCGTTGGTGGTGAGGTAACGGTTGTTAGACGCGATCGGCCAACCGTGGGAGTCGTAGATGACCTCGGCGACCACCCGGTTGTTGACCGCAGTCGGGTTGGCCACGTCATCGACCTGGGTCTGGCGCTGCCGCCCCAACGAGTCATACAGGGCGATCGAGGTCAGATAGTTCTCCTCGACCCCATTGTCGACCAGCGCCCGGGTAGTGACAGCAAGCGGGCCGTCGTTGCGCAACTTGTACTCGTACTTGACATTCGCCTTCGCCGTGGCAGCACGCCCGGGCTGCCACACCTCGACGACACGCCCGAGCTGGTCGTAGCGGGCCTGCGACACACGGCCAGCGACATCCGTCGTGGTGAGCGGGGTGCCGCGGCCGGGGGCGAGGGTGACGGTCGTGGTCTGGTTCTTGGGGTTTTTCGTGTCGATCTGCGACACGATCCCGCCGAGCAGCGGGGTGTAGGTGGTCGTGGTGGTGAAGTTGCGCGCGTCGGTGGTGGTCAGGACGCGGCCGGAGAGGTCGAAGGTCGCTGATCCGGTGGTCTGGTAAACCGGATTGCCCTGGGCGTCAAGTGAGGTCGCCACCTCGGCGCGAGTGGCGTCACCCGGACCTGGGACCGCGCCGAGGGTCGTGCTGCCGTCGTAGAACGTTTGCGCCGCGGCGGTGATCGACGTTTGCGGGCCGGAGGCCGGGCACGCGCCGGTCGACGCGATCGTCTGCTTGACCAACGTCTTGATCGTCGCGTGCGTCGCGTACTCGGTAGTCGCGCACAAATCCGTCAACCCGGTGGCCAAACTCGTCTGCGCAACCACCCGGCCAGTGCCGTCGAAGCGGCTGCGGGTTTCCGCGGTACGGGTGCCGCCGCCGGGAAGATCGGTGATGTCCCGGGAGCGCTCGGTCGCGGTGATCGTCGCAAACAAGTCGGGCAGCGGCTCGGCGCGATCACGGGTCGCGGTGGTGGCGACGGTGATCGGCGTGCTGATGCTCCGGGAGAGCCGCGCACCGCCCGCGCCGAGGAATGTCTCCGTCTCGAACGCGGTGCCCGCGTACTGATCGAGGTCGTCGACTTCCTCGTTGAGGGAGTTCTTGACCTTGACCGAGCGCGTGCCGCTGGGCAGCAATTTGTCGCCGTGCATGCCACGGAAATAGGTGCTCTTCGTGTAGGTCTGCTTGTCGAGCACGCCGGCGGTCGGCGGGGTGTACGCGGGGTTGCCAGTCAAGGTCTCGACCGTGGCGAAACCACGGAACTGCCCGTAGGTACGGTGCTCCGGTTTGACCAGTTCGTTGTCGTCGAAATGCCAGCCCGGACTCGTGTACTTGTAGTCGATGTACTGGGTGGGCGAACCGTCGCCACCCGTGGTGTCCTGCACTCGGACCTGCTTGACCACCCACTTGTGGAAGTAGTCCGGGGTCGGGTTCTGGTTGCCCGGCATGGTCCACTTGACCGGGTAACACAGACGCCCGTTGTTCGACAGCTCCGTGGGCACACTCAAGTTGGTGCACGCTGGTTGAGTGGTCTCGACCTCGTTGGTGTAGTCGACCTGGGTGTCGGCGCCGGTCTCGGAGCGCACGTTGCTCAGCCGCGGGAACTGCATCGGCGGCAGATCACCGCGCTCGGTGATGTAGCCCTCGACCCGGTTGTCCAGGACTGCGGCGTAGGAGAACGTCACCGGCGGGGTGGACAGCGGGGGCTGTGCCGCGTCGTAGCCGGTGTGGGTGATCGAGTCCAACTGCAGCGTGTGCTCGTCGGCTGGGTCCACGCTCGATTTGAGCGTGTAGGAGTCGACGAGAACGTCGGTGGTGCCCGACTTGTACGAGGTGTTGATCTTCCGCAGCCGTTTGGTCGACCAGAACGTCGGGGCGTGCACGTTACACGGGCTCACCGTGCAGTTCTGGTCGACCGGGACATCCCGCCACGTTTCCTTGTTCGCCGTGGTGAGCGTCACCGACGCGCAGGCGTCGCTGGGAGGATTGGCGTTGGGGTCGAAGGCCGTGCAGCGTCCGACGACCTCGAAGGTCACCTTGTTGGGCGCGGTCTGCCCGGCGATGGAACCGCCGGACTCGCGCAGGCCGTAGTCGACGTGGTCGAGCCAGCCGCCGCGGGTGTAGGGGGTGAGGGTGGTGGCGTTGTTGGCGCCGTAGGAGTTGGTCTCCTTGGTGTAGTAGTAGGCGGCGGCGTTGCCGTGGGTGTCGCGGACGTAGTCGAGGTTCCATCGCCACGCGTGGGCACACGCGGGCAGCGCGAGCGAGGCCGCGGACTGGCACTGGTGCCCGACCTCGAGTGGGTGGGTGACCGGGACGGTCCAGGCCGAGTTGGTGACGTTCGGGCCTGCGATGCCGGGCAGGCTGTCGCGACCGAACCAGTACTCGGTGCCGTCGGTGGTGGTGACCTTCCAGTGCTCACCATCACGAGCCCCATTGACGGCACCGGCGCCCAGTACTACCTTCTCGCCGTCGTCGGACTCGGGCACCCAGTTCGTCCCGTCGAACACCAGCGGGGTGGAGCGGCCGCCGAGGTTGAGGGTGACGATCGGCCCGGCCCAACACAGGTCTGGGGTCTGCCGCGCGGCGGGCACCGCGGGATCCTGGGAACAGGTGCGGTAGGTGCGTTCGATGAAGCCTGGTGAGTAGTTCCAGCCGAGACCGATCCATGAGGACTGGTTGTTGGTGCCCGAGGTCAGACCGTCCACACCGGACGAACCATACGACAGGGCGACGCTGGGCGCCGGGCCCGCCGCCGACGGAGGCACGCCGATCGGGTAGGACCAGCCGAACGACCCGGAATTGCCTGACACCGACCAGGTCCCGGACGGTGAAAGGGAACTCGCGGCATAATTGCCCTGCGGGCCGGCGGACTCGCCGACGCTCGCGACGACCATCTCGGTACCCGCCGCACCGGCCGACGACGGGGTGGTCAGCCCCTCGACGAGCGGCTCGCGGAGCGAGACGGTCGCCTCGACGTGCTGGGCGGCGTACTCGTTGCGGGCTTTGAGCGGGGTCTGGACCTGGCACTCGGGCTTCTCCGGAGTGACCAGCACGCAGGAAGGCAGCGTGACCAGGGTCAGGCGGGACCCGAAGTTCGCGCCCGCACCGGCGAATCCGGCGTAGTCGAGGTCCATGGTGACCGAGTCCACGGCGCCCTTGGTCGGAGACAGCGTGGTGATCACGCCGCTGACCCCGGCCCTGGTGGCGTGTTCCTTCGACAGCATCCTGACCCGCACGTCACCGGACTGGCCCTCGGCGCGCAGCCGCACCGGCAGCGACCCAGCCTGCCGCTCCTCGCCGTCGACGGCGACGACGGCCTCGCCGACGGCGGGCCAGCTCACCGACTGCGCGGCGGGGCGCACAGGTTCCTGGCGCGGTGCCGCGAGCGGCACGTCGACGTGCGGGATCACCTTCTCCGGGCGCAGCGCCGGGTGTTGGTTGGCGGCCACCACGGCCGGGGTCGACCCGGCGACCAGCGAGGCCACCAACGTCACCGCCAGCGCCGCCGCGACCGCGCGCACGCGTCCGCGCGGCCTAGTGACGACAGCGTTGAACAGCAAGTTATTCGACATTGTCCCGCCCCAGTGAGAACGCGAAGAACACTCCCCAGCGGCCGTACCTTAACCGAGCCGTCCGACAGTCGGAACCAGTTTCCCGGTAATTGGCGTCACAGCGTCCGGATTGCACCAAAGGGCAACTAGTCAGTAGTTAACCGAATAATCCGACAGTCGGTTGTTACAGTTTTCGCTATCGCATCCATCACACTTCCATGGATCATCTACCTGCGATTACAGTGCGCGCGACTGTGGTTTGCGGCCACACAAATCCTGGGGGATGTCATGCGCATCGGTTTTCTTACGTCCACGCGTTCCCGCGCACGCGGGAATCGCCTCGTCGGCGTGGTCGCCGCAATCGCGATCTTGTGTTCGACGACATCGAGCGTGACGGCGAACGCCGATCCGACCATCCCGCCGGAATCGCAACCACCTGCGCCGACATCGCCGGAATTCACCGCGATGGACCAAGCCAAGGAGAGTGGGCATCCGGTCGAGGTCCTCGAGCGGACCACCGAGACCAGCCAGGTGGTGGCCAACCCGGACGGCCGGTTCACCCTCACCACCAACGCCCAGCCGGTGCGCGCCCAGGAAAACGGGATCTGGCACGGGATCGACCTCGACCTCGTGCGTGAGGGCGACGGGCGGATCCGGCCGGAGACCTCCGCGGTCGACGTCGCGTTCTCTGGCGGCGGCTCCGGGCCCGCGATCACCGTCGCCGAGGGCGCCAACAAGGTCGACTTCTACTGGCCGACATCGCTGCCCGCGCCGACGATGGCGGGCAACGTGGCCACCTACGCGAACGTGCTGCCCGACGTCGACCTGGCCGTCAGCGCCAACGAGGTCGGCTTCTCCCAGGTCTTGGTGGTCAAGAACGCCACAGCTGCGGCGAATCCGGCGGTGCGGTCGATCTCGATGTCGGTGGCGACCACCGGTTTGACGCTGACCAAGGAAGCCAACGACGCGCTGACCGCCGTCGACGCGGCGGGCAACAAGGTGTTCGCCGGGGCGGCACCGGTCATGTGGGACTCCACCCGTGAGAGCGGCGCGGCGGCGCCCACCGCTACCGAGTCGAACAGTGGCGAGGTCACGCCAGTCGATGTCACCGCCACGACCCGCCCGGGCGCGACGGCGACGAGTGGGGTCACCGACATCGTCGTCACCCCGGATCTCAGCGCGTTGACCGGGCCGGACGTGGTGTATCCGCTGTACATCGACCCGAGCCTGACCCGCGACCAGACACAGTGGATCCAGGTCACCACCGCGGGCTGGGCGCACTACAACGCCACCCACACCGCCGCCGTCGGATACTGCAGCGGCTGGGCCGAATGCGGAACAGCGTTCACGTCCCGGTCGTTCTTCACGATGAACGTCGGCGAACTCAACACCCGCAACGGATACGACCCGACCATCTACGCAGCGCGGTTCTACGCGACCCAGACCCACGGCGCGCACCTGTGCACCGCCGAACCGGTCGACCTTTACCTGACCGGCGACTTCAACTCCACCACGACCTGGCCCGGCGCGGCCCAGGTCTGGCGCTGGCAGGACCAGGCCTCCTCCGGTGCGGGCGATCAATGCGAAGGAGCGGGCGGCGTCTCCTTCAACGTGTACAACGCGATCAAGATGAGCGTCGACCAGCCCACCAACTGGACCAACATCAACTTCGGACTGTTTTCGCCGAATGAGGGCAACCGCTACCAGTGGAAGAAGTTCGCCAACAACCCGCAGTTGGTCGTCGACTTCAACTACCCACCCAACACCCCAACCGACTTCAAGGTCAGCAACGCCGTCTACTGCGACGGCAAGGTCATCACCCCGGACAAACGCCCCACCGTGTCCGCTACCGCGACCGACAACAACAACCCGGCGCTGAACCTCAACCTGTGGATGGACCTGGTCAACAGCGGCGGCACCCAGATCGCGTCCATGACCACCGCACCGGTGATCGCCTCCGGCACGTACGGCTACTGGCCCCTGTCCTCCGACCTGGCCGACGGAGCCTACGGAGCTCGTGGCGTGGCGGAGAACCGCAACCCCGGCGGCTACCTCGCCTCACCGCTGAGCAGTCCGTTCCAGTTCACCGTCCACTCCACGCCACCCACGCAACCCAAGGTGTTGAGCCGGGACTACCCGAAGAACTATTGGGGCGCGTCGAAATCGGCCCCCGGAACGTTCACCGTGACCGGCACCGACGCCGTGGGTGCCGTGTACACCTTCGACGGCGGCCTCCCGCTGACGCCCGGAGCATTGGACTGCAACTACACCAAGGCATCGGTCGACAACGGACCCGGGTGGGCGGTGATGAATCAGGGCACAGCGACCTTCCAACTGCCCAATACCCTGCTTCCCGGCTACCACACGATCACGGTCCAGACATTCTCCGACGCCCACGTGCTGTCCGCGCCGTCGGAGAAGTACGTCTTCTACGTCGCGCCTGACGCGGGTCTCGCGACCCAGCGATCGCAGGCCGAGAGCCTCGCGCCGCAGCCCGTCGGCCAAGGCGTGACAATCTCGACCCAGACCGACTGCTGCGCCATCTCCTGGGCCGGTGGTTCGCAACTGCGGTTCGCCGGGACCGCGGTCGGCCAGAGCCTGACCCTCGACGTCAAGACGACCACCGCGGGCGACTACGACCTCGGCGTCGCGCTCACTCGGTCCACCGACTATGGGCAGATCGGGTTCACGCTCGACGGAGTGGCGGTCGGCCCGGCGAACTACGACGCCTACAGCTACCACCCCACGACCGACTTCGTCCCGTTGGGCAAGCAGCGGTTCGCCGCGAACACGGTCCGCAAGCTGAAGATCACCACCCTCGGCACCACGTCGACCGTCGCACCCAAGTACGCCGTCGGCATCGACCAGATCGTGCTCACACCGAGCGACCGCACCGAGATCGAGATCGCCAACACCGCGGGCGCGGGCACCCGAACGATGGAAACCAACCCGCGATGGTCCATGGGGTCCCAACTGCTCTACACCGGCAACGACACGGCGCGGACCCTCACCCTGAATTTCACCGTCCCCGGCCCCGCCGACGGCAGCGTCAACGCCGACTACGCGCTCAGCCTCGGGCTCACCAAACTCAACACCTACGGGAAGTTCACCGTCAAACTCGACGGTGAACCACTGCGCGACACCAAAAAGACCCCAGTCGACCTCAGCAGCTCCCAACCGCTGAGCATCCAACTCGACTTCACCGGTGAAGCGTCTTACAGCACCCCACGGGTCTTCCACGAACCCCTCGGCGGCGTACACCTCAAGTCCGGGGCCCATGTGTTGGAGTTCGAGGTCAGCGGCAGCTACCGCCTCGGCCTGGACTACCTCGCGGTCACCCAGGTCAGCAGCGCCACCGAAGCCAGCTTCGACGCCGCGATGAACAACAACGGCGTCACCGCCCAAAACGTCTCCGGCGACCTCGACATCATCAACAACACCCTGTCCGTCGACACCCTCAACACCGCAGGACTCGGCACCGGGGCGAAGGTCGCCATCCGCGGCGCGACGTTCACCATGCCGGACTGGTCATCGGCCAAGGACAACGTGATCGCCACCGGCCAGACCATCCCGCTCGAACCCGCCCAGCGGATCAAGGCATCCGCGGTCGGCATGCTCGTCACCGCGACCTGCGCGGGCACCCCGGACGCGCAAGCGAAGATCACCTACGCCGAGCCCAGCGGCACCGGCGGCGCCGAACGGTTCACCACACCGATGGTGCCCGCCGTCGGTGACTGGATCACCGGAACCGACCGCGACACCGCCGCCGTGCTGCCCTCCCGCCTCAGCAAGGGCCTCACCGACCTCACCGCGCGGCCGAGGATCTACGCGATCTTCCTGCCCGCCGACCCCAACCTCACCCTCAAGCAGATCACCCTGCCCCGCTACGGGTTCATGCCCGGCACCGAGTGCCAGCCATCGCTGCACGTGTTCGCCATCGCACCCGTCCCCGTCCAACCCACGGTGTGGGTCGGCGGATGGCAGGCATCCGCCGACGCCGCCGTACCGCCACCCGTGGCAAGCGGGTTCGCCGGCCAAACCCTGCGCACGGTCGTCCACCCCAACGTCACCGGCACCAGCGTCCGCGTCAGGCTGGCCAACCCGTTCACCACGACTCCGGTCACCATCAATGCCACGTCCATCGGCAAACGCACCGGTACCGGCACCGACATCACCGGCACACCCACACCGATGACCTTCGGCGGCCAGCCAGTGGTCACCATCCCCGCGGGCGGTGAGGTCACCAGCGAGGCGGTCGGCTACCCAGCCAACGCCACGGACCTCGTCGTGAGCATGCACCTGCAAACCGCGGTCACCCTGGCGCCACACCACCCGTCTGCCACGGCCACTACCGCCATCGTCACGGGCAATCACACCGCCACGACCACCCTGACATCGCCGACGACCGTGTCCGGTACCTACTTCCTGTCCGCTGTGGACATCAGCACCACCTCCACACCGACCGACAACACCGGCACCGTCGTCGTCATCGGCGACCAGACCAGCGGCACCGCACCTTCGGCCACCGGCACCTGGGCCGACCGCATCACCGGCAACCTGCAACCCACCCAGGGCCTCAACAACGCCAGCCGCGTCGGCAACACCCTCGGCCACTGGAAACTCGACGGCACCCTCAACGACTCCGCGGGCACCACCAACCTCACCACCGCCGCCGGTACCACCACGTACGCCATCGACCCCGAACCCAAGCGCGGCAACGTCGCCACGTACAACTTGGCCACCGTCCAGACCACCAGCGGGACGCTGCTCAACACCCAAGGCAGCTACGGCATCGCCGCATGGGCCAAGCTCACCGACACCAACGGCTACTTCACCGCCGCCTCCCAATGCGGCACCTACGCCTGCGCGTTTTACCTGCAATACAACCAAAACATCGGCAAATGGGTGTTCATCAGCCCCAGCAACGACGCCGCCGCCCCCGCCTCATTCGCCTCCGTCAACGGGCCCACACCAACGGTGGGCAAATGGACCCACCTCGTCGGCACCTACGACGCCGGCGCCAAGACGATGTCGCTCTACGTCGACGGCGTACTCCAGGGCAGCACCACCAACGCCACACCGTTCAACGCGAGCGGCCCGCTCGCCATCGGCGGCGGCAAACTCGCAGGCGGCGGCATGCTCGTCGGCAACTACTTCAAGGGATCCATCAGCAACGTCTGGGCCTTCAACCGCACCGTCACCGCCGACGAAGCCCACCGACTCGCCAAGGACTCCCCCACTCAACTCACCCCACCCACCACCACCGACGCGCTCGACGAACTCAACCGCACCGCCTACAACTCCCCGCGCCTGCAATCGGTCATCGTCGCCGTCGGCACCAACGACCTCCTCGAGGACAGCCGAACCGACGCCGCAGCGATCAAGGACGACCTGCGCAAGCGGCTCATCAATCTCGCCCTCACCGCACCCTCAAGCATCACCAACCGCACCGCCCCCAACGGCGCACTCGTGCGGATGCATCTCACCACCATCCCCCCACTCGGCCTGCCCGCCACCGACCCACGCGAACAAGCCCGCCGCGCCCTCAACGACGACATCCGCCTCAACTACAGCGACTACCACGCCGACCAGGTCATCGACGTCGCCAACACGGTCCAAGTTGACGACCTCACCAACGGCCACCTCATCAAGGCCGCCTACCTCACCAACGGCAAACCCAACGACGCGTACCACGCAGCCATCGTCGCCGCGTTCAACCCAGGATCAGTCCCCGTCAGGTTCTGATCCCCAGATCACCAGATGCGGCAAGTTGCCCCCAGGCGTCACGGTCGGGCAACATCAGACTTGGGTGTCTACGCGCACACGCCCCGACCCACTAGGCCTGGGTCGGGGCGTGCTGCGTTTCAGGCGGTGAAACGGCCTTCCCGAACGGCCGCGACGAACGTGCGGCCTCGGACACCGGACAGCTCTAGCACTGGTCCGGTGACGTTCTTCGAGTCCCGGATGCCGAACAAATCGTCGGCACGCCCGATCTCGACACACGAGCCATTCGCACCGCCACTGAAGGTCGACTTGCGCCAAGCCAACTCGACGCAGGACCCGCTCTCACCACCGCTAAAGGTCGACTTGCGGAACTCTGCATTGGCCCAGGGGGCTTCGATCATGTACTCACCTCCTTCATTGCTCGCTTGATGATCGCACGCGAGCTCTTCGGATCGGCCGCGAGCGCATGCAGCCTGGTCAAGGCCCGTCGATACGCCGCGATCTCCTCCTTCTTCTCGATGTAGGTGCCGCCGGTCAGCAACTCGACGTAGACCAGACCAGGATCGCCTTCCATCTCCGGCGGGAACGTGAGCACCGTGAACGCTCCACAATCTGCGGCTGGGCTCGGGCCAGCATCGAAGGGAAGGATCTGCAGGTCGATCCTCGGGCGCATCGACAGCTTGACGAGGTGCGCCAACTGGTCGTACATGACCTTCGCGTCCCCGCGCCTCCGATACAGGACGGATTCGTCCATGACGGACGTCAAGTGCACGGGGGATGCGTCTCGGGTCAGGACCTGTTGCCGCCCCATCCGCACGTCAACCAACTGGCCGACCTGCTCATCCGTGAGATCCGGATTGCCCCGGATGACAGCTTCGGCGTAGTCACGCGTCTGGAGAAGTCCGCGCACGTTCGCATTGTCGTAGCTGGAGAGTTCGGTCGCGCCGTCTTCCAAGCCGAGGAACAGGTCGAACCAGTCGGGTACGTTGCCGGACAGCGGCTTCCACCAGTTGGTCGCCTTCCGCGCGGCGTCGAGCAGTTCGCGCATGAACGGGATCCGGTCCTGCTGGCCGTAGAGGCCCAGCAGTAGCTCAAGGTCCGCCGCGGGCGGCAGTTGCTCGCCGGTCTCGATGTTGCTGATGTGCGCGATGGTTCTGCCGACGCGCTTGGCGGCGTCGCCCTGCCTGAGCTTGGCCTCAAGCCTCCATCGCTTGAGCGACAGCGTGATCATCCGTTTGAAGAGCGCCGGGCTGCCTGATCGCAGCGATGGCGGGAGTCCTGTCTCGTTCACGGTGCCACCCTTTCGACTCTGCCAGTCCGACGGCGGATTAATCACCCCATCGGATGTACAGGTTCGGATTGACGGTCTTGAATCAAGCAGTCAGATTATATGCAGGCTGATTCGAGCTACGCAGAATCTAGCCTCCAGGGACGCCGTGGGCGTAGGCACCCCTTCCGCTACCCGCGGCGTTCCTGGCCATTGCCTGAGCAGCACCTGGAGGCGTTCATGTCAGCGGTGCGATCTACAGCCGACGGGCGGGTGGCGACCCAGATCCGCCCGCTCGTCGGGGTTCCATCCCCATTCCCGGCATCCCACCCCTGCTCGTGCGGTCGCGTGGCACCCGCCTCCCGTGCCGCGCGCCCGAGCACTGCGGATGCCTTCCCGGCCGGTCCGCGCGACCATCCACCGACCGCCCTGACCACACGGGCGCAGTCGTGCGGACCGGCCCTCCCGCCCCGGTGGTCGCGATGCGCCTACCGCTGATCACGCTGCTGAGCCGCCTGCGGTGGCAGCGCGACCCCACTCTGTGGACCGTCCGCTGCCGCGACCACCAAGGACGCAACACCGTGGTACGGGTCCACATCCGCGCCGAAGGGGTCGTCCTCGACCCGTCGCGGACGGGTGCCCTCACCTTCACCCCACCGGCCGTAGGTCGACTGCGTGCCGCGCTCCGCGACGCCGTGGTCGCCCACGCCGTACTCGCTGGCTCCACGACCAAGGACACCTTCGATGCCCCTACCGAAGTCGCCAATGCCGACGCGGCCTGACCTGATCCGCGGCCTGCTGGCCTACAAGCAGCACGGCTGGGACGCGTTCACCGACGAACACGGCAACATCATGATCGGCGTCGGCGAACACTTCGACGCCATCACCTTCCCCCAATCGCTTGCCACGACGATCACCGACGCACTACCGAACGCCCCCTTGTTCCTCGACGCGTCGACCCACCGCTGCACCCTGCTGACCAAGCAGGCACCCCGCGCGCTCGCTCTCCCCGCGGCTCTCCGTGAGGCACGAGTACGGGCGCTGCCCCGGCACACCCCACTGTTGCTGCCGCTGCCCGCCGGTCTCGACGTCGACCGGCACTGGCTGACCGACCCGACCCCACACCACCTGCCGTCGTGGGCGCGCGCGATCGCCGCCATGTTCCGCACCACCCTGCGGTGGTCGCGCGCATAGACGCCGACGCCCCGGCTGTCCCGCCCAGGGAGATCACCGTGACCTACCCCGCCGAACCGGCGCGACTGTCGTGGGGCAGCAGTCCCTACTACCGCGGCCGCGCCCACCTTGTCGCCGCATGCTCCCCGCGCGCCCTGTGCGGAACCCTCATCGAGACGACCGCCACCAAGCCCGTGCCACTGGTCTGCCCGGAGTGCGCGATCACCTATGCCGACACCACGGTCGCCCGCATGGTCGCGGACCGCACGGGCTGGGACCAGTGGTGATTGGGACGCGGATCACTCGATCGTGAGCTATCTGGTTGCCCCCTCACCGCTCTTCTATGGTCAGACACGTAGAGGCGGGTCGATCGGGGGATCACATGAGGTCAGTCGGAGTCGTCGCGGCCGTGCTGGCCTGTATGTGGTGGGCCGCCGCTCCCGCGCTCGCGGAGGGGGAACCTCGGCATTCGCGGGGTCGGCGGGCCAGGAGACCTACCGGCCGGGTGAACCGATCACCCTGCGGTGGCGGTTGACCAACAACGGGACGACGCCGTGCCGCGCGACGACCGAGGCCGCGGGGTCGGTCATGGTCACCGCGGTGACGCGGGATGGCACGGCGGTGCCGCGCTCACTCACCAAACCGCGCTATGACGGCGATCCGGGGGCGCGGGTGCTGGCCGGGTTGACCCCGCTCGCGCCGGGTGCGGGGGTCGACCTGGCGATGGCCGTCACCGCGGAGGCGACAGCCGACGCCAACACCCACCACCGTTCGACCGTCTCTACCGCGAATACGGCAAGAGCTGGCGCGTGACGGACTCCCTGTTCGACTACGCCGCGGACGAGTCGACGGCGACCTTCACCGACCGCTCGTTCCCGGGCAAGGCCGTCACGGCCGCCGACCTCCCGAACCGCGACGCGGCCGCGGCGGTGTGCGCGTCGATGGGTGTGACCGACCCGCGCCTGCTGGAGGAGTGCACCCTCGATGTCGCGCTGACCGGCATGTCCTCCTTCGCCACCAGCGCCGCCGCCACCCAGACCGCCGTGGACGCGGGCCCACTGAGCGACGGCGGCGTCCGCTCGGGCACGCTCGCCCCCGGCGAGACCGCCTCGTACACCTTGGCTTTGGACGGTGCGACGAAGTTCGCCATCGCCGACGTCAGCGGCCAGGTCGAGTTCAAGGTCACCGGCGAGGTCACCAGTCCCCTGCTGCCTGGCGACCACCAGTTCGGTGTCGCCCCCGGCGACCACCACCTGCAGGTCACGGGCACGGGTGACTACCACTTCCGCCTGGTGACGCTCAAGCCCCGCACCCTGACGGCCCGCGTCGGCGAGCCTGTGACCGGCCGCGTCGACCGGCCCGGCCGGGTGGACATCTACCGGGTGGACCCCGCGGGCGCGGATCGTCTGCGGATCACGGGAACCCTTGCGAGGACGTGCACTACGGGATCGTCGAGGCGACCGACGAGCCCAGGATCTTCACGCCGTACCAACTGTGTTGGGACGTTCCCTCACCACATCTGGAGGTCGGCGAGTACGTCATCGTCGTGTGGAGCGAGTCGGCCAAGACACCCGACTACCGCTTCACAACGGAGGCGGGTTGACGCCCGGCAACCACCACGGGTCGACGCAATGCTCGATCGCGTAGGGATCGGCCATCGTGACCACCAAGAACCACGCGTAAGCCCAGGTCGAAACCACCACCACAACCAGCACCGATGCGAGCGCAAACAACCCCCGCGCACGCCCTAGTCGAAACTGCCTGACGATGAGCATGGTTCCGAACCATGTCAGGCAAACGGCACCGACCCAGAAGGCAGGGAACACAAGAATCCCGATGAACAGTCCACCCGCGTCCGTCGCTTGACATGACATCATGTGCGCGAGTGGAATCCGGTGCGCCACGAACCACCAAGCCGAGGACACCACCAACAGACCCAGCACACGTCCGACAATCAACGCCACGCACCGAACCCAGCGCGCGACATGACGGGGCCCGGCTGTTTCCACGTCCACTGGCACTGTCGTTACGCTAGACGAGCGGCCTACGGCTGGTTTCTCCGTGGCCCTGTACTAGCTTGCGGCGGTAGTCACCTCTGCCAACCGCGCGTCCAGGAACTCGCGTTCGGCGTCGTTCTCCGCCAACTGCCTGGCCGCCCGGTAAGCCGTCTCCGCCTCCGTGGTGAACAGCAAGTAGATCACCGTCAGCGCAGCGCCGAACCAGCTTCGTCTTGCTACGCAAGCAAACGAAATCGTGACAGGGTCCGGGAGGATGCTTCAATTCCGCAATAACGCCCCCGGTTCGAGTCCGAGCGCAACTAGATCTCGTTCGACCCGGGACACGAATGCACGGCTACACCGCTCGACTTCCGTCCAGCCGACGGGAACGCTCGACCGACCAGGGGCAAAAATCGAGGTGAACGTCCAACCTGATTTCGTGTGCCGGAGAGCGACTGAAGCAGGTTCCTCGAATGACATCGAGTTAAACTCGAAGTCTCCTCGATTCGGATCATTTAGCCAAATGAGCAAATGGCGGGCAAATTCGACTACCGGGAACGCAGATTCCCGGTAGATGAGTACTCCATTGTTCTCCTCCATGCGGAAGTCGGCATCGAGGGCGACGAGGTAATCGGCTTGCGTGGTACCTCGAAGTTCATCGGAGTTGAGGTGATCGTAGGTCATCAGCATCGGGTTTCACCTTGCCAGCACAGGGAATGCGTTGATCACACGGCCATCGTCTGTGAGTCGACAAGACTCAGCCCGGCATCCGCTCCAGAATCAGATCAATCTCGGATTCGATCTCTTGGTCAGCAGCAAGGTGAACATGCGTCCCATCACCTACGCTCTCCTGCGCGAGCGTAAGAAGGTGTCGCGCCAACGACGTTAGCCCCGCACGGTTGGCCTTGATTAGCACTTCGAGCGGAGCCGCAGAGACCGCGATCTCAAATCCTTCATCCCACGAGAAGCGCAACCCTTCATCAGGCCGATAATCGGGGATGATAATTACCTGCTCCATTGACGGCTCCCGACTAGTTGACTAGCGACTTGGTGTCCCTGTCGTATGAGTACGACGTGCTGGGTCGCAAGCATCGTCGTGTGGAGCGAGTCGGCCAAGACAGTTGGCTACCGCTTCACCACGGAAGCAAGCTGACCCGCCTACTGTCTCCCAAATCCATTCTGGTCCATAAGGGACGTCAGCTCGCCACGATTGGCGGGTAGGCCAAAGTCACGTAGGAGAAGCTTGAAGTTGGCCAAGGTCGCACCTCGGACCTCAGTCTCCGGCGACTGCAGCAGGGCCGCTATGAGCCTGCGCTGCCGGTCATCGAGTGGCCGCGCTCCAACGATGCCCGCCCCGGATGGGAAAGCCATCTCGAGCGCTCGGCCCATGACTGGCAGTGCGTTTGGTCCTGACACGACCGGGATGCGCCGCAGGAGAGCGTCGAACACGCGGTCGGCGTGGCGGTCACCCACCTGGCCCAGAGCGAGCCCCGCATACCCGGCGAGATCGCCATCGAAGAACGGCACTCGGGCATCGTTGTCCGCCCTTCCCGCGACCCAGGTGAGCAGTTCTTCGATGACGACGTCGTCAGCCGACGGACCAGCGGTACCCGCCAGGCCGATCGCGGCGCCCCAGCGGACCAGTGGTCGGTCATCGGTCAGCGCGCCTTGATCCACCACACCGCCCAACAAGCCGATGGCCACCCATGCGGTGGCCTCAAGGACCCCGGTGGAGGTCGCCGTGTGCGTCAACGGGCTCAGCGCGACCAAGCTGCTTGGCGCCTCTTCGGGAAACCAAGCGAGCGCGTACGCCGCCCGGGTGCGCAGAGCCATGTCGCTGTCCGCGAGCAGCGTTCTGAACAGCGGGACTCCAGCACGCACTGAGTCGTACGCGGCCGCCTCGTCAGGGCCTGCCGCACGGAGGTCGTCGACCGACAGCGGTTGCGGCAGCCAGCACTCGTCGTAGCCGATCGCGATCGACGTCAGGAGTTCGAGGACACCCACCCGGTTCACGGTGTCCTCGGCGGCGAGCACCTCCACCAGAAACGGCGTGGCGTGGGAAGCCGCCTCGTATCGGCTGCCCTGGTGGAAGATGTTGCCGAAGAGGCGCCAGAGGCCGTCATCACGCGTCTTCGCGTCCGGCGACCGCAGTGCGCGGACCTGGTCCGGCACGTCGGTGGCCGGGCCATAGGCGTGCTCCAGCCCGGCCCAGTCGACTTCATCAAGTCTCTTCAGCACAACCACATAATGCAGCGTGCTGGGGAAAGAGATTCGGCCGGCTAGCTGGCGGCTGTGGTCACCTCGGCCAGGCGGGCGTCCAGGAACTCTCGCTCGGCGTCGTTCTCCGCCAGCTGGCGGGCCGCCCGGTAAGCCGTCTCCGCCTCCGACCACCGTTCCAACCGCCGCAACAGATCCGCCTTCGTCGCGGGCAGATAGCGGTAGCCCGAAAGCCGTCCATCGGCCTCCAACGCCTCGATCTCCGCCAACCCGGCCGCGGGCCCATCCACCATCGTCACCGCGATCGCCCGGTTCAGCGACACCACCGGTGACGGCCACACCTGCAGCAGCGCGTCGTAAAGCACGATGATCTGCGGCCAGTCCGTGTCCGCGTACGTCGGCGCGGTCGCATGCAACGCCGCGATCGCGGCCTGGATCGCGAAACGACCCGGGTTGCCGCCGCGCAAGGCGTCCACCACCAGCCGATGGCCCTCCGCGATCGCCGCGCGGTCCCACTGGGAGCGGTCCTGGTCCTCCAGCAACAACAGCTTGCCGTCGGCGTCGGTTCGGGTGGCCTTGCGGGCGTCGGTGACCAGCAGCAGCGCGAGCAGACCCCACACCTCACGCTCGTCCGGCATCAGCTCACGCAGCATGCGGGTCAGGTCGAGCGCCCGTTGGACGAGGTCCGCGCGGACCAGGTGTTCACCGGACGGCGCGGTGTAGCCCGTGGTGAACAGCAGGTGGATCACCGTCAGCACCGCGTCGAGCCGGTCCGGGAGTTCCCCGGCGGCCGGGACTCGATAAGCGATCCTGGCGGCGGAGATCTTCTTCTTGGCCCGGGTGATCCGCGCGGCCATGGTCGCCTCGGTGACCAGGAAGGCCTGCGCGATGTCGCCCGTGCTCACCCCGCACACCAGGCGCAGGGTGAGGGCGATCTGCGCTTCCCCGGACAGCGCCGGGTGGCAGCAGGTGAAGATCAGGCGGAGGCGGTCGTCACGGATGACGTCGCCGGTGGAGTCAAAGTCCATGTCGGCCTCGTCCGGTTCCACGAGCAGCGGTAGCTTCGAGCGGAACACGTTCTGCCGGCGCAAGGCGTCCAACGCGGTGCGTTTGGCCACGGTGGTGAGCCAGGCGCCGGGATTCTTGGGGATGCCGTCGCGCTCCCAGACCTGCAAAGCGGTGGCGTACGCCTCTTGGACGCACTCCTCGGCCAGGTCCATGTCACGCGCGACCCGCGCCGTCGCGGCGAGCACGAAGGCCCACTCGCGACGGTGCGCGTCGGCGACGGCACGTTCGATCTGGGTCATGCCAGGCGAGGTTACTCGGCGGGCGGCTCGAAGATCGGCCGCACCTCGACACCGCCACCGGGCGAGGTCGGGACCAGCTTGGCGATCTCCAGCGCGGCGTCGAGGTCGGGCGCCTCGATCTGGAAGAACCCGGCCAGCACCTCCTTGGACTCCACGAACGGGCCGTCGGTGATGGCGCCGCCGCGGATCGCGGTCGCGGTGGTGCTGGGCTGCAGCGCCTGCGGGTTGACGATCTCCACGCCGCGGGACTCCAGCTCCTTGCCGAAGGCCACCTGCGCGTCGATCTCCTCCGGGGTGATGTCCATCGGGTCGGCGGGGGCGGGCGAGTAGAGCAGGATCGCGTACTGAGCCATGTCAGGCTTCCCTTTCTCGGATCTCTTTGGGGCTACACACATACGACGAACGGGAACAACGGAAATCGACAGAACGAAACCACGACTCAGGCCGACTCCGCGAGGGAGTCGGCCTGAGTCGTGGCGAGTGGAACAACTATCAGGCCGCTTCCTCCGCCGCGACCGGCGCCACCGGCGCCGATTCGTCCGCGGGCTCCTCGGCCGGGGCCTGCATCGCGCCGAACGGCTGGACGTGCTTGAGCCGCGTGCCGACGACGACGGCCATGATGCCGAGCAGGACGGCGCCGACCGCGGCGACGACCTGGACACCGCTGGTGAACGCCTCACGCGCGGGTCCCAGCAGGGCCGCGGACAGCTCCGGCGACAGGTTGCCCGCCGCCACCGTGGCACCGGCGAGGCTGTCCTCGGCGACCGCGGCGGTCTCCGCCGACAGACCGGCGGGCAGGTTGCCCGAGATCTGCGCGCCGTAGATGGCCGAGCCGAGGGTGCCGAGGACCGCGAGGCCGAGGGTGCCGCCGAACTCGTTGGCCATCTGCGCCAGCGAACCGGCCGAACCCATCTTCTCCGGCGGCGCGGACGTCACCACGAGCGTGGTGCCGAGACCGGCCATCGGGGCGCCGCAGAAGGCGATCACGGCGAACCCGACGATCAGGAACGTGGTGCCGCCGGACGCGCTGACCTGGGTCAGCACCGCGAGCGTCGCCGCCGCGCCGATCAGGCCGATCGCGATGACCGTCGCGGGCTTGAACCGGTTGGCCAGCTTGGGCGCCACCGCGAAACCGACGGTGCCGCCGAGCATGCCCGGCACCATCGCCAGACCGGCCTCCAGGGTCGTCATGCCCTGCACCAGCTGGAAGTACAGCATCATCAGCAGCATGATCCCGCCGCCGATCATGCTGTAGGACAGCTGACCGGCCAGCGACGTGCCGATGGTCTTGTTCTTGAACAGGCTCAGGTCCAGCAGCGGGTCGCTGATGGTCTTCTGCCTGCGCACGAAGACAATCCCGGCGATGAGGCCGACGACGACCGCGACAGCCGCGCCGACGTCCCAGCCGTCGCGGGCCAGGGTCTTGATGCCGTAGATGACCGACAGCAGGGCCACCAGCGACAGGCCGACACTGGCCAGGTCCGGCTTGCCGGGCTGGCCGTTCTTGAACTCGGGCAGGTACTTCGGGCCCAGGATCAGCGTGGCCACCATGAACGGCACGCCGAGCAGGAACACCGAACCCCACCACCACTGGGTGAGCATGGCGCCGCCGAGGACGGGGCCGAACACGGCGCCCAGGGTGAACACGCTGCCCCAGATGCCGAACGCGGTGCCCTGCTGCTTCGGGTCCTGGAACAGGGTGCCGATGAGCGACAGGGTCGACGGGCCGAGGGTGGCACCGGCGATACCCAGCAGCGCACGGGCCCCGATGAGCACCTCGGGTGTCCACGCGTAGGCGCACAGCAGCGAGGCGACGGCGAAGCAGGCGCAGCCGATCATCAGCAGCTTGCGGCGGCCGATGCGGTCACCCACGGTGCCCATCGTGACCAGGAACCCGGCGAGCAGGAACCCGTAGATGTCCATGGCCCACAGCTGTTCGATGCCGGTCGCGCCGAGATCCGAGGACAGATTCGGCAGAGCGAGCATCAGCACGAACAAGTCGATGGCCATGACGAACGTGGGCAGGGCTAGCACCGCCAGCCCCAACCACTCGCGGCGTCCCGCCTTGGCAGGCGCGGTGTTGGCAGTCACTGTCTCATTCCTCTCGTCGTCCTACACACCTACGACGAACGAGCCACTGTGGAATCGACACTCGACCCCCAGTGTCTTGCGCCGCAGAACCCTCGTGCCTCGACCGATGCACTCGCCGACGCTGGTGTCACCTCTGGTCAATTACATTCTGTAGCGATTCGGGTACCAGCAACCAGTGCGTGTGGCACCGATCGGGTATGCGTTTCTCACGCACGTTCCGCGGTCAGGAACACGAAGGTGCCCTCACCCGTTTGCTCTTCGGTGATCCGCAGGCCCGCGGCCTCGAACCACTGGTGCAGCTCGTCGAGCTCGAAGAGCAGGTGGCCCTCCGGACGGCTCGGGAAGAACTGCCACTCCTGGAAGTGCCGCGCGACCTGGTCGTCGGACCAGATGAAGGTCATCATCGTCATCGTGCCGCCGGGCTTGAGCACCCGGCCCATCTCGGCGATGGCGGCCTCGGCGTCGTCCGGGAAGGCCTGCAGCGCGTTCCAGCAGTTGAGGCCGCCCAGCACGCCGTCGGCGAAGGGCAGGTTCAACGCCGACGCCTTGACCGCGGGCACCTCGGGCAGCGCGCCGCGCAGCACGTTGAGCATGGGCAGCGCCATGTCCAGCGCGATGAGCCGGTCGGAGCCCACGGCCCCGGCGACGATCTTGGTCCAGCGGCCTGCACCCGCGGCCAGGTCCAGCACGGGACCCTCGGCCGGGTGGCTGTGCCGGGCCAGGTAGGCGTCCTCGTCGGCCGGGCTGACCTGGTCACCCCAGTTGCCGCCCGCGATGCGCAGGTAGTGCGGACGCAGGACGGCCTCGTAGTACAGGCCCATGGTCGGCATCTCGGCGAGCTTCTGCAGCAGGTCGTTGGTGGCGTCGTCGGCCTCCTGGCCCTCGCGCACACCCGCGCTGAGGTCGAGGATTCCGTTGGCCACGGCGAACTTGGTGCCGTCGGTCGAGCGGACGCCCGCGTCGGTCACCTCGAGCGGCGCGTGGCTGGTCGGGCAGCGCAGGACGTCGGCGTACTTGCCGAACACCGACACGATGTCGTCCGACGGCGTCGGCAGCACGACGGCGTCCTCGGGGAACGACGGGTTGTAGCGCGAGGCGGGCACCCGGTTGACCACCGAGTAGTACGCGCGGGCACCGGTGTAGCCCAGGACGGTGCGGGTGTCGTTGTCCCAGTTGGTCTTGATCTGCTCCTCGGTCAGCCCCTTGATCCAGGCCTGGGAGAAGTCCTTCTCGTCGTCGCCGAGCGCCCAGGTCGACGGCGCGGGCCACACCCGGCCCAGGTCCGGGTTCGCCAGGTCGACGTCGGCCAGCGCGCGCACGATGCGGCTGTGGTCGTCGGCTTCGAGGTCCCACGGCTCGATGCCCGCGATGATGGCGGCGCGGTCGGCCGGGAAGTGCGACAGCAGATACAGCAGCGCCAGCGACAGCGGCTGGCCCTTGCTGGTCGTCGGGATCAGGTCGAGGTAGACGTCCAGGCCCGCGCGCACGGCCTTGAACACCGGGCCCTCGGCGGGCCACTCGGCCTCGGCGAGCACGCCGAGCAGGACAAGCGCGTAGCCCTGGCGGTCGGGGTCGAGGTCCTCCAGCTCGGCGAGCAGGACCGGCACGCCGGTGGTGGCCGCGGCTGTCGCCCCATCCCGGGTCCACAGCGCGGCCACGAGCCGCGCGTACTCGGCGTCGACCCGGCCCTCGGGCGCGTCGGTGAACGCCTTGACCAGGTCGGCGACGGTCGAGCGGATGATGGAGTCAGTCATCGTTGCGGGTCCCTTCAACGCGGCTTGCGGGCGGAGACGATCACGTAGCCGATCTGGTCCTTGCGGGGCGCGTAGAAGCCCATGTTCATGCGGGAGAAGTCGGTGACGGTCTGCTCGCCGAACTTCGCCGCGATCTCGGTGCGCCTGGTCATCGCGGCCTCCAGGTACTTGGCCTTCATGCCGTAGACCCGGGGCCCGCACTGGGTGAACTCCTCGACGGCGAACCCCGCCTCGGCGGTCAGCTCCAGCCAGCGGTCCAGCGTCGGCAGCTCGGTGAGCTTGAGCGTCGACATGAACTTGGCGACCCGCTCGGGGTCCTTGTCGCTGCGCAGGCTGAAGTCGGAGAACGTGACCCGGCCACCGGGCTTGAGCACCCGGAAGAACTCGGCGAGCACCTGCCCGAGATCGGGGGCGTTCTGCAGCGACTCAAGGGCGAGGACGGCGTCGAACGTGTCGTCCGGATAGGACAGTCCGGTGAAGTCGCCGTACTCGAACTTGACGCCCTGCGCGCCCGCGGCGGCGGCCCGCTCGTTGGCCTTGTCGATCTCGAAGTTGCTGACGCTGACCCCGGTGACCCGCGCGCCGTACTCCTTGGCGACGAAGATCGCCGTCTCGCCGGGGCCGCAGCCCGCGTCGAGCAGGTGCTCGCCGGGGCGCAGGCCGAGGGTGGCGGTGACCTTGCGGCTGATCCGGTGCAGCGCCTCGTGCAGCGGCGCGTCGTCGTCGCGGTCGTACCAGTACCACATGTGCAGCTGGCCGTCGCGGATCTCGTCCTCGATGGGCGAGCGCTCGTCGTAGTGCTCGCCGATTCCCGCCGAGTCGATGATGCTCATGGCTTGGGCGACTCCGTTACTCGGTAGGTGATGTGGGTGACGCCCGCGCTCGCGGCCACGTCGGTGATCTCCAGACCGCCCGCGACCGGGCCGTCGAACAGCCGCACGCCGCCGCCGAGCACGACCGGCACGTGGTGGATCCGCACCTCGTCGACCAGGCCCGCGGCCAGGTACTGGCGGGCCACGTCGGCCCCGCCCATGATGTAGACGTCCTTCGTCCCGGCGACCATGAGCGCCTTGGTGAGCGCGCTCTTGACGCCGTCGGTGACGAACGTGAACACACCGGTGGGCGGGGCGGGATCGTGCGTCAGCACGAAGACGGGTACCGCGCCGAGCGGGCCGATGCCCCAGCCGTTCGGACCAGCCGACGAGTTGTCGTAGGTCCGTTTGCCCGCGATCACCGCGCCCGACTCGGTGAAGAGTCTACTGAGGACTGGATCGGCCGCGGCACCCGCGGCGATCCAGTCGTGCAGCACGTCCCCGCCGACGCCCAGCGGTGCGTCCTGACTGTCGTCGGGGGCGGTGATGAAGCCGTCGAGCGACATGGTGATGTCGAGGACGACCCGGCCGTTTCCCATGTCCACCATCGTCTTCCGCCCAGGTCACCGGCACATCTCCCCGCTTGCCCTGTCGCCGCAAGCGGGGAGATGCACCCGCGCCGAGACGGGCGGAACGATGAATCCCGACGTGACCCGCGTACTCCGGCGTGCGGTCCCAGGAGGAGGAGACCGAATGACGAGCAGGATCGACATCGACGTCTGGGTAGCCGACCTGAACTTTCCTGGCTGGATGGACCGCTGGCACGCGCAGGCCGCGGAGTTCTCGAAGATCCACCCGGAGTACCGCGTCAACGTCCGGGGAATGAACTTCTTCGGTTTCCCGCACGAGGTGGCCGACGAGGCCGCGGCGGGCCGCAAGCCCGCGCTGGCGGAATACTACTTCTACGCCAGCCAGGTCGCGCGGGACGCGGTCGACCAGGACGGCCGTCCACTGTGGACCTCGCTGACGAAGGCGGTCGGCGACCGCACGGAGTTCCTCGGCGAGCCGGTCGTCCTCGACGACATCCACCCCGCCTTCCGCGACTACTACACCGTCAACGGCGACATGGACTCGATGCCGTCGGTCGGCACCACGAGCCTGCTGTTCGCCAACCGCGAGCTGCTCGACCGCGCGGGCGTCGGCGCGCTGCCGAAGACGTGGGACGAGGTCACGGAGGTCTGTGAGAAGGTCCAGCGGCTCACCGACGGCCCGTCGCACGGGATCACCTGGTCCAACCACGGCACGTTCATCCAGCAGGCCGTGGCGTCCCAGGGCGGCTACTTCGTCGACAACCGCAACGGCCACGACGGCCGGGCGACCAGCATCGACTTGGCGGGCAAGGAGATGCTGACCTGGGTCGACTGGTGGAAAGGTCTGCACCGCGCCGGTCACTACCTCTACACCGGCGGCTACCCGGACTGGGCGGGCACCCTGCAGGCCTACCGCGACGCGCACGTCGCGATCCGGATCTCCTCCTCCAACGACGTCAACTACATGGGCCACGCCGCCAAGCTCGGCGGCTTCACCATGGACGTCGGCGTGATGCCGCACAACGACAAGGCCCCCTACGTCGGCAACGCGGTGGCGGGCACGTCGATGTGGCTGGGCGCCGACCTCGACGCCGACGTCCAGGAGGGCGCGCTGGCGTTCATGATGTGGTACCACAACCCGGCGAACACCGCGCAGCGCCACAAGGACAACAGCTTCGCCCCCATCACCAAGGCCAGCTACGACCTGCTGGCCGACGAGGGCTGGTTCGAGAAGTACCCGTACCACGCGCTGACCTACGACCACCTGCTCGACTTCCCCGCGGCCACCGGGCAGAAGGGCGTGCCGCTGTCAGAGGGCGCGATCTTCGGTGACTTCGCGGGCGTGCAGGACGCGATGGTCTCGGCCATGGGTGACGTGCTCGCCCGCGGCGCCGACCCGTTCGACCGCTACACCTTGGCCACCGCGGACGCGCAGAAGATGCTCGACGCCTACAACAACTGGGCACTCGACCCGGCGCGCAAGGCCGCCGACATCCCGGGCAGCAGCCACCGGGTGGAGTTCTGGAACGACGTTGCCCCGTACACCGCGCAGGACATGGAGAACGTCGTCCCGCTGAACGGCTGACCCGAACCGGTACATCAACAAGGAGAGATCCGTGAGCGACGCTACAAAAACTCGCGCGGTGGTATTGGGCGGCAGTATCGCGGGCCTGTTCGCGGCCAGGGTGCTCGCCGACGCCTACGACGAGGTCCAGATCGTCGACCGCGACAAGCTGATCGGGGTCGACGGCGCCCGGCGCAACTGCCCGCAGGGCAAGCACATCAACGGCCTGCTCGCCCGTGGCCAGCTGGTCATGGAGGAGTTCTACCCCGGCATCACCAACGAGATCTTCGCCGACGGCGTGCCGACCGGCGACCTGTGCGGCGACGTGCGCTGGTACTTCAACGGCGTGCGCATCGAGCAGCAGGCCGCGGGCCTGACCTGCGTCTCGGCCAGCAGGCCGATGCTGGAGAAGCACATCCGGCGACGCACGGCGGCGCTGCCGAACGTGGTGTTCGTCGAGGAGCACGACATCCTCACCCTAACCACCACGCCGGACAAGTCCAAGATCACCGGCGTCAAGGTCCAGGCGCACGGCCAGAAGCGTGAGCGGATCATCGACGCCGACCTCGTCGTCGACGCGACCGGCCGCGGTTCCCGCACGCCGGTGTGGCTGCAGGAACTGGGCTACGGCAAGGTCGAGGAGGAGAGCAAGAAGGTCGGCCTCGGCTACGTCACCCAGCACTACCAGCTCACCAAGGACCCGTACGGCCACGACCTGTCGATCAACCCGGTCGCCAACGCCAAGCTCCCGCGCGGCGCCATCTTCACCAAGACCGACGGCGGCCGGGTCGAGCTGACCGCCTACGGCATCCTCGGCGACCACCCGCCCACCGACCAGCAGGGCTTCTTCGACTTCGTCAAGACGCTGGCCGCCCCGGAGATCTGGGAGACGCTGCAGAGCGCCATCCCGCTCGACGAGCCGGTCGCCTTCCGGTTCCCGACGACGCTGCGCCGCCGCTACGAGAAGCTCGACCGCTTCCCCGAGCGCCTGCTCGTCGTCGGCGACGCGGTGACCTGCTTCAACCCGGTCTACGCCCAGGGCATGACGGTCTCGGCGCTGTCCGCGCTGACGATCCGCAACCACCTGCACAGCGGCGCCGCGCCGATCCCGCAGGAGTACTTCCAGGACCTGGCGAACAACGTCATCAACCTGGCGTGGGAGATGACCAACATCATCGACCTGAGCTTCCCCGGCGTCGAGGGTGAGCGCACCCGCGAGGTCAAGATGGCGCAGAAGTTCCTCAAGCTGGTCCAGATCGCCGCGACCAGGGACAAGAAGGTCGCCGCGGCGTACATGCGCACGGCGGGCCTGATCGAGCGGCCCGAGTCGCTGCAGAAGCCCGCGTTCATCCTGCGCGTGCTGCTCAACGCGTTGCGCGGCCCGGCGAAGAACCCGCCCGCGCCGCCGCTGGTGCCGATCGTCGGCGGCAAAGTGGACACCTGGTCCACCTACAAGAAGGCCGCGTAGCACCAGCGCGTACCGCCCCCGTCCGGCCCAGCCGGACGGGGGCGGTTTCGCTTGTGCGGCAAGGAAATCCGCGCACTACACGAGATGCGGCCCACGGCGGCCGGACCGGAGGATAGATCCGTGAGCCCGATGCCGCATTCCGTGACCTCCGCGATCCAGGACGGGTTGTGGTACTTGGCGAAGCTGGACGCCGAGTCCGCCGCCGCCACGGTGTGCCTGGCCTACCAGGTGACCGGCGAACTCGACCTGGACGCGCTGCGCTCCGCGTGGGACGCCGTCGTGCGCCGCCACCCTGGGCTGCGCACCAGTTTCGCCGACGTCGCCGGGCGGCCGGTGCCGACTGTGGCCGACGACGGCGACCCGATGCACTTCATCGACGTCAGCGCCGAGCCGGAGTCGGTCGCCGAGTGGGCGCGAGAGGTCTCCGCGACACCGCTGCGTCCCGACGGCAGGCTCGCGCGGCTGGCGGTTGCCCGCTTCGGCGAGTGGGACCACGCGATCGTGCTGCGGCTCTACCGCGGGATCGCCGACGACGACTCGGTGTCGATCGTGCTCGGCGAGCTGTCCGCCGCCTACGCCGCCGCGCTGCGCGGCGAGACCGAGTCGGCCCGCCCGCTGCCGGACTACACCGCGTTCGCCCGCGCCCAGCGGGACCTGGTCGCCGAACCGCAGCACCTCAC
>Ga0247823_10000123_pt1 | contig 62574 bp, 47 predicted proteins | sample 13C_PalmiticAcid_2_FD_192426 | JGI IMG/M metagenome (GOLD analysis project Ga0247823, IMG submission 192426) | Soil microbial communities from agricultural site in Penn Yan, New York, United States - 13C_PalmiticAcid_Day30 | ecosystem: Environmental > Terrestrial > Soil > Agricultural land... | reverse complement strand
AATCGCGCAGAGAGTTGCTCGCGCACCATGAGCGCTTTTGCCGTGCCCCCTGTGCAGCAGACGCGGTCGATCTGTTCGGCCTTCAATCCCGCGCGCGCCAGGGTTTCATCGAGCGCAGCGAAGATGGTGCCAATCTCCTCACTGGTGTCAGATCTAAAGTCCGTACGACTCACGGGTTCATGAATGTCGATGCCCGGATATACGAAGTCAATTTGAGTGGAGTCCACGTCGCTAAGGCGTCTCTTGCCACCTTCGATGGCTTCGAAAACCGAAAAGCCTAGCTGGTTTTCGAGCAGCACCGCGAGCTGCTCCATTCGCAGGTCATCTGCAGGGCCCAGTGACCAACGCTCCACCTTGCGCAGAAAATCGCGGTTCTCGGGAGAGTTTAAAAAGTTGATGTACGCCGTGGAATACAAGTACGAGCTCATCCCGCGCGGCATCGTGAGCACATTGCTGCTCATGGGCAGTTGGTAGCGCACTTCGGAGCCAAAATGTTTCGCCACTCGGTGCCGCATCAGCGCTCCGTCAAGAGCATCACCCGCCACCGCCGCACCGTGCACAGCGATCACATCTTGAGGGCGAAACTCCTTTTGCGTGAGCTTTAAGATCGTGAAGTCCGAGGTGCCCCCGCCAAAGTCCGCCACAAGCACAATCTCTTCGCCGCGAATCTCTTTACGAAAGCGATAGGCGGCGGCAATGGGTTCGGGCAAAAACTCCACGCTCGTGAAGCCGGCCAAGCGGGCCGCGGCCTCGAGGCGCGAGTGCGCCAAAGCATCGGCCTCGGCATCGTCGGAAAAGGCCGCGGGCCGGCCGAGCACCGCACTCGTGACGTCTTGGTTAAAGTGCGCATTGGCGCGCTCTTTCATTTCGCGCAAAAAGCGAGCGACAAGCTCTTCGAGTTTCCAAATGCGCCCGTTGATCACCGTATTTTCAAAGGAAGCGATGGGCAAAAAGCGTTTGAAGGATTTCAAAAAGCGGCCGTGCATGGAATTTTCCACATAAGCCGCAATGGCCGCCTCTCCAAAACGCGGTGAATCCCCAGGAGCAAAGTACATGAGAGATCGAAACACGCTAGGGTCGCTGGCCGCGGGATCCAGAGCAATAGGATCAAAGACTTGAGTGGCATTAGCAGCCCCCAGGAGTGAGTTCGAGGTGCCAAAATCGATCGCGTAAATCACGCGCGCATCCTCTCATTTTCGATGGACCGGCGTCAACGAAGTCATTAAGGAATTTGCATGAAAGCTCAAGACGTGATCGAACTCATGCAACTGGAACCTCTTCCCGGTGAAGGGGGTTATGTCCGCAGAACTTACGAATCTAAACAGAAGGTGCCTTACCAAAACGAGCCCCATCCCGTTGTCTCCGCAATTTATTACCTCATTACCGCTGATAACTTTTCGGCATTCCATTTGCTGGAGCGCGACGAGATCTTTCATTTTTACGCTGGCGACGCCATCGATTTTGTTCAAATCAAAAATGATCAAGCGGAGACGGTGGTCTTTGGCAATGACATCGCGGGCGGTGAAGTTCCCCAGATCGTTGTCGAAGGTGGCACCTGGCAGGCCCTTCGCATTTCCCCACGCGCTAAGACTCAGCACGGCTGGGCTCTGGTCGGCACCACAGTTTCTCCGGCTTTCGTGCCGGCAGACCACGCCATCGCCGATCGAGACGCGCTACTTCGTAAATTCCCCGCCCTGGCTAAGACCATCGAGAGGTTCACGCGTCACCCCAACTTGGACTCGAAGTAATGGAATTCACAAAGATTATTGGAGCCAGCGGAAGCCCTTAATATTCTGAGCTTTTTCTCCGAAAATATGGGGTGTTTCCCTTTGCTCTTTTTATAGCGCTGCTTTTGGCGCCATCGGCGCACGCCACGAGCGAGACGCCGCCGAGCCTGCGTGATCCGCGGGTCAAGGCCGAGGTCTGCGCGGCCTATCTCGCCGCCTTACGAAATCCCGCCACCTTTGACCGCATCGCCGAAGACGGCCCCTACCAAAAACTAGCCAAGACTTTTGGACCCGGCATCGTCGATCCCTCAAATCCCCACAGCCTTAGCCATTTTGAAAACGATGTGCTCTCGTTTTTTGAAGTCGATCCGAGCTTGCGCGACCTCGACTACCTCACCGAAAAGTGGAAGATGAGCCGCGATGAAATTACGGACGTGCTGTTATATTACGGCGTCGAAATCTTCGATAGCGATTTACGCATTCTCTCCAGCGACCCCAGCCAGAGCGAAGCCCGCCTGCGCGAGCTGAAACCAGAACTCACTTCGCGTGCTCCGGCAAGTCCGGGCGCCAAAGCGAACCGCGCTTACTACGAAGACGCCCTCGCGATAAAAAGCATCCCCGAAATGGCCAAAGAGCTTGGCATCACCGAACACAGCGTCCGCCGCCAACTCTCGGAGCTCGACCTCTCCGTGGCCGAAGCCTTTGCGCGCAAGCGCGGGGGCCCGGGCGTGGGCGAAGACCAAGCGAGCCGGTTCTTTAGGCACTACTTGGGCGAAGAACGCCGCGACATAGGTTGGGATCGTGTGATGATCTGGCAGGGGCGCCCCTTTCTCGAAGAGGAACTGCTCGTACGATTTCGCCGCGAAGGGGTGCCACGCTCTGAAATCGCCGCTCGACTCAACGAACTGGCACACGTCACCGATCCCACCTCGCCCCTCCATCGCACCGAAGGCTCCGTGCAGGGAAAACTCGGCACCTTGGGCTTCGCGCTAGGCGGCGCCAAACCCAAAGATCAAGTTGCGCATTATCTGAATCGCTACGAGCACCAACGCAAGCTCGTCGACATCGCCGTAGCGGGCCTCCGTCAAACGGGACGCTTGCCAACGATCGAGGAGCTGCGCGCTCTCGGAGGACGCAGCGATTATTTTGATCAAGCACGCCAGGCTTTCTCGGGGCTTCGAAATTTTTGGCTGGCGGTGCGCAAACAGGCCCACGACGAAAAGGTTCCCTTCAACCTCCTCTGGCTCACCAAGAATCCCCACGGTGCCCCCGATGATCGATTTCAGAAAGCGCTTCAGCAAGACGCCCTGAACCTCGCCGAAGCGTGGATTCAAAAAAACGAACGACACTTTACCATGTTCGAAATTCCGTTAGAAGGCCTCCCCTTCCGGGGTCCCCGTTTGGTTAGCACCTCCGAGTATGCGCCAGGTAAGGGCATGTACGGCATCTTTGCGTCCTCTACGGACTTCTACCGCGATCTCATCGCTCATTCTAAGCAAAACGGAAATGAGGTGCTGATCTTTAACATCTCCGAACAAGACATCGATTCCGGACTGCGCAACTTGCAGCGCCAGCAGCTCATCGAAGTGGCCGTCGACTGGAGCGTGCGCCACGGGCGGCTCCCGATAACGACACTCGACTTTGCTCCCTCGCCCACCGATCGCCCAGTACTCAAAAAGGATTGGATTGAGAAAAATGGTCCTCTGCCCCTAGCGTTTGGCAAAGCCTTTTCTAAGCACGGCATTTTTAGCAACTCTCAGCAATTCTACTTGGCTTTGATGAAGCAGCTTCCCGACAACGCCAAGGGCTTCCACTTTTTGGACATTCTTTTTGACGGCGACTACTCGCCCGAATACCGCGCCCGCCTGCAACGAGAAGCGATCGTGCGCGAAGCGCAGTGGATCAAAGCCAACGGCGGAAAATTGCCGCTCCAGCGGGACTACGGCGACGAAGAAGGCAAGATTCGCGTCAGCTACACCAAAGTGAATGGCCAGTACCCTAATCCCGCACGTAGCTTTTTTAATTCTGCCGAAGAACATCGCGAGGCCTTGCAGCGTTACTGCGACGAAGAGGGCATCCGAATCGTTCACAAAACCAAGGGCTACACCTCCGAGGAGCGCGAACGCTTGCAGGAAGAGGCACTTAGCATCGAGGCCGCCTGGGTCCATGAGCACGATGGCCGAATGCCGCGCCAGGGCGATTACGGATCCAAAGAAGGGCAGATCCCCCTCAACTACGCCAAACTCAACGGTGGCAAAGTGGCCATCGAGGCAGGCCTGCATATCTTCTCCTCCTACGAATCTCACAAGGCGGCGCTGGAACGACGCTGCGATGAGATGGGCATAGGTTACGAGTCTAGATAAGTCCGCGCTCGGAACGGCGATTGTCCTGGCGTGCCCTGGCCCCGCCTGCTAAGCCTTGGCCCCATGAAAACACTCTATGAGACCACGGTTCACGTTTCGGGCGGCCGCGAAGGCAAAGCCCATTCTCTCGACGGCAAGCTTGAAGTTTCTTTGATGACTCCCAAGGAACTCGGCGGCCCTGCCAGCGGCACTGGCACCAATCCCGAGCAGCTCTTTGCAGCCGGCTACGGCGCCTGTTTCGAAAGCGCTGTGCGCTTTGTTGCTCGCGGCAAAAAGATCTCCATTCAACAGGCCTCAGTCGAGGCCACGGCAAAACTTCTCGGCAAACCCGAAGGTGGCTTTCAACTCGCGGTAAGATTGCTCGTAAAGCTTCCCGAACTCGATCGTGAAACTGCGCAGGCCCTCATCGACCAAGCGCACACGGTATGTCCTTATTCGAACGCCACACGCGGCAACATCGACGTTGAGATTGCGCTCGGGTAACAAATCACATGAGTTCTTTCGCTAGTTTCGGCCTGCTCGGCACCCTTAAAAAAACCCTGCAGGAATTGAAGATCACAAAACCTACCGACATTCAGGTGCGGGCCATCCCCGCGCTAATGGAAGGACGCTCCGTTGTGGGCGTGGCCGAAACCGGCGGCGGCAAAACCCTGACCTACGCGCTGCCACTCTTGCACCAGCTCAAAAGTCTCGAAGCCGATGGCAACCCCGTGAGTCTCGAATCCTACCCGCGCGCAGCGATCATCGTGCCCACGCGCGAGCTGGGAGAACAAGTCTCCAAGGTTTTTAAAAACTTCACCCATACCACGCGCTTGCGCGTGCGCGTGGCACTCGGCGGCACAACTATGGAAGTCGCCCGTCGCAACGTCAGTGGCTCCTTCGAAGTCCTTGTGGCCACACCAGGGCGTCTGATTCAGCTGCTCGACAAGAATCTCATCAGCCTGCACGACGTGCGCACACTCGTCTTTGACGAAGCCGACCAAATGCTCGACCAAGGTTTTCTCTCAGACGCCAAGCGCATCGTGAGCGAATGCCCGAGCGAGCGCCAAATGGCCCTCTTCTCGGCCACCGTTTCGGGCTCCGTGCAAGAACTCATCCGCACGCTCTTTGCCCACGCCGAGCTGATCCGCAGCTCTGGAGCTGATCGCGTGGTGGCCACGCTCACCACCGACAACCGCAAGATCAAAGACGGCAAGCGCTGGCCAGTGCTCGAAAAAGTCCTCGCGCAAAAGAGCGAGGGCGGCACGCTGATCTTTACAAACACGCGCGAGCAATGCGACAAGCTTGCCACCGAGCTCGACGAGCGCGGCTACCCCTGCGTGATCTACCGCGGGGAGATGGACAAGATCGAACGCCGACGCAACCTCAAAGCCTTTCGCGATGGAAAAGTGGAACTGCTCATCTCCACCGACCTCGCCTCGCGTGGTCTCGACGTGGAGCACGTGGGCCGCGTGATCAACTACCACCTGCCCAAAGAGCTCGAGAACTACATTCACCGCTCGGGCCGCACAGCGCGCGCCGGACGCGAGGGTCTTGTTATCAACTTCGTCACCGAGCGAGACCAAGCGCTGATGGCGCAGGTCGAAAAACTAAAGCATGGCCGACGCTCCTAGACGCAAAGACCCCCTCGAGGGCAAAACCCTCGAGACGATTCTCACCGAACTTGTCGCCCATTACGGCTGGGACTTGCTCGGCCAAGAACTGCGCATCAACTGTTTTATCAAGAACCCCACCATGGCCTCGTGCCTCAAAATGCTCCGCCGTACTCCTTGGGCGCGCAAGATGGTGGAAGACATGTACCGGGCCTATCTCGACGAAATCGACGACGCGAGGTAAACTTTTGGTATGACTAAGAAAAGAGTTCTCATCCTCTTCGGCGGCAAGTCCGGAGAGCACGAAGTGAGCATCGTCTCTGCAAAATCTGTTTGCCAAGCGCTCGACCGCAGCAAATACGATGTCGTGCTGGTGGGCATCAACAAAGAAGGCCGCTGGTTGCTGCCCGACGAATCGCGCCTCCTCGCTCAAAGCTCGAACCCCAAACTTGTCACCTTGAACGCCACCGAAAACGCCGTAGCGATGCTCCCCTACCACAGCGCTGGTGGCCTCGTGAACGCCTCCACCAAGAACGCCTCTCCGAGCCCCGGCGGACTCAATTTTGACGTCGTGCTGCCCATCCTGCACGGCCCCAACGGCGAAGATGGCACCATGCAGGGCCTCTTAGAGCTTGCCGACGTGCCCTATGTGGGCGCTGGCGTGCTGGGCTCGGCCGTGTGCATGGACAAGGACATGACCAAACGTGTGCTGCGCGATGCGGGCCTGCCGATCGTGCCCTATATCTCACTGAAGCGCTCGGCCTTTGAAGCGAGCACCGAAGGCCACCTCTCGCAGGCCGAATCCGAACTCGGCTACCCTTACTTTGTAAAGCCCGCCAACATGGGCTCCTCTGTGGGTGTGGGCAAAGTGCGCAATCGCACCGAGGCGCTTGAGAAAATCAAAAAGGCTTTTGAGTACGACACCAAAGTGCTCATCGAAAAGGCCGTCTCCGCACGCGAACTCGAATGCGCGGTGCTCGGCAACGACCACCCAAAGGCGAGTGTCATTGGCGAGATCGTTCCGCATGGAGAATTTTACAGCTACGAATCCAAATACGTCGATGAGAACGGCGCGGAGCTTTTGATTCCAGCGCCTGAACTCAGCCCCGCACAAGTCAAAAGCCTGCAGCACATGGCCGTGCAGGCCTTTGAAGTGCTCGAGTGTCGCGGCATGGCCCGCGTGGATTTCTTTCAAGACAAAAACACGGGCGACTTCTACATCAACGAGCTCAACACAATCCCCGGCTTCACACCGGTGAGCATGTATCCCAAGCTTTGGGAAGCCACGGGCGTGCCCTATGCGCGCCTCATCGACAGACTCATCGAGCTCGCCTGCGAGCGACACGCCGAGAAGGCTCGAAACAAGAGCAGCTTTTAACGCGTTCGCAACACGTCGCGCCTTGGCCACGGGCCGGGCGCGGCCCTACACTGAAGTGCGGAGGACCGCACCATGAGAGTTATTGGCATCTGCGCCATCGTTTTAGCCGCCACCACCGCCTCGGCCGCGGGCCGCGCGCCCAAAGCGGGCGATGCCGCCATCTACATGACCACCTATCGCGAGTCCCCGAGTGATCCCGTGTACACCTCGATGTGGTCTAAGGAAATTCTCGAAAAACTCGAAGATGGCACCTTTATGGTGGCGTGGAGCACCGAGCGGGGCGAAGAAAGCCGCACCAATGTTTCCGAACTCGGACTCTTTTACATCTACGACCTCGCGGCCTTTTGCGAGGCGCAAAATTCACCGCCCGAACACCCCGCCCAACTCGAAACCCTGCGCATCGCGGCCGGCACCTTTCGCGCTTGCCGTATCACCGTCACGAACACCGGCGTCTCCACGCAGTGGTACGCGAGCGAAGTGCCCTTCGGGCTCATCAAAGAAGTTAACCTCTTTTCGGACAAGAGCGTTCAGACGCTAGAGCTGAAGAAGTACCGCCGCTAAAGGAGACCCACAACATGAATATCGTCCTCGGAATTGTACAAACCCTGCTCGCTCTGCACACCGCCATGGGGGCCGCCTGGAAGTTCTCGAACCCTGCCGAAGCGAGCGTGCCTTCGCTGAGCGCCATTCCTCACTCGGTTTGGCTAGGCCTCAGCGTTGTCGAAATCATCGCTAGCCTCGTGCTGATCGTTGCGCTTTTTGCCAAGCCGCTGGCCCGCTTTGTGCCCTTCGCAGCGCTCTTCATCGCCGCTGAGATGATTCTCTTTGTCGGGGTGCATGTCGCGTCGGGTGAGCCGAACTACAGCCCCGTGATCTACTGGCTCGTGGTAGCACTGGTCTCGGCCCTGCTCGCAGCCGGACGCCTGGCCCGGGCGCACCGCCCTTAGCTCGCCATGATGGCTTTATAAAAAGCATAGATCGCAACAAAACCCATTCCTAAGCGAGTGGTTGCGAGGGCGCGGAAAATCATAAAGTTCGTTCGGTAACGCGCGAGGGTGATTCTAAGAAACTCGGCTCGGTCGTAGCGAAACGACTCGCCATAATGGAGAAAGTAGCCGTGCTGAACGTTGCTCAGGCTGCTGAAGAAGGCTTGCACCTCTGCCTCATCTAGCGCAAAAGCCTCGAACTCTTCGGAGGCAAGGCGCTCCCCGGGCGGGAGCTCGCTCAAGCGATCGAGTCCTGTGAAGAATTTGTGTAAAAATTCCCGCTGTTCTTCATCGAGCTTCCACTCTCGAGCAATCAAATCGCTAACAAGACGCGGATGATCGGGATTCGAGCGCATCCGCTGAATCAAATCGTACTGAGCGTTGTAAGCACTTTGTTCCAGCGCCTTGTCCGAAAAGTGGAACCACATCTTTAGCCAGCGCACAGGCCAAGGCTGGGTGTCTCGCTTGACCATATCCACCGCGTGCACCCACTCGTGAAAGATCGCGGGGAGCGGAAGGTAAGCGCCTTTGACGTTTTCATTGAAAAACATGTACCCATCGCGAGAGGCGTCGAAGAGCACCGTTTCGCTGGGCACAAAAACCGTGGACGCCACGCGTTTTAGGAGCAGCATCTGTTGGTCGGGAGTCAATTGGGCAAAACGCTCGTCCACCTCGGCGCGAAAGGCATCCAGGAACAAAGCTTCGTCGGCGTGCTGGGGCTTGGGTGAAATTTCGAGAACCCGGAGCAGGAGAGTGGAACAGATTGGGTTGGCCCGCGCAGCAACCGAAAACACCATAGCGGTGAAGGCCAAAAATAAATTGAGAGATGCGCGCTTCATAAATTCCGTTGAGCCCCCCACCCGGGCGGCAACGCGCATCTTGTAGCGATTTGGCGCGGCCGGGTCAAAGGGATTCGCCCGGGCCGCACGCCTCGCAACTAGGGTTCGATCTTCATCGGCTTGCCGGTTTCGATCAGCGACTTCAGGCCGCTGAGCACTGCAGGCCATCCGGCCGAAATCGAAGGCAAATGCTTGGAGTTTTGTACAAAGCCCTTGTGAGTGACGGTGAGCTTCACCTGATCCCCACCTCCGCAGTCTTCGATCTCGAGAGTCACCCGAGTCGGAGGCTCATGGGAGGCAACGGTCTTGGTTTCGCGAAAGGTGTAGGCCAAAAGACGCGGACGCTCGGAGCGCAACACTTCGCCCTCGACCAAGGTTTCGCCGTCGCGCAGGTAGCGCATCGCCGAGCCGACGAGCCACTCGCTCTTCACTTCGATGCCAAACCAGTACTGACGCGTGAATTCGGGTGTCGTGAGCGCATCCCACAGCTTCTCGGGCGTGGTGCGGATGTAGGTCACGTAAACAAAAACCTCTTCATTTTTTGGCATGTTTCTTCTCCTTCGTTTGGGGTTCTTCGAGTGCCGCCTTGAGCGCATGGATGGCGTCGAGACGAGCGTTTTCGAACTTCTTGATCCAGCGGGCTTGCACGGCGTGAATGGGAACAGGGTTCAGATAGTGACGCTTTTCGCGCCCACTCCACACCACGGTTACGAGGTTTGCCGACTCGAGAATGCGCAGATGCTTCATCACCGCCTGACGGCTCATGCTCGGGGCAAAGGGCTCGCAGAGCTCTCCCAGGGTTTGCCCGCCCCCTTGGTAGAGGCGGTCAAGAATCGCGCGGCGGCTTTCGTCGGCGAGGGCTTTGAAGACGGCGTCCATACCTTATTTATATGTAACCAAATGGTTACTTGTCAAGGGCTTTCTCAAAGACAAGATTCCTTGACGCTCGCTTTTAGCCCCAAAAAGTGTGCGTCGATGCGCTAAACTCCTCATCATGAAACCCGAAGTGCATGTGTGCGGAAACGTCCAAAAACCCGTGGCTGAAGTCTTCGACGCCGTCTACAACCCCATCAAACTCAGCGGCTATTTCACCACCGCCGGCGCCAGTGCGCCCCTCGAAACCAACACCACCGTATCCTGGGAATTCGCCGATTTCCCCGGCCCTTTTTCAGTCTACGTTGTGGAATCCAAAAAAAACAAAAGGCTCGTTTTCGAATGGGAAGCCAACGAAGGCGCCGAACCCACCACCAGAGCGGGCTGATGAACATGCTCTGCTGCCTCAAGGCCTACGTCGAGCACGGCATCAACCTGCGCGAAGGCTTCTTCAAGTAGCACTCAAATCCTCCGTTGCGCTCGCTCTAGAGCTCGATCCAGTAACGGCGCTTGAGCGGCACACCACCGCCCGGGTCGAAATGATTTTCAAAGACGCCGCCCTGCTTTTCGATGACACGCGCCGAAGCGTCGTTATCTTCGTTGCAAGTCACGAGCGCGCGCGCGATGCCGAGGCGACGGGCCTCCTCAAGCCCCACACCGAGCAAATGGGTGGCAATGCCCTGGCCTCTATAGGGCGGCACCACACCGTAACCGATGTGGCCGCCGACATTTAAAAGAAAGTCGTTCAGCTGGTGCCGCACGTTGACTCGGCCCACCAGGTCTTGCCCGACAAAGGCATAGATTGCTGTGCAAGGCACCCAACCTTCGGGCAAATTCACGCCCTTTTCTTGATCCTGCAAGCGTTGCACGAAGTCTTCGTAGCTTTGCCCTTCGGCCGGCTTTGACCAGAGAAATCCCGTATTCGAGTAATCCCAAAGACTTGTGGCGTGCTCAAAAGCGGCACGGTCACTCATTTGTAGTCTGCGCGTCGAAATGAGAAGCGTCATAGCCCTTACATTTTAACGTCGAGAGCCCTCTGCTCCAATGGCTAAATTGAAATCTCTTAAACTTCGGCGATCGGTGCTTCGATCTCTTGAATGGATTTCAGCACCGATCGCAGCAGCGCAAGGTTGTGGCGCCGGCGGTGAGGCTCGATCTCCGCACTCGCAAAGCTCTCGACCACTTGCTGCAGTGAGAGCTCCTCGCCGCGATGTTTGGCGCGTGCCATGGTCTCGTAGGCATCTACACCGAAGGCCAGGATGCGCACCATGGGGGCGAGCATCTCAGAGCGCACGCGGCGCGGATACCCCTCACCCGAGAAGAGCTCGTGGTGGCCCATCACCATCTGAGAGACCAGGTCGGGCAAATTGCTAAAAATCCGCTGCAGGATCTGGATCGATTTGCGCGGGTGTTCTGAAATCTCGCGTTGCTGAACCTCATCCAGCGATTTGGGGTCACAGACCATGCGCTTTTGAAAATCCGCGCCCAACTCGGCAGTCGAGATGTCCATCAGGAGACAGGCGTAGGCGAGATCCTTGTAAATCGCGCGACTGCGCTGCCCAGTGGCCGTTGCCGCGAGCGAAGCGATGGCGAGCACGGCAGTGCAACCTTCCATGATCGCGATGTAGGCTTCGATGTTCTGCAGCTGGGATTTCATGGAGAGCACCTCGGGGGCCACCACCTGCAAAATCTTATCCCCCACGACGTCGAGCTTGGCGTCGGAGACCGACACCTTCTGCGTGTTGCCGATGACCGAACGGTAAAAGTTTTGGATGTCTTTGGCGACGGGACTCTCCACATTGTCGTCTTCTAAAGCCTCTGTTGGAGTGCTGATCTGCGCCGCAATGCGGGTCAGGGCGGAGTTCTCTACCCAGGCGGTATCGCTTTCGCTTTGCGCAGAGAAGCGCTTGATCTCAAGCGCTTCTCGTTTGCGAGTGCCTGAGGTCACTTCGAGGCGCGCCAAGTCGATGCGCGTCTTTTCCCCCTGAAAGCGCTTCTCGTCACTGACTTCGCTTTCGTCCGCACCACCAAAACTGTGTACGGATTCGCCGTTGGAACGACGAGCGGCCAGAGACGGACTAAAGAAGACGTTCGAACCGTGGCGCGCGAGTCCCTCCACGTGACGCTCTTCTACGGCATCTCCCTCTTGGATCCAAAGCACGTACTTGCGATTTTTGGGGAGCAGCACGTAAAGGTCATCGGGACTGGCCTCGCTCACCTCGGCTGGAACAGCGTCGAGTTGGGCCGTATCGAATTGTGGGCCGCGGATGACTTTAGATTTTGGTTTCTTCACTCTTTCAGACTACGGGCAAGGTCCCCAAGGCCAAAGTTGCAAAACCACAAGGATCGCCAAAAGACCTCAACACCTAACAAGCAGAGTCATTCTAAGAAAAAAGCTTTAACTGCTGGGGATCCGCTCCAGACTTGGAGCGCAGCGCTTCGATAGAATCGGCACTGAGCCCGCTGGCACGCAGATGCCGCACGAGCGCACCGCGCCCTCGCTGCATCACATAGACCTCTTTCGCGCCGCACTCCTCAACCGTGCGCAAGAGTGCGGGCCAATCGGCATGATCCGAAATCACAAAGCCCTTTTGAGGGGCTCTCCCCTGCCAGCGCCCCTTGCCGCTCATCCAGCCCGAAGCAAATGCCGTCTCCAGCGGCCCCACCTGGCGCGCAAGCTCCTCAGAACCCGCATAGGAGGGCGGCGCCAAAAGCAAACTGCCACGAAGCTCTCCCGAGGCGATGGCAGCATCGTCGATCACGCGCGTTTCCGCGAGCGCGATGCCCTCGCGGCGATAGCACTCCGTCGCCTCGTGCAGCGTGGTGTGAATCCACACGGGCTCCGCCTTCATCCACGGGAGCAGTTCGGCCAGAATCCGCTGTGATTTTCCGATGGAATATCCGAGCACGACGCTCGTCACGCCGCGAGAGGCATTCTCGCGCCACCAAGTGTGAATCTCTTCGCCGATGCTGAGTTCCCTGCGCCAACAAAACGCTGGCGTGCCGAAGGTCGCCTCGGTCACAAGCACATCACAGGGCACCACCTCAAAAGGCTCGCAGCTTGGATCGCTCTCGCGCTTGTAATCGCCCGTCACCACCCACACCTTGCCGTTCACTTCCACACGCACCTGCGAAGAGCCCAGCACATGTCCTGCCGGATGAAAGCTGAGGCGCGCCGAGCCTAGGGCGAAGGTCTCGCCATAAGCCACTGTGCGCACTCGAATGCGCTTGCCGAGCCGCACACGCAAGAGCCCCTCGCCCGAAAGCACACAAAAGTACTCACCACTGCCACGGCGAGCGTGATCCGAATGAGCGTGAGTGACAACCGCACGGTCTACCCCGCGCACGGGGTCTATGTAAAAATCCCCGGCAGCGCAGTAGAGTCCGCGCTCGTTGAGTTCAAAGATGGGAGCAAATCTCATCGCGCCTCCCTCAAAGCGTCCGCACTCGAGTCCAATGTTCGAGCAATCCGCCCCCATCTCCGAGCAGCGGATCCTGGCGCGGCAGTGGCACCTGGGCGATGTTTCGATCGGCACGAGGACGATCACCGGCGCGGCCGCGGAGCGTGTCGTAATCGCGACCCTCGGGGTAAGCGCCAACCACGGCAAAGTCTTCGCTCGCATCGAGACGCTTGTGGCCCACACCAGCCGGAATCACGATCACATCGCCGGCCGCAACGCGCAGTTCTTGACCGCCTTCGCCGCCGAGCTTTAAGAGTGCCGTGCCGGCATACACGCCGAGCACTTCGTGCGAGGTGCTGTGGTAGTGGTGAAACTCGTAAACGCCGTTGCGCCAAGAACCGAGCCAGCGGTGGGCCGCGAAGGTGGCCTCCAGCCAACGTGCGCCGTCCTCATCGCGCTCGGCAAAGGCATCCCGGTACAAGAGCAGAGGCAGTGGAGAATTAGGAATAATCCCATCGTCTCTAAAGAAAAAAAGCTGCGCCGGACTGAAACTCATAAAAAATTGACCACAGCCGCGACAAGCTTTTCGATGCCGCGAAAGATCTCCACAAGCGGCGCGCCGTCGTGCATGTAGGCAGGACTCGTGACCACTTTGTGAGGCTCGTCCACGCAGCACTCGTCGGCCCGAGTCACCACATGTGTGTGTCCCAACTCTACACAAGCCTGCGCGGCCCCCGAATCAGCCCCTCCAAGCGTGAGACGCAATCCGCGGTGCGGGAGCGCCAGAGCGAGTGTCATGGGAGCGATACAAACCGCACCGATGGGCTTCTTCGCGTGAAAAAAGCCTTCGATCTTTTGTTGAAGCTGAGGATGCGTGTGACCCTTGGCGCCCTCGAGCGCAAACGTGCAGAGATTTTTAGCAGCGCCGAATCCACCCGGAATGATGAGCGCATCAAAGGCCCAGGGATCGAGTTTTTGGAGGTCTTCTACTTGGCCGCGCGCAATGCGAGCCGCTTCGACAAGCTGGTTGCGCGATTCGTTCACGGGCTCGCCCGTCAGACAGTTCACCACGTCGCGCTGGGCTTCGTTCAGAGCAAAGCACTGCACGCGCAGCTGCGGGTGTTGGCTGAGGGCCCAGAGTACCCCTACGGACTCGCGAATTTCGCTACCGTCCTTAAATCCAGAACCACAGAGGACCACGGCAATTTTTTTTGCGTTCGACATAGGCACCAAACTTAGCGTCCCGCTGGGGCTTTGGCAAAATCAAGTGATGGGGCGAAGCGCCTTAGCGCTTCGCTTTTTTGAGCCAGTCGAGGTGACGGCGATCGTAGTGAATTTCTTCGCGCTCGTTCGCAAACGTCAAATAGCCGGGACGACGGTAGCCCGCGCGTTCGATTTCGTAGAGATCGCGCAGGTCTTGAAGATCGAGCGCCGTGTCGGGGTCGCCCTTGCGAAACTCGGCGTAGCCGGTTTCCTTTTTGGTGCGCTTGATCGTGCGCTCAATGAGCGCCTTGGGATAGAGCTCTTCAAGAGCTTCGCGCCAACCCGGAACTTTCTCGAGCGACTTTGCGTTGTGCGTGAAGATTGTCGTCTTAAAGCGGATTTCGCGGATGATGTTGCGATGGGCTTCGCTCTCATCGTACCAAGAACCGTACAAAAAATTCTCCACGTGATCGGCTTCTTTGATGCCGGCGGGAATGAGCGCATTCCACACAATGCGGTGGTAGCCCCAATTGTCGTGCACGGCTTGCGAATCCTCGGTGCCGTTCTTCACGTAGCCTTCGGTGATCTCCCGCAAGCAACCCATAGAACGCGGATAGCCGTTGGCGCCCGAAAAGGTGCCATGAAAAGCCGTTTCGGAGTAAAACTTGCTACCGGGCCTCGAGAGCATCAAGGCATAGGGCATCCACGAATCGTTGAACGATTTGGAGCGACGATTTTTGTCGACGCCATAGAGCTCCCAGCGCTGAGCGGGCGTGGCCTCTCCCTTTTTTTTGTTAGCATCGCCCGAAGAAATCAGACCAATGCCGCGGATTTGTCCATCCACACTGAGCACCGAAAACTCGAGTCCGATGCCGTGCAGTTTGGTGCCCGTGAGAAAGACGTCGATGCGCGCATTTTGATATGGCAGAAGCTTGGAATCGACGACTTCGGCCTCCGAAGGTGTGTAGCCGTCTTCCAAGTTTTTGCGAATTTCTTTAAAGGTGAGAAGGCCCTTGAAATAGGCTTCGCGAATCGCTGGCAGGTCGTAGTCTGCGCCTTCGGCGGGCTTCTCGAGAAGTTTGAGCGCGGCCACCTTTTCGGGTGGCAGCACCGGGACCACCGGAGCGGGCATGGGCGGTACCACGATATCGGGCTCTACTGGGAGCGCTTTGGGGACGTGCAGAGGCTGCAGCGAGCTCGTCGGTTCGAGGGGGCGAGGCGGATTGGCCGAGGCCACCGAAGTCAGAAGGATAAGAGCAAAAGACGGGGACCTAAACACGGCGACTCCTTTGGTATAGAGGGAATCACCGTGCTAGCAAATTCCTACGCCTCGCGTCAACGACGAAGCCTTGGGTTCCGGACACCTATTCCTGGGTTTTGAGGTTTTCCAGACGCGAGTTCAAACGCGCGCTGTAATAGTCGCAGTAATCCCACTTGGCCTTGCGAAAGGCGTTCAGCGAAGCGCCGTCTTCAGCAGGCGTTTTGGTGAGGTCTACGAGCTCAGCCAGCTTTTCGCTTTCGGCCGAAGCAAAGGTAGAGCTCACCTCACCCGGCTCCCCTGCAGGAATTTCGCGCGCGTAAAGGGTGTAAAAAACGCTCTGCTCGGGTTTGTAATCCGAAGGAGCGTCGGTCCACTCGGCCAGGGCGCGGTTGTAACAAAGGCCCACGGCCTTGCCCACGTTCTGCACGAAAGCGTAGTACTGATGATCGACGGGCGGATCGAGGTGCTCCCCACCGGTTTCTGAAGCACAGCCGCCGAAGAGCTTGTGTCCATAAGCCGCGTCCGAGTATTCGGCGTCAAAGGGCATCGTCACATCGCTCATGCCATCGCTGCCAGCGTAATTCAGTGTGCTGGTGAGAAGGGTCTTGCCGGCCTTGGTTTTGGCTTTGACTTGAATGGTTTTTTCAAAGGGCGCAACCGTAATATTGAGATCCGATCCGACGACCGTGGTGATCGTTTTGTTGCCGGGATCCTCCCAGTCGATGGCGGTTTTGGTGAGCTCGCCTTTGTCGAGGTCGAGCGCTAAAGTGAAGAATGGTTCGGTAAACGCGCACTCGAGTTTCTTGGGGCCGAGCTCCACAGCTGCAAGGGCTGGCGCTGCCGTCACCACGAACCCCGCTGCTAACAATGTTTTTCCAATAGTCGATGTCTTTAGCTTTGACCTCATCCCACGATCTCCTTCTTGGATTTGGTCGTAAAACTGAGGTACTCCTCCCTCAACTTAAAAGCCCTTAAGAGAACTTTCGCTGCAATGTAAGATTTAGTGAGTGGCGCTGGGTGCGACCGAGTGCGTCTCGACGAGCAATTTGCCAGACGAGACTTGGACAGCCGAGAAGTCGGTGAAGGTGATCACAAAGAGGCTGCCCTTTCCTGGCTCACTTTGCTCGAGCCAGAGATCGCCACCGAGCATCTGCGCCAACTTGCGCGAGAGCGCGAGACCAAGTCCTGAGCCCCCATAGCGACGTGTCATCGAATCATCGAGTTGCGAAAAGGGCTTGAATAGCTGGTCGCACTTTTCGTGCGCAATGCCGATGCCCGTATCTTGAACAGAAATCTCGACGCGATCTTCGTCTGCCATGCGCGCACTCACACGCACAAAGCCTTTGCTAGTGAACTTTACGGCGTTCCCAACGATATTTACCAAAATCTGGCGCAAACGGTGGGCATCGCTGACCACGGGCGCGGAGAGGTCGGGGTCGACGCTAACAATCAACGTCAGCGCTTTTTCTTGAGCGAGCACATCCATGCCTTCGGCGACCTCGCGGATCAAGGCGTCGAGGCGCAGGGGTGCCTTGCGGATCGTGAGCGACTCGTTTTCGACTTTGGTCAGATCGAGCAAGTCGTCGATGAGCATACGAAGCTGATCGGCATTGCGCTTGATGGCGTTCACCCACTGGCGACTCTCCCCCGTAGGAATGCGCATCAGCAGCAACTCGCTGAAACCCGAGATCACTCCAAGTGGCGTGCGCAGCTCGTGGGAGACGTTGGCTAGAAATCGACTCTTGGCGGCATTCGCCATATCTGCCTGTTCGGCGAGACGCTTGGCTTCTTGATAAGGACGAGACACGCACTTCAAAAAAACCGCGCGGAACATCAACGAAAACGCAGCGATTTTGTAGAGGTGACCCGCGATCGCGAAGAGATCATCGACCAATCGGTAGAGGGTAAAGAAGACACCGGTCATCGCGAAGAGCAGCGTGCCACAGGTCATGAGATGCGCGGTCATGCTCTTGTACTCGTCGAAATCCGGACGAAGAGAGTTGCGGTAGAAGAAACCAGCCGCCGTAAGCACACCCGCAGTGGCTACCCATTCGAAAATCACCTTCACCTGCGAGAGTCCCGTTTCGGCGCTGAACATCACCGGAAGCTTTTCGGGAAATCCGAGAATGACTACGTAACCCACAACCACCCACAAGGAATAGGCGATCATCCACGGCACGCGATACTTGTAGTAGTTAAAACTTTGGTTAAAAGAAATGGCCACATAGAGCAGCGCTGCGGTGTCCGTGAGCCGTGCTGCAAGCCAAAAGTAAATCGACTTGTTGGCACTGCTCTCGGTGACAAATTGAGGCATGCCCGGAAACGAAAGCACGTGACCAAAATCAAAACAGGCCACGGCAAAACTAGCCAGCCCCAAGAAGAGAATGTTACTGGAGCCGACATGGCGGTGGGTAAACCAGCCGAGCACGAAAATGGCAAAAGCCATGAAGATGCCTATCGATTCGGCGAGTATGTGTAGCGGCAAGTAGAGCGAACCGAGACGGAAGAGCTCCGCACCAGGGGGAAAGACGAGAATCAGGATGAGCAGAAGGGCAAAAAAACCTACCAGTGCCCAGGTTAATTTGCGCTGTTCCTGCATTCAGCGCAGGGTATAGCGGAAGCAGGCCTTTGGCGCGACCCTTATCTGAAGGAGGGCTGGCGGAACCCCTGCAACTTATCCAAAGCATTCACGAAAGTCTTACCCACACCGCGATTGACAGCCCCGGGTGTGGTCGTTACCTTGCGGCCTTCATGTCCATCGGTTCGGAAGCCCTGATCTTAGGCCTCGTGCTGAGCGCCGATGCCTTTTCGGCCTCCGTCGCCATGGGCTTTCGCCCTTTCAACTCCCGCAATGTCGTGCAATTCGCTTCGGTTTCGGCCGTGATCGCGATCGTCGCCCTTTGGATGGGAGCCCTCGCGGGAACCCATATCCTCTCGTACATCGCCGCCTACGACCACTGGGTGGCCTTTCTTTTGCTCGCAACAGTGGCCTCTCACATGGCTTTTGAGGGCATCATGGGCCTCATCCACCCCGCGCACCCTGTTTGTCGAAACGCCCGATTCCACAGCCTCGCAAAGATCCTGATGGTCAGCTGCGCAACCAGTCTCGACGCCCTTGGCGTGGGCATGAGCCTCGGCATTAGCAGCAAACCCATACTGCCATTTCTGTCGTGGGTGGCGATCTGGACCGTGACCGCTACGGTGCTCGGGCTCTACTTAGCCCGCAAATTGTCGCTGAGATTTGGCCCCGTGATTTCACTCATCGGGGCCGCAATCCTTGGATTCATGTCCCTGCAGCTGCTCAAGATCTGAGTGCAGAGCTTATTCGCGTTTGGTTTCTTCTTTTTTACGTTTCATCTCTTCGCGAGCTTGCTTCATTTCTTTGTGCATCTCGCGACGGCTTTCTTTGGCTTCGGCGCGGCACTCTTTGAGCGCTTCGCGAGTTTCCGAACGGATCACGCAGCTGCGAGTACGCTTGAGGTCTTCGATGCGCTCATCGAGCATCTTGAGGGTCATCGTCTTACCTTGTTCAAAATTATCGTTGGCGTGCGCAGCACTCATTGCGAAAAACGCACCTGCGGCCAAAACCCCAACGAAACTGAACTTACGAATTTTTTGATTCATCGCTAAAAATCCTCCAGTGTACTCACTATACCGAGCTTTGACCAAATTCCCAATCGGTGTAAAAATCTTATTGCAATGATCACGACTCCACACGCACGCCTACAGCACCTGCGCACCTTGGCACGACTCCTCGACTCTCAGTTCCGCGGTCCACTGGGAAGCCGCTTCGGATTTGACGGCCTGCTGGGACTCATCCCCTTTGTCGGTGACGCCGTCACCACCGGCGTTTCGTTTTACATCGTGATTCAAGCTTATTTGCTGGGCTGCACTCCGGCCACGCTCCTGCGGATGGCTCTGAACATTGCCCTCGACAACCTCATCGCCTCCGTCCCCGTGCTGGGCAACGTTTTCGACTTTTTCTGGAAATCCAACGACAAGAACATTGGGATTATCGACGCCCACCTGCGCGATGCCCCAGCCACAGCCCGCCGCTCGAGCCTTGTCATCGTCTCGATGGTGCTATTGAGCCTGGCCATCATCGGCCTGGGAGCGTGGATCACCTACCTCGGACTCGCGTGGGCCTGGTCGCTGCTGCAAAGCCTCGGCGGTGCCACTTCGGCATCTTTCTAGGCCCGCAGAGGCCAACTCACACCTTGACCCTGCCTGGGGTGATGACCTAGACGTAGCGCGGTGAAAACTCGGTTCACATTGATCTTATGGACCTCGATTCTCGGCCTTACCCCGCAGATGGCAAGCGCCATGTTGCCCTTCCGCGACTGCCAAAGCATCGTGCGAGATCTTTCTGGGATCACCGGCGTCCAGGTTTATGACCCAAACCACGTGCCCGCAGACTTTTTGGTTGATCGCCTCGACGAAGTCTCGCTCGAAACCATTCATCGCAAGCTGCGCGAATCCGCCGCTCGCCGAGATGCCAGCGTCCACGCCGACTTCGCTCACTATATAGATTTGGTAGAAGCGGATTTGCGCCTCGACCTCAGGCGCCTCAAAAAAAACTTTCCTTTGGCTCGCAACCGCTATTACAGTCTCTTTTCGCCTCTGCAGCGTTTTGCTTCAACCTTTCGCAACAATGAGGCTCGTCGCTTTCACAATCAGGAAGTGAAGCAAACCCAGAGTAGCATCCGCGCTCGCGAAGCCCTGCTACAACAAATCGATCGCCTGCGCACAAAACTCCAAGGCAATCTCCAGGGCCTCGAGCACGATGCGATTCTTGAAGACATCAAAACCATCCGAGAGCTCTCTCAGCTCAGCCTGGGCAACAACGAAGCCAATATCGCCACGGTCATCGCCCTGACTGGAACCGAGGGCGCCCTCACTCAAGATTTTCATCGCATCACACAACTCTACAAAAACCTGCGTCTCCAGCACAACGAAGAGAATGCGGCAAAGATCACTTACTTGCTCGTCAAGGATGGTCACGATGATTCACACTCCCGAAGCGCTTTCCAAGCCTTTTACGACGATGTAGCCAAACGCGACCGACGCAAAGTTCTGGACCCCGTCGCCAGAGCCACCCTCGCCATCAGCCGCTTCGATCTTGATGCCGACCTCGAGCACGCGAAGTGGATCGAGCACTTGGATCGCACGCTTGAGAACGCTTGGTTTTTCCGACAAGAGCTGGGACTCACTTCGTCCACTGATGCTATAGCTGTCGCCATCGCCTCCTTCCATTTTGGAGAAAGCCTTGCGCAAAGTGCCGACTCTTTCCGAAAGCTTGAGACTTACTTGAGATCCCTGGGACTGGGCCGCAACGAAACGGTTGTCGCATTGCTTACGCGCTCGCACTTCACTCTGCACCCCGAACTCGTACGATCCGATTTTCTTGACAACCTACGAAGCTTTTCCGAAAAAGTGCGCGAGGAAGACCTTGTCGAACCTCATTACGCGAGTGCGGTGATGAGCCTAGCTCAAGCCGCAACGCTTCTCCCCGACCCACCGCTCGCAGCGATGTGGGGCGACATGCGGCGCATGCAAAATGATTTGAATTGGAGCGCCAGCGAGTCGGCCATCGCCTCTGCCGTTAAAAGCTTGCGTCAAGCAAAGGTGGACTTGAAGCAGCTTCCCCTTTCGGTACCTCGCCAGGACGACGAGTGGATGCTCAACTGGCACCTCTCTACGCAAAATCTTTTTAATTTAGATCATCACCCTTACCCTTATCCCTAGAGACGCTTCATTCGTCCTTACATTCGAGCTTTTCTTTGCGCGCCATGAGCTTGTCCGTTTTGCCTGGCACTTTAGGGGTGTCCGTATGCGAGTCGGAATGATTGAGATAAGTGATGGCGATCATCAAGAGACTCGATAGCACCATCACCACCGGCAGCGGCAGTCGGCGCACGAGACGCACCATAAACCAAAGAGCCACGGTGGCCGAAAAGATCGTGAGCGAAACGTCGATGGGGAAATAGCGATAAAAGGGGATCGAAAAGACAAGCACCCCCATTACCGAGGCAAAAAAAGGTGCAAAGAGGGCAAAGAACGCGGCGATCGACATGTAGGCATAAAGGTCGACTTCGTCTTCGTCCTGCACGGCGAACCACAGGGGAACACAGATACCTACGGCGTAAACTAGCGAAAAGAGAATGAAAGTTTCATACCAGACGCCGATCGTGAAAACCGGCACCATGGTAAGCAGCAGCACCACCAACCACAAAACCTTCGGATTAAGATCTTCGCGACGGGAGAACATGATTAAGTACTTTACCAGTTCGCGGAGCCGCTCTCCCTAAAAGATCTTACATTTAGAAATCTTTGAAAGTCCTTAACGAGTTGTGCGCAACCACTGGACTTTATGTCCCCCATCGAGAACCTGGGACACGAATTCTTGGTAGAGCACATCGGCCTTGTCGGCGTCTTTGCGACAGAGTTCCAAGAACTTATCAACGTAGTTGAAATTCTCGAGCTCTAGTAAATGATCTTCATGTTTGGGCTTCAGAAGTTCGGCCTGCAACATTCCCAAGGCAAACTCGCGGAGCAGGCCTGCCAAGGCCTCCGTTTGCTGACGGTGTTTTTCGAGAACCGGCTTGGTCAGCTCTTCAAATTTTTTCACTTTTTCATCTTCATCAAGACGGGATTTCTCGATCACAGCGCGTGTCAAAGCGATTTCCTGGTCGCGCGCGACATCGAAAGCCTCAAACTTTTTGCGAATGTCAAAGCAGCGCTGGGCGCCCATGCCGACGCGTCGATCTTGCTTCACCTCTTCGCCAGCGCGAAGATTCGAAGTCAGCCCGAGGCCAAAGAACGTCAGTAGGAGAAGGTTTCGGATCTTGGTAGGACTCGTAAAATTCCTCATAACTCTCCTTTTGTCGACTTAGGACTTACACCCTCAAGCGGAGCTTTATCAATTCGCAATCTCGGGAGCGTCGTTAAGTTTTTGCACCACATCGGCCGCGAGGCCACGAACAAAGATATAGAACTGCACGTCGTCGGTGTTTTCTTGCTCACAGAGTTCCTTGAACTGGCTTGCAAAGCTATAGGTGCTTAGGGAGCGCATCAGGTCGCGATAATTTTTGCGTTTGGCAAAGGGATAAGTCGCCATCTGCAAAACGCCCTTGGCGTAGGCGTCAAAACCCGACGGCAACAGCTCAGAGACCGCATCCGAGAGGAAGGTCATCTCCTGGCGCACCTTCTCGAGGTTGTTCTTTTGCTCGTCATCAAAATTCCCGGGAACTGTGGCATCTTTGCGTGCTTTTTCGAGGAGCTCGTGGACTTTGCCAAAGGCTTCGAGCTTTTGCTCAAAGTCCCGGCAGCGAATCGAGCCAGGGCCGAGAACCGCAAGCTCCACCTTCTCGGCGAAAGCCATGTTGACACAAAAGAGCATAACGATCCCCAAACAACGTTTCATGGCCCTCGGAGCTAGCGATGGGACGGCAGCGTGTCAAACGCTTTCCCGCCCTACTGCCTTAGGATGTGAGTTTGAGACCTACGAGGGACACCGCCAGCAGCAGTAGGCACAACAGGCGCGCAAAGGTGGCTGGTTCTTTGAAGATCACGATGCCCAAGATGGCAGCGCCTACCGTACCGATGCCCACCCAAATGCCATAGGCCGTGCCGATGGGCAGAACGCTCGCCGCGCGGCCGAGCAAGTACAAACTCACGGCCATGGACACCACCGTGAGTACGCTCGGCAGGGGACGCGTGAAACCTTCGGCGAACTTGAGCCCGATGGCCCAGCCCACTTCAAGCAGTCCAGCGATGACGAGATAAATCCAAGCTTGTGTGATTGACATGAAAAAATCCTCCGCGGCGTCGTCTTGTCTTGACCGGGTACGGCGCACCTCGTCCGGATTTTTTTGTCTTAACTGGCGTTCAAAGTATGCCAGCGCTAATCTTTAGGGTCTATGGCAAAAATTACTTTTCAGGGCAAACCTGCGCACACTTCCGGCACCCTTCCCGCAGTTGGTACACAGGCTCCAGACTTCAAACTCGTTTGCACCGACCTCACCGAAGCGACACTCGCTGATTACCGCGGCAAGAAAAAGATTCTCAACGTTTTTCCAAGCGTCGACACCGGCACCTGCGCCGCTTCCGTGCGTCTTTTCAATCAGCATGCCGCCAAAGTGCCCGACATCGTGGTGCTGAACATTTCCAAAGACCTGCCCTTTGCCCAAAAACGCTTTTGCGGCGCCGAAGGCATCGACAACGTCGAAGTGCTCTCGGCCTTCCGCAGTGATTTCGCCCAAAACTACGGCGTTGAAATTCTCGACACCGTGCTCGCAGGACTCTGCGCGCGCGCCGTGATTGTGCTCGATGGCGACGACCGCGTGATTTACACCGAGCAGGTGCACGAGCTCGTGCAAGAACCCAATTACGAAGCCGCCCTGCGAGCCGCTCGCTAAGCCCTACTCCTCGAGAACGAAGTCGCGATCCCAGCACTGCCGGGCCGCAAAGCTCTCGTCGTGCGAGACAAAGATCAGCGCCCCACGGTACTGCGCTAAGAAATCTTCGAGGATCCTTCGGCTCGGCATGTCCAAATGATTTGTCGGTTCGTCGAGCAGTAGCAGCTGCACCGCGGGCCTTCGGCCGAGCGCCACCGCCAACTCCACACGCACGCGCTCACCGCCACTGAGCCAAACCAGGGGACGCCGCTGCTCGTCGCCAGCAAAGCCCAACCTTCCCAGCAGCGTGCGAGCGCTCGCTTCGTCGGTACCGAGGCGAGCGCAAAACCATCGCCAGAGCTCGATTTCTGAGTCGTCGTAACTACGCAGTCCCTGGTCAAAGAGGTAGGCCGGCACCCCGACCTCGACGCGAGACCAGCGACCGCGCTTTCGCGAAGCCTCATCGCCCACGATGGCGCGCAGGAGCGTGCTTTTGCCGCTGCCGTTTTTTCCGCGCAGCCAGAGCCGCTCGTTGCCGTTCAGCTCCAGGCGAAGCCCCCCGGCGCCCTCGACAAGGAGAAGGCGCTTGCCAGAGGGCACCTCGTGCGAATCGCTGTCCCAGCGAAAGGTCGACACTTGTCGCAAGTGGTTTTTGAGCGAATCTAGAGAGTCTTGCTGCGACTCCAGCCGCTCTGCCTGCACCCGCTCCCGCTGAGCAAGGGTATTCTGCGCCTGGCGCTTTTTGGCGCCGCGAACGATTTTGGGCAGCCCACTCTTCACGCCGTCCCGCTCCCCGCGCCTCATGCGGCGGGACTGGTTTTCAAGAACCTCGCGGGCCCGCTCACGCTGCTTTCTCTTTGTGGATTCGAGGCTTTCGATGGACTCTTTAAGGTGCCGCTCCTCGCGCTCGACCCTTTCCATATATTCGTCAAAGCCAGGCGGATGGCGCTGCAATTGACCATCCTTGAGTTCCCAGATCTCGTCCACCGCATCGAGCACCAGAGGATCGTGCGAAACCACAAGCAGCGCGAGATCGCTGCGCCCGAGCAAGGTGCGCAGGTATTCACGCGCATCGGCATCGAGGTCATTGGTGGGCTCGTCGAGCAGCCAAGTGAAATGAGCGCTGGCCTCGGCTTCACGCAGAAGCGCCAGCCGCCCCTCGCCGCCACTGAGTTGGACCTCTCCGCCATGTTGAGGCATGTAAAAAAGTGAAGTGCCGTGGGTTAGATTCAAATCATGCAGCAAACGGCTTTTGCCGCTGCCGTTGGCCCCCACGAGCGCCACCCGGCGCCCGTGCGGCAACGTGAAATTGAGCACGCGTAACATAAAAACTCCCGAATGAACTTTGTGGTGTTTGGAAAAAGTGGAATTTAAGCGCGTGCGATTTCCATAGGCGTCCCGTTAGTAGGGGACTCTCTTATTGTACGCATTTGGGCGGCAAAAACAAGCTTTCTTTTGAAGCGCATTCGAGCGGCAACAAACGTCAATTAGGTGCCACGCCTTGCGCCTTCACAAAAGCCACCGGTATTCTTAACCTATGGATAATTTCTGGGATGACATCGGAACCAAACTGAAAACCGCGTTCGAAGACGCCAGCAAAAACGCCAAGGCCGAACTCGCCATGATCAAGAACATGCCCGGCGTGCTCGCCTACCTGAGCGACATGAACGGCGAAGAGCTCATGCTGCTCCTCGATCAAGCGCGCAAGATCAAAAAACGCAAGAACCCCAAACACCCGCCCATCAACGGCGACTTTTACGACACCACAGCACTACTTAATGCCGAAGAGCAAAAAGTGCTCTACGCCGTGCGCGACTTTATGCAAAGCGAAGTCGAGCCCATCGCCACGGAATACTGGATGCGCGGTGACTTCCCTTTTCACATCCTCGAAGGCTTCAAAAAACTCAACCTCTGCGGCCTGACACTTGACAAGGCCTACGGCGGTCGCGGCATGTCGCACTTGCTCGAAGGCATGATCGGCGAAGAGATCGCGCGCACGGACGTCTCCACCTGCACCTTTTTCGGCGTGCACGCCGGACTTGCCATGCACTCGATATACCTCTGCGGCTCTGAAGAACAAAAAAGAGAATTCCTCCCCGACATGATATCGCTCGACAAGATCGGTGCCTTTGGACTCACCGAACCCGACGTGGGTTCGGCCGCTTCGATGGGGCTCAAGAGCACCTGCAAACGCTCGGGCGACACCTGGACCATCAACGGGCAAAAGAAATGGATCGGCAACGCGACCTTCGCCGATCACATCATCATTTGGGCCAAGGACGAAGACGATCATCAGGTAAAGGGCTTTATCGTGGATCGCGTGACGCCGGGACTCACCACCGAGAAGATCGAAGACAAGATGTCTCTGCGCATCGTTCAGAACGCTCTGATCACCATGGAAAACGTCAAAGTGAGCGAAGAGCGCCGCCTTCAAAATTGCAAAAACTTCAAGGACACCGCTCGCGTGCTCAAGCAAACGCGCGCCGGCGTGGCCTGGCAAGCGGTGGGCTGCGCCCGCGGCGCCTACGAACACACACTCGACTACACCATGAAGCGCCAGCAATTTGGTCGCTCCATCGCAGGCTTCCAGATCACCCAAGATCTTCTCGCCCAGATGCTCTCGCAGATCACCGCCATGCAAACCATGGTCTCGCGCCTCAGCCAGCTGCAGGATCAAGACCTGATGAGCGACGAACAGGCCTCGCTCGCAAAGGTCTTTTGCACGGTGAGCTGCCGCCAGGTGACAAACCTTTCACGCGAGCTGATGGGTGCCAACGGCATCCTGGTCTCGAACAAGGTGGCGCGCTTTCTCGGCGACTCCGAGGCGCTCTACTCCTACGAGGGCACCAAGCAGATCAACAGCCTCATCGTGGGCCGGGCGATCACCGGCATGAGCGCCTTTACCTAAAAAGGTTGATAGTCGGCGCAAACCTAGGCAAATAGAGGGTCTCGATGAGCACCCCCACCCCGCACTACGATGCGATCATTCTCGGCGCCGGCGGTGCGGGGCTGATGTGCGCCTTGCGGGCCGGACAGCGCGCCCGTCGCGTTGTGGTGCTCGATCACGCCGAAAAGATCGGCGGCAAGATTCTCATCTCCGGCGGTGGTCGTTGCAACTTTACCAACCTTGGCTCCACGCCCAAAAACTATCTCTCTGAGGCCCCCGACTTTTGCCGCACGGCCATGAGCAAATACAAGCCGGCCGACTTTATCGCCATGGTCAAAGCGCATGGCATTCCCTACTACGAAAAGAAACTCGGGCAGCTCTTTTGCAAACACTCGGCAAAGGACATTGTGAAAATGCTCACACTCGAGTGCGAGCGCGCCGGTGCGGAAATCCTCACCAGTACCAAGATCGACTCGGTCACTTCTTTAAAATCCGATTCTCGCGAGGCGCCTCGCTTTGCGGTGCTCACTTCGCGCGGGGAATTTCGCGCCAATCACCTTGTCGTCGCCACCGGGGGCTATTCGATTCCCAAAATGGGCGCCACGGGCCTGGGTTTTGAAATTGCCAGGCAATTTGGACACCGTGTGGTGGAAACCGCGCCCGCCCTAGACGGCTTTGTGATCACCGACCACGAGACCAAAGCCTTTTGTGATTTGGCGGGAATCTCTCTGGACTGCGAGATGAGCTGCAACGATCTCTGCTTTCGCGAAAATTTGCTGTTCACACACGTGGGCATCAGCGGCCCCGCGGCTCTACAGGCCTCGTTGCACTGGCTGCCCGGGCGCGAGGTGACAATCAACTTGCTACCAGAAACGCGCATCGACACCTGGGTACGCGAGCGAAGTCGTGCGCGCACCAGCCTGCGCAAAGCGCTCGGCGAAGTCTTTGTCACTCGCTTCGCCGAACTTTTTTGCGACATCTACCTGCCCTTCGCCTCCACACCACTCGAACGGCTGAGCTCCCATGAGATCGCGACCCTTGCCGAGCGCGTGCACCGCTGGCGTATCAAACCGAGCAGCACCGTGGGCTACCACAAGGCCGAAGTCACCCGAGGCGGTGTGGACACCTCCGAACTCACCGCCAAAACCCTACAGTCGCGCCGCGTGCCGGGGCTTTTCTTTGTGGGTGAGGTCGTAGACGTCACGGGCTGGCTAGGTGGATACAACTTTCAATGGGCCTGGGCCTCTGGATGGAGCGCCGCCGAAGCGCTATAACAAGGCCTTCATGGTCTCCGAGCTCACCACCACGCGTCTCTTTAAAGCCGTACAAAGCAGCGCCTCCCCGACCCTCTGGTCGCAAGGCGTGACGCTCACGCGCGGCAGCTCGCAATTTGTGGTCTCCTCCTTGGGTGAAGACGAGTGCGTGATTCACGTGCGCACGCCCGGCACCCCGCTGAGCCCCAAGGTGATGCTCTGGCCGCAAGACGAAGACTGGGATTGTGATTGTGGCGATGACCTGCCTTGCTCGCATGTGGCGGCAGCGGTGATTCTTTTAAAGCGCGGCGACCTCGCACCTCAGGCCTCGGGCAATACCGACGCCGTCATCACCACGGCAGCCCCGGAAGTGAACCAGATTCACTATCATCTCAAACGATCGCCACAGGGACTCAATCTCGAACGACGCATCGTGGGCCCAGGCGTCGATCGCGCCCTGGACACGCCACTACTGGCTTATACGGCGGGCGTCAGCGCTCGTCGCATCAAGGGGCCCGAAGTGCTCGCCTCCAAAACCGATTACGCCGTAGACCAGCTGCTGCGCTCCTACCACGGCACCCCCCTCGAACGAGCCCGCCTCGAAGCGCTCTTTCGCACCTTCGAAGCCGAACAGAAGATTTTCTTAGACGGGGAATCCGTGCAAATTTCGGACTCGCGCCTTGCCGCCAGCTACGAGTGCGTGGACGAGGCCGACGGTTACCGATTGCGCCGACTCAAGAACCCCCTCGTTGTCGAGGTGCTTCCGCATGGCGTGGCGCTATGCCTGGGGAACGTGCTGCGTCTTTTGAATCCCAAATTGCTGAACGCCGAAGAGTCAAAACTCGTCGACGGAGAGGGTTCCTTTTGGCCAGCGAACAAAGAAAACGTGCTCTTTTCGCAAGTGCTTCCGCAGCTGCAAAAGAAAATTTCCATCACGATCTCAAGCCTCAAGCGCCCACAGAGCGTGGAGCTCCCACCGGAGATTCACCTGACGCTCGAAAAAGAAATCTCGCCCGAGGGCTACTCAGAGCTCTCTGTGCTAGCGAACCTCGTTTACGGTCAGCCGCCCATGGCGCAGCTCAACCCCGCCACTTTCGAACTCACTCCGATTCAGGGCTACCGCTCCGAGCGGGCCAGCGAAAACACGGTGATCCTGCGCAACCCTTCGCTCGAAAAACAGCTCCTGCAAAAGCTGGGGCGCGAACTGAACTTGCAAATCGGCCGCCGCGTGCTCTACCGCGGCTTCGAGGCCATCGACTTTGTTCGCAAAACCAAGGAGTGGAAACCCGTGGGCGATGGCGCCTCGGCCTTCACGCCCGAACTGCGCCAGCTCGACGCCCGCGTCGACGTCGAGGAATGGAAGAGCGGGGCGAGCTCACATTACGGCCTCGACGTGACCTTTCTATCCAATGGTCCCGAAGGGCCAGCGGAGCTCGACTTCGCCCGCGTCTTTAAGGCCTACCAGCAGGGCTCGGATTATGTGCCGCTGCTCGATGGCTCCTGGGCCCAAGTGCCCAAGGATTGGCTCACGCGCTACGGAAAAAAGATTCAGGACTTTCTGGTGGCCCGTGAGGCGGGACGTGAAGTTCCCACTGCGAGACTGCCCGAGCTGGCCACGCTCTGCGACGATCTAGGCACCGCCTATCCCGATTCGGTGAAACATCTAAAATCGATGCTCGAGAACTTTCGCGCCATCGAAGACGCCACCCTGCCGCGCGACCTCACCGCCACACTGCGCTCCTATCAGCGCAAAGGGGTCAACTGGCTCTGCTTTTTGCGCGATGCGGGCCTCGGCGCCATGCTCGCCGACGACATGGGTCTGGGCAAAACTCTGCAAATGATCTGCGCTCTGCGAGGCAAGTCGCTCATCGTCGCCCCCACGAGCGTGATTTTCAATTGGGCCGCGGAGATCGCAAAGTTCCGCCCTGGTCTCAAAGTGTGCCTCTATTACGGCGCCCAGCGCAGCATTGACGAGACGGCCGACGTGGTGCTCACCTCCTACGGCGTGCTGCGAATCGATCAGGAATTTTTACGTGCGCAAAGTTGGGATTCCATCGTGCTCGACGAGGCCCAGACCATCAAAAACCCCGACTCACAGGTCACTCGTGCGGCGCACTCTCTCTCAGCCCCCTTCAAGGCCACGCTCAGCGGCACTCCAGTAGAAAACCGCCTCGACGATTTGTGGTCGCAGTTTGCTTTTATCAACCCGGGCCTTCTGGGAACGCGCAACGAATTTTACGAAAAATACGCTCGGCTCATCGTGCAGGGCGAGGCGCATGCGGCGATCGATCTGAAAGCGCGCATCAAGCCCTTCATCTTGCGGAGGCTCAAACGCGAGGTCGCTCCCGAGCTCCCGCCACGCACCGAAGTCGTGCTGAACTGCGAACTCGACGCCCAGGAGCGCGCCACTTACGAAAGCCTTCTGGCTTCCACCCGCCAAGAGGTGCTCCAGAGCCTCGAAGGCGGTGGCGGTAGCGTGATCAAAGCTCTCGAGGTCATCTTGCGCCTGCGCCAGGCCTGCTGCCACACGGCGCTGATTCCGGGCATGGAAGCCGAGACCTCCTCCAAGGTGAACCTGCTCCTCGACACGCTCGAAGAATCTCTGAGCGAAGGCCACCGCAGCCTCGTCTTTTCGCAGTGGACCTCGTTTCTTGACCTCATCGGCGACCAGCTCAAACGCAGCGGCATTCGCTACTCACGCATCGACGGCAGCACTGCCAATCGCCAAGCTCTGGTGAATGAGTTTCAGCGCGAGGACGGCCCCCCGGTGATGCTGATCTCCCTCAAAGCCGGTGGCGTGGGCCTCACGCTGACGGCGGCCGACCACGTCTTCATCACCGACCCCTGGTGGAACCCGGCCGTCGAAGACCAGGCCGCCGACCGCGCCCACCGCATCGGCCAGGAGAACCCGGTGATGATCCACCGCCTGGTGGCCAAGGACACCATCGAAGAACGCATCGTAGCCCTCCAGGAAAGCAAAAAGGGCCTTGCCAAGGCGGTGCTCGACGAGGGTGGCGCCGCTCTCAGTCTGACCCGCGAAGACCTTTTGAACCTGCTTCGTTAAAGATCCAAAAATGCTCTAGACACCGCGCCCTCACGTTGAGTATCCCTCCGCGGGTGCGCATCGCTGTTCTCGTCATCGCCTTCGTCTTAGCCACCCCCGCCCGGGCCATCACGTACTTCTACAATTGCCGTGCTCTGCTCGCCCTCGCCACCGAACATTTGCCCGCCCAATTGAATGACATCGAGGGGCTAATCTCGGCGAGCGCGCTTCCCAAAGGACAAGTCCGCCAGCTCGGCAACCGCAACCATCGCGTCTTTCCGCTGGAGACGGTGCCCCAAGGCCATATCTTCGAATCTCAGTTGCACCAGCTGATCGACCTTATCTTCGCAGAAGCCCTCGCCAATGCCGAAGGGGTGCGCGACCAGCGCACGATCGACGATTACATTGGAGCTCGCGAAGTGCTCAAGCAATACGCCACCTTCTGGACCGTCGCATATACCGAACCCCAGTGGAAAGAGTTTTTGCCCGGTGAGCACAGCCTCGAACAGACCCGCAACCATCAGCAACTCGAAAAAATCGCACGCCAAGAGCTCCAGGCAGCGGGGGATTTCATCAGGGCCTACGACCTGCCCTTTTCCGCAGGAATCCCGATCCCCTCTTTCAGCATCCCCGGCCCACGCGGCCCTATCGCGGTGCCCTGGGCAGTGCGTGCGATCGCGCCCCCCAACGGCGGCCTCAACCTCAGCTTTCAGTACCTCGGTGAAGCCGCGCGCAACGTGACCTTTAGCGAAAACTTCTACCGCAAAGTCGGCGACGTGTTAGACTCCAACCCTGTCGAGGTGCCAACCAAATCCATCGTCGCGCACTCCATCCGCGACGGCGAGACGCTGCATTTTCGCCAAGTCATCGAAGCGCTTCAAAACATCAACATCGAAACCTACGGCCGCATCGACACGGTAAAATTCACAAAAGCCGTAGCCACCAGCATCAACTTTCGCATGTTCCTCGAACTGAGCCGCATGGCGGGCGTGGGCAAAACGCTCTCAGCGCGCGAAGTGGAAAAAGGATTTCTCGAAAAGCATCCTGAGCTCGCCGGCACTCTCCTGCGCGATGGCAACACTTACCCCGTTGCTGCAAACCTCGAAGTTTTTGAACAGCTCTTCTACGACATGAACGACTACTATTACGGCAACCTCAGCCACGGCGACGCGGATCGCGTGCGCTTTCTGGGCTGGAATGAGTTTCGCCACCTTGCAGGCCAGCTCTACTCCGACTTCGACGAATCGAAGTGGAAGCGAGCCACCCGCACCGTGCAGAATGCCATCGATAAAAGAGAGACCCACGGATTCGAAAGCCTCTTTCACATTGCCGACAGCGAGGTGGCGCTGGACGATTCCCACGCGTTCTTTGACCAACGTGTGGGCACCGATCGCCTCGAAATGCGCCATCAATTCGATTACACGATCTTCAACAACCGCATGCGCGTGAACGACCTCAAGATCCGCAGTCTTTGGCTACACCTTGAAACCACCAGCGACGGCCTTGAGAATGCCGATCTCCGTGAAACGCATTACCGCGTGCTCGCGGGCCGCCTCACCGAGTTGCTCACGGCCCAGCCTTAGTCTTCGCCGCGCTCAAAACGCTTGCGGGCCTTCGCGTCCGCACCCAAGCGTTTCCACTTTTGCCGCGCCTCGCTCTGCAGCGCCTTGCTCTGGCGTCGCCGCTGAAAAGCCACTTCTCGGCGAAGCTTCTGGTAACTCTCATAGCGTTCTTCGCTGAGTTCCCCCTCTTCGAGCGCCGCACGCACGGCGCATCCCGGCTCCGAACCATGTGCACAGTTTGTAAAGCGGCAGCGACCGATGAGTTCCTCGATCTCGGCAAAGCTCTCATCCAAACTCTCAGCATCACCCGTGAGCGCGATTTCGCGAATCCCCGGCGTGTCGATCACGAGAGCGCCACCCTTCAGTCGGTGCAGCGAGCGCCCCACTGTCGTGTGCCGGCCCTTGTCGTCGTCTTCACGCACGCTTGCGGTGTCCTGCACCTCGCGCCCGAGCAGCTCGTTGAGCAGCGTGGATTTGCCCACTCCCGAAGAGCCCAGCACCAAATAGGTCTCGCCCGAACGGAGCGATTCGGCCAGCGCACGCACCGAGAGCGGCTCGTGCATCGAGACGGGCAGAACGTCGACGTGCGGGAATCGTCGCTGCACCCGATCCGTGAGCTCGCCTAGCTGCTCGGCGCTGACCAGATCCACCTTGCTCAAGAGCACGCGCGAACGACCGCCGCTCGCGCGTGCAATGACCATCGCCCGGTCGAGACGACGCTCGTTGAAATCCTGATTGCAGGAGATCACGATCAGGATCTCGTCGACGTTGGCGGCGAGCACTTGCACCTCACCCGTGGTTCCGGCAGCCGTGCGCTCTAGAGCGCCGCGCCGATCGTAAAGATGCTCAATGCGCAGGCGATCGTGCACATGCTGTGGCGAAGCTTCGAGCCTTACCCAGTCGCCGACGGTCGGATAATCCGCCGCCGCGTGGGCGTCGTGGCGAAAGGCGCCGGTCACCTGCGCGAACCAGTGGCTCTCGGATTCGGCAAGAGCCACACGGTACCAACCGCGGTCCACGCCGATCACGCGTGCCAGGCGTGAAATTTGGACATCCTCAATAAAGGGCATGAGCCCCCATAAACTTTTTAAAGACATGCGTACCTCAGTCCGAGCCTGAAAAGGCTCGGGAGATCTGCGAGAGACTTAAAGGAAGTGGTGTTCTTAGAATAGGTGCGGAAGATCGATCGCCGTGAGGGCTCTCGTCATGGACTCACGGAGGACGCCGCGCCCAGAACATTCTCAGAATTCATAAAGTTTTCCATAGGCGAGTCCTCCTCTGCTTAGACTAGATACGATTGTACCGATGATTTTGACTTTTGCGCAATAAAAAAAACCCTCATCCGCAGCCCGAAGGCGCGAATGAGGGTTTTTAGCTTTTGCTAGAGGTTAATAATTCTTACGAATTACCAGCCGCCGCGGCCGCCGCCGTCGCGATCACGACCGCCGCCGAAGCCACGACCACCGCCGCCACCGCCGCCGAAGCCACGACCGCCACCGCCACCGCCGCGGCTATCGCGGGGAGCTTGGGGTTTCGCTTCAGAAACCGACATAGGACGACCACCGTTGTCGATACCGTTCAGTTTCGAAATCGCTTCAAGAGCTTCCGAATCCGACGACATCTCAACAAAGCCGAAGCCTTTGCTGCGACCGGTTTCACGGTCGGTGATGATTTTCGAAGACTCTACAGTCCCACACTGAGCGAACAGCTCGGCCAGCGACGTATCAGTCGCTGCGAAAGGTAAATTGCCAACAAATAATTTTTTTCCCATTAAACACCTCCTAAGGCTTGGGTTGCACGGAAGAGGCGGAACGGACTGTCCACGGACTCATTCACTTGCATAAAACCATTTCTGCATAGCATAGCCATAAAGAGGGAACCACTATGTTTCAAGAAAAACACCTTTCGTTTGGTGATTAACCCTTGAAACTGCTACAAAAGAGCCTCATTCATGATCGCTCTTTCGAATATCAACAAGGCTTACGGGCAAAAAATCCTCTTTAAAGACGCCAGCTTCCACGTCAACGCCGGTCAAAAGATCGGTCTTGTGGGCGCCAACGGCAATGGCAAGTCCACCCTTTTCAAGATCCTTAGCCGGGCAGAATCCGTGGACAGCGGACACGTGAGCATCCCCGAAAAGCTCGTCATCGGCTACTTTTCGCAAGAGGTCGGCGAAATGCGCGGCCGCTCAGCCCTCGAAGAGGTCATGGCCGGTGCGGGCCCGGTCTCGGAACTCGCCGCCGAACTCCATCGCCTCGAGGCCCGCCTCGAAGACAGCGGCACCAATCCCATTGGGGACGACGAGATGGAAAAGCTGCTCGAGCGCTATGGCGAAGTGCAAACCCTTTACCAAAGCCGCGGGGGTTACGAACTCGAAACCAACGCCAAAGCCAACCTCACAGGTCTCGGTATCGGCCCCGAGGATTACAATCGTCCGGTCGAATCCTTTAGCGGTGGCTGGAAAATGCGCATCGCCCTGGCGCAGATCCTCACCATGAAACCCGATTTCCTGATGATGGACGAGCCCACGAACCACCTCGATGTTGAGAGCATTGAGTGGCTCGAAGAATGGATTCGCAACTTTCCCAACCCGCTTGTCATGACAAGCCACGACCGCGAGTTCATGAACCGCATCGTGAACGTGGTGATCGAGGCCGGCAATCAAACCCTCACCAGCTATTCGGGCAACTATGATTATTACGAGCGCGAACGGGTGATCCGCCGCGACCAGCTGCTGGCGAGCCACAAAAAACAGCAGGACATGCTCGCCAAAGAAGAAGAGTTCATCGCGCGTTTCGCGGCTCGCGCCTCGCACGCCGCGCAGGTGCAATCGCGCGTGAAAAAGCTCGACAAGATCGAACGCATTGAGATCCCTGCCGAAGAACAGGTCATGCACTTCCAATTCGCCACCGCCGCACGCAGTGGCGAAGATGTGGTGGCCCTTAAGAACGTTGGCAAGGTGTGGAAGACCGACGAAGGGCGCGAGAAGCCTGTCTTTAGCGGCATCACCGGCATGGTGAGACGTCTGGAGAAGGTGGCTGTCACCGGGGTCAACGGCGCCGGTAAGTCTACGTTACTCAAGGTGATCGCCGGCCACACCGAAGCCACCGAAGGCGTGGCCACCGTAGGCGCGAGCGTTTCTTTAGGCTATTTCTCGCAGCATTCGCTCGAGGTGCTGAACCCCAACAACACGGTTTTTGAAGAAGTCTTTAGCCGTCTGCCCGACCCGAATATCGGATTCGTGCGCAGCCTTCTGGGAGCCTTTCTCTTTAGTGGTGACGACGTACATAAAAAGGTCGGCGTGCTTTCGGGCGGCGAAAAATCGCGCGTGGTTCTGGCCACCCTCCTCGCCACGCCCAAGAACTTTTTGATTCTCGATGAACCGACGAACCACCTCGACATCAAATCACGCGAGGTGCTGCTCAAAGCCCTTCAGGATTTCGAAGGCACGATCATGATTGTGAGCCACGACAGGTTTTTCCTGCGCGCTCTTGTGAACCGCGTTTTTGAAGTCGACCACGGCAAGCTGCGCATTTACGACGGCACTTACGACGAGTACCGCAACCGACGCGACCCGGTCTAGGTTCCAGGAACCTGTGCAAATTAGCGACGTCGAGTGGCGTAGAAGAGCATCGCGCCCTTGTCGCGACCGCCGGGCCCCGTTCCGTAATCGTAATGAAAAGGCAGCGCTCCGCCATAGCTCACGAAATCCGCGTATTCCGCTCGGGCGTCTTCACGGATCGCTCCCCGGTAGGCTTCTTTGAGATCGACTTGAGGGTGCTCCGAAAAGGTATCGCTCGGCACTTGGTATTCTCCGAAGAGCGTCAGGTGCCAAGCCTCGCGGCGGGCAACAAATTCTGAAAAGGGCACGCCCGAAGGGGACTGCAGAATGCGATTGGCCCCGAAGACCAATTCATTGGAGGTCTTAAAGGTTTGCGTGTCGTGCGAGAGGTAAGACGCGGCTTTCAAAAAACTCGTGTAATTGCCACGGAAGCGAGCCATGAAATTTCGAAACGGCGTGGCCTTCACGAGCGAGGTCAGTGCACCGCGATCGTATTCGCCCAGGTTCTGCTGAAAATAGTAGATCGAAACTTGCTCCGTGCTCTTCCCAAAGCCTCGCTCGCAATAAAAAACCACGCCTCGGGGCGAGAGGGGATTTCGCTTGGCTGCGGGAGTCGTGGCGTCGTCTTTCCACAAACCCAGCTCATCCAAAGTTCCGGTACTGGTGGCAGTGATTTTCAAATCGAGCAGCGCGATGGCCGCCATCATCTTGGCCCAGGTCGCGCGCTCCGGATCTTCTTTGGCTTCTTCGCGCATGTCTTGGGTTCGGTAGAAGGTGGAGCCTAGGTAGATGTCCATCATGGATTTGATCGAAGCCTGGTAGCCGGGGCTGCGGGCGACCTCGAGGCTCGGCAAGGTTCCGATGGGCTCGATGCCCACCAAAACCAAAGTCGTCACACGTGGGAAAAACGCCAGTGGGTAGATCACGTCCGGTCCACCGAAAGGATAATAAAGCGACTTGGTTTCGCTTTTGCCCTTGGGGAGCGAGGCTTCGGCGAAGCGGTCGTATAGCCTTCGGTTGTTGGGAGAGTAAAAACCTCGCCCGCCCGAAATCCACTCGGCATAAACCCCACCGGCGCGCACCTGCCCGGCGGGTTTTCCAACCATGGCCTCCGCCACCGCTTGGTAATTCTTTTCGTCGACAGGGAGGGCTCGCAACACGGTTTCTTCTTCGGGAACCTCCTCGGGCCGAGGGGGCGCCTCCTCCTCCGGAACCGGGAGTGCCCGCTGTACTTTGCCGGGCGCGAGTTGGGCCCGCTTGGGCTCGGTCACCTTTTGCGAACAAGCTACCGTGGAATGCAGAAAAAGAGCGAAGACTAAGAGTGAATAAAACCGTTTCATAGTTCCATGGCGAGAACTAGCACGCGCCCGCCGCTGGCTTCGAGCAAGAAAGGCGTTAAGAGATGTTAACAAAGCTTTGCCCTAGCCTTAAGTAGCGGTCTCCTTAAGAAAAATCATGTTAGAGTGGGGGTAAGGTGGGAAGAGCAAAACCCTTTCGGATGGCGATAAGGCTGATGCTGCTGGGCGCTTTGAGCGCTTTCGCGGCCCACACCACGTCTTCGGCATTGGAAGACCTGCACGGACTCTACCCTCACCTCAGCCTTGAGGAGATCACCGAGAAGGTGCGCGCGGCCGAAAACGAATTTGATTTCTATCGCGCTTTCGTCGGAGATTTCTGGTTCGCTTGGTACCACAAAGCCCAGCATGATCCTCTCTACAATCCCTTCTCCTCAACACCTGAGTTCCGCACCGAGATCATGGGCGACCCGCACTTCGAGAATTTCGGAATTTTCCGCACTCGCGGCGGTGCGCTGGACTTCGGGCCCCTCGACTTTGACGACCACGAGCAGGGCGACGCCCGCGCAGATCTGATGCGCTTTTTGGTATCGGCCCAGTACCTCGACGACGTCCCGCCTCACGCGGGCGAGCTGCTCCAAGCCTACACTAAGGGCTTTCGCGGCGATGCCCGAGAGCGCTCCTTCGCGCTCAACCAGCGGATGGAGAAGGTGCAAAAGCACGGAGCTTTTGCCATCAATCGCTCGTGGCTTGGCGCGGAGGGGCACTTGAATCGCACGAAATTCGACGAGGACAAAAACTTCGACGAAAGCGCCTACCGAAAGACCGAAGGCCAACTGCGAGAACTTTTTGAACCAAGATACCGCGTGCGCGATTTTGCCTTTCGACGCCGAGACTACGGTGGATCCGCCAAATTAAAACGCATCATGGTCGCGCTCGAGATGGCTCCCAAAACCGTGGTCGCCGTGGAACTCAAGGAGCTGATCGGCTCAGCGGCGGTGGAACAGCCCCACCGGGTTCGCAACACCACAAGCGAGATCTTTCGCCGCGTAAAAAATGCCAAAGCGGCGCTCGAAATTTCACCCGTAGTCGACGACGTCGTCATTCTTGGCGAGACGGTCTACGAGTTGCGTCCTAAAATCCGCGACCGCCAGGCGCTTGAGCGCCTAGACCACTCGCCAAACGATGTGGCCGCCATCTCGCTCGACGCCGCCGCGGTGCTCGGGCGACTACACGCCGAGGGGATGTCTCTCTCGGATCGTGCAGAATACGCTGCGGCGCTCTCCGAGCTCAAAAGAGAAGACATCGAAAGCGCCGTCGCGGCGTGGCGAGCTTTCAACGCACGCCATTATCAAGCGGCGCGGCGCGAAGCCGGCGGCACGGGCGTGGCGTTAAAAATTTTCTTTTAAGATCAATTAAGCGCGTTTTGTAAAAATTCCCAGCTAACGTCACTCTTCGAGGAAGAGGAGATCATGTTCATGCAAACCCGTACGCTTGTCCCTAAATTCGTAGCCGGAATGCTGCTCTTGAGCGGTATGGCCCAGGCCCAGCGACTCACCGAATCGCAGCGACTCGACGATTTCAATCAGCTTGTCGCCAACATGCGCGCCAAATACGGCCCGCTGGTTTACAAAAAAGAAACGCAAAATATCGACATCGATGTGCTCTACCCGAAATACGTAGACATCATCAAAAACGGCAAAACGAACGGCGACTTTTACTACGCCATCAACCGTTTCATTGCGGAATTCAAGGACGGCCACTTCGGCTCGATGGTTCCCAGCACTCACCAAAAATCGATCGCCGTGCAAACCGACCTCGTGCAGGGCAAGGTGCTTATCGACACGGTCGACCGCAGTGTGCACAGCCAAGCGGAGTTCCCCTTTAACAAGGGCGACGAGATCGTCGCTGTGGACAACCAGAGCGCAGCGCAGCTTCTGACCTCGCTCAAAGCTTACGTGTATAACGCGAATGATCTGTCGATCACTCGTCGCGCGGCGATGATGTTCTTTGCACGCCGAGCAGCTCAAGTGCCCGTGCCCACCGCCAAAGAGGTTACGGTATTCGTGAAACGTCGCGGATCCGAAAACGTCGATCGCATCACTCTCGCATGGCGTGAGAGCGGAGAAGCGCTCGACGAAGCCGTGTCTGCGCAAGGCCTTCGTCCGCTCTTCAGCGATTTCGATGGCCCCTCCACGCGCCGCGAACGCTTTGCTGACTACCGACAGCTGAACTTGCGCTCTTCGCTCATGCAGTCACTCGGCCGCGATCGCGTTGAGCGCTCTTACCAGTGCTCCGGTGGCACGCGCATCAAGATCCCCGAAGGCGCCACGGTCATCATGCAATCGCCCTTCGTGGCCTACTACTGGCCTACCGCCGAGGGCAACCTTGGCTACCTGCGCATTCCGCACTACTCGCCTGTAAACGACATCACAGGGGCCGACGAATACGTTCTGCGCTTTCAGCAGTACGAATACGCCGTGGCGGAACTCGAAAAGAACACCGTGGGTCTTGTGATCGACCAAGATCACAACTGCGGCGGCAGTGTGGATTACCTTGAGCGCATGGTCGGCCTCTTTATGAACCAAGACTACTTGCCACTCTCGTTCCGCTTCATGGCGGGCAAAGCGGATCTGCTCGAATGGAAGAGCTGGATGGATCCTAGCGCCAAGCACACGATCGACTACGTGCTGATGCAAAAGGTTTCGGATGCGATCAAAGCTGCATGGGAAAACAACCAGCGCATGACGGATCTGACTTCGTTCAACGCGCTCACCGCCATCAAGCCCAACGCGCGCGTTCAGTACACCAAACCCATCGTGATGCTGATCGACGAGAACTCGGGTTCGGGCGGCGACGCCTTCCCCTCGATGCTCAAAGGTTACGGCCGCGCCAAGCTTGTCGGCACGCGCACCATGGGTCTCGGCGGACACGTTACCGAACAGCCCGCGCTCTCGAATTCGGGCATGACCTACCGCATGACCCGCTCTCTGTTCTACCGCCCGGACGGTGTGGCTGTGGAGAACAATGGCGCAATTCCCGACTACCCCTATGAGATCACCACCGATGATTTTGTGGGCGGCTACCAGGGCTACCGCGCTTTCTACACCGAGAAGCTCCTAGATGCCGTCAAAGCGGCCCAGTAATTTCGAACGGTTCCAACTAATCCCCAACCTTCTCCGCGAAGCCAAGTTTCGCGGAGAAGGTTGGGGATTTTTTTGTGGCCCAAAGGTCAAGAATCAGGACCCCAAATCCGATAACTAAACATGCGGATTTGGGGTCTTTTTTTAGGATTTGCGATCGCATCGGCGCACGCGCAAACCAAGACGCCCGCCAAGGCTCCGATCATCCCGCCCCTGCAACAAAGCCTCGACGACGCCGTCAGTGGAAAGGCTGAAACGTTTAGCGGCATCGAAAAATTTTTTTTGAGTCACTACGTCACCCCCTTCTCATACCTGAGCGAGTCCGAGTTGCCATCGGTGTGGAAGGTGCCCTCGCAGTTTTTTGCTGGCGACAGCATTCATTTCCGCTGGGGAGCCAAACGCACGTCAAACCCAGCTCATCGCGATGACCCCACCTTTTTTCCGAGTCCACCCATCCTGGAAGCAGCGAGAGCAGCCGGCGTTCAACGTCGCTACGAATTTTACAAAGGTGTGGCCCAAGAAGCCCGCGCACGTCCCCATGAATCGGATCGCTACGTAGAAAATTTGGACGCCTACGCAAAACTCCTACGTCAGCCCTCACACCGGCCCGAGAGAGAGTTGAGCGCCAAGTCCCCCACTCAGATCGACACAGAAACCAACCGTCGATTCCAAACGACGTATCATCGGCCGCGCAACGACGTGCTCCACCCCGAAGACAAGCTCAACTATAACCGCTTGCGCCAGCGCGTGGAGTACGAAGAAGATCAAACGCGTATCAAGTGGGTCAAAAACGATGTGAACTTTGAGAACATCAAACAGCGTCTGTTGAAAGACCTCGATATGATGCACGCCGAAATGTCGCTCAAAGCCTTGCGCATGGCGATCCCACCGGCGATGAAGTTCAACGCTCAAAATGACGGTGACCCTCAACAACTCGTCCCCGGCACCATCCAGGGAGCCGTTCGCCTCGGCGTCGAAAGCGATCATGGAGTCTTCATCCCCGCACTAGATCTGGCGAGCGCTGAAATCCGTATCGATCCCGAGACGTACCAATTGAAAATTCGTCCGGCCAAAGGCGGTTCCGAACTGAGTCTACGTCGAAATTGGGAACTCAGCGCCGAAGCCCCTTTTATTGGCAGCAAAAAAACTTACACAGTCAGACCTCATGCCGCCACGGTAAAACTCCACGTGGCCCAAGCCCAAGCCCAGGATCCGCTTTGGATCCTGACGCCACCCAGAAATTCGGCACGTACGATCTACGAAACGATGCAAGACCAGCGCACGATGGACCATCTGACGCAAGCCTATGTGCTAGTGCGGGAAACTCAGAACCCCGCACAGCTGCTGCGGGTGCTCGAGGCGCAAGCTCCAATCCTGAGACGACAGGATGTCGACGGCGAGCACGTCGACAATTTTTCAAAATACGGGGAAAATTTATTTTCGCGTGACCATTCCAAAATCAAGCCGCTCAGCGACGTGCGTGAGTTGTCTAGAGAGATTATCGGCATGCAAGAGCCGAGGAAGATCTCCGAGGCAACCGTTGAGAGCTCGCTCATGCAATGGAAAGTCGAGCAACGTCACATCCTTTGGTCGCGCCTCAACGAGTCGCCCCAGGGCTGGCTCACGCAGGAGCTGCGCGCCCGCCAGCAAAAGAAACCCACGTTTGACAGCCTCTTTTGGGAGACTTTGCGCTCGGAGAAGATTCGCTCGCGACTTTACAACACCTGGGCACACACCAAGTATGCCGCCAAAAACATTCTCGTCGCAGGCTCGGCGTCTCTGTTGCTATGGCACGGCGGCAAAGCGGGAATCCATAAGCTTTCAAATATTGAGATCTCCTCACCGAGCGTCCCTGAGCAATCCACTCCCTTCGAACGAGAACCAAACGCGCTTGAACAACAAGTGAAGCGAGCCATGGAAAAAATTCGCTCCATGCTGCCCGCGGGCGATCCGCAGCGAGATCTCTTCAACGATCCCAAGTCGAAGCCCAGTGGTATGGGGCTCGAGGAAAACGCCACATCACATCAAGACGAAAAAACCCTCTTCACCGTGTCAGGCAAAAACGCCGAGAAACGTACGCTGCTCCACCTCGCGAGCCTCGAGGAAGTTCAGAAGGGCATCGCCTACTACGCCTACGGATCGAACATCGCTGATGCCGCCCTCGTGCTAAAATCCTCTACCACCTTCAATGCCACCGATGGATATCTCTCGATTCCCACGCCGTCGGGTGCCGACATCGATTTCATCGAGCTGCGCGACAAGGGCGGCAAGATCATCCCGCGCCATGAATACCGCGTGCTCAGCACCAAGCAGGGGTTTTATGGGGTGAGCCTCAATTCGGGAGCCGAGCAAACGGTACACATGAACATCGCGTTTCGAGAATCTCGTCCTGTAGCGCATCAGCTCGCCCAAGCCGCAAGCCCCATCAAAGCGCAGATGCTGTCACCTGTACTGCCGCTGCTCAAAGAAGCGGGCTTTGGCAAAATCGCCGATCGCCTGGAAGCAGAAATCTCCAGCGGCGCACTATCGCCTCAAGAAGTCGCATCCATCGTGGCCTCCGAATCGGTTTACACCCACGCCCGCACGCTGCCTTCCCATGTGAACGCCGAAGCGCTCGCGCGCAACCCCTTTTTGCGCTACCAGGAATTCACGACCGATGGGATTCTTTGCGGAGAATGCGATGCCGGCAACGCTCTGGCCGACATGATTTTCGATCAAGTTTACGCCAAGTCTCCTAACATGCGTTCCGATTTGCGAAGTGCCCTGGTTGCCGAGGCCGGTAAAGTGGGAACGATCGGTCACGTCGAAACAGAACTCAACTACACCTCAGACTGGACGACTTCGACCTTCCGCGTAGACGCCACACCGGAAAATGAGCCCGACGAAGCTCTCGCCAAGCGCTTGGTGGAGCGCGACCGGGAAGCCTCCGGTGGCCGCCGAGCTCCCACCGAGGAGACGCCCCGTTTCGCCATCAACCATCCCGCCACCACGTGGGACGACCGGCGGCGGCGCGAGAGCCCCAACCGTCACCCCGAAATGGATTACCTGCCTTTTGATTTGCGCCCACCGCCCGGGGCCCCTCCCTCTCCCGTGCCACAGACGCATTCCCCGACCACGCCGACACCACTCCCCACCCTCGTGGAAAAACCACGCGCACCTACCGAAGAAGACTTGTGGCGAGCGCGCTGGCGCGACAAGCTCGGCGCCGAGCTCAAAGCGCAAGAGCGCCTTTTCCGCGGAGGCAAACTCAAGGTCGCCGACTCGCCCCTATTGCTGCCCCTGGCCTCGATCGCTTCGAATTTGCACTCCTACGCGAACGGCAATCTTAGCCTCGAAGAGGTTTACAAGAATACCGGCGGCGTGGGCCCCTATCCCGGCCCCGAAGCCACCATTCAGCACCTCCAAAACACCGTGCGCGCTCAAGTCGCACGCATCGAAGAGATCCAGCGCCGGCTCCCCAACGAGCGCCACCTCCTAAAACGCGCCCCGGAACTCGCCGAAGCGCCCCTTTTGGAGCACTACCTGAACGAAGTGCCCAAGCTGCTCTCCGCTATGGCGGCGGATCGCCCCGAACACATGGATCGCTGCTCGCAATTGCTCAATTTTTAGGTCCATTTTTAGCCCTGGCGTATCAAGTCCAAAGGTTATAAGTCCGAAAAGCAAGTATGCGGATTTGGACCTTTTTTTGGTTTTTTGCGCTGACAGTAGCGCACGCCCAAGACAAGGCCACGCCGCAGCCTCGACAAGGCCCCGAAGTCGCACGCATCGAAACCATGCTCGACGCCACGGCACTGGGCCTCGACTCCGGCTTTTCAAATATCGCCGATTATTTTTGGGGAGCGCGAGTTCCCAATTTTTTGCAATTTCGTCTTCGCGAAAATCCGTACGGACGAGCCCCGACTCCCTTAACCGAGCCGAAGCCGCTGAACGTTTCGCAGGAGATCATGAACTCCCTACGCAGTCGCGGCTATCGTACACGCGACGAATTTTACGATCGCGTCGTCAAGGAAGTCGCGGCTTCGCACACGATAGACAAACGCACGGCCGACGCACTGGACGACCTTAAGCGCCGACTCGCCATCCACGCCTTTAGCGCAGAACGCTTGCTAAATCAGCCACGCAGCGAAACGCAAATCGACTCCGAGGCCACCAATCGTTTTCAATCCACCTACCAACGCCCGCGTAGTGACAGCGTCTTTCCGCTCGATCGATTTAACTTTGGTCGCATTCGCAACCGCGTGGCCTACGAAGAAGACGGCGGCACTTCGATCGATTGGAAGAACCTACAGCCCCAGAGCCTCGAAGCTGTACAAACGATGGCGGCGAACGAAATTTCTCGACTCATCTCGGAGACGGCGATGAGCGCCATTCAAGACTTTTTGCCTTTGGGTCTCGAATTCAATGCCGCCAGTCGCGCCGTTTACGAAACGGCTCTTCGCCGATCACACGACAATCCCGGTGTCGCCGCCGACATGCAAGTGGAACTCGATAGGACCTTTGGCTTTGAAGACAAACAACGCAACTTTCACACCTTGGAGGAGATTAGCGCCGGAGAACTCAAATTGAACGATCGGGGTGACTTTGAGTTTCGCTCCAAGGGCAAAGACCAAGTCATCTTATTTTCGCAATATCCCCTGGTGATGCGGCGCTTTGAACATATCGATCGAGACAAAGGCAACGAGCTTCGGAGCAAACTACAGACTCGTGACCTCTCCGACGACACCATTCAGCTGTGGCTCGCCAAAGAGCAAGCCAAGGATCCCCAATGGATCCTGCGCCCCCCCGAAGACCTCGCCAAGCGGATTCTCAACAAACATCTTGAACATCACACCTTCAGAGTCCTCTGGAACCTGCGCATCAATGTGAAACATGAAGAACGCGCCGGAATGATCCCCCTTCAGTTACAGAATTGGTCGAACGATCTGCGTAGGGGAATCGAGCGGTATCCCGGCAGCATGGATCCGCAAGAAAATCCGAATTACTATCGCCGAGTAAATTTTCAAACCTTAACGGAACGCATCGCGAGCCACCCTCCCATGCGTTCCCTCTTGGATCTCGATAAACACCTCGAGTCGCTGCCCTCCTTCAGATTACGTGACATCGATGGTTCTTCAGAAATTGAAAACCACCGCGCTTATTACGCCCATGAGCACCGATTGCTGCTGTGGTCTCGACTCGTGGATCAAGGCGACGACGTGATCCCCTGGCTCACACTGGATAACAGATCAAGACTCAAGAGACGCCCCACATTTTTAAGTGCCATGAGCGCCAGCGACCGCATCCAAAATGCTCGACTTTTTTATCACCGCGCGCTGGCGCGTACCAAAAAATATTCTCCAAAAGTCGCGGCCACAGTGGCCGCGATCGCCCTCCTCTGGGGCGGTGGCAAAGCGGCCTTGCCTCACCTCAAAAACCTTGGGGAAGGCTCCCGCTTCACTGACGCGGAAAATGTCGAAAATTTCTACGAATCCCTAGACGAAAAGCTCAAAACTGCAAATGAGCATACTTTCGGAGAGCCCAAGGTCATCGAGAGCGAGTGGAGTTCCGCGTGGCGAAAGGTGCAAGAATTGCTGCCCGCGGTGCAAACCAGATCTTCGCCCCCTCAATCCTACACTCCCAGCGGCGATCGCGACTTCAAGGTCGAAGGCAGTGGCCTGAGCGAAGACCCCGGACATCAGCAGGTCTACGAGCTCAGTGGCCGCGATGCGGGGCTTCGCACTTTGCTCTATGAAGCCAATCCCCAAGAGCTGCGCGAGGCCAACATCACCACTCTCAACCCGAACGCCGGGGCGGATCTCGTACTCAAGGGCACCAGTGTTCAGTATCCGACGGACGGCTACCTAGCGTTACATACCCCCAAAAACGCCCGTCTCTCGCGTCTCGAACTGCGCACCCCCTCGGGAGCGCTCATCCCTCGCAATACCTACGAAACCTTGCAGGATCCCAACACCGGTGCCTACGGCGTAAAATTTAACTCCGTACCCAAGGGAGCCGTGGTCCCCAATCTGGCTTACGATATGGACTCGGACATTCGGTATAATATCGCTCCAAAAAACTATGGTCCGCTCATCGATGCCCCTCGCATGAGGGAAATTTCGGCCCAACTGCGCGAAGCCGGATTCACCGCGATCGCAGACGACATCGACATAACACTCCGACGCCAAGCGATTTTCACCGCAGACGATGTCGCCGAGGCCGTGAGGGCGGGCTCCGTTTACACGCACGCGCGGGCGCCTGACCTCGTCATGGACGAAGCCGCCTTGGCGCGCAATCCTTTTTTAAAAATCTCCAATTACCTGATGGGTGGCATCGCCTGCGGCGAGTGCGACATGGCCCACGTGCTAGTCGATGGCATTTTGCGCCAAGCCTTTCGCGAGAACCCAGATATTAGGACAGTGCTTCGCAGTTCCCTCGTGGCCGAAGACGGCAAAGTGGACGATGTGGGTCACGTCGAAACAGAACTCCACTTTCAGGTTGCGCGCCCTAGGAATAGGCTCGTGCGCGTCGACGGCACCCCCACGACGCTCCCTTTACCGCAGCTCGAGCACGATCTCGCGGAGCGCGATCGCCTAGCCTCCGGCAAAAAATCTACCGCAGACTCCGCCGAGGGAACCCGTCATCCCGCAGAATCTCCCACATCCGAAAAGCCCGCCGACCCCGAAGACACGCCCAAACACGTCGTCGCCAACCCCGCAGCTCCCTTTCAAGATCGCCGACGCCGGGATCCTCTGAATCTCTATCCCGACATGGATTATGTCCCCTTTGACCTCCGTCCGCAGCCCCTCGTCGAGCCGACCTCCACTCTTGACGTCGCTGGCGCTGCAAGTCCCACCGAAGCGACTGTAAAGAAGCCCCCCAAAGAAGCTACACCTACCACTCCGTCCCAAGTCGCGGAGGAGAAGAAAGCCAAGAGCGAGTCTCCTGCCCCCAAAGCCGTGGTCAAGAAACCCGCGCCTCCCACCCCCGAAGAATTGTGGCAGCGGCGTTGGCGAGAGCGATTAGAAAAAGAACTCGGGGCTCAAGAGAAACTGCTAGCCCAGCGCAAGCTGCGACTCGACCAGACGCCCCTATTGCGTCCCATCGCGGCCATCACTTCGCACCTCTGGTCCTACTCCAAGGGCCACATCGACTTCACAGAACTTTATCGTCGAGTGACAGGGAAGGAAGACTCTCCAAACGCAGAAGTAGCTGCCCAAGCCATTCTTGAAAGTCTCCAAACGCAGCAAAAAGCCATCGACCTAAGTCTCTCCCAGATGCCTCGAAATCCAAAACTGGCGAGCCGCGCTCCGGAACTCGCCGAAAAAGAAGTCCTCGAGTCCTTCACCATCCGCACGCCCAACCTTTTGCGCGAGATGATGCGCGATAGGCCCGCGGAGATGGATCACTGCGTGGGCCTCGTTCAACAAGCGGGATCTTAGGCCCACAGCGATTGCCAAAGATAGGTGCGCTGGCCCTTGGCTCCGGGCACAACACGAAATCCGGCGCGTGAGATCTGCTCATTCCACCACGCGTAAGGTCGCAGCGTTTGGCGCCAGGGATCGGGACACTTGGAGCCCGAAGTGCTCGAACGGCAATGCAAAAAATCCGTACAGCGGCTGAGCTCACGAAGAATCTTGGGCACGTCGGCTTCGGGCAAATAGATGAGCGAATTGGAGAAGACGAGGGTGAAGCGTTTGCCGCTCTCCACAATGTCCGACACATAGTCGCGCATGTCGCGGCAGCGCACCCGAGAGCGGAATTCGTCTTTGGTCTGACGGTGGGCCCAGCGACTCACTTCGCAGCCGTAGGGCTTTACGCCGAATTTTTTGTAAAAAGCCTCGCAGATCTCACCCGTGGCAGTGCCCAGCACGCAGATGGATTTCAGTGTGGGGGCCTGGGGATCCTTAAAAAGCGCCGTGCATTCGTCAAAATAACAGTATTGTCGCCAAACACGAGCGTAGGCGCGGCCCGAGCCCGCGTAATTTTTAAAAAACTTCTCATCGATGTCGAGCGCCATAGGAGTCACCCTACATTAACTGCTGGAGATATTTCTGGCAAAGCGCACCGGGCTCGTCGGGGAAATTCCCGTCGAGCACCATCTCGCGCCCGAGGATTTCCTTGCCAAGACTTTCGTAGATGGTTTTTACGGCCTCGTAAACCTTGGGCTGGCGCAGCTTCACTTCGCGCTCGAGCCAGTCTTGGCCGTTGGCATAGCCTCCGCTGCGCAGCTTTTTGAGCCAGCGGGCGAAGATGTCCACGGTGAGCGGCGACGCCTTGCCGCCTGTCTTCACATGCTCGGCGATTTGATTCAGGATACGATCGCGCACGCGCTCGTCTTGTCCCGGCGCGAGCAGAAAACCGCTGATCCGGCCTACGATCTTGGGATACTTGGCGACAAATTCTTTGGATCCCACGTAGGGATGGTTACGGAACGCGAGCCAGAACTTCATAAGATCTTTGTGCGAGATGTCTTGCAAAAAGACGTGCTTCGAAGTCCAGATCTCACGCACCAACGCTTCAGGCAACTCACGTATGTCATCGGCTTTGAAATTCGCAAGGACTTCTGCGTCCACCCACGCCCAAGACTCAATCCCTTCGGGTGTGAGCAAGCGATCGGTGCTACGCAAGAGCTCGCTAAGGTCCTCTGGAGTGGTCTTGGACTGGTGCAATTTGGCAAAATGCTGCGAGGCTTGGTTGACCCAAATCGCTGTCGGCGCATCACCTTCAATATGAACTGGCAGGACACTGGCTTTCGCCCCGAGGTTCAGCGCGCGAAGCGCGTCGGCGGTCACCTTGCGTCTTTGGTCCGAATCATTGGCGTCCAAATTCGTAAGCATGTCGTTCACGAGGGCGCCGAAGCGCTCGTTCCCGAAATAATGAACAAAACCTTTTTCATTGCCCCGAACGACGGCTGTGAAGGCCTCCACGTGATCGTAATAGGCATATTTCTTATAATATTTCTTCACATACTCATAAACTAGCAGGGCGTGATCGATCTCTTCTTTGCGATGGCCCGGTTCTCGGCAGAACTTTCTTAAGTAGGTGCTTAGATATTCGATTTTTTCTCGGGAGATGCCGTGCACCTGCTGCTGCAAATGTCGGTCAATGCCCGCAATGATTCGGTAGCGCGAGGAACGGAGGGCAAGCGGAGCGTCCTTGATCAGGCCAAAGCGAATCATGGAAGCGTAGTCGAGAAGTTCCTTAAGATCATCGGACATCAAGCGGAACTCGGCATCGTTTGTCTGAAAAAATATCTCATTCAGAATAGGCAACGAAGCCGTTCCCCAACGCTGAAGCTCATGGCCGGAACCAAGAGCCAAAGAGTGAGAAAGCATCTTGAGGTAATTATCACGGTTCGTCAGCGAAGCCTTAGAAAAGTTCAGGAGCGAGCGAAGGAAGCGATTGTAGGTATCAAGTTTGTCCGCGGACGAACGCGACCACTTGGCATTCGCCATGGTGTCGAATTCCATGAGCGCTTTGGCGTCTTCGAAGCTAAGGTCGCGGTAGGCTTCGGCATTCTCGGACTCGAAGAGCATCTGCTCTCGGTGAAGCGCAAAGGCCTTCGCCAAGGGGAGCCTATCCAGGGAAGGCACGCGCATGGCCCGCCAACTGAGGCCCTGGAGATCTCTCTCAACATCGATGTGTTTGATGAGCATCGTGAAGAGGGTTTTACGCATGTTCGGCGAAACCCATCTGTCTGTGGCGCGCAGAAGCTTCACCGCCACCGCGTTCAAATCGTCGGGAGAGGTTTTCACCACGTAATCGACCACTTTAAGAATGCGCATCGTTTCGGGCAATCTGGCTTGTCCGGCGTCAAGTCGGCCGAGCGAAGCGATGAACTCCGCCGCGCGTTCCGAGCTGGGCTCTTCTCCTAGAGTTTTCGCCAGACCACGCTCAGCGGCGTCTCCAATTTCGCTGCGATTCGTCTCCGCTGGCAGAAGCCCGTAATAAGCCTCCCACGAAAAGATATAGTCGAGATTTCCCGCCTCAAGGTGCGCTAGCAGCCTTTCGCGGAACATTTCCTTGAGCGTTTCATCGTCGTTGATGACGTTTTCAAGCGTCGTGAGCGGAGGAATCAGGGCCGGCACACGTTCGAGCATTTTTGTGAGCAACCACGAGCGCGGTTTGCCGTCGGTAGCCACGTAGAGAGCGCCTTCGGGAACCCAAACGTTCTGGATATATTCTGGGCGGTAAGTGTCTGGGAGCAGCGAAGCGTCGCCGGTATGGGTATTGAGGAGATATTCGCGGCCGGCAATTTCGGCAATGACTTTGGTATAGGCTTTGACGCTCGTGATATGCGAGCTCACGTTTGCCGCAGCCAAGATCAGATTTCCCACGATGGCGTAATCACGGCAGTCCTTGGAACAAGCCGAGCTCATGTCCGAGAGGTGAAAGATCGGTGTGGGCGCCTTGCCGCTGACGATCTTATCCATATGCGCTTTGACAAGCACTGAGACCTGTTTCGCGACCGAGATGGCATTGGCCTCTGTGGCCTGATGCACGAGGTTCATGATCTCAACGATCTCTTCGCTTGCCCGGAGACGCGAGGGACGAACGAGAACAGGCGGACGAGCGCCTCCAAAGAGCGTTGTTCCCTCGACCACCGACCCTTCGGGAAGGTTTTGAACCACGTTGATAGGCACGCGGCGCAGGCCATTGAGCGAGAGTCCACGGCCCAGCTCGACGATGGCGCGTTCTAGGCGCACGATTTCGTTGAGTTGCACGGGCACCACGCCCGCCCTCTGCAGAATGCGATTCACTTGGTAGCGGCGCAAAAAGGCGACAGTTTGCTTGGCGTCGCGCGAACCGATGAGCATCTCGCGGACAATGCGCTGCATGCGCCCGCGAATGTAGTCGTGATTGCTACCGTTCTTGGGCTCGTTGTTCTCCAAATAGTCCTTCACGATGCGCAAGAGCTTGGCGTCAGCTTCGTTGTCGAGGTTTAAATGGTGACGCGAAGCCTTGTTGATGATCCTCAACACGGAAACCACCTCAGGATTCATCCCCTTGCGGTACATGACGCTCTCTTTATGCGTGTCTTTTTCGAGAAAGGCGATCTCGCCCTTTAGGACGGATTCGACAAAGGGGTTGGTCTGAGGATTTTCGTCAAAGCTTGGCGTGTAGCGCAGATCCGCTTCAGCTCCCTCGTCGAAGGAGGGCACTTGTAGTGTGCCTAGCGAAAGGCTGTCGGTATTTTGCAAAAAGAGCCTCGGCGAACCCACGTATCCGCGATTGTTCTCGAGGCGTAGGGTGAGAAAATCCCATACGATCTTGCCCTCGATGTTCATCTTTAGGAGTTCTTGAGTCTGCACCCAGCCGAGAAAGGTTTGAACCTGCTGGTAAGGCGCATCAATGGCGATATCGACGTCTTGGCCAGGAGAGAAGATGTCAAAGAAATGCACCTCGCGGGGAATCTCTTCGCCGCGCTGGAGCTTTTCTTTGGCGTAAAAGGCGATGGCCGAGGCCGTTCCGCCCATGAACCAAGGATGGAGTCCTCGCTGCCAGGCCTCGCGAAGTACCATCGCAAGTTGCGGCTGGTTGCGCACCGCGGTTGCGATGGCTGCCACGAGTTCTTCGCGCGTCACTTCGCGCAAGGTCTGCTCGGAACCCTGCGGCCGAGCGTAGGCCGAAGGCACAAGGTAGAACGAAGGGGGCAGCGAGAGCGCCGCCCCTAGCCCTAAGAGCCACAGTATCTTCCTAAATCCCGGCTTCACTTACCCCACCCCAAATCAATCGTTGCTTAAAGTTGACTTATGATTTTTTCGCAGCGATCTGCCGAAGCCGGTGAACGAGTACCACCATCCACAGGAGCTTGGTAGCCCGGAATTCGCGACGTAGGAATGATCTCGTTTTCGGGCACGACAACACGGGCCATCAAAGCTTCGAGATCGGCTTTTTCGATCTCACCATGCTCCACGAGGTAATCGCGCATCTCTTCAATGAGGTGCCAGTTCTGCGTCAGCATCAGGTCGGCAAATTTGCTACCCTCTTGAAGGAGTTTGGCAATCTCGGCCTGAACCTTGCGGTGTTCGACGATGACCTTGCCGTCTTTGGTGGGCAGGTCGTAAACGTTGTCGACAAGACCGAAATCAGTCACGGCGCGCTGGGCAATCTTGCGGGCCTTCTCGAGATCCGATACCCAGCCGGCATCCTTGCCAACCCCGGCATGTACCTGAGCCTGCTGACCCGCGAGGATCATGGCGATTTGGGCGACCGCAGCATCGCGGTTGCTGTTCACAGAAAACTCACCTCGTTCACTACGGGCATAGCCCAGGTAATCACCTTCACCGATGATCGTAACAAAGACCGTTTTCTGACCCGTAAGACGGAAGAAGTTCACCAGGGCGTGACCCGCCTCGTGGTAAGCCGTCTTCGAAGCCGAGTCCTTGGTGACGAGACGCTTGGGCGAAGCGATGCCCGCAAGCTCCTCGGATTCGTAGCTGCGAATTTCCTCGCCATTCTTTTCGATGACGAGTTTGAACTTGACCGAACGTTTTTCGTTAGCAGGGTCGTCGGTATAGTGACGACCAAAGTAAGTATCTACCAGCTCCACTCGGAATTCCGTGCCTTCGAGCTCATCGAGCGAAAGGTCAATCCTTGCCTTGGTGAAGAGCGACGAAAGCGGGCCTTTGTCGATCACGGCGCGCAAGAGGCGTGCGCCTTTGGTGTGTGAGAAAAAGGTACGGCTCATTTGCTCGTAAAACTGCTCATTGCCGTAAACACGCGCTACAGGAGTGTTCCCCTTGACGTATTTTTCGAAAATGCTGAGGAACTTGTTTGTGATGGCTACGCGATCGGCTTGGACCAGGGGTTTGGCCATGAGTACCAAATCAAGTCGGCCTACAAGAGCTTCAGGCCAGCCATGGTCCTGGGTCAGCATTTTCTCGAGATGTTCCGCTTTGTTGGCTTCTTTCCAGGTAGCAATGCGCAGGTCATCGGCCACGACATCTTTAAAGAGCTCCTCGCCTTCATTCGACGTCATGATAAAAATGAGGTTGCGCAGATCGTAGACTTCGCCCGTGATGGGGCTTGTCCAAGTGCCTTCGTCTATGATGCTGTAGAATTTTTTCAGCAACTGCTTTTTCAGGGCTGGATCTCCGCCCCCCATGTTGCCGATCTCATCGAGCAGCACCACGCCGCCCACCGTCTGGTGAGCGCGTACAAACTCTTCGAAGGGACCAATCTTCTCGGAACCCACAATTCCCTTGGGCGGAGAGAAAATGTTGTTAAAGTCGATCTCGCTCTTCACATCGGCCATATTGAAGGGCTTCATGCGAGTTTCGGAACCGTAGTATTGACGTGCGATCGCCTTGGCGAGTTCGCTCTTGCCCGTACCCGTGGTACCGGCCAAAAGCGCCGCCACGGGCTGCTTGACTTGGTTATTGGCACGCTGGTTCATGATCACTTCGGTCACACGTTTGATCATGTCTTCTTGTCCGAAAACTTCGGTATTGAGCTTCGCTTCGAGCGAGAGCAGCAACTCGCGAACTTCGGGGTCTTCGAAGGGATCGGTCTTCACTACCAGGGAGAGCTCGCGAGGATCGACCTCGAGCGCTTCTCCACCCTGTTCTTTGCGCAGGATGAATTTGAAATTCGTACGGCCGACAGCTTCGACATCGACAATCAGATTGTCACCTGGCGCGAGTCCCTGTGACTTGCGAATACGCGATTTGGCGAATTCCACAAGCTTGTTGACGATACGCTTGGGGTTGCGCACGCCGTTGATCGGGTCGTAGCTCGTGTCGGCAATCTTCCTCATGGCCTCTTCGGTGAAGTCCATGGTGATGCCCTTGTGTGCTTTGAGGCCCTTGGAGCGCTTGCGGAGCTCGTTGACGAGAATTTTTTTCTCTACAGCTTCGCGCGAGGGCGGCAGAGCCACCACAGCGTCGTCGATACGTTGCACGACTTCGGGGGGCAATGTTTTGTGCGAATACAGATTGTTCGGGTCGGGCTTCAAAAAGAACTGCTTGATTTGGTCGACCGTATACTGCGACACGCGCGCCAGAATCTCAGCACGGGTCATGCCACTGACGTATTTGCGAGGAAAGATCTCGTCAGAACCTTTGTTCGTGGTGAGGGTGATGATCGAACGACCGAGTTTGTAGGTTTTGCCATCGGCCGCCTGAAGTTCTCCGCGGTCAAACATCTCCATGAGGCGTTTGAAAGCCTCAGGGTCCATTTTGTCGGCTTCGTTGATGGTGATCATGTTAAAGCCGCGGCCGCGACCCGCCAAAAATTCGGGCAGGATACCGGCCGTTTGGTCCGAGGAGATGATCCCTGGAGGGGCACCGAGCAGATCGTTCATGACGATCGAAATGTTTCCGTCGGCGTTGGCGTACTTGGTGCCGTCGATGATGAGGTGGCGGCTCTCGCCCACGAGGAGCTTGGCGGCTTCTTCGGCGCCGAAGGTTTTACCCGCACCGGTAACACCGGTCACCAGAATCACGCGGTGAAGCTTGGACGAACGGTCGGCGTCGACAATAGCGCTATAATTGTCGATGAGAGAATCCACGAGACGCTCTTGATCGACCACAATTTCTTTGAGCTTTTCGCGCGCCTCTTCGATCTTAACTTCGAAGTCCGGAGCGTCTGGATCGATAGGCAGACGCAGAGCGCGTTTTACGAAGTCCGAAACTTCCGGAGCATCTAGGGTTGGAGCACGACCAGCGGCCCTAAGGTGCTCACGCGTGATGGAGTTCATGAGGAACTTGATGGGACCTTCGGGAAAGGAACCATTCGGGAGCACTTCGTGAGTGCGATCGATGATCTTGTCGACCGCGGCTTCCGTGATCACAGCACTCTGGCCATCAAGACCGCGGTAGTCTTTTTCGAAAGTCGGAACGACGCTTTCCATAAGAAGACGCTTGGTGTCTTCGGCGCTGAATTCGGGCACATCGATGCGCGGCAGGCGGCGTTCGGTGGCCGGGTCTCGCTTCACGAGCAGTCCGTACTCACGATTCGTGGTGGACATCACAAAGCGAACCGGCGAGCGCTTGGACTCGAGGATCGGCTTAAGAGCGTTGATCTGGGCTTCAGAGAGCATGTGCACTTCGTCGATGAAGACCACAAGCGGACGATCCAAGAGACGCTGCACTTCTTGCATCGACTTCACAAAAAGACGCACGGCTGCGGCTTGGGCGTTGGCCGAGTCGCTTTTGGCGAGTAGAGAAATGAGGTCGGCGCTGGTTTCTACCCATACCGAGTTGTTGAGAGCGTTCATCGAGCGCAGGGCTGGCGGGAACTCGCCATAAAAGGCTCTCTGCGCGAGGAGCTCGGCGATGGCCGTTTTACCCACTCCGGCGTCGCCCACAAGCACGGGGTTCGGTCCAAAGGTACGGCTGAGCATTTCGATGGCCTGTTCGGCTTCGATGTCACGACCGAAATACTTGACGCGCTTGCCTTCGAATTCGTCTAGGGCAATTTCGTCGGTCATGTTGCGCGAAATGGTATCGAGAAAGATCTCCACGTACTTGTTCGTGGCGTCGAGGCTTTCGAAGATGGGGCTAGGCTTTTCGCCAGCGTTTGCTCGGTGGGCACCGTTCTGCACGCCGCTTGCAAGACGCTGCAACTGATCGCGCTGCAATCCGTTGTCGACGTTGAACAGGCGGGGCTCGGCCCCCAGGCGACTGACGTCTACCGAGCGGATGCCATTGGCACTCACGAGGGCGATGCCGTTGTGAGTGACGGCAACTTGGTGTTTGCCAAGCTCAACAATATCTCGAACGTTTTGACCAATGGAATTCGTAATGGCGCGGCCGGAGGCTTCGTCGATCTGCACGGTGACCAATTCGCCGTTGCGCTTGAGGGCGATGACGCCAGTAGAGCCTTTGAGGGGGAGGATCTTGGTGAATTCATCCGTAAGGCCCAAGTTGCGAGCCACAAACACGTTGCCGTCGCTGCTGACGTAGTTCAAACCTTTGCCAGTGCCGGCGAGACGTACGAAAATATTTTTATCGGCGTCGAGCACCGCTTCGGCGTAGGTGATGCTCGGATTAGGCGGCGCTTGCAGCTCGGACTTTACCCAGCCACTGCGCGCCTTGGTATAAACTTCGCGGTTGATAATTTTGGTGTTGCCCGTGGAATAACTGCGTTCGCTGTCTTCGAGCGTCGATGGGGAGAGAGCAGCTAGCTCGGCGCGGAGCGCTTCGAGTTCTACGTCTTCGATGCGTAGGTTGGAGCCCTGCATGGTGAGCTTTGCGTAAGCACCGCCTTCACCAGCGAGATAAATATTTTGGGCCCAGGCATTTGGGGTGAGCGATGCCCCGACAACAACAACAAACGACAACGCACGCAGCTTCAACGCAGCCTTAACTTTCATGATGGTTCCTCTTCCCTCTAAAAAACTCGAAAATCGAGAAACGAATAAAAACTTATAGCTATGAAATGGTCAATACGGAGTGGGCGCAATTACGTGAGTTGTAAGAACTATTAAGCAATGGTGCGGCGCACACTTTCAGCGCCTTTACAGAAGTCGATGGAGATAAGTTTCGCAGAGACGATTCGCTTCGCTTGGTCCACTCGACATCAACGGATTGCGCGAGGTGTGACGAGCGAGCAGCGCATCAGCACGGGTAACGAGGTCGATCGCTGCGCGACGCGCGCCCTCACTTTGCCAGACTCTCTCTTGCTCCAGCATAGCTTGTAGATTGAGTTTTACCGTGAGGACCAAGGCGGGCGGCAGGTCATGTTTAGAATCTAGTAGGGCCTTGGCAAAGGCCGGCAGACGCCGCTGCCCCGCATAACTCGTCAGAGCACCCACTAGATGATGCTCCGTAATTTCATAAAAGGGCCTCGTGCGTAAAAAGGCATTGTCGCGAAACAAGCGGACGAGCCTTAGGACAATTTGACTGCGTCGATCCCACTCACCCCCGATTGACCGAAAGAGCACTGTCAGAGAATGCTCGTCGGCTCGTGAAAGTTCCTCGTGGGTGAAATACTTTTCGAACCGAAAATCATCTCTTGAAGCTAGGGATTCAAAGATTTGAGCCAAATCAATCGGCGTGTAAGTGCCACGAGCGTAGGCGGTAACGATAGGCTCGATCTCATGATCACCTGTAAAAAGTGGCTCTCCGTGGACTTGGTACAAAGCTCTCGCCACCCGCAAGCGGGCGATATCTTCAGATCGGTCAAACAAACGAACGAGCACCTTGGCATCCACAAGATCTAAATGACGGATCGTCGACAAGAAGGTTTCAGAACTCGGGGGAACAATTTTAACCTGTTCATCATCCCAAGTGCCGCCGGTGATTTCTTCGATGGTGGCCATGGCTTCCTGGAGGCTCTGGGGAGACTCGGAAAATTTGGAAAACGCTTTTTGATAAAGATGCGCCTTGATCTCCGTCCTCAGGTGCCGCTGAGCCCCGGCGGGGTTGTCGAGCGTAGAGCCGATCATCACGCGCCTTAGCCTCGCAAAGGAAAAGAGTGGCATTTCCGGAGACGATAGGGTTTCAACGAGGAAAGATTTTTGTTGAAAGATGAGTGTATCCACAATCTTAGCGAAGGGGGCTTCGTCCGCCAACGGAGATCCAAAAACAAATGTTGATATTAGTTTTTCGATGCCATCGCGAATTCTCGAGTACAAGATCAAACGGCTCTCCAGCGCGCTAAATTGAAGCAGTCGGTACAACTTGTCGCGTGCGAGAGCGTCGCCCGCGATCGCCTTCGCCTCGAGGGCTTGCCAGAGATCCTCGAGGATCGTTGAGTTGCGCTCGTTCATGATCAAATTTCGGTCGTGGCGAATCAACTCATCGAACTCCTCCGCCGGTAGCTGCGGGTCGGAATAAATCGAATGCGGAAAGCCTTTGGAGCTGAAGAAGCGCATGTTTTTGGTGGTCAGAATTTGACGCGCGATCGGCAGCAGCTCGGGATCGGGCTTGAAAAACTCCGCGATCATGTCGCTCACTCGATCGTCGTTCATTGTCTCGAGGCTCACCTGCGTAATAAGCATCACAAAGGCGGCCCGGCGGCGCTCACCGTGACCCCAGTGCTGGATGTTTTCCAGCACCTCCACCACGAACTTGGTATCTAACTCACTCGCGATCGACGTGTGACGGTGAGCCGAAGAGAGTACCGCGTGGAGAATCTTGAGCGTGAGGTCCGTTTCCGGAAGTGGCGTGTGGGCATAAGTGATCTGACCGCGCAACGCCCGCCAATCAGCGTTCGTGAGCTGTGGCAAGTCCGAGACACGCTCACTCAGGCGTTCTTGAACCATCTCCAAAAGCTCCGCCCCCCGACTCCCCAAAACCTCGGACTGCGAGGCCAGACGCAGGAGCGTGGTGATGTCATTTACCGATGGCAGCTGTTCCCTCCGGGTCTCAACAAAGCGCTCCACCGCTCCGGGAATCGCCTCGACATAGTTTTTCATCTCGTCACGGCTTATGTTGCGATCGAGCTGCCTTAACACCCGCTCGAAGTGCGTGCGCAGGTACTTTTCGTTGAGTTTGCCGTAGTCCTGTCCGCGACGTACCCAAATGCTTTGGTAATAGGTCGCCGTGTTGATGGCCACACTATCGAAAGAACCGTGGTGCGTGTTGAGCAGGTAACGGGAATCGCCGATTTCGATGTAGACCTTGGTGTTGGTCTGATTGCTAGAGATGAGCGAGGGAATGCCGGCCACGCTGAAGAGCATGTGACCGACGAGCGAATAATCCCGGCAATCTGCCCAAGCACGAGGCACGTCGGAGAGGATCACGATGGAGGGGGTTGGGAGAATGCGTTTGGCGAGTTGATAGGCCAATTGAGAAAGCTTGGCGGCCACGGCGCCCGGAAGGGATTTGTCGCGGTCTCGCCAGACGCTCTGGGCCTCCAGCACTTCGGGTTCGCCGAGAAGTGCTGACGGGAAGACGATCGCCGGGGCCCGCTCGCCGCCGTGGAGCATGGTGCCCTCGAAGATCGCGCCGTCAGGCATGATGGTGACGTGGTCAACGGGCACACGCTGGAAGGCGCCGAAGGCCATGCCATCGCGCGTGCGCACCATGGCGCGGGCGAGTCGCGTGACGTCGCGCAAGTGCGCGAAGGGGATCGCTGCCTTGCGTAAAACTTTGAGCACTTTGAAGTCGCGCAAGAGCTTTAACGTATAAGTGGTGTCGCGCGATCCGATGATCATGGTGCGTACGATGCGATTCATGCGGCCCTGTACGTAGTCTACCGGCTTCTCGCCACTTTCCAAAAATTCCGCCACCACGGCCAGCGCCTGCGCCCGATGCGCATCGCTGATCGTGAACGAGGTGCGCGCAGCTTTGTTCAGCAGGCGCAGCACCGAAAGGATTTCGGGGTTGCGACCCGCGACCACTTGGGAGTTTTGGGCATGGGTGTCGCGGTAGTAATACTCGATGCGTCCTTCGAGGATGGACGTCAAAAAAGGATTCTCACCGCCGTTGTCGAAGTTCTGGGCCCAGCGGATGTCGGCGAGCTCGGCTGTAAGGTCGTCAAAACGCACGAGTCCCAGAGAGAGCGAATCCGAATGCTGCAGGTAAAGGTCGTCGTGGCCCACGAATCCGCGCCCGTTGTGCGGGCGCATGGTGATCACGTCCCAGGCGCTCTTACCCTGGATGCGGATCTTGAGCGATTCAAAGTTATTGAGAGCCTCGTTCAGCGCCTGCACCTTGGCGACATCCCCATCGCCAACCAGGTCGATGTCTTGCCCCGGCGAAAAAACGTCGTAGTAGTGAATCGCATTGGGAATCGCCCCAAAGCGTGCGAGTTGATCTTTGGCGTAGAAGGCCACCGAAGCGGCAGCGCCGCCCACGAGCCAGGTGGAAAGACCCGCTTCATGCGCAATCTGCGCTGCGCGATGCAATTGCGGCACACGCTCGATGACAAGGGCGACCCCGCGACGGAGCTCCTCTTCGCTGATTTGGCGCTGAACGGCGGCAACGCTCGGCTCGAGGGCTCGCACCACGGGCGAAAACCCGGCCAAGCACCAAGCCGCAACTAACCAACAAAACTGACGCACGCGCATTCGAATGTCCACTCCGTCCCTTGAAGGTTTCGAAGCTTAGTCGCAGGCCCCAGCCTGTCGCAACGCGAGCACGCGCCGCGACATTACGTTGTAAGCGCTTTTAAGTGCTCGAGCTTTCATCCCTTTTAGAGAAGCTTGCGCAGGTACACTTCGCAAAGACGATTCGCTTCGCTCGGTGCGCGGGGTTCGGAAGCCGGTCGTCCCGTGCGTGAAAGCTGCTCTGAAACGCGCGTCCACAGGGCCTGCGCTGAAGCCAGGCCGAGTGTGCCGGTCCAATTGAAGCCGTGCACAGCCGACGCCAATAGTGGCGAAAGCTCGGAGCCCCTTGCGAGAAACGATTTCACGAGTCCGGGAAAGCGCCTTTGCGCCGGGCCGTCCGTCATCACGTCTTGAAGTTGATCGATCACTTGATCGTGAAGTCGGTCGCTCTCCAACCACGGATTATTCTGGAAGGTACGCAAAAATTGGAGAGTGCGCCTAGCCTTAAGGGTGTCGGTCGAAGGAGACTGAGCCCAGTCCCAAGCCACTATCAGAGAATCATAATCCATCCGCGCCACTTCGGCGGGGCTGAAATACTTCTCTAGGTCGAGGTGCCCATTTTCGGTGATGAGCTTGACCAGATACTGCATACGCGAGGGATCCAGTTTTCCGGTGGCGTAGGTTTTCGCCAGGTAGGAATGGCTCACATCACATAGCGCAAAAATGGAATCCCCGTGAAGGGGGTAAAGCGCACGGGTTAGCCGGTAACGGAACGGGTCGATATCGTCCAGCATCAACATGAGACGCTGAATCTGGTCGAGCGGAAGTTGCTTGATCGTCTCCACCAACCGTTCATCCCGTGGTGCCGTAATGCGAAAATCCACAGAAACGAAGTCAAAGATGCGGTGAAGAACGTCACTCAGACCCTGGGGATCGGCCGCATATTCTTTTAGCGCTTTTTCGAGAATTTTTTCGTGGACATCCGAAAGTCCCACGATATCCGGCTGGTAATCCTTAAACAAATCTAACATTCGGGACGTGGAAACATTCCCCTTGTCTTCGTTGATGAGATCAAAGATAAATTCTGGTCTTTGAAACACGAAAGCCTTGGTGATCTCGGCGTAAGGCTCCACATTGGCGAGGGGCGAACGGAGCAAGAAATTCCCTATCACACCCTCGATACCCTCCGCATTGCTAGCGTCGAGGCGCAGATCACTCTCCAGGGCCACGTATCGGTACAGGCGGTGAAGCTTTTCGAGGGCGAGGGAGTTGCCCGACGAGGCCTTCGTCTCGAGGACTTTCCACAAGTCACCAATCGCCGTGCAATAGCGCCCATTCAAATCGAAGAGGTGGTCATGGCGGATGAAATCGTAAAAGAGTTCCGCCGAAAGCCCTTCGTCGGAATAGAATTCTATTAACGTGTCGTGGGAAGAAAAATAGCGGCGACCGTCACGGATCTTCAACCCTCGTGCGTAAGGGAGCATCTCCAGGCTAGGCTGGCGGTAGGGTTCGAGCATTTCGTTGACCCCGGTGTCGACGATGTCGTCGAGATTCGCAAAAGAAGCCGCCATCAGTACCGCCGCCCGCTTGCGATCGGCGTCGCCCCACTCCCGCACGTTGCTGAGCATATCCGAAGCAAAGCCGATATCCACGGATCCGTCCCGGTGTTCCGAACTCAAAACGGCGTCGATCATCCGCAGTGAAAGGTCTGAATCCGGCAGGGGAACCTCACTCAAGGTGATATGATCGCGGAGGGTCACCCAGTCTTCGTCGGTGAGGCTCGCTACATCGCCCAGACGCTCGATCAAGCGATTCGTCGCCAAGGCCACCAAATCATCGGCCCGCCCCTCCAGCACTTCGTGGTACGAGGCCAGCTGCAGGAGCGACTTGAC